>Ga0070672_100001794_pt1 | contig 13433 bp, 8 predicted proteins | sample KBSM13metaG_FD_66151 | JGI IMG/M metagenome (GOLD analysis project Ga0070672, IMG submission 66151) | Miscanthus rhizosphere microbial communities from Kellogg Biological Station, Michigan, USA - KBS M1-3 metaG | ecosystem: Host-associated > Plants > Roots > Rhizosphere > Soil ... | reverse complement strand
ACAGTGAGATAAGCGACCAGCCAACCGACTGAGAACATGAAGCCGTCGTAGCCGTAGAAGGCGATCAGGCCCGCGATGCCGAGGAACGAGGCTGCGCTCATGTAGTCACCCGCAACCGCGACGCCGTTCTGCCAGCCGGTGATGCGGCGACTGGCCGTGAAAAAGGCCGCGGCACTTTGCGATCTGCGCGCCGCCCACCAGGTAATCCCCAGTGTGATCAACACAAAGAGTAGAAACATCGCAAGGGCGGGAGTCATAGCGTTTTCTGAATCACTTCCTTAATCTTACTCATTCTCTTGCTCATGCTCATGCTCTAGGACTTGCGGATCGGCGGGAATTGAGAGCAGAGCAGGAGCAAGAATAAGTAGGAGAGTGAAACCTCATCATTTTGCCCAATCCTTCGCGACGATGTCTTTGGCCTGGCGATCGAAACGATTTGCAGCGCGGACGTAAAGGGCGGCGATGATCCAGGCCATGAAGAATTGCGAGAGCGCAAAGAGATAGGCGAGATTAACTGGACCGAGAATTCGTCTTTCCATTAACGGCCGGGCGTAGCCGACCAATACCGGAAGCGCGAAGTAATAGACCATGAAAACAATCATGGCGGGAATAATGAATCTTCGCTTGGCGCGTAACAGTTCTTGGAAACGCGAGCTCGCCGCAATCATTTCCCACGGGACGTTGCCGGCCTCTTCTGCCGCGGTGCGTTCGTGCGGTGGCTTGGGCGCCTCATGCGTCAGCGGCGTAATGTCGGTGGCCGCACCGACGATCGGTGTTGGATCCGGCGGCAATCGCGACTCGTCAGATGCCATATCGCGGGATTAAGCGCGATTCACGTCCGCGTCGCAAGCAAAAGCGGCTTACCCGTCGAGCCTCCCGCTGGGACGGAGGAAGGAATGTAACGTGCGCCGCAGGCCCCCGCCTCTCGGTCGCGACGATGCCCCCGCGGACTTTCGGCGCGAAAGCGCGGGACTAAAAGTAGTCGTGAATGCCGTGTTTGAGTTCCCACACCCGCAACGCAGCCAGGAGAAGTCCCGATCGCATGAAGGCATGGGCAGATTCTTGCGGCGACCTGTGCGAGGTCATCGTGGCCGGCTTCATTTCCCTTGCGCCGGCTTGCGATTTTCGAGCGCGCGATTTGCGGCGGGGCGCGACGTCGACCGAGAGAGCGTCCTCGGACGGCAAACCTTCATCGCGGCTGCTAGCCTTGCGCGGCATCCGAAGACGGTGTGGAAACTTGTCCCTCGGACAACAATTGTTGCGTAACAGTTCTGTTACTATTCAGTGGGATCTTGGCGTGGCATAGCGGGCGTGGAACCGCTTTTTCGCTGGAACAATGGCTGCCCAGGAATGGCAGGCGGAACTGGCGGTGTAACCTGACGAAAAAGTCATGTCTTGACCGCGCTGACTGCAGCGTGGTAAGACGGAGGGATGAGAGTACGATCACACCGTGGAGTCACCCCGGAGCGAGCGGTTCCGAAAACAGGCAGGTCAATCGGCACGTTTCTGTCAGCAGCGGCCTTGCTAACTGTTTCTCACACCGGGGCCTTCGCCCAGGACGTGTGCCAACGATATGCGCAAGGAAGCACGATCCGGGAACCTGAAAATCTCTACAGCTCAAATGGTGTTCTGGAAGTGAATCTCACTTACCAGACCGTCCCAGACGATTATGGAATTGCGTTGTTCTGTTTTATGAATTCTGACGGCGCGCAATCGCCAACCCTGCATGTCAGACCGGGCGACACGTTGATCATTAACCTGACGAACCTGGTCCCGGAAGGACAAGGAAAAATGCCTGCGATGCCGGAAATGGATATGGCGAAGGCAGGCGAGGGAGGATGCGGCGCACTCAATATGACTGACGCATCGGTCAACATGCATTTTCACGGCACAAACACGCCGCCGACATGCCATGAGGACGAAGTCATTCATACGATCGTCAATTCGAACGAGACCTTCCGTTATGAGCTTCACATCCCGAAGAACGAGCCACCAGGATTGTATTGGTATCACCCGCATATCCATGGAATCTCGAACACAGCGGTGCAGGGGGGAGCGACCGGCGCGATCGTTGTCGAAGGCATTGAGAATGTGAATCCAGCCGTCGCCGGAATGGCGCAACGTATTCTTGTGGTTCGCGACACTCTGCCGAGAAATCCCGGGCACGGACCGCGAAAACGACCACGTATCGCCCAAGGGGGACGGATAGTGCAAAAAGAAGGAGGTTGGGACCTGTTGGTGAACTACATCCCAATTGGAGGTCCGGCTTATGTTCCAGCTGTGCTTGAGATGAAGCCAGGCGAGAAACAATTCTGGCGCGTCGCGAACACGTCCGCGATTACGATGCTCGATCTCAACCTGATTTACGATGGAAAGCAGCAACCGCTCGAGATCATCGGCTTGGATGGAGTTCCTCTCGGATCGCAAAGCGGAACGGGTCAGGGGAAGAGCATTACTCGCACAAGCATTCTCATGCCGCCGGCTAGTCGGGCGGAATTTATCGTGACGGGTCCAAGTTCCGAGGTGAAGAACGCCGTGCTCATGACCCGCACCGTGGACACTGGCCCAGCGGGAGACAACGACCCGCAACGCCCGCTCTTTACCATCAAGACATCTTCAGCCGGAGCGAAGCCGTCTGATTTCACGAGAGTTCCTGCCGTTTCCGGTCCGCCGCTCGGGAAACGGTTTGCGGACTTGGCGGACGCGAAACCAACTGGGGCTCGCAAGCTATTTTTCTCAGAGGACGACAATTATCTCTACATAACAGTCGATGGGAAAACGCCGAAGCCCTACGCGATGGATGACCCGCCGGCGATTGTTACCCGGCAGGGGGCAGTCGAAGACTGGGTGATCGAGAACCGGTCGGATGAGGTTCACGAATTTCACATTCATCAGATTCACTTCTTGCTTAAGGCGCGCAACGGGACAGCTCTGCCGCCACATGATCAGCAGATACTCGATACGGTTAATGTGCCCTATTGGACTGGCACTGGTCCTTATCCGAACGTGACTTTGCGGATGGACTTCCGAGGACCGGATGTCGGTGATTTCGTCTATCATTGTCATATTCTCGATCACGAAGATAACGGGATGATGGCGATCATCCGGGTGTTGCCGGCGGAGCAAGGGGCGGCCACCACTTCGAAAGAGCCCGCGGCGGTCGAACCGAAGCAGCGCCTGGCTGAGCAAAAGAAATAAGCGCCGGCAAACATCATATTGCGCAGCCGTGGGGAATTCACCAGGCAGGCTATCGTCCTGACCGACGGGATTTTCAGACGACTGCGTCACCCCTCCCTGTCATCCTGAGCGTAGTAGGGACTTGCGCTGAGGCAAAGTCGAACGTGATCTCTTAATATTTCTGTTCTGCTACGGCTATAATCCCTGGGAGGGTTAGTGGTCACATTCGCCCGAACTCAGCGCAGACCTTCGCTGTAACTCAGGATGACAGTGATGGTAAAACTCCCGCTAGCTATGATATACGTGATTCACGTATATCGATAATCCCATCGCTCTTTTCCGTGAAGATCGAACGCGTCATCAGCAGCGGGCCCGCTGGGCACGCGGGAATGGTCAGAGACCCTTCTTCCGCGGCTGCAGGATCAGGATGAAAAGCCATTTTAGTTCACAGCGCTGGGTGCTCGCGAATAGTCAGAGATAACGATCGGCTTTGCCTTAGTAGAGATCTTCTCCCGCGACGGCGGGATCAGAATGACAGCTTGGGTGGACGATCGACGTTGGCCGCCGGAGGCGCCCTCCAACGCCGTTTGAAGCCCAGCCTCGCCTTTGCCTGCGTTACTGCTGCGATGAATCTCGCATGCTGGAAGCTTGCGCGACCGCTAGACCAAGCGCAGCCAATCGCGGACGGGTTGCTGCCCCAGTCCTGGCCACAAAAGAAAAAGCCGCGACGGAGTTTCAACTCCGTCGCGGCTGCTAATTGTCTTTCTTTGGAATGCGGGGAGTGCGTGCGCCCCGCGCTTCCAGTGATTTGAACCAAGTCGCCGGTTATTGTACGGTCACGCGTGCCGGGCGCGATGCAATTCCATTGGCTATGATGACGAACTTGCTCTGGCCTGTCTCCGCGTTAGCTGGGATGTCGACACTTGTTGATACAGGCGTGGCGCCGGTAGCCACGGCCATTGTGCTGTGATCGTGGGTGCGGCAGTAGAAGACGTGTCCGGTCGCCTGGTTTGTCAGGCGCGCAATCGGGTAGTTCGTGGCGGACAGGGCGTCATCCCCGTAATCGGAACAAGCTGACATTCCGTTGAATTGCTGACCTGTGACTAGCACCGTGCTTCCTCGAGTGACTACTGACTGGATCGTGGTGATGACAGGTGCCCAAGACGGATCGGGTCTCCCTTTCGACGTCAGAAGTTCGACATCCTTGGTCCGGCCGTCGGCTACCAGATACATGACCTGGCCAGTTGGCAGCATCACCGTGCGCGTCTGCCAGGACTGAAGGCTTCTCGAGCTCTGCGTGTCAGCAATCTGGGTAAAGCTAGTGCCGTCAAAGATGAAATTCGTGATGACACCCTGGAAAACGCCGGGGCTGGCAGGAAGGTAAATAGTTCCATCTGGCAACAGAGTGGCTGGGCCGTCGGCCGAGTCGTTGCCGCCCGGGTAATTCGGCCCTGGGGACCATGATCCTGTCGTGGGATTATAGATACCGGTGTGAGGGGTGCCGCCAAACCATGTCACATTACCGTCCGGACGCAGGATCGCGGGACCAACCTCAAGGCTGCCGGCGTCAGGCAGGGCTTGCCCAGTGCTTCCGGCGCTGGTCCATTTTTGCGTTGCGGGATCATAGATTTCCGAATTCGGAATATTTGCACAATCAACCAACAGGATTTTGCCGCTAGGTAAGAGTGCAAAGCCTTCTTCCGAGTAGGTGTCCGATTTGCCGGTGTTTGAAATAGCCGTCCAGGTTGAGTTGGAGGCGTTAAACAAGACCTGCTTGGTGGATGAAATTCCACCCTGGCCCATCATGAAGACGCCATCGGGTTGGACAATGCCCGGCGAGTCGCCAATGTTCGCCCAGCCGGCTGGTGGATTCACCTGCGTCCAGGTGTTGGTCAGCGGATTATAGATCGCTCCCTGGTTGGTCCAGACTGCCTGAAGATTATTATATTCTCCGCCTTCGACGATCACTCGCCCATCGGGAAGCACTGCGTTAGCGAAGTAGAGAGGCTGGTAGCCATTTTGCATGGAGCCTGCCGCGGACCAGGTACCGTTGAGGTAGCTTCCATTAATGTCGGGTGTGAAGAGCCACCACTGAGTACCATTGTATTGGTGCACAAGGACACGTCCGTCGGTCAACAAGTTGGCACTATCGGTGTTGAAGGTGGGTTGATTAGTGATCTTCTGCCATCTGGAGGGCGCCGCGGCCCCCTGGATGGTGGGAGCCACCATCGCGAGGGCCAAAATGGCACTCGCACCCATTACCAAGCGGGGGAATTGTCGCCGAAGCGACGTTAGAATTACTGCGGTATTAGAAGTCATTTTTGCATGCTGCACAGGTCAAAACGCGCTTGGCAAGCAAAAAATCCCGAAGAACGCAGGTAAACAGCCTTACTCGGTCTGGAAACGGCCCCCCATGAAAGCGGTGGTCAGGACATGATCCGAAACCGCTCGAGCAATTCCTGCCGCAGTTCCATGGCCAGTTGCGGGTTGTAGCGGCTAAGCATTTTTTCGCGCACCTTCGGATCCATCCCGGCGAGTTGCCGCAGAAGATCGTTCCGATTCTTGGCCTTCGCGTAACGGCTCCAGCCCAGGCCGACCGCGAGCAAAGCGGACGCTACCCAAACCGCGATGTCTCGTTGCTCAATCACGTCGCAAGTTAAACATGAACGAGCGAACTTTCCAGTGCCTCGTAGAGTAGATTTGCCGCGCAAATGAGAAACCCGCGAATTCGCTTTGTGCTAGCCTAACGAATCTAAGAGCTGCGGCGCGGTTTCGCCAAGGCTACAAATTAGCAGGCCGATGGAAAATGAGCCGCGATTGCTCGTGCAACGCAGAACCTGGCGGCAGCTTTGAACTGCTCGCTCAGCGCGGAAAAACAGAAAACTCGCACCTTGGGTGCCAGCATTCTGTCCGACAGCTAAGATTAAAGATCGGTTTGCGTTACTGAACGGTGATTGACTTCGGCCTGGACGCAACCCCGTTGGCTACTACCTCTGCCGTGCTCGGCCCCGCTTCCGCGGTGGCCGGTACATCGAAGGTGGTAGAGACAATCGCGTTGCCGGTGGCGATTGCCATCGTGCTGTGATTATGAGTGCGCGCATAGAAGACATGCCCGGTCGCGGTATTGGTGATACGCACGAGCGGGTAGTTTGTAGCCATGGCGCCATCATCGCCGTAATCGGCACCAGCGGAGAGACCATTGAACTGGCGACCGGAGATCTGGTAGGAGTTACCGCGGCTCACACTGCTTGGGAGGGAACTGATAGCAGGGGCCCAGAGGTTAACGGGCTTTCCTTTCGAGGTGAAAATTTCCACGTCAATCGTCTGGCCATCGGCGACTAGCGAAAAGACCTGGCCAGTCGGCAGGAGAAGCAACCTTCCCTCAAAGGACGTAAGCTTGGCGGCACTCTTGGTTTGGTCAGTCTGGGTAAAGGTGTTTCCGTCAAAGACGAACCACGTCCCGGGTCTCTGGAAAATTCCTGGACTGGCGAAAACAAGCACGCTACCATCCGGCAACAAACTCGCCGGGGCGTCGGCCATGTCATTCCCACCCGGAAAGTCAGCCGTGGCCACCCATGTTCCGGTGAAGGGAGTATAGACGGCATTGTGAACTGTTCCGCCGAAGGCAATAACCGTGCCGTCGGGTCGATGAATCATAGGTCCGATTTCCAAGCTACCCGCATCGGGTAACTTCACTTGCGTGCTACCCGCGGTCGACCATTGGCCATTCGTGGGATCAAATAGCTCTGAATTGGTGCCGTTATTACAATCAACGGTTAGAAGCTTTCCGCCCGGCAATTTGCAGAAGCCTTCTTCGGAATAGTTGTCGGCCTTTCCGGACCCGATCGCAGTCCAGGTTAAGGTAGCGGCATCAAAAAGCACCTGTCTCCTGGTGGAATTCTGACCCATCGTAAATGTGCCATCGTCCAACACGGCGCACGGCGAGTCTCCGATCGTTGTCCAGCCAGCGGGTGGATTCACGGTTGTCCAAACATTGGTGACCGGGTCGTAAATCGCGCCCTTGTTCGTTTCCACTGGTTGTAAGAAATTGTATTCCCCGCCTTCGACGAGCACCCGGCCATCGGACAGAACCGCGGATGCGAAATAGAGCGGTCCGTAATCCGAGGACATGGAGGCCAGTTTTGACCAGGTGCCGTTCTGATAGCTGCCGTTGATATCGGGAGTAAAGGCCCACCAATTATTCGCGCCTTGTCCATTGTTACGCGGGTCGCCATACTCGTGCACCATCAACCTTCCATCGGTGAGCAAAAGCGCGGTGTCGGTATTGAAGGCCGGTTTATTGGCAATCTTCTGCCACTTGCCGGGCGCCGCTGCCCCCTGAATGGTCGGAGCGATCATCGCGAGAGCTAGAGCGGCACCTGCGCCCATTGCCAAAACGGGAAAATGTTGCCGAGGCGATCTTCGAATAACTGCGGTGTTGGGAATCATTTTTGCATCCTGGATAACTCATATTGCGCTTAGCAAGCAAAAAATGCCGGAGATAGCGGGTTGAAGCCTTTCCATCGCAGGAGAGGCACCCCGGATGCGGCTTATAGCGGCCGAGCATTTCTTCCCGTCACCAGGTCATGGCCTTTTTCAAACCGGGATCTTCGATCCCGGTTGCAACTGATTCGAGAGTTAGCGGGACGGAAAATGCCCTCCCGTTCGACGTCGAAGGGAGGGCATTACGATTCTTGACGGACGGTTAAAGCTACTGGCGGTCGTAAACTGCTCTAAGGTTGAACTGCTTACCGTTCGGGTCCGCTCCGCTGAGGGTGACCGTGCGAGTCTTGCCATCGTCGGACACAACTACCTGGCCGGTTGTCATCACTTTACCGGCTTTCTTGTTGGCCATATCCAGAATGTGCTCGGTAATCTTCCTATATGACCGCGTGTCGATGTTCGGATCGCCCTTTACCGGATAGTCTTTGCCGTCGAACTTCCCGTTCCACTCGTTATGTGTCGCGTTGCCTTTGGCGTCGACGCCATCCACTGTGATCTTAACGGTGCGGCCGGCGCTCTCATAAACGACGGTGTTATTTTTCCCCATCGATTTGACGAGCTTTGATTTGCCTTCGTTCAGCTTCCAGGTGCCCATTTGCGGGCTGTCCGCCAAGCTTATGGCGCTGCCGGCCAAGCATAGAGCAAGAGTGAGAAATACAGGGTTCAGTTTCATGGAGTCTGATCGAGCACTGATCGCCGGGGCGCGTCAATATCAATTTGAGGCAGAAAGGCGGCTGGAGGCTGTGTAGCGTGCGCTGTCCCCAGCGCAGAGGTCTGTCCGCGAGCGAAGGAGGTTTGTCCCTTGAGACAGCGGACGCTACAAGGCTTCGCGGAAAACCACGGCGTCCTTCGAGGTCGGCGGCCCAACTTTCCTACCAAGGAATCAACTTGCCCGTTCCAAGATGGCGCAACAAGCGGTGCTTCCCGATAGGCCGCGGTGGTTGCGGGATCGCCAAATCGCAGAGTCCTGCATCCTTCGGTTCCGGCGGAATTTTGCCGCCGTACTCGGGCACAACGCGTGGTTGGATTTCCTGCTCGAGATCGTAAGCAAACGCCAACAACTCCGGTTCGTGCAGGAAGGTGCTATACATCCATATCCCCGCGGGTTTCCCTCGCTTGGTAATCCCAACCGGGACCGATATGTTGGGATACCCTGCCACTGCCGCAGGAGTCGAGGCGAAGCTATAACTCGGTGCGACCAGGGCGTCGAGGTTGTCACGTCGCAGGGCAGCATCGATCCCTTCATCGCGCGATAATTGCAAGCAGAGGGCGCGCGCTTCGAGATACTCAGGGTCATTCAGATTCCCGCTGGTTGCCTCCGACATTTCGAAAATCTCCTGGCCGAAATACTTCATTTCCACCGGGCAGTTAGCCAGGTCATAGGCGATCAAGTCGGCAAGGTTTCTGGCGGCAGAATGATCCAAGCCAGCGAGGTATTCCGCGATCTGGACCTTGAACTCATAGAGGAGAACGGTGAATTCCGCCTCGAAATAGGCGTTGGAATCACCGCTATCCGTTAGAACGAGGTTTGCTCCGAGAGATTCCATCGTTCCCAGGGCGGACTCGACGACTTCGATAATGTCATCCTCGCCACCGTAGGCAGGTTTAAAGTAGCGCTGATCGACTCCAATGCGGGCGCCTCGCAGCGCGCCACGTTTGAGGAATGGCGTGTAATGACGAGGCAAGTCATGACCCAGGACTTCGCCGAATGGTGATTGTAAGGCACCCAGCATGATAGCCGCGTCGGTAACTGTGCGGCACATAGGTCCGGCGGTATCCTGGCTGTGAGCGATTGGGATGATTCCGTCCTGTGCGACGAGACCTACCGTAGGCTTAAGACCTACCACAAGGTTATTGCCGGAAGGACATACGATCGAGCCATCGGTCTCCGTGCCTACGGCAGCCGAACAGAGATTCGCGGCCGTCGCCGCCCCGGAGCCTGAGCTCGAGCCACACGGATCGAAATCCAGGCGATAAGGGTCGCGGGTGAATCCGCCGCGCGCGCTCCAACCATTAAATGGCGCAAAGCCGCGGAAGTTAGCCCACTCCGAAAGGTTGGCTTTTCCCAGGATAACTGCACCCTCCAAGCGTAACCGTTGGACAATTACCGAATCTACCGGCACCTGGCTCCCGACAAGAGCGAATGACCCGGCGGTCGTCTGCATCCGATCATGGGTGGCAATGTTATCCTTCACCAAAATGGGAATGCCGTGTAAGGGTCCGCGCAAGCGCCCCTCCTGACGTTCTCGGTCGCGGGCCGCGGCAATGTCCAACGCGTCGAGATTTGTCTCGATAACGGCACTGAGAAATGGATTGACCTTCGCAATGCGGGAGAAATATCGCTGGGTAAGTTCACGGCTGGTCAGTGCTCCCGAAGCCATAAAATTCTGCAATTCTGGAATAGTCGCCTCGATGATTGGGCCGTCATCGTCGATAGCGGCAGCCAAAGGATGTAATAGTGAGGGCAATCCTCCGGCCAAAAGAGCGGCGCTGCCGGCGAGAGTAGTTCCAAGGAACGACCGCCGGCTCATGGCGTCGAGGCCGGAGCCGGGCTGATCCAGCTCTTCCTTGTTCATGAAAGCTAACGTTAGCCGAACAGATTACAGGTCAAGCCAAATCGCTCAAAAGGAAAGAGACAAGACGAAAACTTTGAAAAAAGCGGGGGCGCCGTTCAATGGGAACAGAGTTTGGTCTGCAGGCATGGACTCAGGGGTCGACCAGCGATAAGCTAGAGGAGTTATGGCTCTGTTGAAAAGCATGCATTCAACCGCCGGTTGTAGCGTCCGCTGTCTCAGCGGGCTGTTGCGATACGCGCTGAGGACAAGGCACCCTACAACGGGACCAGGAGAAGATGCGCTGAGGACAGCGCACGCTACAACGCCTTCTGCGCAGACTTTTCAACAAAGCTAGAGGCCATGAAGTCGGTGCCGAAAAGGACGGTAGTTCGAAACAATAAGAAATCGAGCGGCGCAGATTCATCACGCCGAAGAAACGGACGCGACGCATCTTCGCCACGGCGCCGCCCGCCCCGCCTTAATCATCCGAGGAGCGATCTGGAGGAGGCGATCAGACGTTACGTCGATCTCTTCGACTTTGCTCCGGTCGCTTATGTGAACTTCGATCGCACGAGCCGCATCGCGGAGACCAATCTCGCGGCGATTCAACTGCTTGGCCGCTCGCGCCATCTTCTGATTGGCTGTCCGTTGACGGTCTTTGTTCTCTCGGAAGACAGACCGCACTTTTTTGATCATCTCCTGCGCTGCCGAGATGGGAAGGGGGAACTGATCGAGACCGATCTGCGGATGAGAAATGCTCGGAACGAAATCCTTTTCGTTCGTCTCGTCAGCAAGCCGGTCGTGTCCTCGTTGCGCGATGGCACGGCCATTTATCAGACGGCAATCGTCGATCTGACCGAGCGCAAACGCCAGGAAGCGCAAATGGAACGGCAGGCGAAGCTCATTGAGCTGTCATTCGAGCCGATCCTGGTTTGGGATTTCGAAGGCGGCATCATCGAATGGAATGCAGGCGCCGAGGCACTCTATGGCTACAGCCGCGCGGAAGCCCTGGGCCAACAGACCCACAAATTACTTAAAACAAAGCGAGCGATTCCGCTCCCGGAGTTTCGGAAAATTCTCAAACGCGATGGCATGTGGGTGGGCGAATTGCGACACGTCACCAAGGATGGCCGCGAGATCCTGGCGCACAGTCGCCATCAACTGGTCGAGATCGGTGGCCGCCGTCTGGTTTTGGAAACAATTTGGGACATCACCGCCCGCAAAAAAGCCGAGGAAGCGTTGCTCGAGCGCGATCGGGAGCTCAACGCCATCGTTAACCTAACGCCTTTCGTGCTTAGCCGTTGCAGCCGCGATTTGCGTTATCTCTTTGTCAGCCGCGCCTACGCCGCAATGGTAGGTTATACCCAGAAGGAAATTGCCGGCCAACCGATTGTCAACATCATGGGCAAGGAGGGCTTGCGCACCATTCAGCCCTATATCGATCGGGTGCTTAAGGGCGAAAGAGTCGAGTACGAGTCAGAAGTCCCTTTCTTGGAAGGGGGCTCGCGCGTTTTGCACGTTGTTTATCTGCCGGACAAGAGCGCGAAAGGGGAGGTGATTGGCTGGATCGCGTCGATCCTCGACATCACGAAGCGGAAGCGCGCGGAAGAAGCGTTGCGCACCAGCGAGGAGCAATTCCGTCGCGCCATTCAGGATGCGCCCATTCCGGTGATCATGCACGCCGAGGACGGACAGGTCCTGCAAATCAGCAAGACGTGGACGGAATTGACCGGCTACGGAATGGAAGCCATTCCAAACTTCGATGCCTGGCTCACTCGCGCATATGGGGAAGGCGCCGACGCCATCCGCCGCCACATGCAGGAATTGTTTAAGGGCCGCCGCCGCATCCTCAACATCGATTTCCCAGTGCGGACCCGCGACGGCGGATTGCGCTACTGGAGTTTCAGTGCGTCAGCTCCCGGGAAATTGCAGGATGGACGCCGCTACATCGTGGGCATGGCTTTGGACATCACCGATCGCACGGGAGCTGAAGTCGCGCTTCGCGAAAGCGAGGAACGCTTCCGGCAATTTGCCGAAAACACGACCGACGTTTTTTGGATCATCACGGCTCAGACCGGCCAATTGGAATACCTCAATCCGGCTTACGAGTCGATGTTCGGGGAAACACGCGAATCCCTCATGCGCGATGCCAGTCACTGGGCCGAGCTGATTCATCCCGACGATCGTGATTTTGGCGCAGATATGTTGTCCCGGCTCAAGGCGGGCGACACCGTCACCGTTGATTACCGGATCATTCGCCCTAACGATGGCGCCGTTCGTTGGATTCGCGATAGCGGTTTCCCAATTCGCGACAAAGACGGTCAAATCACCCGTGTCGCCGGGGTCTTGCAGGATATCACCGACGACAAATTGAAAACCGACGCGCTCCGCGAGAGCGAGGAACGTTTTCGCCTGCTTATCGAAGGCGCGCCCGATTACGCTATGTTCCTGCTCGATCTTGCTAACCACATCATCTACTGGAGCACTGGCGCCGAACGCGTTTTTGGTTGGAGTTCCGATGAAACGCTCGGACGCTCCGGCGAAATCATTTTTACTCCCGAGGATCGGGCGCGAAAACAGGAGCAAAAAGAGCTGAAATTGGCGCTTGAAAATGGCAAAGCCAACGATCGGCGCTGGCACCTTCGCAAAGACGGTAGCCGCGTCTGGATTGACGGAGTCATGTGTCGGCTGACCGATGAGGAAGGCAAGCTGCGCGGCTTTGCCAAGATAGGGCGCGACGCCACCGACCTGCATCAGGCGATAGAAGATTTGCGGCATTCGCAGCAGGAGCTGGAGAGCCGTGTTCAAGAACGTACCGCCGAGTTGTTGGCGGCGAACAAAAAGCTCCGAACCGAAATGGTGCATCGGGAGCAGGTGGAAGGGGAACTCCTCCTCATCAGTGAACGGGAAAAAAGACGGATCGGCGAAGATTTGCACGATAGCCTTTGCCAGGAGCTGGCCGCCGCCGCGTTTTTCCTCCAGTCCCGTGCCAACAATATCGAGCAAACGAGTCCCAAAGAGGCCCACGTGTTGTCGGATGCGGCCCGCATCGTTAATGATAACGTAGGCCTAGCCCGTGACTTGGCCCGTGGTCTTCACCCGGTGGAGCTGACCGCATCCGGCCTGACGACTGCGCTACGCGAGCTGGTTTTTCGCAGCTGTCAGGACAAGATGAAGTGCCAGTTCAAATGCCCAAAC
>Ga0070672_100001790_pt1 | contig 13442 bp, 9 predicted proteins | sample KBSM13metaG_FD_66151 | JGI IMG/M metagenome (GOLD analysis project Ga0070672, IMG submission 66151) | Miscanthus rhizosphere microbial communities from Kellogg Biological Station, Michigan, USA - KBS M1-3 metaG | ecosystem: Host-associated > Plants > Roots > Rhizosphere > Soil ... | reverse complement strand
CGTCCACTTCATGACGTCGCCGGATGCTGCGGCCTCCATCGTCCGGCAAAGCGCGCCGGTGGCCGCGACTGCGGCGGTCGACCCGGCCGGGACGACCGGCGCAGCGGCTGGATCGATCGCGACTCGCGCGCTCGAACCGGAAGCGGACGAGACGGACAACGCGCGCGAGTGCCGGCTCGACGCCGGTATCGATACCGCGTGCATATTCGATTGAGACAAATGCAACCCGCATCGCCATTCATCAACCCACTTATCAACGAGGTCGATCATGTCCACCGTTCTTTCCGCTGAGAAATATTCCATGCCCGTGCCGCAAGCCATCCTGCAATCCAACGTCGATACGATGCGCTACGCCAAGATCGTCGAGGTGTCCAAGCGCGTCCGCTGGGACATCGACCGCGACGTCATTCGCGGGCGCAGCTTCGATTTCAAACAGCGCTTCCTGCCCGACGGGCTGTCGAAGGTCGATCGTCTCGACTTCCTCACCGCCGACGACCAGCGGCTCCTGAGCCAGATCCAGGGACGGACGTACGCCAACATGTTCGGCCTCGTCGAGCGTTTCATCGCTGCCAAGGTGCTCGACGTCGGCCGCGAGCACGCACTGGGCGACCAGAATGCGCTGCAGGCGCTCGTGCGCATGGGCGACGAAGAGATCAAGCACCAGGAGCTGTTCCGCCGCATCGAGCGCATGTGCGCCGAGGGCATGCCGGCAGGCTACACCTTCGTGCCGGACCCCAATGCCGTCGCCTCGGCGGTGCTTTCGAAGTCGACTTGGGCCGTGCTCGCACTCACCTGCCACATCGAGCTCTTCGTGCTGACGCACTACCGCGAGAGCATCGACAAGGCCGCCGATTTGTCGCCGCTGTGGAAGGACGTGTTCCTCTACCATGCAAAGGAGGAATCGCAGCACGCGATCCTCGACGAGCTCGAATGGGTGCGCGAGAACGCGAAGCTCACCGTGCAGGCGCGCGATGCGGCCGTGGACGACCTGATCGCCCTCGTGGGCGCCGTCGACGGCCTCGTGCAGATGCAGGCTGCGGCGGACACGCACTACTTCGTCGAAACCTGCGGCCGTCCGCTGACCGCGGCCGAAGTCGAAGCCGTCAAGACCACCGTGCTCGCCGCGTATCGCTGGCAGTACATCTTCTCCGGGGTCCAGGAGCCGCGCTTCACGAAAGCGCTGGGCGGAATGATCACCGAAAGCCAGGGCGCGCGCATCGGCGATGCGCTGGCGCCGATCATGCCCACTCACTGAACCGCGAATCGAACCGATTGAGGATTTCCATGGAAATGCCAGCTACCAGTCCCGCGCTGTCGGACCCCGCGCCGGTGATCGCGCTGCATTGCTCGGGATCCGGCGCCGGGCAATGGCGTCGCCTGGGCGACGCGCTCGACCCGCGCCGCAAGCTGATCGCTCCCGAGCACTACGGCTGCGACGGCGTGGGTCCGTGGAGCGGCGAGCATGCATTCACGCTCGCGGACGAAGCCGCCAGGACGATCGACATCATCGATCGCTCCGACGGCAAAGTGCACTTGGTCGGCCATTCGTACGGCGGCGGCGTCGCGCTGCACGCCGCCCTGGAGAGGCCGGGCCGCATCGCGAGCCTGACGCTCTATGAGCCGTCGGCCTTCCATCTCCTCAAGGTCATGGGCGCGCGCGGGGCGGGTGCGCTTGCGGAAATCCTGGCGGTCGCGGCCCGGACCGCCGATGGAGTGATCTCCGGCGACTATCGCGGGGTCGCAGCGTCGTTCGTCGACTACTGGGGCGGCCGCGGCGCGTGGGACGCGTTGCGCCCGTCGGCGCAGGCGGCGATGGCGCGCTGGATGCCGAAGGCGCCACTGGACTTTCGTGCGCTCACCGACGAGCCGACGCCCACGACGTCGTACAGCGCGTTGCGCTTTCCCGTGCTGATAATGCGGGGCGAGCGTGCGCCAGCACCAACGCGCCTCATCGCGGAACTGTTGGCCACGCTTATTCCCACCGCGCGACTCGTAGTCATCGGCGGCGCCGGCCACATGGGTCCGCTGACGCATGCGGCCGCGGTGAACGCGGCGATCGCGCGGCATGTCGCCGAATCGGAAGCCAGGATGAACGAGCGCGCGATCCGCGCCTCGAGGCGATCGAAGCATCCCTTTCCCACAACGCACGCCCAACCCGTAAAGGTATTGATATGAAAGCCAGCAACGCATCGTCGTTCCGGACCGCGCGCGGCAATTCGCGCATCGCCTCCGCTGCCGCTGCGCTCGTCGCGGCCTGCACGTTGCCGCTGCTCGCCCACGCCGAGCCGGTGACGCCGCCTCCGGTTCCCTCCAACATTCGAATCCTGGCGGGGAACAAGGCGTTCCTCGTCGGTCATGCGGTCGGCACGCAGAACTACAGCTGCCTGCCCGCCGGCGTGGATGCCGCGGGCCAGCCGCGCTACGCCTGGACCCTCTTCACGCCGCAAGCCACGCTGTTCGCGCACAATTTGAAAGAGATCGCCACGCACTACTTCAGTCCCAATCCGTACGAGCCCGGAACGAACCCGTTTGCGGACGGCGTGATTCGCGCCACGTGGCAGGACTCGAAGGACACGAGCACCGTCTGGGGCAAGGTCGTTCCGGGGGACTCGTCGACCGACGCCGCTTACGTCGCGCCGGGTGCCATTGCCTGGCTACGGATCACGGTCGTCGGCGCTGACGCCGGCCCCACGGGCGGCGACACGCTGACGCCGACCACCTACATCCAACGCCTCAACACGGCGGGAGGAGCCCCACCGTCGACGGGCTGCGCTGTCGCGACCGATGTCGGAAGCCAGGCGTTCGTGCCCTACACCGCCGACTACTACTTCTACAGGAAAGCCAAAGGCAACAGCGACGACGAATAGGCTCAGAAGGCGCGACCCCATGCTCTGGGTTCCGCGGAGAGGGCTGCACCGAGGGGTCTCCGGGCTTCATAACTCAGGCGCCCGGAGACCCCTCAGTGCAGCCCTCTTTACGTGGAGGTGCGTGAGCCTGATCGGCTAGTCGAAGGTCTCGTCCCCATTCGGCTCGTAATGCGGCACGCCGGTCATCTGGTGCCGGTACTCCGACAGCTCGAAGTACATGCGTTTCCTGGCCCGGCTCTGATTGCCGAGCGGTCGATGATCCTCGATGGAGTGCCACGGGTTGTAGGACAGGCGTCGTGCGAACGCGATCTGTGCCGGCGAATCGAACTTCTGCTGCGGGATGCGCAAGGTGGCCACCGAGACCCGGGGCGAAAGCCGCTCCGGCCACAGCACGGCGTTGTTCTCGATCGGCATCAGATGCGGATCGGTCTGCAGCTGGATGCGGAAGTCGAGCTCGACATCATCCTGGTCGAGGGCCTTCACCATCGCCTGGCGAAGGTAATCATCGGGCGGCCGCAGCGGCAGGTTCGGAATCGGCGTTTTCCTGCTCGACTTCGGCCACACCGAATACTGCATCGCCTGTTCCTTGCCCAGGAGATAGGGCACGCAGCTGAAGTACGGCGCCTCGAGCGGACTGCTCTGCGTCTTGATGAACAGCCCCTGCATGATCAAGTCGAGCAGGTGCGGATTGCGGAAGTTCACGAAGTGGAAGATCGACGCGTTCTTCAGGCTGTAGACCTGCAGGTGCGCGTTCGCGCGCGTGTCAGGCGTCACGAACGTGGGCGGGGACACGCCGAACATGTCCTGCGTGTGTTGCTCGTCTTGCATCAGCTTCTTGCCGGGGACTCCCATCAGCTTGATGCTGATGCTCATGAACCCGACATCGTCGATGTCCGGCGTGACGTAGGGCCCTGGCCCGGAGAAGCGCACCCACGCGCGATAGGTCCGCGGCTCGGCAAAGACGCCGTGGCGAAACTCCGGCGGCAGGCCCTCGTGGACGATGAACTCGGCGCGCACGATGCCGTGGGTCTTGGTGTTCCCGCCGCGCTCGAAGCCGCCCGGCTTCCATAGCCCGCGCATCTGCGCCTTGAAGGTGTCGATGATCGACTGGGTCAGCGCCTCTTCGTCCGGCTGGATCCGCTCCTCGGCGATCTTCAGGCCCTCGTTCCTGCGTTGCAGGTTGATGAGCCAGGTGGTGAGGCGCGCGGTCGGGTCGCGCAGCACCGCATCGAAAGCCGGACGAACCCAGGGATCAATGCGCCGCTCCAGTTGCACGAGTCGCATCGAGAGATCGCTGATCCAGTTCAGTATGACCGAGCCGGTATCGGCGGGCGGCACCGGGCGGCTCGTCATCGAACCCAATACGTTCCGTTGCATCACGACTCCCTTCCGCTCGTCGTGGCGAGGTAGCGCAGCGCGCGGATCCCGGGCAGGAAGAAGTAGGCGCCGCCCTGCACGGTGACGAACTGCGGCAGTCCGCTCAAACGGCAGTCCGGACCGCCAGCCTGCGGAATCGAGAAGCCGTTGGTCGGAGAGTTCCCGGCGTCGGGCAAACGGTGGCCGATCATCGGATCGCGTTCGCCGGTGAGGCCGGCGAACTTGCTTCCGATCAGCCACGCGCTTTGCACGAACTCGAACTGGCGCTTTATGTTGCCCGCAAGGCACATGAAGTGGATGCCGGCGTCCGCAGCGGGGATTCCAGCGGCGGATGGGGCGGCGGTTGCGGCATCCCCGTACTTCCGTCCGCGGCGGAGGAGACGATGAAAGCGTGTCGACGCGACCCGATCGAGATCCAGCGCCGCAGCGTTGAATCCGAGCATGCGCCACAGCCGCGAGAGGAGCCCGCGCCCGCCGGGCGGCAGATCCGCGTTGCGCGGGTTGGATCGTCGGATGTGCGCGCCCACGGGACAGCGCAGTCCCCGCGGGTCGTCCTCATAGGTAAAGTCGTTCAGGTTGCCTGGCGCTGCAAGCGGCTCACCGTTCTTCTTCCGGCCCACCATGGCTGCGGCAAGCCGCTCGCGCAGGTCCTGATCGCCGCCGGCCTGCCGGTCGAGCTCGCGCCAGAATGACTCCACGTCCTGCCTCAATTGACGCAGCACGAGATAAGAGCCGTTGCGTCCGACGTCGGCTTGCTCGGGCGCGTCTTCGGCCCGCGGCAGCAGTCGGCCAGGGTCGCGCTGCAGCGCAAGCAGCGGACGCGGTGTGTAGAGGCCGTATTCATTGGGATAGCCGAGCAGGAACTCGCCGAGGCAAACGAGGTTGTCGTAGTCGAGCCGGTCGTGGTCACCCAGGGGGCGCTCGCGCTCCCAGTCGACCTTCGGCTGCGAAATGCCGTCCGCGAATCCGAACGGCTCCGCGAGCTGGATGACGGACGTCGACAAGCGCTCGATGAGCTCGAAGCCGGCCGCGCATTCCGCGGCGATCGCGAGCTCCCACGCCGCGAGCCGCCCGGGGGCGGCATACAGGAGCAAGGCGACGTGCGGCGTCCGCGCACCGGTGCCCCAACGCCACGTGGCCGGGTCGTTGGCGCCGATGTCTCCCAAGCGGCGCGCGCGCGCGCCGTCGCTCGCCATGCCGGCGACGAATTCCGCCGAGAACCCGGCGCACAGATCGGGCGGAACTTCCAGTGCACGCAGCCCCTGGCTCGTGAAGGCCACGTGGAGGGCAGTCTGCGGCAGCGGATCGGCGTTGACTGCGCTCGTTACCGGTGCCTGCGCCAGCCAGGCCCGCGCGGCCGCCGCGTCAGTGATGCGCAGCAGCAGGAAGCACGCTTCGGTCAGGTGCTTGTACCCAAATCGCACCAGGCCTTGGACATCGTCCAGTTCCACTGGCCTCGCACCGCTCGTAGTAGCGCTCATAGCAAGCGCAGCCAGGCCTCGGCCTGCGCGTCGGTGACATGAGCCGGCTCGAGCCCTTCCCTGATGCGCTGGTTGCGCTTGAGGTCGGCGAGGGTGAGGCCCGGATAGGCCCTGTACCAGAGCTCGGTCGGCTGTTGGTGGCGCCGTTGGTAGTTCTTGAACTTGTGTTCGATGCGCGCGCCGCGCGCTATCAGCCAGCGCGTGCGCGGCCAGCCGACGCCGTGGCTGAAGGCGAGGTTCAGCCCCCAGGCCGCCTTGTTTATGAAGTCGTCCATGTAGGCCTCGTGGCCGCCGTCGTAGTTGCTGGTGAAGACGACTCGTCGCTTGTCGTCGAGAAACGCCCAGAAGGCGAAATGGATCGTCTGCACGCGGGCCAGGAACCCGTGCGTGAAGACGTGGCGGGCGGCGTAGTCGATCAGCACCAGGAGTCCGCTCCCCAGCCAGCGGCGAAACAGTCCCGGCTTGAGCGAGCCGAGCGCCGTGTACTGGTTGCTCACGTCGTAGTCCTCCAGATGCTGCAGTTCCAGCAGGACCGCGCGATCCAGCGGCGGGCAGAGCTCGGGGTCGCTCTCCTCTTTCGTGCGGAGGAGGTAGATGAGGAACGGGGACAGGACGATCAGGAACGGCATCAGCACCAGGCCCGCCAGCGGAATCGCCACGAGATGCAGCAACTTTGCAAGCTTCCAGGAGAGCGGCGTCGGGTCCGGTGGCGTTAAACCGAGCCTGCCGGCGCTCACCTCGGCATCGACGAAATCGACGAGACCGCGCCGGAGCTCTTGCGACTGCGCACCCGACGAGAGCGGTGCGCGCGCCACCTTTGCGGCGAGCGCGCGGGAGAGCGCGTCTTCCTCCTTGATCTGCCGCACCGTGCGACCGACCCAGTTGATGTAGTTTGCCGCGATGCGACCGCGGTGCGCTTGCATCCAGGCCGCGAGGTCGCCCGGTGCGTCGAAACCGTCGCAGTACGCGAAGATCCGACGCAGTCCGGTGCCCGCTCGCCGTGCGAGATCCTCGATGCACTCGTTCGCCGGTCCGTCGCAGCTGCCGATGAACGCAAGGTAAATGGGCAGGCTCGGGCGCGGGACGTCGTGCACTTCGATGTCGCCGACCGTCGGATCGTCCAGCAGCGCGAGCCGCGCAAAGTGCAGGCGTTCGAACCTCCCGAACGGCAGGACCGCGTTTGTCGGATCGGCCATGCCCGGCGCCGAGTTCATCGTGGCCAGCAGCTCCCGCAAGCCGGGCTCGCGCCCGGGAGTCACCGGCGCCAACACCATGAACTGGGATTGCGGGGTCACCGCTCCACTCTCGTTGCCGTGTGACGCGCGGGCTTCTCTTCCGGTACCTGCCGTTCCGGCAGTGTCGCCGCGGGCTCGTCCGGCAGGCACGCGCGCAGGCTCTCGTAGCTCTGCCGCAGCAGCGCGTCGCCTTGCGGCCCGCCCGCTTCGGCGCGAAGCCTTTCGTTCGCCGACAAAATGAGCCCCGAGAGAGCGCCACCGTCGCGCCAGGCCGCAGGGGTGAACTTGAATCGCTGCACCGCGGTGTCCGGCGGCATCGGCGTCTTGGCGCGAGCGTCGGCGGAGCGCTGCCACATGCTGAGGCGAAAGTAGATGCGCGGCGCGCAATGACGGAGCTTCGCCTCGACTTCGTCGGCGTCGCCGAGCAGGAAATTCGGTGGTGCCCGTTCGGAGCCCGAATGGCACTCGGAGCAATAGCGAAAGAAGCCCGCATGCGAGGCAGCCATCGCCGACTTGAATCCCTCGCTTCCGAGTGCGTCTGCACTCTCTACGCGCGCCGCCCGCGCGGGCGGCATGCCGGCGGCGGCGAGGCAGCACCAGGCCGCGGAGTCTTCGCCCAGGCGGCCGAACAGCGCGGGCATGAGGCGCGCGCGGCGCAATGGCTGCGCCTCGAAGCCGTCGAACTTGCCGGCGAGCGCGTCGCGCGCGAGATCGCCAATGGCCCTTCGCGCGGCCGCGAAGTCGTCCACCACGACGAAGGTCGCGGCCCCCTCGGAACCGCTCCAGCGCAATTCCATGCGCTCGACGGCGTTGCCGTCCGCGCCGCGCGCCCGGACACTGCCGCGCATCGGTGCAAGCACCGCGACACGCTGCGTGCCGCGCGCATCGATGCGCCGCGCGTCGAGATCGAGGTCGCGGAGCGGCGATTGGCCGTCGAACTCGACCCGGTCGATCGTGCCGCGCGACACGGAAGTCCCGGCAACGATCAACCGGCCTTCGAGCGCCACACCGCGATCGACCGCGGTCGGCGACGACGCGCAGCGGAATTCGACGCGTTGACCGCTCCCGGCCGCCGGCGCGGTGTGGATTTTGCAGATGCCTCGGTACGTACGGCGTGCAGTGCCGCTGCTTTCCGCCCGCTTCCGCAACGCGGCGTCGAGGCGTTCCACATCCGGTGCGGCGATGAAATCGGAGAGGCCGGCCACAAGGCGCGCCACGTCGTCCTGCCCGGCAATGCGCCAGACTTCGAGCGGCGGGCGCGGCGACAGCGGGTCGAACGCGGCGCCGACGTCCGCGAGATTCGCTGCCTCGCGCACGGCGATCACCGGCGACATCGCAGTCTCGCCGGACAACGGGTTGCGATTCGGCAGGTCCGGATTGCCGAGCGCAAGGCCGCCGGGCCATTCCCGTCGCGCAACGGTCGTCATCCGGGCCGCTACATTGGCGCGATACGACGGGTCGGCGCGGTCGAAGTGCTGCTGCCCCGACAATCGATACTGAAGCACTGCCGCGAACAGGCCGGCGCGGCACGTCACGGCGGGCTCGTCGTTGCCGCCGCAACCTTGCTGCCAGAGCAACTGGTTCACTGCGAACCGGTTGGCGCGCAATGTCGCGTCGTCGATCGCGTTCGGCACGTCGATGCCGCGATCGACCGGAATGCCGTGGAAGTCCTTGCGCGCCGATGCGAGGAGCGCGGCGACGCGCGGATTCGCATTCGTTTCGTCCCACACCGCCCTTGAAAATATCGGCGCGGCATTCTGGTGGCAGGCGAGGCAAAGCGTCCGGTTGGCGTAAACGATTCGCGGGATTCCGCCGCGACGATAATCGGTGACCACCTGGAATTCGAATCGACCCGCGTCCTCGTTGTAGCTGATGACTTCGATGAGGTCCGCCTTCTCCTGGTAGCCGAGATAGAGCCGGTCCTTGAGGTAGGGGTCGCCGGCGCCGGCCGGCTCCGAGTCGACCGCGACCACGATGCGCGGATAGGCGAAGAATTCGGGCGCGGCGGAGTTTCGCTGCAGCGAGCGGCCGAGTGGAATGAGCACTGCCTTCACCGGCCGCCCGCGCGAGTCGGGCGCGCTCCGCGCGCGCGACTCGATTCGCTGCAGCAGCGCGCTGAAAGGGAACGGTACCGCCTGGCGAAGCTCGCCGCCTTGCTCCTCGGATACGAGGAAGTCGAACAGCGAGCGGCCGCGCGGTGGCAGATCATCGCCGGGGACGAGCGGATCGACGACCCAGTGCTCCGGGGCGACCCGATCGACACCGGATCCAATGTCGGGAGCAGCGCGCGAAGACTGGACTGCCGTGTTCGACGACTCACCCGTCGCATTCATGCCGGACCATGCGAGCGCAACGAGCAACGCCACCAGAAGCGATGCTGTCGATTTGCGCCGCGTTGTCATTGCCTTCGAGCGCGCCGCTTCGACGTCACCTGTTTGCGTACGCGCGCGGCTGGGTACCCGGCCAGCAATCTTCCTTCACTTGTCCCGTCTGCACGAATGCCGGGCCATCCTTCTCGGCGATGGCCTTGTTGTACAGCGTGAAATTCAGGCCAAACACGCGATCGAGGTAGGCACGGCCGAGATAGAAGCCCGGGCGCACCATCCGGATCTCGTCGCGCACGCGAACTCCGCGCCGGCCGGCCAGGAAATCGGGCTTCTCCTGGTAGCCGGGAATCTCCTCGGTGAAGAAATAGTCGATGATGATCGACTCGCGCCGCGAATCGAACAGGCTCTGGCCGCAGTAGAGCTTGGCCGGGAAGAGGAGCCACGCATCCTTGCCGTTGATCGTGGTCTTCTTCGGATCGCCTTCGACGAGTCCGAGCTTCTTCAAGGCGCTCAAATCGTCGATCCGGTTGCGGAGCACGCGCTCGTCGCGGAAGAACACCTTGCCGTGCCACAGGTGCTCGCCCACGGCTTCGAGCTCGATCCCCTTCAAGTGCAGCGCCTGCCCGACGAGCCCGTCCATGATCTCCGCGGCGCGGAACTTCCCGCTGGAGCCGCGGGGAAACAGGATGCCGCCGTCGAAAGGACCGTCGGGAATCGGGCCCGCGGAAAGTCGCGCGTAGATCTGGTCGATCTGCTCCTGCGAGAGCGCGGCCAGGTTCTCCGGCGTGATCTTCGAGAGATCGGCCGGCAAGAGCGGGTATTTGTACTCGACCTCGGCGAGATCCATCTTCTGCCGGTAGTCGGCGCTGTCGGGCGCGAACTTGATGTCCGGCGGTCCCGGCTTGAACCAGTCGCAGCCGGGCAAGAAAACGCCCAGCGCGACGAAGAACACGATCCACAGTCTCGGTCGCATCGTGTCCCCCTATAGCGTCGCGAGAAACGCCGTCAGCGCTTTCTTGTCCGCCTCCGGCAGATCTTCGCCGAAACGGTGGCCTTCGTTCTCCACGATCTGCGTGCACGTTTCGTAGTTCTTCTGGATGAACGCCGACCGCTCCTTCAGGACGTCGACGAAGCGCGCGGGATTCTTCCGCAGGTCGTTGGCGATCGCCTGCAGCTCGGGCACGATGTCTTTCTTGCCGGCGGCTTCGAGCTTCGACGGATCCCGTACCGCGAGGAAGAGGTCGTCGATGAACTGCTTGTGCTCGAAGCCGTTGAGAAGACCGGCGGGACTGCCCTTCGGCATCACCACGGTGCCGGTGCCCAGCACCGCCTTTTCCGTCTTGCCGTCCCACGTCCGAAGGCCGATGTCGACGACCACGTCGTAGTCGGTGAGGGTCTGCTTGATGCCGCGCTCCTTCGGGTGCAGGAGGTCGTACATCGACTTCTTGTAGAGCTCGAAGCGGCCGGACACGCTCGGGTCGTAGACCATGCACTGGGGCTGCGGATCGACGGGCTTCCCCGAGGCGTCGACGTAGCGGCTGCGGAAGAAGTCGTTCTCCGCATTCTTCGGCTTGCCGCAGATCTCGGGTCCGATCGCGTTGTTGTGCATGAACGGCGCCGTCGCCCAGACGTTGAGCAGCGAGATGTTGCGATAGTAGCCGCGCCCGTTGTCCTTGGATTCCTTGCGCTCGGGGATGTCCGCGACCACCGCCCTGCCGCGCAGCGTTTCGGAACCGTATTCGGAATAGAGATGGCCCGCGACGTGATTTGAGTGGAGCGCGCGGCAGCGGAACGTGCCCACTTCCGTCGCCGGAGTTGACGCGTCGTTGCCGAGAAAATCCTTGCGGACCTTGCGCGGATGGTCCTCCGCGACGGCGTAGAAATCGCGGTTCTTGAACGAATCGGCCGGAGTGTCGGGGAGGCTCGAATGGCAGCGCGCGCAGTTTTCGGCAAACAGCACGCGGCCGCGGCGGACAGCATCCGGGCCGAATTCACCGTCGAGCTCGGCGATCAGGTCCTGCCGTGTGTAGGCGGGCGCGCGGCTGTCCTTGGCCCTGCGCTCGCGATCGCGGGCGACGTACAGATCGGTCTCGTCGCCTTCCGCGGAAATGAAGAAGTCGAGGACGTTCGTCAGGCGATCCTCGATCGCCCGGAAGTTCGGGCAGTCGCGCCGGCACTGGCCGATTCGAAACGACGTCTGGCCGAAGCCGCGCTGCACGGGGTCGACCTGGCGGAAGTCCGTCAGGTGGTTGACCCAGCACGCCTCGGCGCACGAGCCGATGTTGAAATAGACCCGCTGGATCGCTTCGAGGGCGCCGATCGAATCCTCCCCGCCCTTCAGGATGTGGTGGACGCCGTCCCGTCCGAGCGTCTTGTCGTCGCTCTTCGTGCTCTTCACCCAGCACTTGTTGTCGCGGCCCGGCTCGCACCAGCACTTGTCCTCGTCCTTCTCGCCGCCGCACGTGTCGGCCTTGCGCCATTTGGTGACGACCTCGCCGGTGAACAGCGGGCGTTGCGCGAGGTTGATGATCGAGTTCATCGTCCCCGGGTTGTTGACCTGGTCGTGCGAGATCGCCGACGTGTCGGTCACGCCCGGGCGCGCGTGCGTGAACATCTGCCATTCGATGCTGGTCTTCGGCATCCCCGAGCCCAAGAGCTCCGACATGCGCGAGTACTGGTTGCCGACCAGCCCCTTGATGTTCTCCCACTTCGGATGCGCGGGATCCGCGGGCGGATTGAGCGGGTCGAACGCGATGTGGCACGAGCCGCAGGCCGTGCCGATCAGGAACGGCGGCTCGACCGAAGCATCGGCGAGCTTGCTCACGCGTTCGTCCGACGGGATGCCGGTCGTCTTGATCATCTGCTTGCGGAAGCCGTCCCAGTTCGCCACGTTGCCCGCGTTCACCTGCTTCCACTTCTCCGCGTCGAAGCGAGGATTCGGGAACTTGCGGAGGCCCAGTCCGCCGCTGGAAGTGCCGAACTTCAGATCGCAGGAGGAATGGCGCTGGTCGAGCGTTCCGCCTTTGGTGTGCGGATCCTTGGCATCGATCGGGGCGTCCTTCAATCCGCACGCGGGATCGACGTAACCCTGCTTGCCGACGTACTTGAGCAGCACGTCGTCGCCGGGACACCAGTCGAACCCGTAGGTTTCGTCGGGGCTCTTCGCGGGACAGTCGGGATCGCCCGGCTTGCAGCAAGCGGGGTCGTTGATGATGCCCCACGCGGCGAACCGGTCGTCGCGCTGATCCGAGCGCAGCACGCGGTACCAATCGACCAGCACGCCGATGCGCTGCTGGAACGTATACGTGTGGAATCGATCGTTGCCGCCGGTCGCCTTGTACCAGATGAGGCGACCGACGCAGGCCGAATCGCTCAGTCCTTCGCGCGCGCACGCTTCGATGTAGGGCGCGTCCTGATCGACGGCGGACGCTTCCGGCACGGGCCGGGCCGGCGCTGCGGCGGCGACGGGCGCAGCCGTCTGCGCCTGGGTCGTGCCCGGATTGGAGTTGATGACGAGGGCAGCGATGCCGATGCAGAGCGCTGACGCGATGAAGAGAACGTGCTTCATGGCCCATTCCTCAACCGGTTTCGATTCTTAGGTCGCAGCGAAACGCGGCGACATTCCCTCGTTCGACGCGGATCCCGCCTTGTCGCTTCTCCCACCTCACCTCGTACGGTCGGAACGCATTATGCACTCATCATATTCCGGCAAGAAAGCCGGACATGCGAACACGAGTCTTCAGGCAAAGCTCTTCAACTCCTCGGCCGGCAGCCGCAGGAGCTTGTGGCCGCTCGCGCGCACCTGCGCGACCATTTCATCGGTGCCGCCAGGTCCGCTGCCGCCGCCCATGTCCCACAGCGCGATGAGCGTCATCTCCTTGCCGCGCATCGCGAGCGCGTTGAAGAGCATCCACATGTTGGCCCGCTGCCAGATGTTGTAGCCGCGCTTGGCGCGCAGCCATTTCGGCAGCTCCTCGCTTTCGCTCTCCGTCATGATCTGCTGCGGCAGGCGCGCGCAGAGCTTGTAGTACCGCTCGACCCAATCGGGCCCCCCCTGCTGGACGGAGGTTACGCAGTAGCGCTCGCGGGGCAGCGCAAGGTGAAGCCGCGTGGGAATGCCGAGGTCCGCGCAGACCTCGTGAAAGAGCACTTCCC
>Ga0070672_100001788_pt1 | contig 13451 bp, 15 predicted proteins | sample KBSM13metaG_FD_66151 | JGI IMG/M metagenome (GOLD analysis project Ga0070672, IMG submission 66151) | Miscanthus rhizosphere microbial communities from Kellogg Biological Station, Michigan, USA - KBS M1-3 metaG | ecosystem: Host-associated > Plants > Roots > Rhizosphere > Soil ... | reverse complement strand
CAGCTATCAGCTATCAGCTCAAACGGCGAACCCTCAGGATGCTTCTCGCGCCAGGAGAAACGTCCCGAGGGTTCTGCATTGCTGATAGCTGTTAGCTGTTAGCTGATAGCTGTTCAGCTCTTCCACGTCCCAACCATCCGTGCCACGATCACCAGCAGCGTGAGTGTACCTGAGAGGGTGCCGACCACCGCCGCTGTCATTCGCACGCTCGCCAGCGCACGACGGCCGCCAAAGTCCGGGCCCAGACGCGCCAGTCGCTCCGCTGCTGTACGCTCGGCGATTCCCCACACGCCGAACGAGCCGACGCACAGGAGCGGCAGCGCGACGAACCACCAGTCCGGGCGCACGAGACCCACGATCGCCGCGGCGGCGATGCCGGCCGCGGCCGCGAGCACCAGCTGGCCGTCCGACGCGCGACGGGCGAGCTGCGCCACGACAGCGAAGATGCTATCGCCATCGTCATTGCCTGGCCGCGGCTGTGAGTCCGTCATGTCCAATCGACGATCTTCTCCCCTTCACTGTCCGTGAACGCGCCCACGATGATCATGATCATGTCGATGAGCGTCCAGATGCCGAAGCCGCCGAGCGTCAGGAGCTGAAGCACGCCCGTGCCGAACTTACCGGCGTAGAAGCGATGGGCGCCGAAGAGACCGAGCGTGAAGCAGAGCAGGAACGCCGGAAGGATGCGCTTCTCCGACCCCGGAAGCGTCAACGCTCCCTGTACCACACCGCACCGCGGGCACACGACGGCCAACGCGTCGATCACGGTGCCGCAGGCGTGGCAGTACTTCGTCGGGCGCGTGACCGAATAGCTGCTACTCATGGCTCCTCATGAACCGCAATCTCCGCGACGCGTCGGGCACGGGTGATTCCGTGCCCGACGTTAGGCAAGCCTTCGTTAGTGGATGTACCGAAGATATCAGCCCATCTCGCGCGACGCGCGTAACGCTTCGCGGTCGGGAACGCGCACCGGCTCCGCCGCCTTCTGACCGACGCTGAGTGCGGGCGCGCTGCCCTCGGTGAGCAGGCGCGTCACGAAGCGCTGCCCTTCGGACACGCGTTCGATCTCGATCGCGATGGCGTCGACCGCCTGCTCGAGTCGCTCCATGCGCTGTGTCGACTCGGCCGATTGCACGGGAGCGGCGTGACGCGAGCCCCGCCGCCAGATGTTGCGCGCCATCGCGACGGACAGCGGGAAGAGCACGAACAGCGTGCCGACGATCGAGATGCCGGTGATCTGGTCAGAGCTGAGTCCGAACGGCGCCGGCACTGACGACTCGCTGCTGACGGGGAGAGCCCTCGCCGGCGCACTCGCCAGTCGGCGGCCGTTGGCCGCGATGTCGGCCTCGATCCCCATGATGCGCTGGTCGAGCTGCGCGATGCGCTGTTCGATGCCGGCTTTATTCACTCCCTCCGCGTCTTCGAGCTGCCGCGAGAGCTCGTCACGGCGCCCATTGGCCGAGTTCAGCTGTCGCGACAGTTCGCTCCCACGCTGGCGAAGCGCCTGGACGTCGCGTGCGGTGAGCGGCGCGTCCTGAAAGACGACTTGAACATCTCCATTGGGCCCGGTGATGACGGTAGGCGGCACCGGAGGGGTCGGCGGAATGGGCGGCGTCGGGACTTGTTCTTGGAATGCAGGCGACATGGCCATCTGTACGGAGGGACAAGCGGACCGGTTACAGGGCACGCATACGGCTCCAGCCAACGTCCGACGCTCGTTGCGTGCAAGTCGAGCTGCAATACTCGTGACGCGGCGTCGTCAGCGCCAACCCATTTCCGAAATGCGGGCCGATTCATCATCGCGGAAGGGAGGCTGTAAGGCATTGTAGGTTAATGGTTTGCGACCGTCGTAGCGGTATTTCGCGCGACGAGGATCACATCGGGCCGCCGACCAGTCGCGACTTCGCGCCGACCACCCCTCCTGTGGCGCTTGGATCCCAACAAATCACTAAAGACCGCGGCTGGCGTGCCGATACTGTCGAGATCGCTTGTGTCTGGAGTAGCCTCGGATGTCATGTCGCCCAACTCGCGCGAATGCGCGAGTGCACGCCTCGTTCTCGCCGCTCACGCTCGCCGCGTGTTCGCGCGCCGACGAAGTGCTCCCCACGAGCAGTGGCAGCGACCTAGTCGAGGAAACAACGCTCCCGCCTAACGCCAAGCGGTGGTTGGATCCCGCCAACTGGCCCGAAGGGAAGGTGCCCTCGGCTGCAGGCGATGGCCGAAGGGGCGGCGCTCCTGCTTGAGGCGCAGAGTTTTGGGTAATGACAAGCGCTGCGCTCGGGATGACATAGCTCCTTCCTCAGGCCTCCTTCCTTTGGCCTCGCCGGCCTCCTTCCTCCGGCCTGATCGCTAGATTCTCCGCCATGTCGCCCGAAGAGATTCGACCCATCTCGCATCAGAGCACGAATGACAAGGTCTTCGCGCTCGTGCGGCCGTATCTGCGTGGGGGCGCGCGGGTGCTCGATGTCGGCGCCGGGGAAGGGTACTTCTCGAAGATGGTCGGCGACGCCGTGCAGGCGGAGCTCGGGCAGCCGCCGTCCGGCGTGCTCGCCGCGTGCGATCTCTTCCCGCAGTTCTTCCGGTACCCGGGCGTGCCGTGCGACCCGATCAACGCCGACGGTTCGCTGCCCTATGCCGATGCGTCGTTCGACGTCGTCTGCAGTCTCGAGGTCATCGAGCACATCAAGGACCAGTTCGCGTTCACGCGCGAGCTGTGTCGCGTGACGAAGCCGGGCGGCGTCGCGATCGTGAGCACGCCTAACGTACTCAACCTGAATTCGCGCGTGCGCTATCTGCACTCCGGGTTCACGGTCCTGTTCGACCCGCTCCTCATCTCGAGTGACGACCCACGCCACACGGCCGGGCACATCAACCCGGTGCCGTACTACTACCTCGCGTACCAGCTGCGTCGCGCCGGCTTCCGGTCCGTCACCGCGCACTACGATCGCTTCAAGACGTCGGCGCGGGCGCTGCTGGCCCTGTGGGGGCCGTTCATCGGCATCGCGCACGCGTTGTTCCGGCGTCGACTCGAGACGAAAAAGCCCGATGTCGTCGCCGAGAATGCGGGCGTGCTCCGCGACATGAACAGCGCGGCGATGCTGACGTCGCGCAGTGTGATCGCCGTCGCGACGAAGTAGGCGCCGGGAGCGCGACGCGCGCGACCGTCGCTACATGCTGCTCAACGAGCAGAACAGTTTGGAAACCAACCTACAATCGCACGACGGGAAGAATTCGCCGCGACGAAAGACGGCGCGGTCCGTCGCTTGCCCAGTGTGAAGGTGTGAAGGCTCGAGAAGCCAACCCGTAGCACTGCCGGACCTAACGCATGATCAGCGGCTCAGTCGTCATTCCCATCACACATCGCCAGCCAGAGTTCCTCGAGCGTCTCCTCGACGCGCTGGGGCATCAGGACCTCGCGCCTGACGAGTTCGAGATCATCGTGTGCGATGATGCCGGGAGCGAGGAAACTCGCGCTCAGGTGGAGCGATGGCGCGAGACCCACCCGGTGGCCATTATGTACGTGAGCGTACCGACGCCCGATCGCGGGCCGGCGGCCATGCGCAATGCGGGGTGGCGTGCGGCGCGCGGAGACGTCATCGCGTTCACGGACGACGACGCGATTCCGGAGCCGGACTGGCTGCGGCAGGGCATTCGCGCACTCGCCGATGATGCGGCGGACGCCGCCAGCGGGCGCATCGTGGTTCCGCTACCGGACGACCCGACAGACTACGAGCTCGACGCCGCTCGGCTCGCGAGCGTGGGGTTCGTCACCGCGAACTGCTTCTGTCGGCGCTCCGTGCTCCAATGCATCGGCGGTTTCGATCCACGCTTCCGCTCGACGTGGCGCGACGGGAGCGATCTGTTCTTCAGGCTGATCTCAGCCGGCCTCGACGTGGTCGAGGCGACCAACGCGACCGTCGTCTACCCAGTGCGTCCAGTCCCGTGGGGCGGTCGCCTGCGCGCCGAGAGCAAGCACATGTTCGACGCGCTGTTGTACAAGAAACATCCGCGCCTCTATGCGGAATTCATCCGCCCAGATCGCCCGTACCTGTACTACGCCATTCTCATCGCGCTGGTGATCGCGGTGATCGGCGTCTGGAAGAGCGCGGACACCGTCACGGCTGCGGGGCTTGCGACCTGGCTCAGCTTGACGGCAGCGCTCGCCTTCCGACGATTGCGTGCCACCAAGCGAAGCCTGGACCACGTGGCGGAGGTCGTCGTGACGTCAGTGTTGATCCCGTTCGTCTCGGTATACCACCGCGTCCGCGGCGGCGTCACGTTCCGCGTGGCGTTCTGGTGAGCGTCTTCCCGTTAGGCTGACGGCATCACGATCAGCACGAACACGAACGGGACATCGCGCGTGCGTAACGCGAACGCCGCGCGGGCCACGTAGTACGCGCCGACGCGGGCTATCCAGGCCGGTCGGTACACCGCGATGGACCCGCCGAAGGTCAGGGATCGGCCCCAGCCATTGGCCACGTGGCGGCCAGCTACCGTTAGGCGAAGCATCCGACGCGTGGCCGCTGCCCGCCGCGCGCGCGTTCCCCTAGGTTGCTCCTCACGAACGGCGCGCCGCATCAGTGCTGCGCCGTCTGAACGCATATATCAGGAGCTTCGGCCAATGAGAATCGCTCCGGAACACCCTTACGTGACCCGCGTGCGACGAGCGAAGGAAGTTTTCGACCAGAACCGGAACGACCCCGCCCCGCTGTTCGAGCTCCACGCTGAGGACGTCGTGCTGCACGCACCCGGCACCAGCCCCCTCGGCGGCTGCGTCCGCGGACGCGCGAACGTCGCCGCATGTATGCAGCGGATGGCCGAGTTGTCAGGCGGGACGTTTACGGCGGTATCGACCGCCCTGTCGGGCAGCGGGGACTTCGTCGCGCTGCTCCACCATGTGACGGCAACGCGCAACGGGAAGCGGCTCGATCAGACGCTGGCGGAGCTGTGGCGATTCGAGAACAACCGCTGCGTCGAAGTGTGGGCGCAGTTCAGCGATCAGGAGGCGTGGGACCTCTTCTGGCAGTAGCGATTGGCGCGGATGCTTCATCACCGCCTTGTGGTCGACAGGGGAACGGCGATGACGCGGATGACGCGGAAGCACCGGATCGCACCTCGGAATGACAACCATCCGGGGCAAACCGCTCGCCCCACTTTGAGCGCCGCGACGATTGTAACTCCGCGTCATCGTTCCTAACATGACGCGCCGGCGATATGATCGCGTCATGAAAGCTCACGTGCTCAACGACGCCGCGCCGCCGACGCATCGCTTCCGCGTGTTTCTCCAGGAGGAGCTCGCGCAGCGGTGCGCACGCAATCCGCGCTACTCGCTCCGAGCGTTCGCGCGCTACCTCACACTCGATCACTCCACGTTGTCGCAGATGCTTCGCGGCCGCCGCCGCTTCACGGCGCGGACCATCGAGCGCATCGGCAAGCGACTCTCCCTGCCGGCCGACATGATCACGCAATTCGTGGAGCGCGAGCGTGGACCGGCGGAGTCGTGGACATCGCGCGAGCTGCGGCAGCTCTCCCGAGACGCCGCGCTCTCGCTGGCCGAGTGGCACCACCACGCCATTCTCGAGCTGACGCGGCTCGCGAGCTTCAGGCCGGACGTTCGATGGATCTCACGCGTGCTCGACGTCCCCGTAGACGACGTGAACGTCGCGATCACCCGGCTCGCGCGACTCGGCTTGCTCGACATGCGTTCTCGCACGGAGTGGGTCGATGCCGCGGGAAACGCCGAGGCGCGCGTCGATTCACTGTCGGTGAGCGCCATCAGCGCGCTGGCGAGTCGCGCGCGAGCGTTGCTCGGTTCGAGCGACCACGCCGCGCACTACAGCACGACCACCGTCGCCGTCTCCACGGCGACGAGCCGGCGCATCGCCGGGCGCGTGGAACAGTTTCGTCGCGAGATCGCCGAAATGCTGGAGGGCGAAAGCGGCGAGCGCGATCAGGTGTATTGCCTGGAGTTGGCGTTCTTTCCCGTAGCAGATCTCGCAACCATGGAATCGTGACCGATGGGACAGCCGGTAATGCAGTGGCAGATTCTCGCGCGCGATCCCGACAAGGTGACGGCGTTCTACAGCACGCTGTTCGGGTGGCGTGTGAACGCGGACAACCCGATGGGTTACCGGATGGTGGACACCGGATCCGAGCGCGGGATCAAGGGCGGCGTGTGGCCGATCGGCAATGACGGACACCCGCACGTGCAGCTGTTCGTGGAAGTGAGCGACGTCGCAGCGTGCGTCGCTCAGGCCCAACGGCTCGGTGGCCAGGTCGTGATCCCGCCCCAGGTACTTCCTGGCGGTGACGAGATGGCGGTCGTGCTCGATACGGAGGGGCTCTCGTTAGGCCTCATGAAGACCGCTGTTGCGACGGGCGCCGCGGGAGCGTGACCACCTCGATGGCCGGCGTCGGCGTACCATCCCACGTGAACCGGTAGGTCGTCGCCCACCGCACGTTCGCGACGAGCGCGGGCCGGAAGCATGCGATGCAGGTCCCGCCGGCGCGCCGGACGCTGGGGTAGACGACGCCTAACGCGCCCGCATCGAGCAGCATCTCGGCCAGCGCCTGCGAGGCGACGTAGCTGTCGGGCGCCAGACACTTCGCGAACTGCCGGTCGTCGCGCAGGTCGTGCAGCTCGGCGGTGATGTCCGCGAGGTAATCGTCGTACGTGACGCTGTCCTCGAACCGACCGATCTCTGCCAGGTCGACCGTTTTATGGAAGGCGACTTCCGCCTGCGACGTCTCGACTTCGAGGGCGGCGTACCACGCGCCACGTTCTGGCCCGTTGAATCGGCTGCCGAGCGGGTGAGGGTGTGCGAATGCGGCGTTGACGACGCGAGAGTTCGGGACGCCGAACACCAGCTCGTGCACGCCGATGCCGGGCAGCAGGTCATGTTCGGCCAGCAGACGCTCGTTGGTAGCGTGGTCGAGGTCGAACAGGTCAGCGAGATGCGCGTCGTCGTCGGCGATGAGCGCGAGGACGCTCTCGTTGCGCGGGCGGTAGCGCGACGGGATGAGGCGGTGCGTGTCGTGTTCGCGAACGAGTGTGGTGCGCGGCAGCCGCCGGCGGGACGTCGCCGCTGGCGTCACACGCCGCCGCGTCGCGCGTCGAGCAGGCGACGCACTGTCTGCATCGCGGGCACGCCGCCGGCGAGCATGTAGTCGAGCGGCGTCTGGCCTCCGAAGATCCGGTTCGCGTTAGGGAGCTGAACCCATTCGTCGGCCAGCGCATCGCCGTGCAGGATGTGCAGCGCCTTGAAGATCCCGATGAGGTACGAGATGCGGAGCAGCGTGTCGGCGTCGAGCACGCGGTCGGGATCCTTCTTCATCTTGTAGTACGGTCCGTTGGAGACGCCGCCGAGCAACCCGCGGGCGTCCTCGTCGCGTACCTGCCAGCGGGCCACGATGTTGAAGAACGCCTTGAGTGCCGAGGCGCTGAGCCGCTCGCGCGCAGCGCGCGCCGTCAGGTCGACGAGCGGAGACGGGTCGTAGCGACTGGTCGGGTAGGCGAGACGTTTGGCGGCCAAGATAGGGAACCGGGCCAGGGAATGGGATTGAGGCTCTCCTGAATAGGAGAGTATACGCGCCGTATCAGGAGACGTCAATACCGCCGGACGAAATGCCTGGTCAGTCGTTCAGCGTAAACACCGTCTCGTAGTGAACGGAGCGCGCGTCGTAGTGCGCGAGGATCGACCGGGCGTCGGGGGCGATCACGGCCAACTCGTAGTCGTCGCCGGCGAATGCGCGGACGGCGGCCATGTCATCGAAGCGCGTGATGGTCACGAACTCGACCTCTGCCCCGTCCTGCCGCCGGAGCAGCGTGGCACCGCGAAATCCCGGAACGCGCTGGATGCCCGGTAGGATCTCGGAGCGGAGCATCACTTCGTAGGTGTCAGCATGCTCGGGTTTAGTCCAGCCGTGCCACACTCTGCTGATCATTGGCGGGCTCTATGTGCGCGTGGTCGATTATGGAGGGAACGGTCTGGGAGTATCTGGCATCATCTCGGCGGCCTGGCCAGTCACTCAGCAGTGAGCCGGGTCAGTACGAGGCATCAGGCATCAGGATGAGCAAACGGCGGCAGTTGTCACCGCCGCCGTTCCACCGATAGCGCGCCCCACCGTGTAGACGCGGACCTGATGCCTGACACCTCGTACTGAGCGGTCGCTGACGGCTTGGAGCTGACCATGCCGCCGCCGGATGCCAGCCCTGCCAAGCTGAAACGTTAGGCGACGCGCAGCTCGATCTTCTCGGTGGCCTTCTGCTGGAGTGGCACTCCGTGCTCCTGTGCGATCGCGATCACGTCGTCCGCCATGAGCATCCCTCGCTCCACCAGCGCTCGTGCGATCGCGTCCAGGGCACTGGCGTGGTCACGTACGATCGCCTCCGCGCGTGCCGCTTGATGGCCGATCAGCGTGCGAACGGCCGAATCGATCTCGCTCTGCAGCTGCGCCGACGGAGCGCCGCCGTGTGCGGACGGATCCGCGGACACCAGGCCTACTTCCTCGCTCATGCCGAACTCCGCCACCATCCGCCGTGCCACGCCCGTCGCGTGTACGAGGTCGCTCCCGGCGCCCGACGTCACGGCATCCGGTCCGAGGAACACCAGCTCCGCCGCTCGGCCGCCTAACGCCTTGGCGATCACGCCCTCGAGGTAGCGGCGCGAGTGCAGGTGGCGATCGGTATCCGGCGCGAAGTGCGCGGCGCCGAGGGAGCGCCCGCGGGGCTCGATCGTGACTTTGTGGAGACGATCCTCGGGGCAGGTGAGGAGGCCGACGACCGCGTGCCCGGCCTCATGGAGCGCGATGAGGCGACGCTCCTCGTCGGACACGATCACGCCCGCGCGCACGCGGCCGAGCAGGATCTTGTCACGCGCCTGGTCGAGATGCGCGCGGCTGATGACTGCGCTGCCCGAGTGCACCGCGAGGATCGCGGCCTCGTTCAGCAGATTCGCGAGCTCGGCGCCGGAGTAGCCGACGGTGAGCGTGGAGAGCTCCTGCAGATCGACGTCCGTATCGAGCGGCCGCTTGGACGCGTGCACCTTGAGGATCTCGAGACGATCCGCGCCCGTCGGCATGCCGACTTCCACCACGCGATCGAAGCGACCCGGGCGACGCACTGCCGGATCGAGCATGTCTTCACGGTTGGTCGCCGCCATCCATACGATGCCTTCGCCGCCTGCCATGCCGTCCATTTCGACGAGCAGCTGATTCAGCGTCAGGTCTTCTTCGCTCGTGCGGTTCGGACGACCACGCTTGCCGCCGATGGAGTCGAATTCGTCGATGAAGATGATGCAGCGTCCGAGCGCGCGGGCCTTGGACGCGAGATCGCGCACGCGACGAGCGCCAACGCCGACATACATCTCGCCGAATTCGGAGCCTGATGCGACTAATACCGGAACGCCCGCTTCGCCGGCCACTGCGCGAGCGAGCAACGTCTTCCCGGTGCCCGGCGGGCCGACGAGCAAGACGCCGGCGGGGCAGCGCGCGCCCATCTTCTTGAAGCGCGACGGATCCTTGAGGAACCAGATGATGTCCTGGAGGTCCGCGCGAGCTTCCTTCGCCCCGCCGACATCCGCGAGCGTGAGCTGCCGGTCCTCTGCGACCTTCTCGAACTTCTTGCCGCCGCTTACCACGCCAGCCCTCAGGCGCGCGACGAGCATTAGTGTCACGCCGATGAGCACGAAGGAGACGACGAACGAGACCGGATCTTCGGGGAGTCGCCCTGGGCCTTCGACCTGCACTCGCGCACCTCGAGCCGACCAGCGCTCGAGGTCGGTGAGTCCGACCGCGCCCTTCGGCACTTCGGCGGATACGCGCGTGACGTTGCTGGAGCCAACGCGTCGCGCAACGCTGAGCTGAGCGATGAGTCGCGTTCCCCCATCTTCGACAGACAGTTCGCGAACCTGACGCGCGTCGAGCGCAGCAGCGATCTCCGAGTACGGTACGCCGGGGATCGGAAGGTTCGAGCGCCGATGATCGACGGACTTGAAGATCACGACGCCGAAAGCGACACAAGCGACCGCGACGATTGCTATGGCCCAGCGCGGCTGTTTGCCGAGACGCTGACGAGCCGAGGCGAGAAGAATCGAGAGACGACGGAGCATGCGTGAGACCGGCGGGAGACATGCTCACGCGTGACCGTCGCGTGAGCTCCTGTCCCGACACGACGACGCGCAGATGGCGCCGTCACAACTATGAATGGACAACGACGCTCGAGAACCAGAGCGGTTCTCACGAGCGCGAATGGAGCGCGGATATAAGCGATCGCGCCGCTCGACGAGAGCGGTGCGAAGCCGAAACAGAACGGCGTCGCGCAATTTTTCGGCGGCGTATTCTGCTGCGTCCTACTATAGCAATATGCTCGGATTGGCGCGAGCGTTCACTCCATGTCGTCGAACTCTTCTCTGCTCGATTCCTCTCTGGTTCGCGAAGCCAGTCGTCGACGCCTCGTGGCGCTTGCATCCAGCGCGATCGTCATCGTGATCGGGATCGTGATGCTCGTCACCATCGACCGCTTACGGCAGAGTCGCGCGCTCGTCAGGCACACACTCACAGTGCTCGCTCATGTAGAAACGCTGATGAGTCATCTCGCGGACACGGAGACCGGGCAGCGCGGATACCTCCTCACGACCGAGGACCGATATCTCGAGCCATATCTTGCGGGGCGTGGCGCGGTCGCGGCAGACACGACGCTTCTCCGCCAGCTGACGCGCGACAATCCCGAGCAGCAGCGCCGTCTCGATGCATTGTCGCCGCTCTTCGTCGCCAAATTCGCCGAGCTCGACAGGACGATTTCCTTGCGGCGTGCTGGTCAGGCGGACGCGGCTTTGGCTGTCGTGCGGTCCGACTCAGGTCGATTGGTGATGGATTCGATCCGTCGCGTGATATCGGGGATCGTGTCGGAGGAGCGCCGGCTGTACGACGAGCGCGACACGCGCTCGCAGTGGTGGTACGCACTCGTGGTCGTAACGGTCGTCATCGGCACCGTCGGGTCGGCTGGTATCGCCAACTACACGAACCGCCTGTTCGCACGAGACGCCGACGCGCAGGCGGCCGCCGCGCAGTTGCTCGGCGAGCAGAACGCACAACTTCAAGACCAGGCGATGGAGCTCGAGCTGCAGCAGGAGCAATTGCAATCACAGGCTCTCAAGCTCGAGATGCAGAAGGAGGAGATTCAAACGACGGCGGATGAGCTGGCGCTGAGAACGGAAGCGGCGGAGACGGCCAATCGCGCGAAGAGCGAGTTCCTCGCGACGATGAGTCACGAGCTCCGGACTCCGCTCAACGCGATCGGCGGCTATGCGGACCTCATGGAGCTCGGGATCCGTGGCGCCATCAGCCAGGATCAGCGCGACGACCTGCGTCGTATCAAGCGCAGTCAGCGGCACCTCCTCTCACTCGTGAACGACATCCTGAACTTCGCGCGCCTGGAAGCTGGGCGCGTAGACATCCGCATGGAGGACGTGCCGCTCGACGACGTGGTCTCGGAGGCCGAGTCGCTCGTGGCGCCGCAGATGCGTGCGTGCGGGCTGCGGTTCGACGTCGAGCGTCCACTCCCGGGGCTCCGCGTGCGGGCGGACCGCGACAAGGTGCAGCAGATTCTGGTGAACCTGCTCAACAACGCGTGCAAGTTCACGCCGTCCGGCGGGCGCGTCACGCTCACATCCGGCCGGGTCGACAGCGTGGTGTGTATTCAGGTCGCCGACACCGGGCGCGGCATCGCGCTGTCGCGACAGCGCGAGATCTTCGAGCCGTTCGTGCAGGTGGACCGCCACCTAACGCCGGACGGTGATCAGGGGATCGGACTCGGGCTCGCCATCAGTCGGGAGCTGGCGCGCGCCATGGGTGGAGACCTGACCGTAGAAAGCGAGGAATCGCAAGGCGCGAAGTTCACGCTCGCACTCAGAGCGGCTACGGGCAGTGACTAGGTCGGGATGCGGCGACGGGAGCGAGGCTCAGCCTCGCTCCCGTCGCGCTTGGTGCCGTTTCCTCCGTGCCTAACGCCGATCGCTGCGCCGATCAGCGGCGGTCGGTCGCGTCAGGGCCGGGTCGTGATGCCGGATTGCCATCGACGCGGTCCTTCACGTCGTCGAGCTTGTCCGCGACTTTGCGAGCGCCGCGCTCGATCGCGTTGCCGCCGCGGTCGGCTGCCGACTCTGTCGCTCCGGCGACCGTGTCCGCGGTGCGCGACGTCGTGTTGCGGAGCTCAGAATCGTCCACGCGCTCCCTGCGCAGGTCGGCCTCGACCTCGCGCTCCTCCGTGACGACGCGCTTCTGGATCACGATCTCCTCGGTCGGGACAGCGCGCTTCTCGACCACGACCTCCTCGGCCATGAGCGGGATGCGGACCTCGTCCTCGCGGATGTCGACATCACTGGCGCGGTCGCCGCTGATCGGCCGCCGCTCGACGACGACTTCCTCGCGCTGAACCGGGACCGACCGCCGCACGTGCTCGGTCTCGACAGTCTTGCGCACTGCCGCTTCGCCCGCCTGTACCTGACGTTTGCCGACGGCGAGCTGCTCCTCCGACAGCGTCAGGCGCTGCTCACGGCCGCGCTCGAATCCCTGGCGTGCGCGGTCACGTACGCGGTCCCAACCGCCGTACTGCTGGCTGACATCGTCCGTCCATCCGCGACGTAGGTCGGCCTCGACGGCGTCGAAGTCGCGGTCGGCGTAGTCCGGGTTGCGGCTCGCGACATGGCCGAGCTGGTACGCTGGGCGGTAGGCGTCGTAGTCCTGGTTTGCGGACGACGTCGATCCCGATCCCGTCGATCCCGTAGATCCCATCGAGGACGTGGATGACGCGGACGACGCCGTGCTCGAGGCGCCAAATCCAGAGTCCGATGTACCGCTCGACTCGAAGTGGCGACGATAGTACTCGTCGTCGTCCTCAGAGTACGTGGATGCGGCTTCGGACACTGCGCGTCCGGCCCACCACCCGCCCACCGCGCCCGCGAGCGCGCCGATGACGGTACCGACAGGCCCCGCGAGCGAGCCGAGCGCCGCGCCAGCGGCGATGCCGGAAACACCGCCGACCGTCTCGCCAACGATGGCGTCGCCGGTGTTCGGATCGTCGCCTGTTCCGCGGGTTCTGTCAGACGAGCGTATGGTGCTGTCGCCGACGCGGCTCAGGTCGTCCGACATCCCGCCGAGGTCTCTGTCTCTATCCGCCATGGGTCCCTCCCTGATTTGATAACAACGTCCGTTGGGAAGGGTGCGCCTGCGCAAGATAGGGACCCCAAATGCGAATTCGAGTCGCATCCCGGTGATGGCAGCATCAATGGCTCGTTAGGCATGCGATCACGCAAGGGGCCGAAGGAAGGAGGCCCTAGGAAGGAGGCAGCAAGAGCGGCGTCATCCTCCTTCCTAGGGCCTCCTTCCTTCGGCCTCGTCGACCTACGGTCGACCTACGATACCGGCTTCGTACCGACGCCCCACCTGTTGTT
>Ga0070672_100001787_pt1 | contig 13453 bp, 5 predicted proteins | sample KBSM13metaG_FD_66151 | JGI IMG/M metagenome (GOLD analysis project Ga0070672, IMG submission 66151) | Miscanthus rhizosphere microbial communities from Kellogg Biological Station, Michigan, USA - KBS M1-3 metaG | ecosystem: Host-associated > Plants > Roots > Rhizosphere > Soil ... | reverse complement strand
ATATCCAATTGGTTCCCGAAATCGAAACGGGAGTGAGTCCGGCAGGTATCGACTCACTGACAGTCACTGTCCCGGATGTGGGCTGGCTGCCGACGTTCGAAACCGCGATGGTGTAGAAGGCGCCTACCTGTCCCTGGAAAAAATTATTGGAATGTTCTTTTTCAATGGATAAATCCGGCCCGACCGTAAACGCCACTGAATCCGATGAGATGCCAGCCGCACTGACGATTAGTGAGTAAATACCCAAAGGCACCGCGGGACTGATTGTGAAATTCACTGTTTGGGGAGTGGAACCGGTCCCCACGCCGATAGGATTCCAGTTTGTCGTCCGCGCATAGTAAACATTTCCACCCGGGCTCACGAGACGGATGATCGGATAATCTTCGTCACTTTCCACGTCATCGCCGTAACTGGCTCCAGAAGACTGTCCGGTAATCTGTGTCCCGCTTAAGATAAAGCCGCTTCCATTCCTCGTTATTCCAGTAATGGCAGGTCTCAAGCCTGGGCTCGCGACGCCGTCGGGTGTGTAAACCCACAGCTGGCTGGACGAATCGGAAAACAAAAGTTCGCCGGTAGGCAGCATCAGCATGCGCGTTACGTATGCGGGAATATTGTTGAGATTGGGATCCGGCAACGCGGGAAAAACCGGGCTGATCGTCTCCGCGACTGGATCGTAGTCCAGCAGCACTGTTGGTTTACTGAACGTCGTCCCAAACTTGATCACCGTGCCGCTTGCCGTGACCGTTGCATTGGTGCTGATGTGTACCTGTGAAGAAGAATCGATGCTGGTCAGGGTTGCTCCGGCCGGAATACCGCTACCGCTCACTGCCCAGCCCAGCTGAAATGATGCCGTCGAAGGAATTCCGGTAATGATGGTTGAACCCGCGGTTGTCGTGCCCGTTGTGGTCAAGCCCAGTCCCGCGTCTACAGCCATAATGACGTGACCGTTGGGAAGAATGGCGGCCGGCGCATCGTCTGCGGAAAAAAGGAACGGCGCCCCGCCCAAAGTACCGTTCAGATCCGGACCTGCAGCCCAGGTGTTGGTTGCCCGGGTGTAAAGAGCGGTATGTCCGGTAGCTCCGATCACGAACATGCGGTCGTCGTACAATCGCAGGATTCCCCCGAGTTCGGATCCGGTCGTCGCGCTGCTCAATTGGGGGATGAACCCGGCAGCCGTACCTGCGGAGGGACTGATACCGGACCACAAATTGGTGAGAGGATTGAATCGTTCAGCATATCCGCCTCCCGTACTGATCGATTGAAAGAGATCGTAAGTCAGAATGGTTCCATCCGACATGCGTGCCCATGTCTCTTCATCGCTGCGGTCGTTGTGCACCTTTGGGATTGCCGATGACCACAAGTTCGTCGCTGGATCATAGATGTAGGTCAGGCTGTTGAGGAGATTGCCGACCAGAATTTTCCCATTCGGCAGCAGCATGGAGGGATCATCGCCGAAACAGGCCGGAGGTCGGGTGATCACGGTGAGCGTCAACGGCACTCCTGAAGCCGTTGCTGTTGCATTCGCCGAAATGCGAATCTGCGTGGCAGAATCGATGCCGATAATCGAGGCATTCGCCGGAATGCCAGAACCTGCAACGCCCCAGAGGGTTTGAAAACCAGAGGTTGAGGGTATTCCGGTAATGATGTTGGACCCCGCAACCGTATTGCCACTGGAGAGCGTCGTCAAGGTCATTACGGAAGAAGTCGTCGAGGTCGCATTCCCCGACAGATGTATCTGTGTGGGGGAATCGACGCTCGCAATCGTTGTTCCGCCTGGAATTCCGCCGCCGGAGACAGACCATCCCGATTGCCACCCCGCAGTGGAAAGAATCCCGGTCACGATCGAAGACCCTGCAGTGATGAAGCCGCCGAAACTTCTCGCTGTCGGACAGCCCGATGTCGGCGGATAGGTGGCCGCCGAAGACCAGCTGTTGGTGAGAGGATCGTAGATTTCTGCAGTGCCCGACCAGTTCGCAATCAGCCCAGGGCCGGAATACTCTCCACCAAGCAGCCAAACTCGTCCGTCATTTAGTACATGAGAAGCAAAGTAAAGGCGTGGCGTACTCATCGGGGCAATCGGATTCAGGCTCCAGACTCCGTTGATGTAGCTTCCGGAAGCGTTTGGCGTCAAATGCATCCAGTTCTGCGTCGTGCCTTGCTGGATCATAACGGTTCCATCGGTAAGCAACAGCATCACCCCCGCGCCGGATGGAGCCCCGTTCGCGACTCGCGTCCATGTTGACGCCGAAGCCAACGTCCATGGATACAGGGAGAGTAGGACACCAACAAAAAGAACGACTGGTATCCGAATGCGTGCAAACCGGAAGCAATTGATGGTGCTATCCCGGAATTCAAGCAGCTTCAGATACAGTGAGAACTCTCTCAGTGCCATGTCTTTCTCCTGAGATTGAAAGCGATTGAAACAACGGATCTACCGGACTGTGCGGCATTGGTTCGCGGTATTGTATGCGAGTGAAGATCGGATGCAAGGAATCTCTGGCAGCGCAGAGCTTTCCGTAAACGGCTCTCTCCAAATAACGGATGCTCCTGCAAAAGAGCAGCCCACCACAAAATTTGCCGGAGAAGTGGCGATCGCGAATTTTGCGACGAGAGAAAACGGAATCGAAGCTGGATTTTCTCAAATGGAAATTGCTGCGGGTTGCGGGCATCCGCTTTACTCAAAGTCCGGACCGCCTCGACATCGAACGCGTCGAAGTCCAGCACCCGGTCTAGTGTTGACCGAACTGATCTCAACTCGCAGCTTCACTTCTACGGTTAGGCCGGGTTTTGTACAACTGAGCTTCCTGAGCCTCCCGTCTTCGAATGCATGAGTGATTTGCAAAGGCTCTGGTAAAATCCGGCCGGACTCTTCGTCACATCATGATTGGAACAAAACTCGCACATTACGAAATCACCAGCCACCTGGGAACAGGCGGAATGGGTGAAGTGTATCAGGCCATCGATACGAAGCTGGGCCGCAGCGTCGCGATCAAATTTCTTCCTGTCGCATTCTCTTCCGATGCCGCACGGCTTGCACGTTTCCGGCGTGAGGCGCAAGTACTCGCCTCGCTGAATCATCCGAACATCGCGCACATTTACGGCCTTGAAGAGTCCGGCGAGAAGCGTTGCATCGTTATGGAGTTGGTTGAAGGCGAAACGCTGCAGACGCGAATCAATAACGGCCCCCTTCCCGTGGACGAGGCTCTGGCCATCGCGACACAAATCGCCGAAGCCCTTGCAGTGGCGCATGAACGGGGCGTGGTGCATCGGGATCTGAAACCGGGAAACGTGATGTTGACGAGCGACGGCAGAGTGAAGGTTCTCGACTTTGGCCTCGCGAAGGCACACGACGCTAACCCGTCCGACACGAGTCCTTCCAATTCTCCGACAGTGGCAAGCCTCGCGGCCACCAATGCAGGCGTGATTCTGGGAACTGCTGCGTATATGTCGCCGGAACAAGCTCGCGGCAAATCGGTGGATACGCGGGCCGACATCTGGGCGTTCGGCGTGGTGCTCTACGAGTTGCTCACGGGTAAGCGTCTTTTCGAGGGAGAGGATCTCACCGAGACGCTGGCAAGCGTGCTGAAGGAAACCCCCAACCTGGACGCCATTCCCGAACGCATGCGCCGCCTCGTGAGTTCCTGTCTGCAAAAAAATCCGAAGAAGCGCTTGCAGTCGATTGGAGACATGCACTATTTGCTGGAAGCTCCGGCAGAGGTTCGCGCGGATGCGCCACCGCGATTCCGCTGGCTCTGGCCCGCGATCGCCGCAATCGCAGTGCTGGGCATGACCGTCATCGGCATTACCCATTTCCGCGAGAAGCCGCCCACGGATGCCGTCATGCGTCTATCCGTTGCTTTGCCCGCAGGCGCCGCTGGACTTGGCCATTTAGTACTCTCTCCAGACGGTCTTCGCGTCGCGGCAACTTTCAGTAAGGACAACTGGGCAGGTCTCTGGGTCCGCGCCCTGGACGGCACAGACTGGATTCGCCTGGATTTCACGCAGAATGCACGGTCTCCTTTCTGGTCTAGGGACAGCCGCTTCCTTGGCTTCTTTGCAGGGAACAAACTAAAAGTTGTTTCCGCCACAGGAGGCCCCGCGAAGGAACTCTGTACGGACACCGGGTTGGGGAGGGGAGGCACATGGAACCGCGACGACCTCATCCTGTTCGCCAGCGAAGTAGGTCCGTTGCGGAAAGTCCAATCAACAGGCGGAGCATGCACGGCAGTTACGAAAACCGATCCCACCATAGGTAAGGCCGCACCGCAATTTCTGCCCGACGGTAAACACTACCTTTACGCTGGCAGCGTTTTAGGAGATACGACAAAGCGAGGTGTCTATGCCGCCTCGCTGGATGATCCCATCGATGCAGGCCTCGGCAGAAAGGTACTGGAAGACGACTCGAGCGTTGTCTATGCGGAACTACCCGGAATCGGCGGCATGGGCCATTTACTGTTTCTGCGCGGAACGACTTTGATGGCTCAACTCTTCGATAGCGGCAAGATCGAGCCAGGAGGAGATCCATTCCCTGTCGCCACCCAGGCGTCGTACACAAATACGAGGCCACTGATCGCGGCGGCAGCAGCATCCAACGGGACATTAGTCTATATAGCCAGCCTCTATTCGCAGTATCAGCTCACCTGGATTGACCGGACCGGCAAGATGCGGACGAAAGTCGGTTCGCCCGCGGACCAGAGGAGCGTGTCCCTTTCGCGCGATGGCGATCTGGCAACCATGAACCGAATTAATGAAGGAATGCGGCTTTACGATTTGGCGCGCGGTTCGGAAATTCGCTTCTCAACCGCCAGCGACACCAGCGCCGGCGTCTGGTCTCCGGATGGCAGCCAGATCGTCTACGCGGCCACGCTGAACGGTGTACGAGGAATCTACCGCAAGGCGACGAACGGAAGCGGCAAGGAAGAACTGCTACTCCCCGCCCAGGACAATGATCGGCGGCCCTCCGATTGGTCCCGCGACCGCAGGTTCCTGGTTTTCACCGAGGTCGATCCGAAGACCCGAGCAGACATCTGGTATCTGCCGGAGCCGGGAAAGCCGGACAGTAAGCCGGTAAAGTTCTTGAATACGCCAGCCACGGAAAGCCAGGGCCAGCTTTCCCCCGACGGACGCTGGCTGGCGTACGTCTCGGACGAAACTGGAAAGGCCGAGGTGTATATTCGGCAGTTTCCTTCCGGCGAAGGGTTCGCCAGGGTTTCGGTGGATGGCGGCCGAGAACCGCGGTGGAACAAGAACGGTTCCGAACTCGACTACGTGCGCATCGGCGAACACGGCTTCGAGTTGATGGCGGTTCCGCTACAGTCCGATAGCCACGGCGGACTACGGCCCGGGACGGCAACGGCGTTGTTTGATTTCCAAACCCTGACCTCTGTGCCGCAATCAAATGCCTGGATCTATAGCCCGCACCCCGATGGTCTACGATTCCTGGTCGCCGTGTCCGCGGAAACGGCGACGCCCTCGATCAACGTGATCACCAATTGGCGCAAAGCCACGCCCGCCGCTTCCCCGGAACATTGAGCCGAACAAACCTGTCGCAGGTCCTCTTCCTACATTCCGGCCGAATCGCCGGTACGATACGAAAACGGAATAGCGCGGATATTGAAATGCGAAATGATGTTTCGCATTAGTTGCGTTTCATGAGACGGGTCCAATTCAAAATGACGAGCAGGGAATTCGCCGTTGCGCCTGCCTGTCCGCCCTGATCTGCGGTGGTTGCCAGAAGATCCGCCAGGCCGCCGCCGCCGTTAATTGCGGCGCCGGCTCCGGCCTGAGGAACCAGGAACCTCTTGCCGTCGGAAGTCACGGAATAAAAAATGTAGTCCAGCGGAAGACTGGGTCCTGGGGGAGTAATGCCGAAAAGCACATGGGGTGCCCCGGCCTGTATCGATCCGCCGACGACATGGATGTCCGCGGCCAGGATGTTGGGCGACAGGTCATAAAACAATTCCTTGCTGTCGCCGCGCCATTTCGGAGTGAACCCTCCATCCGTGGAGATCTGCCATTTGCCAGGACCGTCCGGAAACGGTTTGATGAAGATTTCACTGCGGCCGGTTTCATTGGAGCTGTATGCGATCCATTTTCCATCGGGCGACACCTGAGGAAAACGTTCCCTCGCATCGGATTGAAGAAAAGCGACGGGCTTCTTTTCGCCCGTTACTGGAACAACCCAAATGTCCTCGTGAGTCCTGGAATCCAACTGCTCAAAAACGAGCTCCTTGCCGCCCGGTGTCCAGCTCATGGGCCATTTTGGAAGTTCGGATTCGAAAAGGAGTTCTTCTTTCGCCGTGCCGTCGGCAGGTTTGACGTAGAGTCCAGTCTTGCCTTTGCGCATGGAACTGAATGCTATTTTCGTTCCCTCGGGATTCCACACAGGCGTCCCATTGTTCTGCGATGCGTCGAACGTCAATCGTTGCATTCGGCCCTGGGCGGAGTCGAAAAACCAGCTGTCTCCGCCGCTATTCTCCTGAACGTGCACCGCTACCTTTTTCGCATCGGGTGACAAGTCGATTCCCGCGTATGCGGCGGGACCGCCAACCTGACCGACTCTCCCACCGGAACGGTCGATCCAGGTCAATACACGGTCCGCGACGCCACCGTTGTTCGGAGCGGAATTGCTTGAAGCCATTCCCGGTCCTCCGATTCGATGCACAAGAACACCGGTCTGAGATACTGCAAAACTCGCCGACTTGGAGAGCCCCGTCGTTACATTGGGACCGCTATTGACAAGTGGCACACCGTCCATGAGACGGACCGCTTCTCCGGTGAACTGGAGTTTTCCGGCATCGAAAGGCCGGGCGAATACGGCGTTTTCCTTGTTGAAAAGGATATAACCCGGCGCTGCGTAGTACGCCCGCGAGTCGGAAGCAAACAGGCGGATCTTTTCTTTCGAATCGATTAACCCGACGTAGATCGCACTCTGCGCCGCATCCGACGACACCGAAAGGTAAAGAAAATGACGCCCATCCGGGAGGAAATAAGGCGCAAGCAGTTCTGTCTCATTCTTGCTCTTATCGGGCTCCACGATTGCCGCAGGCTGTCCGCCCGCGGCAAGAACACGAAAAATCGAACCGGCTGAGGAGAACAGAATGATGCCGTCGTTGTTCCAGGTACCGCCCGCAATGGGAGGGGCGGCGTCACAAATGTTCTTGGCCTGGCCACTGGCTACGTTGCCGACCTTCAGGTTGTTATCCTGAAAGAAGCCGATCGATTTGCTGTCGGGCGACCAGAACGGTTGTGTGACGATATAGTCTTTCAACAAAAACTGTTGAGTTACTGAACTCAACAACACCGCGTTCAGCCCGTTGGTTCCACCGGGGCTTCGTACAATCCATCGGCCATCCGTAGAGATGGATGCGGGCGGACCGCCGTTGACGGCGGAATTTCCCATGTTCGCCAGAATGAAGCGGGCCTCCACCGGTTCCGGTGATCCTTTCAAATAGTGATACGTTGCCGGCACCAGCGCCAGGATCAGCAGCGTCACAACACCAAGCGAAATCCAGACAATCCGGTCCTGCTTTTTCGCGCGAGCAACCACCTGCGCCGGCATTCCGACTTGCGAACCACCATCCGCGATCCATTGCAGCTGACTGAGCAGGTCCCGTGCTGTTTGCAGACGCAGCTTTGGATCTTTTTCCAGACAACGGTTCACGAGATAGTCCAGGGCGGGAGGCGTCATCGGCTGTTTGTCGGATACTGGATCGGGATCCACCGTCTCAATCGCCGCAATCAGCATCGCCTGGGTCTTGCCTTCAAAAGCCGGAGTGCCGGTCAACATTTCGTACAACACCGTTCCAAAAGCAAAAATGTCGCTTCGCGCATCGGCCTCCTGGCCTTCCCACTGTTCGGGCGAAATATAGCGCGCCGCTGAAGGATCCACAGCGCCCAGCGGCCCGGCACCAGCCCGCGTGACCGATGACGAAGTGGAAATCGCATTCCGAATCGCAGCGGACAAACCGAATCCCGCGATCTTCACGCCACTCGGCGTCAACAGCACGCGGGTTGGGTTCAGTCCGCGGTGGATGACTCCTGTTCGATGCGCATTGTCCAGTGCGTCGGCTATCGCAACGGCAATCTTCAGCGCTTCGTCCAGGTCCATCGGTCCCTTTGCAAGGCGATCAGCGAGTGTTTCACCTTCCAGGTGTTCGGTGACCACGTAGCCGGCACCGTCCTGTACTGCAATATCGACGATCGCGCTGATATTCGGATGCTTCAATACGGCGATGGCCTTCACCTCGCGCTGGAGACGCTGATGAGTTTGACCATTCTGTGATGAATCGGCCGGGAGCAATCGAATTACAACACTTCGATTGGATCGAGAATCGGATGCCTTGTAAACATTCCCATTGCCGCTGTCGGCGACGGATTCGATTATGACGTACGGGCCGATTTTGGATCCTGCTTCCAGTGGCATGTCTATTTTCCCCTCAGCGTTTCAGTCCAGTTGAGAACCACCGTTATCGGTGCGGACGATGTGGAGCTTGAAGAAGTCGATGCATGACGATCCACCGCAATTGAAGGAAGGACACCGGCAAGAGTCGCGCCACGTCCCCGCCCCACGACGCCGGAAGTGTATAGGGCGGGCAAAGTATCGTATTGGGGAATGAGGAACTGCTGCCCGTTCGGTGCGACCGCATAGTTATTGTATTGCCCGCCGGTATGAGCGCTGCTGACGAATTGTGTTTGAAACAATGCGTGGGGGACTTCGCGTTGAATCGATGCTCCCGATACGTGAATATCGGATGCCATCATTTCACCCAGTGAAACCAGGTTCATGAAAAACAGTTCTTTATTGTCCCGCCGCCATCGCGGATACACCCCACCTTTTACCGACACCTGGATTTTTCCGGGACCTTCCGGAAATGGCTTGATATAGATTTCGCTGCGGCCCGTCTCATTGGAGCTGTATGCGATCCACTTTCCATCGGACGAAACCTGAGGGTTGCGCTCGTCGGACGGTGAGTTCAGGATGGGCACGGGTTTTTTGTCGCCGGTAAGAGAAATTGAATAGATATCCCCTCCCGTTTTTGGACTGATGCTCCAGTAAACCAGCTTGCCGTCAGAAGTCCAGCTCATCGGCATGACAATCGATTCGCTGTCGATAACCAGTTCTTCGGTGCGTGAATTATCTGCCAGCTTCACATAGATCCCCCACTTGCCCGCTTTGTGTGCGCCATATGCGATTCGTGTTCCGTCGGGAGACCAGACCGGCATGGAACTATCTTCGGCAGCATCGAACGTCAGCTTGGATGGTGTATCGTTTCCTGCTTCGAAGATATAAATGTCCCCGCCTCCAGGATCGTGTCGGTGTGCGGCAATATGCTTCCCGTCCGGCGACAGATCCACGCCGACAAATCCACCCGGGGCGGCTGCCTGCGAAATCCTGGCGCCCATACGGTCGACCCAGATCATCGGCACCGAAGGTATGGAAGATCCACCCGTCTCCGAAGGAGCCACGAGCAACGGACTATTCCGATAGAGCAAAATGCCCGTCTGAGACGCGGAGAAAGCTGCCGCACCATTCGTGGCATATGGAATCTTGTCCGCAATCCGGATCGCGTCTCCGCTGAGCTTGAAATTCCCGGGACTGAACCGCTGGGCGTACAAAGTACCTTCGCGGTGATACAGCAGGTATCCGGGTTCGACATAGACCGGGTTCGACTCTGCGGCAAGCACGCGCGTGGAATCTTTGGAATCCAGAAGGCCCGCATAGATTGCGCCGCCGCCGGCCGGGCTGGCGGGCAGTCCCGAAGAAGCCAGATACAAATAATGTTTCCCGTCAGGCAGGAACCAGGGCTCCATCGGCTTTTCCGATCCACTGACAACAGTGACGGGCGCACCTCCCACATCGGGCACGCGAAAGAGCCCTTTGCTGGACGCAAAGAGAATCACATTCTCCGCATTCCACGTTCCGCCCAACAGGTCCGGCGTTTCGCAAAGATTGACCGGTGAGCCGCCGGTGACTTCAACTCGCTTGAGCCTTCCGGCGGCAAAAAATGCAATCGACTTGCCATCGGGAGACCAGAACAGCCGCCCCGCTCCCTCCGTCCCGGCAAGCTTTGTCGCCGTCTCGGAATTGATCGGACGCACGAATACATAACTGGTGGATGCGTCGCGCGCGGAGAATGCGATCGCATGGCCATCCGAAGAAATGGAGACGGCCTCGGCGACAGGCATATCCGGCACGGTGACGAGGAATTGAGTTTCCAGCCCGGACGGCGAATTCCGAAAATATCGTGCAGCAGGCAATGCCATGGCCAGCAGCAGAAGCGCCGCAACCGCAAGACCAATGCGTGCGTATAACCCGCGCTTGCGCATGCGTATCATCATTGGCGATGCTTTTCCCGAAGCTTCCCCTCCCTGGGCGATCCACCGCAGCTGGCTCATCAGATCCAGAGCCGTTTGGATGCGTTGTTCCGGATCCTTCATCATGCAGCGCATCACGACGTAATCCAGGGCCCGCGGAATGTTTTGCGATTTCGAAAGGGGAGCCGGATCGAGAGACATGATTGCCGCAATCAGCAACGCCTGGCTTCGTCCTGAAAAGGGTTTCTTGCCGGAAATCATTTCGTAGAGAAGGACGCCAAGAGCGAAGATGTCGGTTCGGGCGTCGGCTTCCTGACCTTCCAGTTGTTCCGGAGCCATATACTGCATGGTCCCGAGGATCGTGCCGGGAGTCGTCGTATCGGCGCTTGTTGGGATCGATGTCAACGATGTGGGCGAGGCGGGCGTTTGCGCCTGGAGCCGAAGTTTTGCCAGGCCGAAGTCCAGCAGCTTGGCGCCGCTCTGTGTGAGCATCACATTGCCGGGTTTCAGATCTCGGTGCGTGACTCCGTGCGAATGCGCCTTGTCCAGTGCGTCGGCAATCTCAATGGCAACTTTCAACGCTTCGTCAAGAGGCAGCGGCCCCCGAGCCATGCGCTGGGCAAGCGTTTCGCCTTCGAGAAACTCCATGACGAGAAAATGAGAACCGTTCTGCGTTCCCACATCGTGAAGGGTACAGATGTGCGGATGGTTCAATCCCGCGATCGTCTGCGCCTCCCGCTCGAATCGCTGCTTCATCTCCGGGTTCTCCGCAAAATGCGGCGGAAGCACTTTAATCGCGACCGTTCGGTTTAAGCGGGTGTCCGCAGCCTTATAAACTTCGCCCATCCCGCCCGATCCAATCTGAGCAAGTATTTCGTAGGGTCCAAATCTTGTTCCCGGCTGCACTGGCATGGTGGGCGCGATTATAGATTCAATGGGGGCGGCGCAATCAATGCCTTTTTATACCGCAAGTCGCCAACAAAAGGTGCTTGCAGCCGAAGAATGCCGTACCGGAATGTGACAGCTGCGCCGATCCATAACGAAGTCGGCTTGTACTGATTCAGGTCTCGTTCATTTTCTCGTCTGCTGAACCGGGAGAAGCTGCCTTGGGAATCCTCGGTGTCTGCGTCCCGCCTGAAATCCCCTCATCGGCGCAATCACGAACGACGGCCGGACCTACTTCACTACTGCGAACGGCTATCCTTATTCGCCGGACTCGCGATTGTGCTTACCGTGCTTGCGCTCAATCTCGCCGGCGACGGACTGTGCGACATGCAGTAGAGATTCCGAGGCCGCAGTAGATTCCACCAGCATCGATCACCATCGATATCTGTCTTCATTACATTACCGAAACGTTACCGCACATTTACGGCAAGGTTATGACTTCCCTGTGGTGCGCAACCTAACCTTCACTTGCACGATGGATTCGGACAGTTTGAACGCGTGTACGGCATCGGTGCGCAGGAGTCGTCCTGTGCTCGGTGGTTGCACGGTTCCACGGCAGGACGCGAAAACCAGGCCGCTCGGCTGCTGAATGCAGTTTGCCAGGCAGGCCTTTTACCGAAATGAATTTCAAATCTGAAGAGGAAAATATCGATGAATAAGTACCGATCGAAATTTGTGATCACACTTCAACTCTGCTCAATAGTGTTACTGACGATATTCGCAGTGGCACCGGCTAGTGCTGAATCGACAGCAACCGCACCTGCGAAAGAAACAATTTCATTCTCCTCCACTGTGGACGACGTCACGCCGCCGCAGGTGCCCGATGACATCAAGGTAGAAGATGGTTTCATACCATTCCTTGTGGGTCACGCCGACGGCACGCAGAACTATGTCTGCAAGCCCTCGGGCACTGGCTTCGCCTACATACTCTTCACGCCGGAGGCCACCTTGTTCAATGGTCATGATAAGCAACTCATCACGCACTACTTCAGCCCCAATCCGGAAGAGGCCAACACGGATCCAAGGGTGGATGGGAATCTCATGATTCGCGCCACGTGGCAGCATTTGGATACAAGCACCATCTGGGCCAAGGTTCACCAGAATCCCACTGGATTGGCCATTGTCGACAAGGAATCCATCGCCTGGGTCCTGCTCGATGTTGTCGGACACCTGGATGGACCAACCGGTGGAACCACTTTGTCTCAGACCAAATTCGTCCAGCGCGTGAACACCAATGGAGGAAACCCACCGTCGACGGGCTGTTCCTCGCTGGCAGACGTCGGCAAGGAAGCGTTCGTGCATTACAAGGCCGATTATTTCTTCTGGAAAAGGGCAGACCAGTAGATTAGTGGCGCTCATCTCTCACCGAATCGTGCGAAGTGCAAAGGCGAACAGTGCAGAGATCGATCAGAAAAGGCCGTCCCGTGTGGCATTTCGGATTTCCAAACTCTGGAATCTGGAATGACCGTTGCGGAGACGGCATTTTCTGTTGGGAGCAATAACGACTTCACCCGCCTTGATGACTTATGCCGATGGTTTGTCGAGCAGTCGCCGGCGGATTGTTTTCGGTGAGCTTCGTTTTGAAGGCTTGCGGTGATCCTGTGCAGCGAATATGGATCGAGGTCCGACCGAAGGGCGAGACGTCTGCTTCTGATTAATGATTCCAATCAGAATTTCTTAACCATTTCACTTGCGGCATTTCACATCATGGGAACCGGAATTCCGGGCGATCCCCTCTCTGATCTTCGGACCACTGGCCACGCCGCTTCGCCGGTGATGAGTATCGCGTGCAGTTCCTTTCAAACACCCTCGGGCTATCGCGTGGGCTACATCGAGGCAGAACGATGGCGGGTGGTCATCCATGGGATTTGCGGATCGAACGGTTGGTCGGAATCCTCGGACATCTGGCGAGCCAATTGGCGTCATAAGGGGAACGAGGGGTCTGCCCCCGTTCCCCTCTTTCCGCCGATCTAATACCCGGATCCGGAACTTGAATTTGACGAGCCGTAGGCTCCGTTATGTGCAGCAACAATCACACCACCAACGGCTGCAGCAACGACAACCCCAATAATGATGTTCCGCTTCTTATGACTGGTTCCTGAAGATTGCTTTGCGGTGCTATCCGCAGGCTGACTCTGAGGCGGTAACAGGTATGAAGGCCGCACCGTTGTATTTGGCGACTTCGCTGTCA
>Ga0070672_100001779_pt1 | contig 13476 bp, 9 predicted proteins | sample KBSM13metaG_FD_66151 | JGI IMG/M metagenome (GOLD analysis project Ga0070672, IMG submission 66151) | Miscanthus rhizosphere microbial communities from Kellogg Biological Station, Michigan, USA - KBS M1-3 metaG | ecosystem: Host-associated > Plants > Roots > Rhizosphere > Soil ... | reverse complement strand
CAAATTCGAGCAGAGGCGGGTCCGGTTGGTATCATTCATCTTTGCTCTGGCGGTTTTCGGCTTCGCCGTCACACGCGTCGCTCTGCTCCCGCTCTAACTCTCATGAACTCACTTGGCACCATCCGGACTGGCACGAACGCCGATGAGATTAGACGAGCGTTTCTCGACAATCTCCATTGCGGTTTGGGCCGCCTGGAGCGGATGGCAACAAAGCACGATCTTTACCTTGCCCTCGCCCTGACGGTGCGCGACCGCGTCTTCAAGCGTGCGGTTAGATCGCTTGAAACCTACGGCGACGCAGACACACGAGTAGTCGCCTATCTGTCGGCGGAATATCTGCCCGGGCCGCATCTGGCCAATAATCTCCTCAGTCTCGGGATGACCGAAGCAACGAAGGAAGCCTTACATTCGTTAGGCTATGACCTCGATGAGCTTATCGGTGAGGAAGAGGAACCCGGCCTGGGAAATGGCGGTCTTGGCCGGTTGGCCTCGTGTTACATGGATTCACTCGCGTCGGTCGAGGTGCCTGCCATCGGCTACGGCATTCGCTATGAGTTCGGCATTTTTGATCAAATCATCCGTGATGGGTGGCAGCAGGAAATCACTGACAAATGGCTCCGATCCGGGAACCCATGGGAGATCGCGCGTCCAGAAACTGCCTATGAAGTGAAGTTTGCCGGGCATACGGAGACTAACACGGATGAGCAGGGCCGCCTTCACGTCCGTTGGGTCCCGGCGAACGTAGTCAAGGGCGTTGCTTATGATACGCCTATACTGGGTTATCAAGTCGATACCTGCGATCTCCTGCGGCTCTGGAAGGCGGAGGCAATTGAGTCATTCGATTTCTCGGCTTTTAATCACGGCGATTATTACCGGGCGGTTCAGGACAAGATGGCTTCAGAGAACATTACGAAAGTTCTCTATCCGAATGACGAAGTTGCTGCGGGTAAGGAACTCAGGCTGAAACAGCAGTTTTTCTTCTCCAGTTGTTCTCTCCAAGACATGCTCCGGATTCACACGTTCCTGGGGGGAACGCCCTCGACCTTCCACGAGAGGTGGGCGGCACAACTGAACGACACGCACCCGGCGATTGCGGTTGCCGAGCTGATGCGGCTGCTGGTGGATGAGAACGAACTTGGGTGGGAGACAGCATGGAATGTAACTCGGGCCACCTTCGCCTATACGAATCACACACTCCTGCCCGAGGCATTAGAGAAATGGAGCGTCGGTCTTTTCGGCGCCTTGCTTCCACGCCATCTCGAGATCATTTACGAAATCAACCGCCGCTTTCTTGAAGAGGTGCGTGAAAGATTTCCCGGTGATGACGCGCGTTTGTCGCGCCTCTCGCTCATTGATGAAAATGCCCCGCGGTCAGTCCGAATGGCTAACCTCGCCACCGTTGGAAGTCATGCCGTCAACGGCGTCGCCGAGCTACACTCAAAACTACTCACGCAAACCGTCCTGCGCGACTTCGCGGAATTGTGGCCGGAAAAATTTTGCAATGTCACCAATGGAGTCACCCCGCGGCGTTTCGTCGCTCTGAGCAATCCTGCGCTTACCCAGCTGATCACCGCACGGGTTGGCGAAGACTGGCTAAAAAAACTCGATCGGCTGCGCGCCCTCGAACAATTGGCGGATGATCCAGCATTCCGCCAGCAATGGCGGGAGGTAAAGCTCGGGAATAAGTGTCGTCTGGCAGAACTCATCAAGGGTCTTACCGGAATTGTGATCGCGCCGGATTCACTTTTCGATGTGCAGGTAAAACGCATTCACGAATACAAGCGGCAGCACCTCGCGGCTCTTCACATTCTTACCTTGTATCTGCGGCTTAAGAAGGACCCAAACAGTAATGTCCCGGCGCGCACTTTTATCTTTGGCGGCAAGGCAGCGCCCGGTTATTTCATGGCGAAAAGGATCATCAAACTAATCACTGCGATCGGGGATCTTGTGAACAATGATCCAAATGTCCGCGACCGGCTGAAGGTTATCTACTTCCCGGATTTCAATGTGAAAAACGCCCATTTCGTTTATCCCGCGGCCGATCTGTCCGAACAAATTTCAACCGCGGGCAAGGAAGCAAGCGGAACCGGTAACATGAAGTTCTCGCTCAACGGCGCGCTCACCATTGGAACTCTTGACGGTGCCAACGTGGAAATCCGCGAAGAAGTTGGCGCGGAGAATTTCTTCCTCTTCGGTCTGACGGCGAGTGAGGTAGGCGAGGTGAAAGCACGTGGCTATCGACCGCGCAATTTCTACAATGGGAACGAAGCCGTGCGCGAAGTTATCGATTTCATCGCCAGCGGCGCGCTCGCTCAAGGCGACGCCGAACTCTTCCGGCCTATCGTGGAAAATCTTCTCGGCGATGATCCCTTTATGTTGATGGTTGATTACCAGTCCTATCTGGATGCGCAGGAACAAGTCAGCGTTCTTTGGAAGGATCCGGAGGCCTGGACGCGTAAATCGATTTTGAACACGGCGCGGATGGGGAAATTCTCTTCGGACCGATCAATCCGTGATTACTGTGACCGCGTCTGGAAAATATCCCCTGGGAGTTAGTCTCGTTATGCTGCAAACCGCTTGCTTCGATACCAAGCCATACGATCGCGAGTCGCTGCAAGGAGCAGCCTCGAGCGACCAAATAAAGTGGCGCTTCCTCGAGTCGCGTCTTTCCGTCGAAACCGCCCCAGCCGCGCGTGGGGCTGAAGCGGTTTGTCTCTTCGTTAACGATCGCGCCGACCGGCCATGCCTCGAGTGCCTGCAGTCGCTAGGAGTGAAACACCTGGCCTTGCGTTGCGCCGGATTCAATGGCGTGGATCTGGTGGCGGCGAAGGAGCTTGGTCTCCCAGTCACGCGCGTCCCTGCTTACTCTCCGCACGGTGTTGCCGAACACGCGGTCGCGCTTCTCCTCGCTCTCAATCGCAAAATCCCGCGCGCCAGTAATCGCGTTCATGATCTCAACTTTTCTCTCAATGGTCTCGTCGGTTTCGATCTTCATGGGAAAACTGCCGGAATTCTCGGCACCGGAAAGATCGGGAGATGCGCGGCGGAAATCTTGCGCGGGTTTGGAATGAAAGTGATGGCTTACGATCCGTTTCCGCTGCCCGATTGGGCAAAGGAACATGGAATAGAATACACCGACGCGCGCACCCTCGCGCGCGAGTGCGAGGTCATCTCACTTCATACCCCGCTTACCCCTGAGACGCATCACATCGTTCGTCGCGAGACTATTGAGTTAATGAAACCTGGCACCATTATTATTAATGTCAGCCGGGGAGCCCTCATCGAGACGAAAGCCTTGATTGATGCCTTGAAAAGCGGCCGCCTCGGCGGGGTTGGGCTCGACGTTTACGAAGAGGAAGAAGGTGTCTTCTTCGAGGATCTATCCGGCCAGATCCTGCATGACGATGACCTCGCTCGTCTGCTTACTTTTCCAAATGTGTTGATCACTGCGCATCAAGCTTTCCTCACTCGCGAGGCTCTCTCCGAGATCGCTCGGGTCACAGTTACGAACTTGCTCGCTTTCGCGAACAAAAAAGCTTTTCTTCCCGGCACATCGCTCACTGATTAATTATGATAAGGTCCAACTTTTCGTTGCCAGTCTTCAGCTACCAAGGAAAAATCTAAAATGTCTCTAACCAAAATTGTTCAAGTTCACGGCCGCCAAGTCATCGATTCGCGGGGTAATCCAACCGTCGAAGCTGTAGTTACGGTCGGCGGAGGAGCTAGTGGTAGCGCCATCGTCCCAAGTGGCGCGAGCACTGGTGAGCACGAAGCCTGGGAGTTGCGCGACGGCGCCAAGAAACTCTTTGGCGGCAAGGGTGTGACCAAGGCGGTGGGGAACGTCAACAGTGCCATCGCCAAGAAGGTCGTTGGCATGGACGCGACCGATCAGGTGGGCGTGGACAAGGCGATGATCGCGCTTGACGGATCGGCCAACAAAGCAAAGCTCGGCGCCAACGCGATTCTCGCTGTCTCCCTTGCTACCGCCCGGGCCGCGGCGGCGCAGCTCAACCTTCCGCTTTTCAAATATCTCGGCGGACCGAATGCCAAAGTGTTGCCAGTTCCGATGATGAACATCGTCAATGGCGGTGCGCATTCCGACGCGCCGGTGGATTTCCAGGAGTTTATGGTCATGCCCAAGGGCGTGCCGAGCTTTTCCGAAGCCTTGCGTGCCGGCTGCGAGATTTTCCACGCTTTGAAGAGTGTTCTGCATGATCGCGGGCTGGCCACCGCCGTCGGCGATGAAGGCGGGTTTGCACCGAAGTTCGAAAGCGCTGACGACGCTTTGGAAACCATTGCCAAGGCAGTCAAGAAGGCAGGCTACAAACTCGGCAAAGATATCTTCATCGCGCTTGATGTGGCGGCCTCGGAGTTTTACGACGCGAAAAAAAAGCAATACGTCTTCAAGAAATCTGACAAGTCGAGCCGCAACGCGAGCGAGCTGATTGCCTACTACCAGGATCTGACAAAGAAGTTTCCGATCATCTCGATCGAAGATGGATGCGCAGAAAACGATTGGGCCGGCTGGAAACAATTGACTGACGCAATGGGCGCGAAGACCCAGCTGGTCGGCGACGATTTGCTTGTGACAAACGTACAGTTCTTGCGTAAAGCGATTGATCAAGGCGTGGCCAACTCGATTCTGGTGAAAGTAAATCAGATCGGCTCACTAACCGAGACCCTCGATGCCATCGAGCTGGCCAGAGAAAACAGTTATACGGCTGTTATCAGTCATCGTTCCGGGGAGAGCGAAGACACAACGATTGCCGATATCGCCGTGGCCACGAACGCCGGTCAGATAAAGACTGGCTCACTCAGTCGGACCGATCGCGTCGCGAAATACAATCAGCTTTTGCGGATTGAAGAAGCGCTGGGCAACGACGCGATCTACGGCGGTAAAATGCGCTGACCGGATCAGCGACATGCGCATCGAGAGAGGCCACTGATCTTGTGCAAGCGATGCGTCCCTGGCCGGGTTACTCTTCTCCGCTAGGTGCCACTCGCAGGAACAATGGGGTTAATTTTGCGCTGTTTTCTGAGCATGCGACCAAGGTAGAGCTCTGTCTTTTCGATTCGCCGGATTCGTGGGTCGAATCCGCTCGCATCCCACTACCAGAAAAGACGAACCAAGTCTGGCATGGCTTTTTCCCCAAACTGAAAGTCGGTCAAATCTATGGTTACCGGGTGCACGGACCGGATGATCCGGCAAGCGGACATCGTTTTAATCCGCGGAAAATTCTGCTCGATCCGTACGCCAAACTAATCGCGCGCGATCTCCATTGGGATCGATCCATTCTCGACAAGGAATGTGACACCGCTCCTTTCGCGCCACTCGCTTGTGTAGTTGATAACAAGTTTAGTTGGGGTGCGGACAAGTCGCCACGTCGGCCCTGGCACGAAACGGTCCTTTATGAGCTGCACGTCAAAGGTTTCACCAATCAGCACCCTGATGTTCCAGAGGATCTTCGCGGGACTTATGCGGGTCTCGCTTCACCTGCCGCCATCAAACATCTACATGAGCTTGGCATCACCGCGATAGAATTGCTGCCTGTTCATTATCACATTGACGAGCCCTTCCTCCTCGAGCGAGGCCGGGTCAACTACTGGGGTTACAACACGCTTGGCTTCCTCGCACCGCACCCGGGCTATGCGGCGACTGGCTTGGACGGTGTGATAGAGGAGTTCCAGAAGATGGTATGCCGGCTGCATGCTGAGGGCATCGAAGTTATCCTGGATGTCGTTTATAACCACACCGCCGAAGGGAATCATCTCGGCCCGACTTTTTCGCTACGTGGAATAGATAACTCGACCTATTACCGCCTGGATGCCGACCAGAGTCACTACGTCGATTTCACCGGCTGCGGTAACTCTCTCAGGGTCAGTCATCCACAAACACTCCGGCTTATCATGGACTCGTTGCGGCATTGGGTGACCGAAATGCATGTCGATGGTTTTCGGTTCGATCTTGCCAGCGCGCTGGCGCGTGAGTTGTGGGAGGTCGACCGGTTGAGTTCGTTCTTTGATATCATTCATCAGGACCCGGTTCTTTCTGAGGTAAAACTGATCGCCGAACCGTGGGACATCGGTCCAGGCGGTTACCAGGTCGGCAACTTTCCCGTCCTATGGAGCGAATGGAACGGGAAGTACCGGGATTGTGTCCGGCGCTTCTGGAAAGGCCAGGGCGGCACTGTCGGCGAGCTGGCTTCGCGGCTCGCCGGGAGCAGCGATCTCTATTCTCATAACGGCCGGCGTCCGAGCGCGAGCGTCAACTTCATCACCGCCCACGATGGCTTCACGCTGCGAGATCTCGTTAGTTACAACCAAAAACACAACGAAGCGAACGGCGAAGAAAATCGCGACGGGACGAGCGACAATGAGAGTTGGAATTGCGGGGTCGAGGGACCGACCGGTGAGAGCGAGATCAATCTGCTGCGGGCACGTCAACAGCGGAACTTTCTGACCACGCTTCTTCTCTCCCAGGGTGTGCCAATGCTGCTGGCCGGAGATGAATTCGGCCAGACGCAGCAGGGCAACAATAACGCCTACTGTCAGGATTCGCCGGTCGCCTGGCTCGATTGGAATCTCTCTGATGAGCAACGCGCGCTGCTGGCTTTCACCCGGGATCTTGTGCGCTTGCGCAAGCTCCAGCCCGTCTTCCGGCGCTGCGGTTTTTTCCAGGGCCGGGCAATTCACGGAAGCGAAATCAAGGATCTTTACTGGATTAAGTCGGACGGGAGCGAGATGTCAGAGGCAGATTGGCATTCAGGACATGTCCGTTCCATCGGCATGGTTTTGCCGGGCGACCAGATCACCGAGACTGACGAAGAGGGCGAACGCATCGTCGGCGATTCGTTTGCCATTCTTCTTAATGCGCATCACGAGCCAGCGCCCTTTCGGCTCGGCGCGCGACGTCGGGAATTGCGCTGGCGATGCATCTTTGATACCGCCGTGCCAATCGCGAAGAGACGGATCTTTGCACACATGAGCATTTTTCCTCTACAAGCTCGTTCCGCTGCGGTGTTACGGGCTGAGCTTCCGCAAACTCCAAAATCATCATGAGCGAACCAAATCCAGTCTTCGGACAATCCGACATTGTTAAGCTAAGCGACGAAGATGCGGTCACCGCACTGGTCGAGCGCACGGTGACGGGCCTTTGGGAAGTCGTAAATGAACTGACTCGTCTCCGCCGAACAACGCGTCAGAACTACCGGGTAACTATTTTCGGCTCGGCTCGTCTCAAGCCTGGCACGGTTGCCTATGAGAGTGTGAAACAGCTCGCGGCGGAGTTAACAACCATGGGTTGCGACATCATGAGTGGGGGAGGGCCGGGATTGATGCAGGCGGCGAATGAGGGAGCGCTCTCGGCTGATCCGAAGGCGCTCCATCGCTCCGTTGGCATCCGGGTCGATTTGCCTTTCGAGCAGGCAGTCAATCCGTTTGTCGGACAGGCTTACGAACATCGCACCTTCTTTTCTCGGCTACACCATTTCATGATTATCTCGGATGCATTTGTGGTCGTGCCCGGCGGAGTTGGGACATTGCTGGAGTTATCACTCGCGTGGCAGCTCCTGCAGGTGCGCAAGCTCTACAACACACCGCTTATCCTTGTCGGCAAAATGTGGGCCGAACTGGTTGAGTGGGGTCGCCGCACGATGCTGAGAGAAGGCAACGAACTTGCGAGTGAGATCGATTTCACCATTCCGAATTGTGTCGATACGATCGAGGAAACCGTCAGCCTGATTCGCGAGAAGCGCGCTGCTTGGCTGGCGGCGCAGGGCGCGAAGTGATTCGCAGTTTTATGGGTTCTAACCGGAATCGTATAAGACTCACACTCTGCTCACGCGAAATCTTCGGCGAGTGATCTCGAATTTTTGTGACGAAGCCACAACCTCATCTGTTCCAAGGAATAATGCCATCGACAGTGCAACACTTTTTTGGCAATTAGATTGACCATGACTTGGAAACAGAGCTATCGCATCAAGAGCTACCTGCGCTCGTCGCTCTGGATCGTTCCTGTCCTTGCTGGAACGGCCGAGCGGTTATTCAGGATCATCGTCGAGGAGATCGAATGGCGAGTGGATTGGGCGGGAGGGGGGCTTGGGCTCGAAGGAGCAAAAGCGCTCACGAGTGCCGTCATCACGCTCTCGCTCTCATTTGTTGTCTTCACCTTCGGTTCGTTGCTGGTGGCAATCCAGGTCGCCAGCGGTCAATACACGCCGCGTATCATCGCGACGACGCTGCTGCGGGACAACGTCATTCGCTACACCGTTGCCCTGTTTGTTTTCACTTTTCTGTTTTGCATCAGGACACAGAATCACCTTGAGACGACCGTCCCACAGCTCGCGACTTTTATCGCCGGTGTGCTCGGTCTCGTCTGTCTGGCGGCCTTTCTCTTTCTGATTGATTACGCCGCGCGTCTGCTGCGTCCGGTTAGCCTCGTTAGGAGCGTAGGTGATGCGGGACTCGCAGTGATCAGGAGTGTTTATCCCGAGAAGCTCACGAGCGCGCCAAATGCCGTGGCTTCGCCCGAGGATGCTGGTCCCGTCGAGCAGACGATCCTGCATCGCGGTCAATCTGGCATCTTTTTGGCCGTGAATCTCTCGCAGCTAATTGCCATGGCGGAGGAGGCCAATGGGGTGATCGAGCTGGCGCCGCAGGTCGGAGATTTCGTCGGTGTCGCTGAGCCACTCTTCCTCCTTCATGGCGGCGCGGCGACGATCGATGAGGGGATGCTGCGCGACTGCGTCATCTTCGGTTCCGAGCGGACGCTGGAGCAGGATCCGCTGTTCGCGTTTCGCATTTTGGTCGATATCGCGATCAAGGCGCTCTCCGCCGCGATCAACGATCCAACGACCGCGGTGCTGGCGATCGACCAGCTCCACCGACTCTTGCGCAGCGTGGGCCAGCGCGGTCTCCACACTGACTTTTTCCTCGATCGCGTCGGGAAACTTCGGCTAGTTCTCCGGACGCCGAAGTGGGACGACTTCGTCCACCTCGCCTTTGTGGAAATTCGCTTTTACGGTGCTTCGAACATCCAGATCGCGCGTCGGCTGCGCGCGATGATCATCAATCTCGCCAACACGCTTCCTGGCGAACGTCACGGCGCGTTACGCCAGGAGTTCGATCTCCTCGATCGAATGCTCGAGAAGCTTTGCGTTTTTCCCGAAGACCTCGCGCTCGCGCGCATTCCGGACTCACAGGGTCTTGGCGGATCGACTGATATCAAGATGCCAGAGTGGGCCACTTGAAACCCCGCCGAAACACACCAATCGTGCTGCTCAGCAAAAATGACTTGGTGGGGGTCGCGCTCGACGTCCACGGGGAAGAAAAAAGCGTCTTTTTCGAGGACCTGTCGGGGCAGATTCTGCAGGACGACGAGCTCGCGCGACTGCTCACTTTTCTCAAAGGTGCTCATCACTGCGCACCAGGCATTTCTCACGCACGAGGCTCTGGCCGAAATCGGACGCGTGACAGTGACGCATGTCTCCGCCTTCGCCAGCGGCCAACCCTTCTTCCCCCGGAAACGGGTCTGACCTAGGCAAGTAGGCCTAACTCTTGGCCCTCGTCCTGCATCGGTGGGCCCGTCTTCGACTGCAATGTCGTCGCCGAGTGCCCGAACGGCCCGTCCGAGATTCTTATCCCGCCCTATGCCGCGGTGGAAGCAGTCATGCAAATCAGTCCGCTCACGCCGCAGGAGCTCACGAGCCTTCTCTATCCGCTCTACCTTTATTGTGATCTGCGGCCGCTCACTCGCCTCGCTGCCTACAGCGCGTCCGGCGGTACGCGCGACGGCTTGATGATCATCCGTTTGCTGGGTCGGAGCAATGCCCGAATCAAGGATGTGGTGACGGCTGACGACAAGGCACGCGCCACCGCGCTACTGCAAGATGCGTTGAAGGCCCCATTGATGGACGAGAAGCTCAAAGCCGAGATCACTTCCCGCCTCGCCGAACTCACAACCAGTCGCTAGTCGACCTAAAAGCGTCTCGACCCGATGGGCGGTTCGTGGCGCTCCGTCCTCGCCACGACCGGCCAGCCCGAGGAGTTCAACTAGCCCGAAACGACAAAGGAAAAACAGGATCGCCAGGCGTGCAGCGATTGTGATACCGGGAAAGGATCGTGCGCCATTCTATTGCCGCCGCCGCAGCGCTTACTGTTGCGTTGTGCTTAACGCTCCGCGCGCAGGATCTTGAGCCGCGCGCTTACAGCAACTCGCCGATCGGTCTGAATTTCCTCATCGTCGGCTACGGCTATGCGAAGGGTAGCGTGCTCACCGATCCGTCGCTGCCGCTCGAGAACGTGAGCAACGAAGCGCACGTCGGCGCCCTCGCCTACGTCAGGACGCTCAACGTGCTCGGCCAGTCGGCAAAATTCAACGTGATCGTGCCGTACGCGTCGCTCGGGGCGAAGGGCCTTGTTTTCGGCATGCCGCGTTCGCGCGACGTCAACGGCTTTGCCGATCCGGCATTCAGCTTCTCGATGAACTTCATCGGTGCGCCCGCGCTCACGGCGGCAGAATTCAAGAACTACCATCAGGACTTTATCCTCGGTGCGAGTCTGCGTGTCATCGCGCCTCTCGGCCAATACGACAGCGACAAGCTGGTGAACATCGGGGCCCATCGCTGGTCGTTCAAACCCGAGATCGGATTCTCCAAAGCGTTTGGTTCTTGGACAGTCGAAGTCACACCCGGGGCTACTTTCTTCACGAACAACGGCGAGTTTTTCGGCGGCCAGACGCGCGAGGTCGCGCCCATCTACTCCGTCCAGGCGGGAGTTAGCTACACGTTCAAGCCGGGTTTCTGGCTGGCGCTGAACGCGGGGTACTATGACGGCGGACGTTCCACGGTCGATGACGTGAAGAACAACGACGAACAGGAAGGCACGCGCTTCGCCGCGACTCTTGCGCTGCCGGTGAATCGCTATCATTCGGTGAAGCTCTACGGCATCACCGGCTACGATTCGCGTTTCACGCACGACTTCAAGGCCGTCGGCATCGCCTGGCAATACCGCTGGGGCGGAGGATTCTGAACAAAGCAGGCGGAGGCGCCCTATACTCCGCCTACGCGCCAATGAGAGATTAGCCGTCGCAACGAGCCGTGAGCGGATGAAATCGTGAAGGCTTAAATGGACCGTTCCCCGGCACTGTATGCCCTTCGTTGCCTTTTATCTGGATAGCGGCCGCCACGGTGACAATTACGAGACCACGGTTGGAATGACGGCGGCTTGATCAGTCGAGGATGGGCGTGGAGTTGTCTTACCTTGGAGGAGAGAAATGTAAATTTTCTCCTTTGGTTAGAGAAGGCCGAGCGCCGTGAGCGTTTGCGGATCGATCGCGCCGGTGACCGGAAACCCGTGATCGCTTTGATACCTGGCCATTGCTTCCTGTGTTAACGGTCCGAAAACTCCATCGATCTCATAAGGGAAGTAACCAAGTCTTTGCAGCTCGTTTTGGACATTGGCGACAATCTCGTCGGGTAACAGCCCGTCGTAACCATAAATGGGGCCATCGTATTCATAAGAGGAGTAATAGGCATCGTAGCCCCAGGCCGGATACCACCAGCCATTGGACCAACCCCAAAAACCCCAGTCAACCAGGACCACAGCGTTGCAGTGATGGCGCCACCAATCGCGGGGGTGGTGATGATGGCAGTGATCGTCATGACGACGGCATGCTTCTGCAAAATCGGGCTTTTTGCCTTGCCAATTGCGCAAACGGTCTTGCGTTTGGCGATCGAATCGGCTCTTATTCGCGGGATCGTGCCGGGACCAGTTACCTTCGTGCGGTCTGCCATCGCGGGTCGTGATAACGCTCTTACTCGTCGATCCCCGTTGCGGACGCGCCCGCGCACGATCCGTGGCGGATGTTTGGCTTCGCTGCCCCGTGAAATTCGATTGGGCTAGACGGGAGCGCGGTGAGAAATTCCACCGGCTAACTCCAGGGCGAATTTGAATCGTTGTCGGACGCTGTCCGAGCCTGTCGCTCGCGGGATAAGATCGTAGATTACTTACGCCCGGTCGGATGCCTCCCGCTGCACTCTGGCTGCCACCAGGAGGAATTGGCGGGCCGCTGCTCACTTCGGTGGGATGACTTACTTCTCCGGCGTGACCAACTCCGCCATGACTTCCCTGATTCGCTGAGGTTGCACCGGAGCTAGCCGAACTGTTTCCAGTGGCCTCGCCTGCGACACCGGCCAAAGCGACACTGGCCGAGAGAATCGCGACTGCAGCACACACCCATGCTCTCATTGTTCCCTTGCCCTTATTGAGTGTAGCGGACAGCCTAAGAACCGCCAACCACTGTTTGCCTTTCTCGCGGCAAATCTTGCGGTCAATGCAGCCGCGCAAGATGGTCGAGCGCATTTTGCGCCTGACACTTCAGCTGCTCGGGATTAACGCGGCTTCACTATTTGGGAAGGTCTGCCACAATCCTCTGGACCGCTTCGCGGATGGCGATCGCATTTCGTTCTGACGTGGTGACTGCCCCTTGGGCAATTCCTCGGAAAACGATCAGGTGCTTCTGACGATCGAGGAAGTCGAGAACGAGCGTGCCTTCGGTGTATTGAGTAACGTCGTTGTTAATGTACCAATCGCCCCCGCGATAGCCGGGATGCGAAAGTACGTATGTAGAACCTCCGGTCGGCATGCTATGGAGTTTTTCCTGCGTAAAAACCACGGGCACAACCACGAGGTCAGCCTGTCCACGAGGAGCTTCGTTGATGCCTTTGGCCGCGAGATTGGTCTTGAGCGCGTCAGCCAATGCGGCCTGACCGGTTGCGTGCAGTCCGCTTTCTCCCATATCGAGGGCGTAAGTGTGATAGCCGGCGAACGAGATCTTGTGATTGTAGTCAGTCTTCACCGAAACTGACGGTCCGACGGCAGCGCAGGAGGCCAGCAAGCAGCAAACCGTGCCGAGAAAATAGCAGCCTAACGATTGGAATTTCATTTGGAATCTTATTTGCCGATTGCTAGACGAATGTCAATAAGACTTAAGTCGTACCGGGACGCGGGTGTTTCTGATCCCCTTTGATCGCTCGACGAAGTGATTTCGTTGCTGTAGGTAGTCGGGCAGTGGAAATTGCGAATGACATTCGAGGGAGCTTCTCGCGTCAAGCATTCATGCGGACACTTGGCGCGTCGCTCGAACTTGTGGAGCCAGGACGCGTGCACATCGCCGTGTCATCCTCGCCTGCGCTATCTCAGCAGCATGGATTTGTGCATGCCGGCGTTATCGCGAGTATCGCCGACTCTGCAAGCGGTTACGCCGCTCTCACGCTGGCGCCGCCAAACAGCGAGGTCTTAAGTGTCGAGTTTAAGATCTGCCTGCTCGCGCCAGCGGTCGGTTCTCGGTTCATGGCGCGCGCGAAAGTACTTAGAGCTGGCCGGCGGCTTTCTTTCTGCATGGCAGAGGTCAGCGCAATCAATGGTTCCGACGAACAGCTTATTGCGACAATGCTCTCAACGATGAGCACCAAGACC
>Ga0070672_100001775_pt1 | contig 13484 bp, 9 predicted proteins | sample KBSM13metaG_FD_66151 | JGI IMG/M metagenome (GOLD analysis project Ga0070672, IMG submission 66151) | Miscanthus rhizosphere microbial communities from Kellogg Biological Station, Michigan, USA - KBS M1-3 metaG | ecosystem: Host-associated > Plants > Roots > Rhizosphere > Soil ... | reverse complement strand
GGCTTCGGGAAGCCTTCGTCGGCGCAGCGTGTCGCCACGAAGAAATCCCGAAGGTTCTGCTGGTCGAGCGCGTGATCGAGGCCGGCCCTCGATTTGCCCGTCGCGACGCCGAGCAGGTGGCCCGCGCCGTTCATCTCCGCGAGCATATCGCGGACGCCAGCGAACAGCGGGATAGACAGTGCCTGCCCAAGATAGTGATGCCGATAACGCACGGCAAGCTCGCGATGCCGTTCGACGGCGAGCTGCGGCGCCACGTGGCGCAGCGCATCGGCGAGGCCCAGCCCGATCACGAACTTCGCATCCGTCTCGGTGGGCTCGGGCTCGCCGACGTCGCGGCATGCCTGCTGCAGCGCCGACGCGATGATCGCGGTCGAATCCGCGAGCGTGCCGTCCCAATCGAAGACGACGAAGCGATACCGCTGCGGGCTCCTCGCGGGATCAGCCATTGGGTATGGCCGCATCCAGACGCGCGACGTGCGCCGCAAGCTCGGGCGGGAGCGGCGCCTCGACGACGATCTCGCGGCCATCGACCGGATGCGCGAAACGCACCCGGCGAGCGTGCAGGAACATCCGCTTCAGGCCTTCGCGCGCGAGCATCTTGTTCCACGCGAAATCGCCGTATTTGTCGTCGCCCGCCAGCGGAAAGCCAAGGTGCGAGAGATGAACGCGGATCTGGTGCGTCCGGCCCGTCTCGAGCTCCGCGTCGAGCAGCGACTGCGGCGGCTCGATGTGCGGCCACACTTTCGTGCGCCGGAAGACCGTTCGAGCGACGCGACCTGCCGGATCGACGCGGACCCGCCGCTCGCCATCGCTCGTCACGAAGCTCGTAAGCGGCAATTCGACCGCCCGCAACGCGTCGCGCCAGCGGCCGCGCACGAGCACGTCATAGCGCTTGTCGATCGCGCCATCGCGAAGCTGCGCGTGCAGGCCGGTGAGCGCGCCGCGCTTCTTCGCGACGAGCAGCACGCCCGAGGTATCGCGATCCAGCCGGTGGACGAGCTCGAGGAACGGGGCCTCGGGTCGCGCCTGGCGGAGCCGCTCGATCGCGCCGTACGAGATCCCGCTGCCGCCGTGCACCGCGAGGCCGGCCGGTTTGTTTAAGGCGATCAGCGCCTCGTCCTCGAAGAGGATCGGCGGCAGCGCGACCCGCCCGACCGCGGCGGCCGTCCCGGGCTTGTGCCGGGGCGCCGCTGCGCGGATCGGAGGAATCCTGAGCTCGTCGCCCGTTTCGAGCCGTGCCTCGGGCCCGACCTTGCGTCGGTTCACCCGCACCTCGCCGCTGCGAAGGATTCGGTAAATGTGACTTTTCGGGACGCCTTTGAGGATTTTGACGAGGTAGTTGTCGATGCGCTGGCCCTGCCCGTCGTCGCCCACTGCAAGCCAATTCACAGCATCCTTGCTTAAAGTGTTCATATGGCTAATAATTATCCACTGCAGCACGCTCGACTGGAACAGCGGCGGATTCGCACATCGAAGGATGGCGAGCGCCCGATCAGGCGAGTGGCCCCGGATCGGGGCAAAGACGGTCGTTGCAGGTTGGGCGCAGTTGCGCCCGATGCATGCTCACGCGAGGTGCCTGATCCGGTGCCCGGTCGAGCAGATCGGCCGCCGGTTAAATCCACTGACCGTCCGGACGTTGCGCCCCGGAAAACTAGGGATGGTAAAAGGAAAGCGCAGTCTCCGCACCCGGCTTGCGGCCGGTTCGAAGCGGCGCATTGCGCGGCGCACTTGGCGACGATTCTTGCCTCAGGCTTCCCGGTCCGGATTCGCGATAGCTCGCGAATGCCTGCTCCGACCTCCGGTCGCCATGAGGGTAAACGCTTGAATACCGTGAAACCCACCCGACCCACGAGAACACATCGCCACGACGACGCGGCGGCCCACACCGGGCCCGCCCCTAGTCCTCGCTTTGCCCGTCTCGCTTGCCCTTGGCCCTCACGGCCGGGCCGGTGGGCACCGTCGTCCTCCGCCGCCCGATAGCGTACCGCCGCGCGAGGAGCGCGGTCACCGTTTCGCAATACGCCGCATGCCCGGCTGGATTCGCGCCGGGAAAACACTATGAAGCGCATGCTGTTCAACGCCACCCAGGCGGAAGAGCTCCGGGTGGCCATCGTCGACGGCCAGAAGCTGATCGACCTCGACATCGAGTCCGCAAACAAGGAGCAACGCAAGAGCAACATCTACAAAGCCGTCATCACGCGCGTCGAGCCGAGCCTCGAAGCGTGTTTCGTCGATTACGGCACCGAACGCCACGGCTTCCTGCCGTTCAAGGAAATCGCGCGCCAGTTCCTCAAGGGCCGCGGTCGCGCGAATGCCGACCCGGGCGGCGACGGCGGAGAAAACGATGACGGCGACGGCGGCGGTCGCGGCCGCATCCAGGACCAGCTCAAGGAAGGCATGGAGCTGATCGTCCAGGTCGACAAGGACGAGCGGGGCAACAAGGGCGCGGCTCTGACGACGTACATCTCGCTCGCCGGCCGCTATCTCGTGCTGATGCCGAACAACCCGCGCGGCGGCGGCGTGTCGCGGCGCGTCGAAGGCGAGGAACGCAACGAGCTTCGCGATGCGATCAGTGAGCTCGACGTTCCCCAGGGAATGAGCGTGATCGCGCGCACGGCCGGCATCGGTCGCGGTAGCGAAGAGCTGCAGTGGGACCTGAACTACCTCATGCAGCTGTGGCGCGCCATCGAGGACGCGTCGAAGCTGCAATCGGGCGCGTTCCTGATCTACCAGGAGTCGAGCCTCGTCATTCGCGCGATCCGCGACTACTTCCATCCGGACATCGGCGAGCTCCTGATCGACACCGAGGCGATCTTCGAGCAGGCGCAGCAGTTCATGAGCCACGTGATGCCGGCGACGGTGCATCGGGTGAAGCTTTACAAGGACGACGTTCCGCTCTTTTCTCGCTTCCAGATCGAGCACCAGATCGAGACCGCGTACGCGCGGCAGGTGCCGCTGCCGTCGGGCGGCGCGATCGTCATCGACCACACCGAGGCGCTCGTCTCGGTCGACGTCAACTCGGCGCGCGCGACCAAGGCCGGTGACATCGAGACGACGGCATTCAACACGAACCTAGAGGCGGCCGATGAGATCGCGCGGCAGTTGCGGCTGCGCGACCTTGGCGGGCTCATCGTGATCGACTTCATCGACATGGAGAGCTCGCGCAACCAGCGCGAGGTGGAGACGCGCCTCAAGGACGCGCTGCGGTACGACCGTGCCCGCGTCCAGCTCGGCAAGATCTCGCGCTTCGGGCTGATGGAGCTCTCGCGTCAGCGGCTGCGCCCGGCGCTCGCGGAATCGGCGTACATCCCCTGCCCGCGCTGCCACGGCATCGGCCACATCCGCGGTACCGAGTCGAGCGCACTGCACATCCTGCGGATCCTGCAGGAAGAGGCGATGAAGGAGAACACCGCACAGGTGGTCGCGCAGGTGCCGGTCGACGTCGCGACGTTCCTGCTCAACGAAAAGCGCACCGAAGTGCTGTCGATCGAGACGCGGTTCAAGGTGAACATCCTGCTCGTCCCGAACCGGCATCTCGAGACGCCGAACTACAACATCGAGCGCTTGCGTCACGACGACTTGAACCAGAGCGAGCCGCTGCCGCTCTCCTTCAACCTGGTCATGCAGCCCGAGGAGCCCGATCGGGTGCAGCAGATCAAGGAAGAGGCGAAGGAGCCGCGCCAGGAAGCGGCGGTCAAGGGCATTACGCCGCCCGAGCGTCCGCCGATGCCCGCGCCTGCCGAGGCTGCGCCTGCGCCCGCCGCCGCCCCGGAGCCTCAGCCGTCCGGCGGTTGGCTTTCCGAGATGCTGAGCTGGTTCCGTCCTAAGCCGGCGATTCCGGCACCTCGCCCGCAGGCGCAAGCGCCCCAACCGGCCGCCGAGTCGCGGCGTGAGTCGCGCGGCGACGGACGCAATGAAGGACGCGGAGATCGCGACCGCGGTCGAGGCCAGGACCGCCGCGACGGCCGGCGCGGCGAGGGTCGTGGAGATAGCCGCGATCAGCGCGGCGGACGCGGCGAAGGACGCCAGCCGCAGGGACAACAACCGCAGCAGCGCCGTGACGGCCAGCTGGCGCGCGACGCGCAGCAGACCCGCGACGCGCAGCAGCCCCGCGACGCGCAGCAGCCACGCGAGCCACGCGACGGTCAGTCGCAGCGTGAACGTCCCCCACGCGAGCCGCGCGAAGCGCGTCCTCCGCGAGAGCCCCGCGAAGGACAGCCCGCCCGCGAGCCTCGCGAGCCCCGCGCGCCGCGCGAGGCCCGCGACGGTCAGCCGCCGCGCGAGCGCTCGCCACGCGAGTCACGCGAAGGGCAGCCGCAACGCGAACGTCCGCCGCGCGAGCAGCGTGCGGCGCCCGCAGGCGCCGATGGTGCCGCACCGCCTGTCGAGCACACAGAACAGGCCGAGACGCGCGGGACGGAGCACACGGGCGCGCCGCGCGAAGGCGGCGAAGGCAATCGCCGCCGTCGCGACCGCCATCGCCGCGGCGATCGTGGCGACCGTCATGACCGCAGCGGGCAAGGAGAATCGGGTGCGGAGCACGGTGATGCACCGCCACCGGCAACGCTCGCCCCCATGGTCGACGTTACGCATCTCCCGCTTGGGGATACGCCACCTCCGTCGATGCCTCGCGCGATCGAACCGGAACGCATGGCGGCGCCTGCTGCGGTAGAAGCCGTGGCTTACACGCCGCCGCGTGCCGCGCCGGAGCCGCGCGTGCCGACGCAGCCCGCTGTTGCGCCGCCAGCGCGGCCGACCGAGCCGTTGCCGCCGGTCGCCATGACGCTTTCGCCGGATTCCGGTCTCGAGATGGTCGAGACGCGCTCGAAGGCCGCCCCGCTGCCCGAGCCGGAAGTTGCGCCGGCCGCGGGGCCTCGGCGCGCCCGTGCGCCCCGCGTCGCGGTTGCCGAAGAGCCGCTGCAAATCATCGAGACCCGGAAGGACAGCTCACCGCCGCCTGGCTGATCATTCTCGACGTACGAACCAATGAGGAGGCGGGCCGAAAGCCCGCCTTCTCATTTGAGCCATACGGATTTCTTTTGCTCGCATGGAGCGGCCGTGCGACGGCCTTGATCCTCGCGAAATCGTACGCACTGGTTGAGTGCCGCGGCATCGGCCCCATCTCGCTCGCGAACGCGACGCGGCATCGCGAGTCCAACCAAGCGGCATCCAATCCATCGCTGCGCGCTTCACGGCCTCGAAGCGGCGCTTGATCACCCTCGAAAGGAGGTCGCAACATGGGCATCTTCGATCGCTTCCGCCCGGCGGGCGAACCGCGGGGACGCACTTACGAAGGTCGGCGCGCCGAGCTCTCCGAGGACGAGCAGGCCCTCGCGCGCTACCGTTACATGCTAAAGACGGCGCCGCCCGAGACCATCGAGCAGGCGCATGTGGAGGCATTCGCAAAGCTCACGCCGGAGCAGCGGCGGATGCTGCTCGAGCAGCTTCGCAACGAGATGCCCGACGCCGAACGCGCTTACGCCGCGACCGACACGCCACAAGCGCTCGCGCGAATGGCCACGCGCGCCGAAGTGCGCCGGCCTGGAACGCTGGAAGGATTGTTCGGCCGCATGCCCGCGGCTGCACCCGGCTTCGGCGGAATCATGGCGAGCAGCTTGCTAGGCAGCATGGCGGGAACCGTCCTCGGCACGATGATCGCGCAGCACTTTCTTGCGGACCACGCCTTCGCGCAAGGCAGCCTGGCCGAAGCACCTCCGGGGGAGAGCTGGCCGGATGCGGAAGCTCCGCAGGATGGTAGCGACGTCGCGGGCGGGTTCGACGACGTCGGCGGCGATTTCGACCCGGGAACGTTCGACGTCTGACGCACGTTGTTCCGCTCCTCGCGTTGACGCCGACTGCCGCGGAGGCGCAGAAGCTCGCGAAAGAGCGGGCGCGGACCCCGCTCCTTTTCTGCGCACAACCTGAGGGCGGGGTTCTCGAGCGTGCATTTCGGCTTGGGCTTCGACCTGCCTGCGGTGCACCTTTGCAGCTCCTGCGCAGTCTGCAGATAGTAGCTCCACCCTTCGCCGTGGTCGGGCCTAGCGAGCTCGACTTCCTTCCGCTTCGGATGTCCCTGCGCCTGCAGCGTCGCGAAGTTCTGGCACAAGCAACGCAGCGACCAAGCTTCCCCACTTCATGTCCTTTTCTCCGGACGTCGATGCGGCATAGCGAGCGAGCCGATGAGAACCGTCGTCGTGGGGCGACCCTGGGGTTGACGCGCCGCGCAATTCGACCTCCGGACTATGTACGGCAGCGGACGGGGGGTTGCCACGAACCACGACGAGGCGTATCACTGGCTGTCGCTTCCCGCCTCGCGCTTGGCGCGTCGGACGAGCAGCGCACCCCAGCAATCCAGAACTGTTCCTGGTCGACTATGATGACCGGGGCGCAGATTGCCGAATCACAGAAACGGGCGAAGGCATGGAAGCCAATCTCAGAAGCAATGCGCCACGTGTTCCGCCACGGGGGGGATACAACGATTGGGCGACCGCGAAGGCCGCCTACGATCGAGGCGATTACACGACCGCCCTGAAGCTGTATCGCCACATGGCGGGCGAAGGTGACGTCCGCGCGCAGGACACACTGGGTGTCATGTACGAGAACGCGCGCGGCGTGCGGCAGGATTACGTCACGGCGATGCAGTGGTACCGCAAGGCCGCCGAGCAGGGCGACGCCGCCGCGCAGCTCAACCTGGGCAACCTTTTTCACGCCGGGCGCGGCGCGGCGCAGAACTACGCGGAGGCCGCGAAGTGGTATCGGTTGGCGGCCGAGCAAGGCAACGCGCAGGCGCAGAACAACCTGGCGGCGATGTGCGAAACCGGCCACGGCGTGAAGCAGAATCCCGCCGAGGCGATCCACTGGTATCGGCTCGCAGCGGAAGCCGGCAATGCGCTCGCGCAATTCAACCTCGGGGCCGCGTACGAGAACGGCCTGGGCGTGCAGCAGAACTACGTCGAGGCCATGCGCTGGTATGCCAAGGCGGCGCACCAGAACCACGCCGCGGCGCAGTTCAATGTCGGCACCATGTACTACTGCCATCGCGGGATTCGGCAGGACTTCGTCGAGGCGGCGAAGTGGTATCGCAAGGCCGCCGATCAGGGCAACTCGTACGCGCAGCACAACCTCGCCGTGATGTACGAGAACGGGCAAGGCGTGACGAAGAATTACGGCGAGGCGATGAAGTGGTACGAGAAAGCGGCGCACCAGGGCAATGACGCCGCGCAGTTCAGCATCGGACTCCGCTACGATACCGGCGAAGGCGTGCGCCAGGACTCCGCCGAAGCGATCGCGTGGTATCGCCGCGCGGCCGAGCGCGGCAACGCGAAGGCGCAGAACAACCTCGCTCGCATGTATGAGGACGGGCGCGGGGTTCGGGCGGACTTTTCCGAGGCTGTAAAATGGTTCCGGCGCGCGGCCGACCAGGGTGTCGCGGCGAGCCAGTTCAATCTCGGCCGCGCCTATGAAATCGGCCGCGGCGCGCCGAGGGACTTCGCAGAAGCGGCCAAGTGGTATCGGCTCGCCGCCGACCAGGGAGACCCCACCGCGCAGTTCAACCTGGGCACGATGTACTACTATGGGCGCGGGGTCCAGCAGGATTTCGTCGAGGCGCACAAGTGGTTTGCGCTGTCCGCGGCGCGGTTTCCGCCGGCCATGACCGCGAACATCGAGCGCGCGCTCAACAACTGCCACTTGGTCGCTGCCCGGCTGACGCCTTCGCAGATTGCGGAGGCGCATCACTTGACGAGCAGCTGGAAACCGAGGGCGGCGAGCGAAAGACGATAGCGGGATCGTGCCGGCCCCTGCCGAGGGCGCGCAGCCACGCGCGCTGCCGATTCGCCGGCTGTTGATTGTCTACCACACGCAGTTCGGCGCCACCTCCCAGATGGCGCACGCGGCGCTCGACGGCGCTCGCTCGATCGACGACATCGATACCGTGATGAAGCGCGCGGCCGAGGCGGGTGTCGCGGACCTCGAGACGGCAAGCGCGTTGGTCGTCGCTACGTCCGAGAATTTCGGCGGCATGGCGGGAATGATCAAGGACTTCTTCGAGCGCACGTTCTATCCGTGCGAGGGGAAGCTCGAGGGCCGCCCCTATGCGCTCCTCGTCTGCGCCGGCACGGACGGCACCGGCGCCGTGCGCGACGTCGAACGGTTGGCGGCAGGCTGGCATCTGCGCAAGGTGCATCCGGAGCTCGTCTTCAAGAGCGGGGTGACCGCGCAGCGGATCGTCGTGCCGGACGATGTGCTCGCTCGGTGCCGTGAAATCGGCGCGACCCTGGCCGCGGCGGTGGCGGCCGGGATCTACTGACCGCGCAAAGCGGAGGACCCCAAGGCGCAGCGTCTAGCCGGGATCGACCATCGGCTGCAGCTTGGCGACGAGACCAGCGGCCGACGCTTCAATCAGATCCAGCACACGGTCGAAGCCCTCGGCCCCCCCGAAGTAAGGGTCGGGAACTTCGCGAACGCCCTGCTCGGGAGCGAAGTCGAGCAGGAGCCCGAGATAGCCCGTGAAGTCGTCGGGCTTCATTCCGTGGAGCGTCTTCAGGTTCGACTCGTCCATGCAGAGGATCCAGTCGAAGCGCGTGAAATCCTCCTTCTCGACCCTGCGCCCGCGCAATGGGGAGAGGTCGTAGCCGCGCCGGCGTGCGGCGTCGATGGCGCGCTTGTCGGGCGGCGCGCCGATGTGCCAATCGCCGAGTCCCGCCGAGTCGGTACGCACGCGGCTGGCGATGCCTGCGCGATTGAGCGCGGCCCGGAACACGCCTTCGGCGGTGGGCGAGCGACAGATGTTGCCGAGACACACGAACAGCACTGCGACGGCGGCGCTGGAGTCGTCCTCGGAAGTCTTCTCGACCTCGGCGTCGTTCGCCGCGAGCCAGCGTCCGATTCGCATCAGCCCATTCCCCCATCCGCCGGCAATGCCACGCCGAACATCGCCTCCTTGAGCTCGAGGAGACGGTCGCGCAGCTGCGCCGCCTTCTCGAACTCGAGGTTCTTCGCGGCTTCCAGCATGTCGCGCTCGAGATGCTTCAGTTCCTTCTCCATGTCCTTCTCGGGCATCGCCTCGTACTTCGCGCGCGTCTGCTCGCTGCGCAGCTTCTTGCGCCCTTCCTCGGCATCGTACACGCCGTCGATCAGGTCCTTGATCCGCTTCTGTACGCCTTGCGGAGTGATGCCCATCTTCGCGTTCCACGCGATCTGCTTGTTGCGGCGGCGGGTCGTCTCGCCGATTGCGGCTTGCATCGAATCGGTCATCCTGTCGGCATACAGAATCGCCTTGCCGTTGATGTGCCGCGCCGCTCGGCCGATCGTCTGGATCAGCGAGCGCTCGGCGCGCAGGAAGCCTTCCTTGTCGGCGTCGAGAATCGCGACCAGCGAGACCTCCGGAATGTCGAGGCCCTCGCGCAGCAGGTTGATGCCGACCAGCACGTCGAACTCGCCAAGGCGCAGGTCGCGGATGATCTCCACCCGCTCGACCGTATCGATGTCCGAATGCAGATAACGCACCTTCACGCCGTGCTCGTTCAGGTAGTCGGTCAGGTCCTCCGCCATCCGCTTCGTCAGCGTCGTGACGAGCACGCGCTCATTCAGCGCCGTTCGCGCGTTGATCTCCGACAGGAGATCGTCGACCTGCGTTTGCGCCGGGCGAACTTCCAGCGCGGGATCGACGAGGCCGGTCGGCCGCACCACCTGCTCGACCACCTGCCCCGCGTGCTTCTTCTCGTAATCGGCCGGAGTCGCCGACACGAACATCGTTTGCGGCAAGAGTCGCTCGAACTCGTCGAAGCGCAGCGGCCGGTTGTCGAGCGCCGACGGCAGCCGGAACCCGTAGTTGACGAGGTTTTCCTTCCGTGCGCGATCGCCTTTGTACATCCCGCCCACCTGCGGGATCGTCACATGGCTTTCGTCGATGAAGACGAGCGACCGAGGCGGCATGTAATCGAGCAGCGTCGGCGGCGGCTCGCCGGCGGATCGTCCCGATAGATGGCGCGAGTAGTTCTCGATTCCCTTGCAGAAGCCGATCTCGGTCATCATCTCGAGATCGAAGCGCGTCCGCTGCTCGATCCGCTGCGCCTCGATCAGCTTCGCGCCGGAGACGAAGTGCTGCTTCTGCAGCGTGAGCTCGGCCTTGATGGCCTCGATCGCGTCGAGCACCTTCTGCCGCCCCGTGACATAGTGGCTCGACGGAAAGACGGTGAAACGGCCGATCCGCTGGCGAATGTGCCCGGTCAGCGGATCGAAGAGCTGCAGCGACTCCACCTCATCGTCGAACAGCGAGACGCGCACCGCGTTCTCGGCATGCTCCGCCGGAAAGATGTCGATCACGTCGCCCCTGACGCGGAACGTGCCGCGGCGGAAATCCGCTTCGTTGCGGGTGTACTGCATCTCCGTCAGGCGGCGGATCGCGTCGCGCTGCGTCAGCGCATCGCCTTCGCGCAGGTGCAGGATCATGCTGTGGTATTCGGACGGGTCGCCGATGCCGTAGATGGCGGACACGGTCGCGACGATCACGCAGTCAGGGCGTTCCAGGATCGCCTTCGTCGCCGAGAGCCGCATCTGCTCGATGTGCTCGTTGATCGAGCTGTCCTTCTCGATGTAGAGATCGCGCGACGGCACGTAGGCCTCGGGCTGGTAATAGTCGTAGTACGAGACGAAGTACTCGACGGCGTTGTTCGGGAAGAACTCCCGGAACTCCGAGTAAAGCTGCGCGGCCAGCGTCTTGTTCGGCGCGAGCACGAGCGCCGGCCGGCCGGTCTGCGCGATCACATTGGCCATCGTGTACGTCTTGCCCGAACCCGTGACCCCGAGGAGCGTCTGGAACGAGAGGCCGTCCCCGAGGCCGTCGACCAGGCCGGCGATCGCCGCGGGCTGATCGCCGGCCGGCTCGAACGGCTTGTGCAACTGGTACGGGCTGTTCGGATACGTGATGAGAGTGCCGGAGTCGCGAGCCATCTTCACAAAGGACTTCAACAAATATCTCGGCAATAGATCTCGACAAAGGCATCGGGAAACTCGCCGGCAAAATCGTGCGGAACCGAGTATTTTACTGCGTTTCGAGTGGCCGGCTCCAGCCCTCTTTGTCCTTGTCCATTACCCCTGCGAACTGCAGGGCCGCGAGGCGCGAGTAGAGCGGGCTTGTTCCCAGAAGCTCGTCATGCGTGCCGACGGCGACCAGCCGACCCGCCTCCATCACAGCGATGCGGTCCGCGTGGCGGACGGTCGCCAGCCGATGCGCGATGATCAGCACCGTCCGTCCCGACATCAGGCGCTCGAGCGCACGCTGGACCATTTGCTCGCTCTCCGCATCGAGCGCGCTCGTCGCTTCGTCCAGCAGCAAGATCGGTCGATCCGCCAGGATCGCCCGCGCTATCGCGAGTCGCTGCCGTTGACCTCCGGACAGTCGAACGCCGCGCTCGCCGAGGTTGCTGTCGAAGCGCTGCGGCAACTGGTCGACGAACTCGGTGGCGAACGCAGCGTTGCAGGCTTCGCGGACCTCGGCATCGGTTGCGTCGAGCCGTCCATAGCGCACGTTCTCGAGGACGCTCGTGGCGAAGATCACCGGATCCTGCGGCACCACCGCTACCCTCGACCGCACCTCGCGCGGGTCGGCGTGCCGCAGGTCGACGCCGTCGATCTTCACGGCGCCCTGCTGTGGATCGTAAAACCGCAGCAGCAGCTGGAACACCGTCGTCTTGCCGGCGCCCGACGGGCCGACGAGGGCAACCTTCTCGCCGGGTCTCACGTCGAGACTGAAGCCGTCGAGCGCGGCCAACTCGCCCCGCGACGGATAATGGAAGCGCACGCTTTCGAAGGTCGCGCTTCCGCGCGCCGGATGAGGCAGCGAGAGCGGATGCTCCGGCGTGCGTATCTCGGGCTCGATGCCGAGGAGCTCGAACAGGCGCTCGGTGGCGCCGGCCGCGCGCTGTACATCGCCGATCACTTCGCTGATCGTCCCGACCGCGCCCGCGACGATCGCTGCATAGAACACGAACGCGGACAGCTGACCCGCACTCAGCTTGCCGGCGACAACGTCGTGCCCGCCGATCCAAAGGATGACGCCGATGGCGCCGAATACGAGCAGGATCACGGACGCAACCAGCATCGCGCGCTGACGAATTCGCATGAGCGCCGCCAGAAATGCCGCTTCGGCCCGTTCCGCGAAGCGGCGCCGGTCTTCCGGCTCGTGACCATATGCCTGAACGGTGCGAACCTCGTGCAGCGCTTCGTCGACGTACGCGCCGACGTCGCCGACGCGATCCTGGCTCGCCCGCGCGAGCTTTCGCACCTTGCGGCCAAAGAGCACGATGGGGACGACGACGACGGGCACGCCCGCCAGCACCAGCAACGTGAGCTTCGCGCTGGTGATCGCGAGCATCGTCAGGCCGCCGGCCAGCAACAGTAGGTTGCGGATTGCCATCGAGACGCTGGAGCCGATCACCGTATCGAGCATCGCGGTATCGTTGATCAGGCGCGAAATGACGTCACCGGTGCGTGTCGATTCGTAAAACACGGGCGGCAGCGTCAGCAGATGGTCGAAGACCACGCGGCGCAAGTCGGCGGTGACGCGCTCGCCGATCCAGGATACGAAATAGAAACGGGCGAATGTCGCGCCTGCCATCACGGTCACGACGACGAGCATCAGCGCAAGTGCCCGATCGAGCTCCCCGGCGTTGCCCGCGCCGAAGCCGCGGTCGACGACGCCCTTGAGCCCCTGCCCGATCGCCAGCACCGACGCGGCGGCGACGACGAGCGCGATCGCGGCGAAGACGACCTGTCGCCGATACGGACGGACGAACACCCAGACACGTGCAAGCGTTCGGAGCGCAGTGACGGGCGGAAGCGGGGCAGCGGTTTGCGGTGTCATGACGTGAAAGCGGCAGGCACGGACGTTAGCCGTCGTGGCCGGGATTGTCGAGCGTGAGCGCGGCGGTACAATGCACGGCGGTTGTGGTGACAAGATCGCGACAAACCTCACCGCCGCAGTGTCTTCGCAACTTGTCTTCGTCAAGTGATCCTCTCGAGCCGACCCTTCATGAACGCACCCGCCCCGCTCTCGCTTCTTTCCGCCGTCGAGCTTGCTCCACGCGATCCCATCCTTGGCGTGACCGAGGCGTTCAACGCCGATACGAATCCCGACAAGGTCAATCTGGGCGTCGGCGTGTACTGCGACGAGAACGGCAAGGTGCCCCTTCTCGAGTGCGTCAAGCGCGCGGAGCGTGAGCTCGCCGACCAGGCGGCGCCTCGTTCGTATCTTCCGATCGACGGCATACCGGCGTACGACCGGGAAGTGCGGGCGCTGTTGTTCGGCCGCGATTCGGAGATCGTCACCTCCGGACGCGCGATTGCGGTCCAGGCGCTGGGTGGCACCGGTGCGCTCAAGGTGGGCGCCGACTTCCTGCGCCGGTTCGCGCCGGGCGCGCAAGTCTGGATCAGCGATCCCAGCTGGGAGAATCATCGCGCGCTGTTCGAAGGCGCCGGCTTCG
>Ga0070672_100001771_pt1 | contig 13495 bp, 11 predicted proteins | sample KBSM13metaG_FD_66151 | JGI IMG/M metagenome (GOLD analysis project Ga0070672, IMG submission 66151) | Miscanthus rhizosphere microbial communities from Kellogg Biological Station, Michigan, USA - KBS M1-3 metaG | ecosystem: Host-associated > Plants > Roots > Rhizosphere > Soil ... | reverse complement strand
GCAGGCGCGGAACCGCGCGCCGCGGCGTACGCGACATCAGCCGCGCCACGCCTGAAGGCGGGACAACAGTGGTTTCAGCATGGGCCGCGCAGTGGCGGCGGCGGGATCACGCACCAACGGCAGCACTTCTTCGCACATCTTCTTGCCGAGCTCCACGCCCCACTGGTCGAACGCATTGATGCCCCAGATCACGCTCTGTGTGAAAACCTTGTGTTCGTACAGGGCCACGAGGCTGCCCAGGGTGCGGGCGTCGAGCCGCTCGAACGCCACGATGCTGGAGGGACGATTGCCCGTGTGGACCTTGTGACGCGCCAGAAGTTCGAGGCGTTCGGGTGCGAGATTGCGCGCCGCGAGTTCGGCGGCCGCCTGCTCCCGGGTAAAACCAAAGGCGAAAGCATCGGCCTGCGCGAGGCAGTTCGCGGTCGCCAGCAGGGCCTGGCCCGGGTTGCCGCTGGACGACTGCGCCGGCAGCAGGAAATCGAGCGCGGCGCGCGGCGTTCCCTGGTGCAACATCTGGAAGAAGGAGTGCTGGGCATTGTTGCCCGGTTCGCCCCAGATGACTGGCGCCGTCGGCATGCCCACCGGCTCACCGGCGACATCCACTGATTTTCCGTTGCTCTCCATGTCGAGCTGCTGCAGGTAGGCGGGAAAGCGCCGCAGGCGTCCGTCATACGGCAGCACCGCGAGCGTCGGCAGCTCGAGCAGGTCGATGTTCCACACGCCCAGCAGCCCCATGAGTGCCGGCAGGTTCCGGTCCCAGGGAGCGCTGCGGAAGTGCTGGTCCATCTGGTGCGCGCCGGCCAGCAGTTCCAGGAACGCGGCGGGGCCGATCGCTACGCCTAACGACACGCCGATCGACGACCACAGCGAGTAACGGCCGCCGACCCAGTCCCACATCATGAAGCGGTAGTTAGGATTGACGCCGAAGGAATCCATGGCCGCGGCGTTGGTCGACACGGCCGCGAAGTGCGACGGCACCGCCGCCTCGCCCAGGGTGCCGGCAAGCCAGGCGCGCGCGGTGCGCGCGTTGGCGAGAGTCTCCTGCGTGCTGAAGGTCTTGGAGGCGACGATGAACAGCGTGCGCGAGGCATCGGCGTCTTCGAGCGCGTTCGCGAGATCCGTGCCATCCACGTTCGAGACGAAGCGCACGCGCGGCGCGCCGCGCGTCAGGGGATGCAGAGCCTCGACGGCCATCGCCGGACCCAGGTCCGAGCCGCCGATGCCGATGTTGATCACGGTGTCGAACGGCGCACCGCTCGAGCCACGAATCACGCCGTCGCGAACTTCGGCGGCGAACCTGAGCATGCGCTCGCGTTCCGCCAGCACCTGGCGCGCGATTGCCTCGCCGCCCGGCGCATCCGCGGATGCCTCCGGCACGCGCAACGCGGTATGCAGAACGGCGCGGTTCTCCGTGGTGTTGATGGCCTCGCCTGCCCACATGGCGTCGATGCGCGCACGCAGACCCGCGGCATCCGCAAGGCTCGTCAGCAGGCGCAACCCATCGGCATCGATGCGCTGACGAGAGAAATCGAAGTAAAGACCGACGGCTTCGCGTGCAAATCTGCTGCCGCGTTCCGGATCACCATCGCGGAGCGCGCGCAACGGCACGGCCCGGGTTTCCGCGGCGCGTGCCTGCAAGGCACGCCAGGCGGCGTTCAGTTTGTCGTGGGCCATTAGGGGAGTGGATCAGAGCCGAAACAGGCCCGGGATGGTATCCGCAGGCCGCTGAATTTGCGAGGTAATCAGTCCCGGAAAAAGCCCCTGATGCAGTCGACGACGTACTGCAATTGAGCCTCGGACAGCTCCGGGTAGATCGGCAGTGCCAGTGTCTCGCGCGAGGCGCGCAATGACTCCGGGAAATCCTCGGGTTTGTGCCCGAGATAGGCGAAACACTGCTGCATGTGCAGTGGCAGGGGGTAATAGATTTCGGCGCCCACGCCCTGCGCGGTCAGATGCGCGCGCAATTCGTCGCGCCGTTCGGCGCGAATGCAGTACTGATTATAGATGTGTCGTGAACCGCGCGGCGCCGGCGGCGGCGTGGTCACTTGCGGGGCAAGACCGGCGCGCGCAAATGCCGTGTCGTAAAAAGTGGCGTTGCGCTGGCGCGCAGCGCTCCAGTCATCGAGGTGCGGCAGCTTGACGTTGAGCACCGCCGCCTGGATTTCGTCGAGCCGGAAATTTCCGCCGATGAGTTCGTGGTAGTACTTCGGCTCCATGCCGTGCACACGCAGCTTGAGCATTTTCGCGGCCAGCGCCGCGTCGTTGGTCACGCACGCACCGGCGTCACCGAACGCGCCGAGGTTCTTGGTCGGAAAAAATGACAGGCAGCCGATGTCGCCGATCGAGCAGGCGCGCCGCCCCGCGGCATCTGCCGAGCCGATGGCCTGCGCTGCGTCTTCGATCACGAACAGCTTGTGACGCCGCGCGATGTCCATGATGCGAGTCATGTCGGCCATCTGGCCGTAGAGATGCACGGGAATGATGGCGCGCACGCGGCCACCGGTGCTGCGATTGATCAATGCGCCGTCACGTGACTCACACGAATCGATGAAACGCTCGATGGCCGCCGGCGCGATGTTGAAATCTCCGGGCTCGATGTCCACGAACACGGGGCGCGCGCCGGTGCGCGCGATGGTGCCGGCGGTGGCGAAGAACGTATAGGGACTGGTGATGACTTCGTCGCCCGCGCCGATGTCGAGCGCCATAAGCGCGATCAGCAGCGCGTCGGTTCCAGATGACAGCCCGACGCCGAACTTGCAGCCGGAATAGGCGGCGCAAGCGGCTTCCAGCGCCTTCACTTCCGGTCCGAGGATGAAGTACTGCGACTCGCTGACGCGCAGGATGGCGGCGTCGATCTCCGGCTTGAGTGCGCGGTACTGGGGCTTGAGGTCGAGCAGCGGGACTTTCACGGCCCGCGCACTTTACCTCATCGTCAACCGAGGTTGGTCACCCGTGTCGGTTGCGGTGCGCTCGTGCGGTAGTACTCGAGGTACCAGTCGACGAACCGCCGGATGCCGACTTCGACGGGAGTCGCCGGCTTGTATCCCACGTCGCGCACCAGGTCGTCGACGTCCGCGAAGGTATCGGGCACGTCGCCAGGCTGCAGCGGCAGCATGTTGCGCACCGCCTTCCTGCCGAGGCATTCCTCGAGCACCTCGATATAGCGGCCGAGTTCCACCGGCGCGTTGTTGCCGATGTTGTAGATGCGGAACGGAGCGCTGCTGGTGGCCGGATCCGGGTTGTCGCCCGACCAGTCGGCGTTCGGCGCTGCAATGCGATCGCTGGCGCGCACCACGCCTTCGGCGATGTCTTCGACGAAAGTGAAATCCCGCTTGTGGTGCCCGTGGTTGAACACGTCGATGGGCTTGCCCTCGAGGATGTTCTTGGTGAACAGGAACAGCGCCATGTCGGGCCGGCCCCAGGGACCGTACACGGTGAAGAAGCGCAGTCCCGTCACCGGTAGTTTGAACAGTGCCGCGTAGTTGTGAGCCATGAGCTCGTTGGCGCGCTTGGTCGACGCATACAGCGACAGCGGATGATCGACGCCGCGATGCGGCGTGAACGGCATGTTGGTATTGAGGCCATACACCGAGCTGGTCGAAGCGAACACCAGGTGCTCGACACTGTTGTGCCGGCAGCCCTCGAGGATGTTGAGGGTTCCGGTCACGTTGCTGTCGATGTATGCCTGCGGGTTCTCCAGCGAGTAACGAACGCCGGCCTGCGCGGCGAGGTGAATCACGCGCGGAAACTTCTCGCGCGCGAACAGCGCCTTGATGCCGCCCTTGTCGGCCAGGTCCATCTTCACGAAGCGGAATTTCGGCTCACGCTCGAGGATGGCGAGGCGCGCACGCTTGAGAGTCGGATCGTAGTAATCGTTGAGATTGTCGAGACCGACCACCTCGTCGCCGCGCGCCAGCAGCTTTCGAGTCGTGTGAAAGCCAATAAATCCGGCCGCGCCGGTCAGCAGGTATTTCACGGGCGATCCTTACAGCCGGCCATCGACCTGGCCGGCACTGAACAAGTACTTGATGTCATACACGACGTGGTTCTTCTTGCAGGCCTTGCGCACGCTGGCGATGCCCATCTCGCGGAACTGCTTGTGCGCCACCGCAAGGACGGCTGCATCGTATGCGCCATCCTTGAGGCGCTTTATAGGACGAATGCCATATTCGTGGGCGGCCTCGTCGGCGTCGATCCACGGGTCGTACACGTCCACCTCGGCGCCGTAGTTGCCGAGTTCGCGCACCACGTCAGCCACCTTGGAGTTGCGCAGGTCCGGGCAGTTTTCCTTGAAGGTGAGCCCCAGCACGAGCACCCGGGAGCCCTTGGCGAGGATCTTGTTTCCAGCCATGAGTTTCACGACCTGGCCCGCCACGTAGTTAGCCATGCTGTCATTGAGGCGCCGGCCGGCCAGGATCATCTCGGGATGGAAACCGACTTCCTGGGCCTTGTGCGTGAGGTAGTAAGGGTCCACGCCGATGCAGTGGCCGCCCACCAGGCCCGGACGGAACGGCAGGAAGTTCCACTTGCTGCCGGCCGCCAGCAGTACCTCTTCGGTGTCGATCCCGAGCCGGTTGAACAGCAGGGCCAGCTCGTTGATGAGCGCGATGTTGACGTCACGCTGCGTGTTTTCGATGACCTTGGCGGCCTCGGCGACCCGGATGCTGGATGCCTTGTGCGTTCCCGCCTTGACGATCGTGCGGTACAGATTGTCGACAAACTCGGCTATTTCGGGCGTCGAGCCCGAAGTCACCTTCTTGATGCTCGGCAGGCGGTGTTCCTTGTCACCCGGATTGATGCGCTCCGGTGAATAGCCGGCGAAGAAATCCTTGTTGAACTTGAGTCCCGAGACCCGCTCGAGGATGGGAATGCAGATTTCCTCGGTGCAGCCCGGGTACACCGTCGACTCGTACACCACCACGTCGCCCTTCTTGAGCACCTTGCCGACGGTTTCGCTGGAGCGCTCGAGCGGCGTCAGATCGGGACGGTTGTACCGGTCGATGGGCGTCGGGACGGTGACGATGAAAACGCGGCAGCGCGCCAGGTCCTTGAGATTCGCAGAGTACTTGAGCCTGCTGGCGGACTTGAGCTCGGCGGGCGAGCACTCCAGCGTGCTGTCACGACCGGCCTTGAGCTCGGAAATCCGGTCGGCCTTGATGTCGAAGCCCACGGTGTCGAAGTGCTTGCCGAACTCGACTGCCAGCGGAAGCCCCACATAACCCAGACCAATTACCCCGAGCCGGCACTCTCTCAATTTCAATTTCATCGATTCTTCCGTTCCTTGATAAGACTCTGCGCGCGAACGCGGCGGCGATCTTGCCGTTCCCGCAAGGCATAAGCGAGGCGCGCGAGGCAGGCTCAGTGATTTTTGTGCGGTCCGTCGCCCTTGCTCGCGTCCTTGCCATGGCCCTGGAGTGCCGGTTCCAGCCGCCAGAGCGCCTTTCCGCCGCTGGCCTTCTGGATCACCTCCAGCAACGCCTCATGCTGGCGCAGTTCCTCGGCCGACGCCTCGGGGACCGCAAGCTTGATGCCGGGTCCGCGCAGCGCCGCCGCCAGTGACTCGGCGCGACCAGATGTTCCCTGGCCGGCACTGGTGTCGAGCGCCAGTGCACTCTGCCCTCCGGTCATCGCGAGATACACGTCGACCAGGATGCCGGCGTCGAGCAAGGCACCGTGCAGTTCGCGCCGGGTGTTGTCCACGCTGTAGCGCTTGCACAGCGCGTCGAGACTGTTGCGCTGGCCGGGGTGCAGGCTGCGCGCCAGCGTCAGCGTATCGAGCACCTTGCAGAGGGTCGCGACGCTACGCGCGTCCGGCAGGCGCGCGAGCTCCGCATCCAGGAAGCCGACGTCGAATGGCGCGTTGTGAATGATGAGCTCCGCGCCGTCGATGAAGGCGACCAGCTCCGCGGCGACCTCGGCAAACTTCGGTGCCTGCAACAGCTTCGCGAGTTCGATACCGTGCACGGAGAGCGCGCCGGCGTCGATCTCCCGTTCCGGATTCAGGTAACGATGGAATTTCTGGCCGGTCGGCCGCCGGTTGGCGAGCTCGACGCAACCGATTTCGATGATGCGATGGCCAGCGCTCGCATCGAGGCCGGTGGTTTCGACGTCAAGAACGATTTGCCGCATGGCGCGCGAGTCTAGCCGAGCAGCGCGTCGATGGCGCGATTGGCGAGCTGATCCACGCGCTCGTTGCCCGCATTGCCGGAATGGCCTTTGACCCAGTGCCACTCGAGCTCGTGTCGCTGCGCGAGCACATCGAGCTCCTGCCACAAATCCTGGTTTTTCACCGGCTTCTTGTCCGCGGTTTTCCAGCCGCGTGCCTTCCATTGCGGCATCCATTCGAGCAGCCCCTGCCGCACGTACTGCGAATCCGTGTAGACGCGCCCACGTGCCGGACGCTTGAGTGCTTCGAGCGCACGGATCACCGCGGTGAGTTCCATGCGGTTGTTAGTGGTGGCCGCGTCCGCGCCGGATATTTCGCGCTCGCGTCCACCCGAAAGCAGCAGCGCGGCCCACCCCCCGGGACCCGGATTGCCGCGACAGGCGCCGTCCGTGTAGATCTCGACGTCGCTCACGAACTCTCGCGCGGTGTCGTCGGCTTGACGAGACCGCCGATCGGCTGGACGCGTTCGCGCACTCGCGGCCGGATGGGAGTGAGCGTGTAGACGCGCTTGCGCGCCTTGAGCATGTAGGCACCCGACGGCCAGGGCTTGAGCCAGCCTCGGCGCAACAGTGCCGACGGCACGTCCGGCTGCGGCGCGCTGCCACCCCACGGAGGCGCGAAGAGATAGTTTCGGCTCAGTCCCACGTCGTAGCCGAGCAGCACCAGCCAATCTGCCACGCGACGCATGCCCAGCATGCGCTTGAGGCCGGGCGGATAGCCGCGACTGATGGCGCGGCTGCGAAATCCCCACAGGCTGAATGGCCGGAAGCCGAGCACGATCAGGTGGCCTTCACCCGCCAGCACACGATCGGCTTCGCGGACCAGGGCGAAAGGATCTGTTTCGAATTCCAGTGTATGCGGAAGGACCACGGCGTCGACCGCGCCATTGGCAATCGGCAACTGTGAAAGACGCGCGCCAATATCGGCGTCGGCGGAAGGCTCACGTCCGTTGGCGATTACGGCGTGACGTCGCGTCCGACAACCCGCCAACAGCGAGCCTCTCGCGCCCCACAGCCCCAACTGAAGCAACTCCCAGCCAAATACGTCATCCAAGGCTTCAGCCATCAGCTCCGTTTCGGCCTGTAACACGGCTTGGCCCAGACCGGAACCGAGCCATGAATCGACGGCAGCTAAGGGAGTGGAGTACGTCACAAACGGCGTGAATTAGATCACAAAAAAGGTAGCAAACTTGTGAACTTACGGCTTAAATACCGCGACTTAACCAAGTACCGTCAACTTTCTAAAACGGTACTCGCGATTGTCCCCCCGGGGGTGTGAATTGACTGTTGGATTCACCGCAAGGCGCACCTTCGCGCCGTTGGTAATGCTTACGCTTTTCGTAGGCGGGTGCGCTACCGCCCCCACGGATCGCCAAACCCCTGCTCCAGTCACCCAAGCGCAGGCTCAAACCGCGCCTGCCGCCACGTCTGCCACTGAAGGCAGCGCCGCGCCGGCCAGACCGATTGCGGCCTCCAATGGCAAGTACCGTGTAGCCACCTCGGCGCCCGCCCAGGTGCTGCCCAATGCCGCGCCAATCGATGCCATCGACTCGCTGAATGGAAGTGACCCGGATGGAGTCGGAGCCGGTCTCGGCGCCGAAGCCCTGGCCTCGACCGACGGTCACCCCGTGGCCGGCGCTACGCCTGAACAATATCCCGACGTCTTCGACCGCATCCGCGCCGGCTTCAAGCTGGAAGACATCGACTCACCGCGCATCGATCAGCAGCTCGCGTTTTATGCCAACAACCCGCAGTACCTCGAACGCGTGTTCGGGCGCGCCGGGCTGTACCTGCATCACATCGTGCAGGAACTCGAAGCGCGCGGCATGCCGCTGGAACTGGCGCTGCTGCCGGTCGTGGAAAGCGCCTTCGAGCCCTACGCGCGCTCCTGGGCCACGGCCAATGGCCTGTGGCAGTTCATGCCGGGCACCGGTGAAAAATTCGGTCTCAAGCAGGACTGGTGGTACGACGGCCGCCGCGACGTGATCGCCTCGACGCGTGCCGCGCTCGATTACCTGCAATACATGCACGATGAATTCTTCGACGACTGGTTGCTCGCCATCGCGGCGTACAACTGCGGCGAATACCGCGTGCAGCGCGAAGTGAACGCCAATCGCGCCAAGGGCAAACCGGTGGACTTCTTCAGCCTGAATCTGCCCGCCGAGACGCGTGCCTATGTGCCCAAGCTCATGGCCATGCGCCGCCTGGTCGCGAATCCCGAGGACTATGGCATCTCCTTCAGCCCGATCGCCAACGAGCCGTACTTCGCGCGCGTCGATACCGGTGGCCAGCTCGATCTGAGTCTCGCGGCCGAGCTCGCGGGCATTACCATCGACGAAATTTACGAACTCAACCCGGGCTTCCATCGCTGGGCGACGGATCCGGCGGGTCCGCATTTCCTGCTTGTGCCGCGCGATACCGCGGAAGCGTTCCGTCGCAACCTCGAATTGCTGACTCCCGATGAACGCGTGCGCGTGTCGGTGCACACGGTGAAGAAAGGCGAATCGGTTGCTTCCATTGCCAAGAAGTACAAGACGCATCCGGTCGTCATTCGCGACATGAACTCGCTCGGTGGGGACGTGCTGGTCGTAGGCTCCGAGCTGCGCGTGCCGACCGCGGTGGTCAATCTGCCCTCCAAGGTCATGCTGGCCGCGGCGCGCGTCGACGGCCGCAGCAGTCGCACGGGCCGCCGACCGGCGGTGCACGTGGTGCGCAGCGGCGATTCACTGTGGGGCATCGCCAAGCGCCATCGCATGGATGTCGCCACGCTGGCCCGCATGAATGGCATGGCGCCGAACGACACCTTGCGAACCGGGCAGAAGCTTGTGCTCAACACGCGCGCTGCACCATCCGCCAGATCTTCGTCGTCGGGCGGCGCGCGTCCGGTGAGCTACCAGGTGCGCAGCGGCGACACGTTGTCGCGCATCGCGCAGGTGTTTGGCGTCAAGGTGTCCGACCTCGTCAACTGGAACGGCATCAGCAGCCACTCGACGCTGCGTCCCGGCCAGAAGCTCACGGTCAACGTCCGCAGCCGCTGAGGCCCTATGCCCCTGGCGAAGCTGGCAGAATGCCGGCTTTCCAGACTGGCCAGAGGGCATACACATGGGGTTCCTGAGCGGTAAACGCGCACTCATCGTCGGCGTCGCTTCCGATCGTTCCATCGCCTGGGGCATCGCCCAGGCCATGCATCGCGAGGGCGCCGAGCTCGCGTTCACCTACGTCAACGAGAAATTCAAGGAACGGGTCCAGCCGCTGGCCGAGTCGCTGGGATCGAAACTCGTGGTGCCACTGGACGTGACCAACGACGCCGAAATCGATTCGGCATTCGGCGCCATCAAGAAGGAGTGGGGCTCGCTCGACATCCTGGTGCACGCCGTGGCGTTCGCGCCGCGCGAGGCGCTGACGGGCAGCTTCACCGAGAGCACCTCGCGTGAAGCGTTCAAGGTGGCGCACGACGTCTCCAGCTACAGCCTCACCGCGCTGGCGCGCGGCGCGCAGCCACTCATGGCCGGCCGCGCCGGCGCTATCCTCACGCTCTCCTACCTCGGTGCCGTGAAGTCGATCCCGAGCTACAACGTCATGGGTCTCGCCAAGGCCAGTCTCGAGGCGAACGTGCGCTTCCTCGCCGCGGATCTCGGGCCTCACAACATTCGCGTCAACGGCATCTCCGCAGGACCGATCAAGACACTGGCAGCGGCCGGCATCCCCGGCTTCAGAAAGATGTTGAGCCGGGTCGCCGATGTCGCACCGCTGCGGCGGAACGTGACTCTGGAAGATGTGGGTAACGCGGCCGCGTTCCTCTGCTCGGATCTCGCGAATGGCATCACCGGCGAGATCACCTATGTCGACGCGGGCTTCAGCACCGTCGGCATGAGCTTCCCGCAGGAAGCCGGCGAAGGCTGAATTGGGAACCGTTACGCCGCGGTCCCGGAAAATAGGGACATTCCTATTTTTCTGATCGAGTAAGCGCTTTGCGAAACACGGTCCGATGACCGAAAAATAGGAATGTCCCTATTTTCCGGGAGCGATGAGCACGCCGGTCTCGCCTTCGAGTCGCGCCACGATCACGGTGCAGGCCGCATCGGCGAGCACATTCACGGCGGTGCGCGCCATGTCGAGGATGCGGTCGAACACCAGCAGCACTCCGATGGCCTCGGCGGGAAGCCCGACGGCCGCAAGAATAATGGCGATGCCGACCAGCGAGGCGGCGGGAATCCCGGCCATGCCCATCGACGTGACGAGCGCGAGAATGACGACCGTGAATTGCGTGCCGAAGCTCAGGTGCAGGCCGTAGGCCTGCGCGATGAACATCGCCGCCGCGCACTCGTAGAGCGCGCTGCCCGCGTGGTTCATGGAGGCGCCGAGAGGCATCACGAAGCCGGCAATGCGCTCCGATACCCCGGCGCGGCGTTCCAGGCATTGCAGTGACAGCGGCAAGGTCGCGGATGACGAAGCGGTGGAAAAGGCGGTGAGCAGCGCCGGCGCCATGGCCGGATACAGCCGCCAGGGATTCACGCGCGCCGCCAGCACCAGCAGCAGCGGCAGTGCCACGAAGGCAAACAGCGACAGTCCCGCGACTACACAGATCGCGAACAAAGCCAACGGCTTTGCGGCGTGGAAGCCTGCCAGCGCCACCACCTTGGCGATGAGCGCAAATACTCCGATCGGCGCAAGCATCATCACGAAGCCCGTCATGCGCATCATGATCTGGAAAATTCCCTGCCAGAACCCGAACACTGTGCCGTGCTGCGGCTGCGGAATTCGCGCCAGGTAGAAGCCGAACAGGATCGAAAAAAGGATGAGGCCCAGCAGCTTGGTGTTGGCGGCGGCCTCCACGATATTCGACGGCACCACGCCACGGATGGCGTCCAGCGGCCCCGAATCGGCGTGGCTCATGACGCCCGCGGTCACGTCGCCGGCGTTGGCGGTCAACGCCAGCTTGTCCCGCACCGGTTGACCGTCCGCCACACCCGGTTCGATCGCATTGACCAGCATGAGCGCGATGAGCACCGCGATCAGCGTCGTCAGCACGTAAAAGCCCATGGTTTTCGCGCCCAGCCGGCCAAGATCAGGGCCGGTGCCCAGTGCCGCGACGCCGGTGATCACCGACGCCATGATCAAAGGCACGATGAGCATCTTCAGCAGGTTGATGAACAACGTGCCGAGAAGGTCCAGGAATGGAAGCACCTTGACGGCGCCGATAGCGCCATCGGGTCCGATATACGAGCCGGCCATGCCGCCGAGGACCATGGCGGCCAGGATTGGAATGACGGGGGTGGGCTTGCTGTCTGCTCCGACCACCGTCATGCGATCAGTACTCGAACACTTTCGGGTTCTTGACGATCTTGGCCTTGCGCCTTGCTTCGCTGATGTATGCCGCCACTTCACCGGTCGCGGCACGCTGCAACAACATCGCGTTCTGCTGCTGCACCATTTGCGTGTTGGCGCTGTCGCCAACGCGGCTGCGCGACACGACGAACACTGCCGTCGAGCCATCATCGAGCTTGGCGGTCCTCACCACGGGCTTCGCGTCGGGACGCGGCGCTTCGAAGATCGCGATGCGCAGCCCCTCGGGGATCGAAGGGTCGCCGCGGCTCACGAAGCGCGCTGACTCGACCGTCACCTTGGCGGCGGCTGCCAGCGTCGCGAGGCTTTCTCCGGCCTCGATCCTGGGGACCAGCGCGGCGGCTGCGGCCTGCGCCGCGGCGACACCACGCTCGTGCTTGATCAGCGCGACGATTTCGTCGTGCACCTGGGCCAGCGGCTTGACCTCGGACTTGTGATGCTCTGTGACCTTCACGAGCACCAGTCGATCGTCGCCGAGCACGACTGGTCCACCGATCCTGCGCTGGTTAAGGACGGTATCCCCGAACACGACCTGCTGCAGGTCGGGGCTGGAGCCGAGCGGTTCGGCACCGCCGCCGCGCAGGAATTCGGCAATCGAGCCGCGCGTGAGTCCGAGGGCCTTGGCAATCTTGTCGAGGTCGGTCTCGCCTTCTTCGAGCATCCTGCTCATCTCTTCCTGGCGGTCGCCGAACAGTTCTCCGGCACGCTCCTGGCGATACTGTGAATCGAGCTCGGCGCGCACCGCCTCGAACGGCTTTGCCTCGCCCGCCTGAATCTCCTCGAGCTGGATCAGGTGATAGCCGAACTGCGACTTCACCGGGCCGGCGATTTCGCCAACCTTCATGCCGAACAGCGTATCGCCGAGTGTTCCCGGGAACGCTGACTTTGCGACGAACCCGAGCTCACCACCGTCCGCGGCAGTGCTGTCCTTGGAGTATTTCTTTGCCAGCTCGGCGAAATCCTTGCCGGCACGTGCCTCGGCCAGCACGCTTTCCGCCTGCTTGAGCGCGGCCGCGTCATTTTCGCCGTCGATCGGAATCAGGATGTGCCGCGCGCGGCGGTGCTCTTCGACCACGTAGTTGGCGCGGTTCGTATCGTAGAGCTCGCGCAGCTGTTCCTCGGTGGGCACCACCTGCGACGCCACCTGCTCGAGCCTGAGGTCGGCGTATTCGAGCGACACCGATTCGGTGGACATGAAGCGGTCGCCGTTCTTGTCGTAGTACGCCTTGATCGCGGCCTCATCGACCGGTTCGGCGCTCGCGAACTGCGCCGGGCTGAAGACGGCATGGGCCACTTCGCGCTCTTCGTTCTCGAGATTGAAGAGCCGCTGCTGGTCCGAGCGGGTCAGGAAGTAGGATCCGCTGATTCCCTGCTGGAGCTGCTTCAGCAACAGATCGTTGCGGGTTTCCTGGAAGTACTCCTGCTCGGTGATGTTGTTCATCGCCAGGATCTGGCGTGCGGTGTTCGCGTCGTACTTGCCGTCGGCGCCCTTGAAAGCGGGCTGGCGTTCGAATTCGCTCAGCACGCGCGCGTCGCTCACGCGGAAATGCTCCTTGGCGAAACGATTGTCGAGGATCTGCTCGACCACCAGCTGGTCGAGAATGTTTTCCTGCATGCGGGTGCGCTGCTCATCGGGAATGTCGGTCCCGACCTGCTGCGACCACTGCCTCTGGGCCATGGCCCACATCTTCGTGGCCTTGGTGGCGGGGATCTTGGTGCCGTCCACCTCGGCGGCGTCCTGCTTTGACACGCCGGAGAAGTCGAGGGTGTTGCTGCCACCCCAGAACACGAAAATCGCCGCGATCGGGGCCAGTGCCAGCCACGCGATCCATTTGCGGCTTTGCATGCCGTCTCGAAGTCGTTGCAGCATCCCTTATCCCGAAAGCTTGGGCCTCAAAAAAATTGGCGGAGCGGACGGGACTCGAACCCGCGACCCCCGGCGTGACAGGCCGGTATTCTAACCAACTGAACTACCGCTCCATTT
>Ga0070672_100001765_pt1 | contig 13525 bp, 10 predicted proteins | sample KBSM13metaG_FD_66151 | JGI IMG/M metagenome (GOLD analysis project Ga0070672, IMG submission 66151) | Miscanthus rhizosphere microbial communities from Kellogg Biological Station, Michigan, USA - KBS M1-3 metaG | ecosystem: Host-associated > Plants > Roots > Rhizosphere > Soil ... | reverse complement strand
ACCTCGGCGAGCACGGGGTGCGCGTGCGCTACCTGCACTCGGACGTGGAGACCGTCGAGCGCGTCGAGATCATCCGCGACCTGCGCAAGGGCGTGTTCGACGTGCTGGTCGGCATCAACCTGCTGCGCGAGGGGCTGGACATGCCCGAGGTTTCGCTGGTCGCGATCCTCGACGCCGACAAGGAGGGATTCCTGCGCTCGACCGGCTCGCTGATCCAGACCATCGGCCGCGCGGCGCGCAACCTGCGCGGCAAGGCGATCCTGTATGCCGACACCGTCACCCGGTCGATGAAAGCCGCAATCGACGAGACCGACCGCCGCCGCGAGAAGCAGGTCGCGTTCAACGCCGAGCACGGCATCGTGCCGCGCAGCGTGCACACGCCGGTGCTCGACATCATGGAAGGAGCGCGCGAGGACGCGGCCGACGCGAAAACGGCGCGCGGCAAGGCCCGAAAGGTGGCCGACGCGTCGGCGGCCTACGAATCCCTGGGTCCCCAGCAGCTCGCGGCCCTGCTGCGCCGGCTCGAACAGCAGATGTACAAGCACGCGCGCGACCTCGAATTCGAGGAGGCCGCGCGGTTGCGCGACGAGATCCATCGGGTCAAGTCGCGCCAGCTGGTATCGTGACCGTGGCGCCGATCGCACGCGCGCCGTCCGGGTGGGGACCCGGGACCGATCCCGAACGCGCGCGGGGGCGTTGCCGGATGGCCGCAGCATGAAGAACAAGGCCTGGTGGGCGCTGCTCGCGCTGGTCGTCGTCGCGACGCTCGTGTTCGGGGTTCACACGGCCGAACACGCGTTGCTCGACGCGCTGCGGACGGCGCTGGGCACGCTGCAGGCGGCGGTGGAACTCGCCCCGGCGCAGATGATCGTCATTTATTTCCTGATCTACGTCGCGACCGCGGCGATCTCGCTGCCGTTCGGCGGCATCCTGACCCTGGCCGCCGGCGCGCTCTTCGGCTTCTGGTGGGGCCTGCTGCTGGCCATGGTGTCGGCGACGACCGGCGCGCTCGCCGGTTTCGTGGTGTCGCGCTACCTGTTCCACGACCGCGTCCAGCGGCGCTTCGGCGACCGCCTCGCGCCGATCAACGAGGGGCTGCGCAAGGAAGGCGCGTTCTACCTGTTCTCGCTGCGCATGGTGCCGGTATTCCCGTACTGGCTCGCGAACCTGCTGATGGGCCTCACGCCGATCCGGGCCTTCACGTTCTGGTGGGTCAGCGTGCTCGGGCTGATCCCGATCGAGGCGGCTTACGTCTTCGCGGGCACCCAGCTCGCGGACGCCGCGAACAGCCACCGCCACGTGCTGTCGCCCGGCCTGGTCGCCGCGCTGCTCGGACTGGCCGTGTTGCCGCTGCTGCTGCGGCGGGTCGTCCGCTGGGTCGAGCGGCGCTTCTTCAAGACCGAGTCGCCTGAGCTTGGCCGGATCGATCCGCCGTGATACGCTGCGCGGCCCTGCGAGGCTGATCGGTCGCGGGATGATCGGCATGAGCCGTGGCGGGTTCGCCCCCACGCCTTGCCTTCCCCCGCAGTCGGGGGAGGGGAGCGATCGTCTCGCTACGCTCGACAGCGATGTTCGAATGAAGCGGGGATGATCGTCGCGCTGCGCGCGACAGCGTTGTTCGGTAGAAGCGGGCGGTTAGCTCAGCGGTAGAGCACTACCTTGACATGGTAGGGGTCACAGGTTCGAACCCTGTACCGCCCACCACCGGAAGGTTCCGGTGGTGCCGCGTCCCGGAGACCACCAGTTCGCAAGGCATCCCGTCTCCGCGCCTGCCTGGAAGGCCGGCCGGACGCGTCCTGAACGGGTGGTCGATCGCGTTTCACCCGCTGTGCGGGCACGGCCCGCCTGGCGGTTTTTCGATTCCCCCCGATTTGCTATAGTTGAAAAGTTTTGTGATGCCGTTCACAGGCTTGGAGCGGGTTCGGGCGCTTGCGCCGGGGGCCTCTGCCGAGGTGTCGGCCGTGATGAGGAGCCAGCCGGTACCGTGTTCAAGCGGATCCTGTTCGTCTGCATCGGCAACATATGCCGAAGCCCTACTGCCGAGTACCTCATGCGCGCGCGACTGCCGGCGGACATCGAAGTCGCCAGCGCGGGCCTCGGAGCACTTGTGGGCCATCCGATGGACGCGACCGCGGCGCGGGTGCTCCTGGAACATGGCGTGGACGGAAGCGCTCATCGCGGCCAGCAGGTGACGGCGGAGCTGTTGCGCAAGTCCGACCTGATCCTGGCGATGGAGAAATTCCAAGTCGCCTCGATCGTCCGGACAGCCCCGGAGGTCAGCGGAAAGGTGTTCCTGCTGGGCAAGTGGCAGGGCGACGCCGAGATCCCGGACCCGTACGGCGAACCCCGTCCGGTGTTCGACCTGGCGTTCCGGATGATCGACAAGGGGGTCGCCGGTTGGCAGCCCTATCTGAAGAACCGCTGATATTGCTTCATAATCGTTCTTTTTTCGGGCAATCAACCACATGACGCCAACGACCACCGCGGCCGCAGCACCCGTCAAGGAAGACGAGATCGATTTCGTCGCAATGGTCGGCACGATCATCGACTTCAAGTGGCTGATCGTCATCGTCACTGCGATCTTCTTCGTCCTGAGCGTCGGCTACGCCGTGCTCTCGGCTCCGGTCTACGAGGCCGAGGGGCTGATCCAGGTCGAACAGAAGGTGCCGGACCTCCCGGGCCTGAGCGCGTTGTCCGAGACCCTCGGGGCGTCGAGCTCGGAGGCCGCCACCGAGATCGCGCTGATCACCTCGCGCACGAACATCGGCGCGGCGATGAGCACCTACAACATGGCCGTCTCGGTGACGCCGAACCGGTTCCCGCTGATCGGCGGCTTCTTCGCGCGCCACTACGTTCCGCCGACCCCGACCTCGGTCGCCCCCGCCTGGATCTCTCGCTACGGCTGGGGCGGCGAAAAGCTGGACATCTTCGAGCTCAGCGTGCCTGACGCCCTGCTCGGCCAGACCCTGCTGCTGGTCGCCGGCGAGAAAGGCGAGTACACGCTCTACCAGTCGTCGTTCTTCAATCCGAAGTCGGTCCTGCTGCTCAAGGGCAGGGTGGGTGAGGTCGCGAAGGGCAGCGGCGTGACCATGCAGGTGCGGACCCTGCAGGCCAACCCGGGGATGCGTTTCTGGATCACGCGCAACAGCGACCTGGCGACCGTCGACCTGCTGCAGACCACGGTCGTCGCGAGCGAGACGGCGAAGGATTCGGGGATCATCGCGCTGACGTACGACGACCCCGACCCCAAGCTCGCCGGCGCCTTCATGGACAAGCTCATGGAGCTGTACGTGAAGCAGAACGTCGACAAGAACTCCGAAGAGGCGGCCAAGAGCCTGCAGTTCGTGAAGGACCAGCTGCCGGGCGTCCGCGAAACGCTCGACAGGGCCACCGCCGCGCTCAATGCCTACCAGTCGAAAGTGAAGTCGGTCGACATCACGATGCAGACCAAGGGCCTGCTCGACCAGGAAGTCGCGATCGCGACCAGCATCCAGCAGCTGCGCCAGCAGCAGGCCGACTTCGAGCGCCGCTACACGCCCGAGCATCCGGCTTACAAGGCGCTGATGCAGCAGATCGGCCAGCTCGAGGCGCAGCGCGGAAGGATCGAGAAGGAAGTCGGCAAGCTGCCCGACACCCAGCAGGAGCTGCTCAAGCTCACGCGCGACGTGACGGTCAGCAACACGACCTACACCACGCTCCTCGCCCAGGCCCAGCAGCTCGAGATCGCGCGCGCCGGCACCGTCGGCAACGTGCGCGTCATCGACAAGGCCTCGGTCGATACCGCCAATCCGGTCAAGCCGAAAAAGCCCCTGATCATCATCGGCGGAACCTTCCTCGGGGCGTTCCTGGCGATCGCGTTCATCTTCCTGCGCCAGCTGCTCAGCCGCGGCGTCGAGGATCCGGCCGAGATCGAGAAGGTCGGGCTGCCGGTCTACGCGTCGATCCCGTCGAGCTCGCGCGAGCTGGCGATCACCCCCGCCGGCAAGCTCGAACGCGCCGACGGCAAGCAGCACCTGCTGGTGGTCACCGCACCGGAGGACCTGGCGTCCGAGGCGCTGCGCAGCCTGCGCACGAGCCTGCACTTCGCGCGCCTGGAGGCGAAGAACAACGTCCTGATGATCTCGGGCTCGAGCCCCAACGTCGGCAAGACCTTCATCTCCGGCAACCTCGCCGCGGCGGTCGCGCAGAGCGGGCAGCGCGTCCTGATCCTCGACGGCGACCTGCGACTGGGTTCGCTGCACAAGGTGGTCGGCGGCAAGCCCGAGGGCGGCCTTTCCGAGCTCATCGCCGGCCAGATCGACCTTGCGACGGCCACGCGCCCGGTCGCCAACGTCGAGGGCCTGTTCTTCATCGCGCGCGGCAAGGCCCCGCCGAACCCGTCGGAGCTGCTGATGAACCGCAAGTTCACAGCACTGCTCGAACAGCTCAAGCCCATGTACGACCTGATCATCATCGATACGCCGCCGATCCTGGCGGTGACCGACGCGGCGATCATCGGCAGCCACGCGGGCACCAGCATGCTCGTGGTCCGGTTCGGGCTGAACCAGGCGCGCGAGATCGCGATCGCCAAGCAGCGCTTCGAGCAGAACGGCGTGGACATCAAGGGCGCGATCTTCAACGCGGTGGAACGTCGCCACCGCGGCTATTCGTCGTACGGGTACTACGAGTACAAGCACGCCAAGTAGGCCTCGATTTGGCCTGTCACGTCCGCGGCGCTAGAATCCGTGGTCGGCAGGACGAAGCGGTGAAGGCAGGCCCGGGGTGTCCGGTTTGTCCCCGGCCTGTACGTTGGAAAGGATGCCATCCTGCGCGGCCCCCCGGGGGACGCGTGGCTGGCGCAAACCAGGGCGGACGCCCGGTTGCTGCGGCAAGGTCATGAGCCGCTCGCGACCGGAACAGGCGTCCGGCCGAGCCTCCCGCCCCGGCGGGAAAGGCTGAATGGCTGGCCCGTGCCCACGGCGCAGGCCGCGCGTGATCGAAGCTGCAAGGAAGCCTGTTCCCCGCCAGATAGCCACCGGATACTCCAATGCTGCTGATGCCCTACAACTCCGTCGATCACGGCGCGGAAACCGCGTTCCTCTCCAAGTATTCGGCGTTGCTCGAGCTCTTGCTGCGCGCGGGCGACGCCCTCATCGTGGTGCTGACCGCGTTCGCCTGCTACGCGGCCGTGTTCCACACGCCGGCGATGCCCGGGTCCTACGTGTCGATCCTGCTGCCGGCCGTGCTGCTGGTGCTGCTGGTGTTCCCGAGCTTCGGCCTCTATCGCAGCTGGCGCGGGCAGAGCGTGATCGAGGAAGCCGGACTGGCGACCTTGGCCTGGGGCACGGTCATGGTCCTGCTCGTCATCTGCGAATGGGCGGTTGGCAGCATCGAGAACTACTCGCGGCTGTGGATCATCGGCTGGGGTCTCGGCACCATGTTCGCGCAGGCGACGTACCGCTGGATCGCTCGCCGCGTGCTCGGCCGCATCCGCATGCACGGCATCGACACCCGCAAGGTCGTGGTGGTCGGGGCCACGCAGGCCGGGCGCAAGATCATCGATGCCGCGCGCAGGAACACCTGGATGGGGCTGGACATCGTCGGCCAGGTCCACACGTCCTACGACCAGGAGGTGTTCGAGGACATCCCCTCGATCGGCGACATCGATGCCTTCATCGACAGCCTTCGCGAGAACGTGCCCGACCAGATCTGGGTCGCGCTGCCGCTGCGCGCCGAGGCGCTGATCCAGCGCATCCTCGAGGCGACCGCGGACATCTCGACGACCGTCCGCCTCGTTCCGGACATGTTCGGCTACGAGCTCATCAACCACGGCGCCGCGACGATCGCCGGCGTGCCCGTCATCACCCTGCGCGGCAGCCGCATCGACGGCCATTCGCGCGTGCTCAAGGCGATCGAGGACCGCATCCTCGCCGCGCTCATCCTGCTGATGATCAGCCCGATCCTGATCGTCACCGCGATCGCGGTGAAGCTCTCAAGCCCCGGTCCGATCCTGTACCGCCAGCGCCGCGTCGGGCTCGACGGCAAGGAATTCGACATGCTCAAGTTCCGTTCGATGCCCGTCAACAACGAGGTCAACGGCGTGAAGTGGGGCAGCGCGAAAGAGAAGCAGGTCACCGCGATCGGCCGCTTCATCCGCTCGACGAGCATCGACGAGATGCCGCAGTTCTTCAACGTGCTCAAGGGCGAGCTGTCGATCGTCGGACCGCGGCCCGAGCGGCCGATGTTCGTCGAGGAATTCAAGAAATCGATCCCCGGCTACATGCACAAGCACCTGGTCAAGGGCGGCATCACGGGCTGGGCGCAGATCAACGGCTGGCGCGGCGATTCGGACCTCGCCAAGCGCATCGAGTGCGACCTGTTCTACATCAACCACTGGAGCATCTGGTTCGATCTCAAGATCATCCTGTTGACTCCATTGGCGGTCTTCAAGCGCTCCAACGCGTGCTGAGGGACGATCCCGCACCGCGCGACGCGAGCATTTCCGGGGGCCGGACGGCACGCCGCGCAAGCTGCTGGACGTTACCCGACTGAACGGGCTGGGCTGGAAGGCAAGAATCGGCTTGCGCGAGGGCATCGCCCAGACGTATGGTTGGTTCCTCGGGCAGCAGGCGGACTTCCGCGCCTGATGTCCGGATCCCCGAGGGGATCGCGTTGGAAGCAGTATCCGGGGTGCGGACACTTGCCTCGGGAATCCAGGAAACGAATGTCGGCGCACGCTTGCTTGCGCCGGAAAATGTTGTTAAAGTCGATCCGTGTGCATCCTGATAACCGGCAAGGGGAGTTAAGTATGAAAATTTTTGGAGTGGTGGCTGCGTCGATGCTCGCGTTGTCCCTTGCGGGTCAGAGCTTTGCTGAAGACGTGGATTCGAAGAAGGATTGCACCGAGGCGGGCGGCCACATGGACAACGGTCGCTGCGTCGCGGCCAACGGCGCCGTGCTGGCTCCGGCCGCGGCTGCCGGCGTTGCCGGTGGCACGCTGAGCACCGGCGCGATCGTCGGCATCAGCGCCGTCGTCGTTGCGGCGGTTGCGGTTGGCGTGAGCGGCAACAGCCACACGACCAATCACGGCACCGGCGGCACGACCCACTGATTGTTTGTGCGGCAGCGAAGACACCCGTTGATCGACGGGTGTCTTTTCGCTTGTCGGAAAAATACATGCGTGACCGAAAACCCGTCCCGTGAATTCGCCCGGGATGGGTTTATTCGTTGTCGCCGTTTTGTCGCACCCAGCAGACAGAAGGTCCTGACTCGATGAAGACGATGCGGTTGGTGGGCGTTGCCTTGATCGCCATGTCGCTCTCGGCGTGTTTCTTGACGCCTGGCCAGCACATGAGCACCTTGCGGATGTCGCATGAAGGCTCGGCGGAGAACGCCCGCTTCAACCTGGTGCCGATCACCGGCAAGGAAATCGCGATGGAAACCGCGTCGGCGCGCGTCGCGACCATCCCGCAGGAACTGCTGGCCTTCCAGCCCGAGCCCTACCGCATCGGCATCGGCGATTCGCTCTACATCACCGTCTGGGACCACCCGGAACTGACCTCGCCGGCAGGCCCGCAGCAGCAGTCGAGCGCCAACGGCCGCGTGGTGCGACCGGACGGAACCCTGTTCTACCCGTACGCGGGCATCATCAAGGCGTCAGGCCTGACGGTGGAGCAACTGCGCTCGCAGCTGTCGAACAAGCTCACCAAGTACGTCGAGAAGCCGCAGGTGGACGTCAGCGTGATCACCTACGGCGCCCAGCGCGTGACCTTGCGCGGCGCGTTCCTGAAGACCGACGCGCAGCCCATGACGGTCGCGCCGGTGACGCTCTCTCAGGCGATCGGTGCGGCGACGATCAACACCGAGCAGGCCGACATTTCCGACCTGATCCTGACCCGCGACGGCCACCAGTACCACCTCGACCTCGACGCGCTCGCGCGCGCTCCGCACGGCCTGGACGACATCTGGCTCAAGGCGGGCGACCAGATCTACCTGCCGTACAACGACCGCAAGGAAGTCTACGTGGTCGGTGAAGTCATCAAGCCGATGGCGATCCCGTTCAAGACGACCTCGCTCAACCTGACCCAGGCGATAGGCCGCGCGGGCGGGCTCGATCCGTCCACCTCGAAGGGCCGCGCGGTGTACGTGATCCGCGGCGTCGAGGACATGGAGAAGGAACCGGCGACGATCTACCAGCTCGACGCCACATCGCCGGCCGCCTTCGCGCTGGCCTCGAAGTTCGCCGTGCGTCCCGGCGACGTCGTGTTCGTCGGCCCGGCCGACATCACCCGCTGGAACCGCTTCCTGTCGCAACTGCTGCCGCTTTCGGGCGTGATCCAGAATGCGGCTATTGCCAAGCGCGACTTCGCACAGTGATGATGCCCGCGGCGTGAAATCCGGGAGGGGCGTGGGCATGCATCGATGGGGCGTGGCGGCGTTGCTGACGCTCCTGGCCGGATGCGCATCGACGAAATACGGTCGCGCGGTCGATGCGGTCAAGCTCGCGATGCACGGCCGGCACCCCGAGGTGCCCAGCGCCGCCGCTGTCAACGCCAAGCCCTACTTCCAGATGCAGGCGGTTTCGCCCGACGGCAGCGCCGTGCTGATCTTCGGTGGCGCCGAAGGCGACCTGCAGGGCTGGTACGGATCCGGCGGGGACGCGCTGTTCCTCGACCACGGCCTCGTCGTCCGCACGATCGGCCTGCGCGGGAACCTCGACGACACCCGTTGGCCCGCGGGCAATCCCTTCCGCGACGGCCTCCAGCACCTCGAAGGCGCGGTGGAAACCACCCGCATCGTCGACTGGTCGCCCGGCTACCGCTACGGCATCACCGCGACGAGCCGGCTGGTCCCGGCGCGCATGGAAAGCGTCAGCATCCTCGGCACCGTCCACCAGCTTCGCCGCATCGACGAGACCCTGTCGGTTCCGGAGGTCGGGTTCGTCGCGCAGAACACCTACTGGGTCGATCCCTCCGACGGCTTCGTCTGGCGCAGCCACCAGGTGATCGCACCGGGCTTCCCGCTGGACCTGCTGGCACTGCGTCCCTACCGGGGCGGCAAGCCATGAGACGGCTGGCGGCGATGGCCGCGATCGCCGTGCTGGCGATGCCGGCGCAGGCGCAGAGCCTCATGAAGGTGACGGTCGTCGGGCGCGTCGCCCAGGCCGGCGAAATCACCTTCCAGGGCGAACCGCGCCTGTCCGACGTGGTGATCGCGGCGAAGGTCGAGCGCGACGCCTACGTGCTGGGCGCCGCCTGGCTGCGCCCGGGCCTGCAGCTCGAGCAGACCCGGCTGCGCGAGGGGCTCCTCTACCAGCTCGCGTGGATCGAGAAAGCGGGGACTGCGAAGAAGGGCCGCGAACCCCTGGCGGTGCTCGCCCGGCGCCTGCATGCCTGGATCGCGTCGCTTCCCGTCACCGGCCGTCAGGTCGTCCGCACGCTCGAGCCGCACGCGCTGCAGGTTTCCAGGCAGGACAACCGGCCGGTCGCCGACGGCGACCACCTCGAGTACCCCTCGCGGCCGTCCACCGTGTCGGTCGTCGGCGCGGTCGAACAGGCCTGCTCGCTGCCGCAGATCGCCTTGCAGGACGTGCGCGGCTACGTGTTGCAGTGCGCGCATTCGCCCTTCGCCGATCCGGACTGGGTGTGGGTGATCGAACCCGACGGCAACGTCTCGCAGGTCGGCATCTCGTTGTGGAACCGCAGCGCGGACACCCCGGTCGCGCCGGGTGCGATCCTCTATGTCCCGATCGAACCCCGCGCGATCGCGCGCGCGGCCGACGCGGGCTTCAACCACGACATGGCGGCCTTCCTCGCGACCCAGCCGGTCGGCGGATCGGGAGCGAACGAATGACCGCGCCGGCGAACGACCTGCGCTGCGCCCGCCGAACGCCTGCCAGGCCCCGCCCGCTGGCCCTGGCGCTGGCCCCTCTCGGGCTGTGCATCGCTGGCGCCCTGCACGCCGGCGGCCCGCCGCGTTTCGTGCAGAACGATTTCGGCGAAGTCGGCCTGCTGCAGACGCCGATCGCACGCATGGCCGACGAAGGCGAGGTCGGCGTCGAATACAGCCGCATCGAGCCGTACACGAACTTCGACGCGTTCGGCCAGCCCCTGCCCTGGCTCGAGGGCGCGTTCCGTTACACGATCGTGAGCAATCGCATCGCGCCCGTGAACAAGGGCGTGCCGGGCGCCGGCAGCTACGTCGACAAGTCGATCGACGTGAAGGTCCGCCTGCGCCACGAGACCCGCTGGTTGCCCGAGGTCGCGGTCGGCATACGCGACATCGCCGGTACCGGCTTCTTCTCGAGCGAGTACGTCGTCGGCAGCAAGCGCGTGGGCCCGTTCGACCTCAGCCTCGGCCTCGCCTGGGGCTATCTCGGCGGGCGAGGCAACCTGCCCAACCCGCTGGGCTGGCTCGACAGCAGCTTCAAGCACCGGCCGGTCACCGACCCCGGTACCACGTCCGGCACCTTCGCGCCAAGCCGCTATTTCCACGGCCCGACCGCGCTGATCGGCGGCGTGCAGTACCAGACGCCGAACCAGAAGCTCACGCTCAAGCTCGAACTCGACGGCAACGACTACCAGCACGAGCCGCTGCAGGACGACCAGCCGCAGAAGTGGCCGATCAACTTCGGCGCGCTCTACCGCGTGAACCGCTACATCGACGTCTCGCTCGGCTACGAGCGCGGCAACACCGTGATGGGTTCGATCGCGCTGCACGACAACCTCGCGAAGGAACAGGAGTCGCCCAAGCCGCTCGATCCGCCGCCCGAGCCGGTGCCGCTCGCGCCCACGGCCGCGGACCCGGTGGTGCCGCCGCACGTCGAGCCCGCGCGCGCCGACTGGCCCGAGGTCGCGCGCATCCTCGAGGAAAACGCCGGCATCAAGGTGGACCGCATCGCGCAGCGCGGCCCCGAACTGCTCGTCTACGGCGAGCAGACGCGCTTCTACTACCGCGCCGAAGGCCTCGGCCGCGCCGCGCGCATCCTCGACAACCGCCTCGACGACAGCGTCCAGTGGATCACCTTCGTGTCGGTGAACCATGGCCTGCCGGTGGTCGAGGACAGCGTGCACCGGCCGAAGTTCGTCGCGCTGCTCGACAACCGGCTCGAATTCCAGACCTTCCGCCGCAGCGTCGAGCAGGATCCGCCGACCCCGATGCACATCGAGAAGGTCGTGTACGAGACCCCGCTCAAGCGCTTCGACTGGCACGTCTCGCCGGGCTTCTACCCGAGCTTCGGCGGCGTCAACAGCGCGGTGATCTACCAGCTCACCGCGGACTTGTACACGACGTACCACTTCACGCGCCACCTGTGGTTCGACTCGCAGCTGAGCTACGACGTCCTCGACAACTACCAGAACTACACCTACGACCCGCCGAGCCAGTTGCCGCGCGTGCGCACCGACCTGCGCCAGTACCTCGAGACCTCGCGCTTCAACATCCCGAACTTCCAGCTCACGTGGGCGCGGCAGCTCGACACCGACCTCTACGCCATGACCTACGGCGGCATGCTCGAGAGCATGTTCGGCGGCGTCGGCGCCGAGGTGCTGTACCGTCCGTTGAACGACCGCTGGGCGTTCGGCGTCGACGCGAACCTCGTGCGCCAGCGCGGCTTCGCGCAGCACTTCTCGTTCCGCAACTACCAGGTCGCGACCGGCCACGCGACGTTGTACTACGACACCGGCTGGTACAACGTCCGTACGAAGCTCAGCGTCGGCCGCTACCTCGCGCGCGACTGGGGCACGACGATCGACGTCTCGCGCCAGTTCGGCAACGGCGTGAAGTTGGGCGCCTACGGAACGTTCACGACCGCGGGCAAGCGGTACGGCGAAGGCAGCTTCGACAAGGGCATCTACCTGTATATCCCGTTCGACCTGTTCCTGCCGTGGTCGCGCAGCGAGCGCGCGCAGCTCAACTACCATCCGCTGTTGCGCGACGGCGGCGCGAAGCTCAACAAGGCCTACGAGCTCTACGACCTCACCGACGACCGCGACACCGACGTGTTCGACCAGAACATCGACAAGATCACGCGGTGACGTCATGGCCCGTGCGCGCTGAGCGCGCACGGCTTTGCCATGGCGTCATCCCGGCGAAAGCCGGGATCCATTTTGACTTTCCAGTCAGATCACAATGGATTGACCAGCTTCGCTGTTGAGAAGCGCCTCGGCTGTACCAGCCTTCGGCTGTTGAAAGCCGCCGGAATGACGAGCAAAAGCAATTCATTGGTAATGATCGCTGGTATCAGAACCTCATCCGCCTTTCCCGCAACCGCTCGTACATCGGCATCACCGCCTCCGCGACCGCGGCGCCCTGGCCCTCGAGACGCACGTCGCGCACCCGCGGCGCATCGAATCCGGTGGACTGCCACACCTGCGCATACCAGTGCGGCGCCCAGGCGCCGTCGCTCGCGCGCGGGCCCGCGGGCCAGGCGAGCATGCGCGCGGTGAAGGGGATGCCGAATGCGTCGCAGAGCGCGCGCAGGTGCGCCTCGGGCGCCTGCAGGAAATCGGCGGCGTCGATGACCGGCGGCGGCGTCCCGGCCTCGCACAGCGCGTCGAGGATCGCGACCTGCTGCGGCAACCCGATGTCGTCTGCCGTCACCGTCGCGCGTGCCTTCAGGTAGGACGCGATCACCTCGCGTGGATCGCGGATCAGCAGCACGTTGGCGAGCGAGGCGATCCACCCGCGGTCCATGCCGGGCAGCAGGTGGTGGGCCATGTGCTTCTGGTACCAGACCGACTTGCCTTCCGGGACGGGCCCCGTCAGCGCCTCCACGACGCGCCGACAATCGGTGTCCCCGGCCGCGATGACCTCCTCGCGCATCGGATGGTCGAGGCCGGTCGCGGCGAGGTAGGCGGCGTAAAGCGGCTCGTCGCTGACGAAGCAGTCCTCGCGGTTTTCCCAGGCGCGCATCAGCGCGGTCGAGATGTTGCGCGGACCGCTCCATGCGGCGATGCGCAGCGGGTTTTCGGGCGTGGGGGCGTTCATGCGAGGCGTACCCCGGCGCGTGCGGCCGCATCCAGGTGGGCGAGTTCGCGGTAGAGGCCCTGCAGCCGTTCGACCACCGGGCCGCGTTTCCCATCGCCGATGGTCCGCCCGTCGATCTCCCGCACCGGCACCACGCCCGCGAAGGTGCCGGTCGTGAACGCCTCGTCCGCGCCGTACACGTCGGTGAGGCTGAAGTTGCGCTCGAACGCGGGAATGGATTCGCGCCGGCAGATCCGCAGCACGTTCGCGCGGGTGATGCCGCCCAGGCAGTAGTCGCCGCTCGAGGTCCAGACCTCGCCCTTGCGGACGATGAAGAAGTGCGTGGAGTTGCAGGTCGCGACGAAGCCGTGCGGGTCGAGCATCAGCGCCTCGTCGGCGCCGGCGGTGTAGGCCTGGATGCAGGCGGTGATGCAGTTGAGCTTGCTGTGCGAGTTGAGCTTGGGGTCCTGCACGTCCGGGTAGCCGCGCCGCACGTGCACGGTGAACAGCTTCAGGCCGCGGTCGAGCAACTCGGGCCGCGGCGTCTTGAACTCGGGGATCATCACGATCGTCGCCTTGC
>Ga0070672_100001760_pt1 | contig 13540 bp, 15 predicted proteins | sample KBSM13metaG_FD_66151 | JGI IMG/M metagenome (GOLD analysis project Ga0070672, IMG submission 66151) | Miscanthus rhizosphere microbial communities from Kellogg Biological Station, Michigan, USA - KBS M1-3 metaG | ecosystem: Host-associated > Plants > Roots > Rhizosphere > Soil ... | reverse complement strand
GCAGGCGACAAAGGCCGGGATGATCCTCGGCACGGCCGGTTACATGAGCCCGGAACAGGCCAGAGGCCGCGCGGTGGACAAGCACAGCGACATCTGGGCGTAGTGTCCCACGCAGGATCCGGGCGCTGACGTAGACTGCCGCGGTGTTTCCGTTTCATTTCGTGGTGGCGATGTTGTGCGGGTGGCTGCAGCGCGAGCGGGACGACGTGATCGCGTTCCTGCGTGAAGAGAACCGGGTGCTCAAGGCGCGGCTCGAGGGACGGCGGCTGCGTTTCGACGATGATGAAAGGCGCCGCCTCGCGGAGCTCGGCCATCGCGTGGGTCGCCGATTGCTGGCCGACGTCGCTACGATTGTGACACCCGACACCATCTTGCGCTGGCACCGCGAACTCGTGGCGCGCAAATGGATGTACGGCGGGCGGGGTAGACCGTCTGGATTGCAGGCTCGCATTCGAGCCCTGGTCATTCGGATGGCCACCGAGAACCCGACGTGGGGATACACCCGTATCCAAGGGGCGCTGAAGAATCTCGGGCATCAGGTCGGGCGTTCGACGATCGCGCGCATCTTGAAGACAGCCGGTATCCCGCCCAGCCGCGAGCGCCCCATGACTTGGCGGACGTTCATCCGTGCGCACTGGCCGGCGCTGCTGGCCGCCGACTTCTTCACGACCGAGGTGTGGACCATTAGCGGGCTGCGGACGTATTACACGGCGTTCGTCATCGAGCTGCATTCGCGCCGTGTCCAGATCCTCGGCTCGACACCCTTTCCGGACGATGCCTTCGTGGTGCAGGCGTTTCGGGGGCTGATCGGCGAGAGTGAAGGCTCCGGGTCGGTCGACTCCTGATCTGTGATCGCGATCCCAAGTGGAGCCGCACACTGGAGACGCTCATGACGAGCGTCGGCGTTCGCGTGGTCCGCACGCCGGCTGCGGCGCCGAACTGCAATGCGCACGCGGAGCGCTTCGTCCGGTCGATCAAGACGGAATGTCTTGATCGCGTCGTGCCCCTGGGCGAGCGGCACCTTCGGCACCTTGTTCGAGAGTTCGTGACTCACTATCACCGCGAACGGAATCACCAAGGCATCGGAAACGAGCTCATAGAGCGGCCATCCCTTCATCGCACCAGCGGTCCGGTTTACAGACGCCAGCGAGTGGGCGGCGTTCTCAATTACTACTACCGATCGGCCACGTAGATACCCATCTGACTTCGGGACACTACGGGCTCAAGATGGATCCCGTCAAGTTCCGCATTCTCAACGAGCCGAAGCTCGACGAGTCCCTGAAGCTGCCATTCTCGTCCCGTCATTACGTGGAGTGCCTGACTCTCGGTGCCGAGAACTTCGGGTGGTCGAAGCGGAACCCGGCCGTCGGCTCGATGAAGCGCGATGGGTTGACACGCGGTTGGGGAATGGCCGGCGCCACATGGGTCGCAGGGCGATTTGCCGCCGCCGCCAATATTCACTTGCGCGACGACGGGACCGTCGGCGTCGCATGTGCCACGCAAGACATCGGCACCGGGATGTACACCGTCCTCGCGCAGCTGGCGTCCGAGAAGACGGGCGTTCCTTTGGAGAAGATCGAAGTCGAGTTGGGCGACAGCGCTTCCAGATGGTCCGATCTCAGGCGGTTCGTTGGCCACCAGCTCGGTGATCCCGGCGGTCTTCAAAGCGGCCGACCAGGCAATTGCGTCGTTGTTCATTACCGCTGTGACGACGCCCGGCTCACCATTTCTGGGTCGCCAGCCCGGCGATCTTGCACTCCAGAGTGGCCGCGTCTTCCTCAAGGCTCAAGGGCCGGCAGGCGCAGTCCCGTTCGGCGAGTTGCTGCGGCGCGCCAACGCACGACTCGTCAGCGGCAGCGGCAGTTCTGAAATGACCGCGTTCGCGCCGAATCCAAAATCTTCCAAGCATTCCTTCGGCTGCCACTTCGTCGAGGTCACCTGGCAACAGGAGATCGCGCGTCTGCGCGTCAGCCGCGTCGTCACAGTGATGGACGCTGGTCGAATCGTGAATCCGCTTACCGGCCGGAATCAGATCCAGGGCGGGGTCGTGATGGGCATCGGCATGGCGCTCTTCGAGGAGACCACTTACGACCCGCAAAACGGCGCCCCGATCAACAGCAACTTGGCAGATTACATGGTTACGGTGAACGCCGACGCGCCTCCCATCGAGGTGCACTTTCTTGACTATTCCGACCTGCACATCAACGAGCTCGGGGCGCGCGGAATCGGAGAGATAGGATTAGCGGGCGTCGCCGCCGCCATCACGGAGGCGGTGCACCATGCGACCGGTGTTCGTGTGAGGGAACTGCCTGTAAAGATCGAGCACTTGTTGGTGTGACAGCGTTCAGGCGCCTCCTCTCGAGTGCGTTCATCTCGCTGACCTTATCAACACAGGCGGTGGCGCAGGCGGCTTGACCGAGCTGCCAACCCATTCGGTACGACGAAGACTGGAGCCGGCTCTGCGATCGGTCTCTGCACGACGACCCCTGGGATACTGTCAAGTGCGTTCCGCTGGCCCGGGCGAACTGGTTCTTGACATTCGCCGGCGAAGCCCGTGAGCGGTACGAGTTGGTCGACTATCCGGCATTCGGGTTTGGTCCGTCAGATACGAACGGCTACCTTCTGCAGCGGTTTCTCCTCTCCACGGACTGGCACACTGGTACGCGCGCCAGTGTATTCGTCGAGCTGCAGAGCGGGTTGACTCACGGACGCAACGGTCTACCCGTACCGAGTCTCACGGACAAACTGGACCTTCACCAAGGCTTTGTGGATCTTGTGCCGTTGAAGCGCACGCGCTACGAGCTTCGCATCCGCGCGGGACGCCAGGAGTTAACGTTCGGTACCGGCCGCCTCGTCTCTGCTGCGGAAGGACTCAATGTGCGCCGAAGCTTCGATGGCGTTCGCGTGATCGGACGGCATGGCAACTGGACCTGGAATGCCGGCGTCTACCGCCTGGTGAAGACAGAGACGGGCGTGTTCGACGACGCTTCTGATCGAAATCTCACGCATTGGGGCCTCGGTGCGATTGGGCATCATACTCTGTGGGCGGGCGCTGGGTTCTCTCTTTACTATTTCGGTGTCGAGCGGCAGGATGCGATGTTCGCCGAGGAAACGGCACGATCGCTTCGGCACACAATCGGCTCAAGATCGTGGCGGTCCGGTGCAGGGCCGTGGGACTTCAATCACGAGGCGGTCGTGCAGTGGGGCTCGTTCGGCAATCGCCGCATCTGGGCCTGGGGCGTTTCAACCGACACTGGGTTTACGTTTGGCGATCGGCTCCGCACGCGAGTCGGGATTCGCGCAGATCTCGCCAGTGGAGACGCGCAGCGCGGCGATGGCGCGCTCAACTCGTTTGATCCGCTGTTCCCATCAGCAATCTCGTATTCGGGTAACTCGGGGCTACTCGGGCCGACAAACTTGCTCGATGTCGGGCCAACCATTCGCGTGTCACCATCGCGGCGTCTGACGGTCACGGTAGGGTCACCCGTATTCTGGCGTCAGAGCCTCGTGGACGGCGTGTACCTGATCACGACCTCGCCAGTACCGCAATTGGTCCGAAGCCGAGCTCGCTTCGTGGGCGTTAATTCTGATGTCGGGTTGCGGTGGGAGTTCGACAGACACTTGCAGGTCACAGCGCTCTTCTCGCACTTCTTTCTAGGTCCGTTCCTGCGTGACACAACGCCAGGACGCGCTGTCAACTACGGCTACACCGCCATCTCCTACAGATTTTGAGAACGCGAATGAGCTCCAGTTTGCTTCTTGCTGAGGGCGCCCAACTTCTCTGAATCTCTGAGTCTGTCAAAGGGTTCGCGCCGTTGTGCGCGCTCGATCTGCGAGAACCGGCCGCAGGACCGCTTGAGCCGGCAAAGGCTACGTCGCTCTTCAAGACTCGCTCGCGAAACCTTGGCGAGCCTGTCAATAACAGGCCATTTACGCTGCTTCGCCGCGAGGTGTCAACGTCGGGGCCGTTTGGTTTTAATGATCGCGGGGTTATGGCGGGGCTCGTCGTGGCTGCGCTCGTCGTCACCGGCCCCGCGAGATCGCAGGAGGTGCCGACCGTGACCGTTCCATCGAAGACCATCTATGGCGAGAGGACCGCGCGCGCCCCGCGCGAGCTCGACGTCTTCGCGTTCCTCATCGGCACATGGGAGGGCAGAGGCAAGACTAGGCTTCCGGATGGGAAGGTGGCCGAGTACCCGGTGGCCTGGATCGGCCGCTACATCCTGGACGGAACGGCGATCGCCGACGAGGCGCACGCACCGTATCCCGACGGCAGGCCCTCGCTGGGGATCACCTTTCGCCAGTACGACCAGAGCGGCAGACGTGGGTCATCGAGTTTCTGAACGTCTCGGAGTCGTTCCTCAGGCGGCAGGTGCATCACGGCACGGGATCGGTCGCCGTGAGCGGCCGCACCGTCACGGTCACCTCAGAATCGCCAGGAGTCGTCGTCCGCGAGCACTATGTGGTGCCGGACGCCGACAACTGGATCTATAGGCTGGACTATTCCAAGGACGGTGGACGGAGCTGGGACGAAGGGTCCATCGAGTTCACCTTCCGCCGCTCGAAATAGACCGGGACGATCCGCACGAGGCCGACGGTATATTGACGGTGACCGAGTGACTGCGCTCTCGCGCTATCGAGCAGGATCAGATTCGATGAGCCAGGGTCGAAAATCTCTCCCGATCATGCCGGCCTGCTCGATGGCCGGGAGAGGTTCGACGCGGTAACCGAGACTTCGCAGTTCGCGGATCGGCCCGGTGTCGATCGTGGTCAAGAGGGCAAAGGGAGGCCGTCCGTCGAACGCTCACCTTGCCGATATCTTTCAACGTAAACAGACCTGCTTGCCATCCGGCGTGGCGGCGATGTTGGGGCAGAACGGACTCTCCGGACGCACGCGGCCCACGATCTGATGCTCGGCGACGGACACGACCACCGTCTCCGGCGTGAACGATGAACAGATGTAGCCGTACTTGCCGTCGGGCGAGAAGATCTGCATGCCGGGGCCGTTGGGCACGGCGATGCGTCCACGTTTCTCGTAGGTCGTGCCGTCGAGGACAACGACCTAGCTTTCGCCACGCACGGTGACCCAGACCTCTTTGCCGTCCGGGGTAAAGAAGACTTCGTGCGGTGAGCGGCCGACATAGGTGACGTGCTTCACCGTGTTCGTCGCCGTATCGATGAACGTGACCGAGTTGGAGCCAATCGACACGGCGGCGAACGTCCGATGGTCGGGCGAAAAGCCCAACCCGTGCACCAGCAATTGACCGCGGTATAGCGGACTGAGGTTTCCCGGCGTCGGATCACCGAGGCGGATCACGCCGAGCAGTCGGTTGTCGGCGGGATCCGTCACCGAGATGGTGGTCGGAAACTGCTCCGCGGCATACACGCTGTCGCGATGGTTACCGGAGTCGCTTGAGTAGGGCTGGTGGCCTGGTTGGCGCTGCCGCCTGGTCGGATTCACGCGCAGCGTCAGGAGCGGACGGTCCAGAGTGTGACCCATGCGCCAACGCGGCGCGCATGACCTCGATCTCTTGTTGCTGCGTAACGATGATCTCCTGTGCGAGGCGCCGAAGCGGCTCGTTGCGCCCGGCCCGCAGCTGTGCCTGTGCCATCTCGATCGCGCCGACGTGATGCGCGATCATCATGGCCGCAAAATCGGCATCAACATCGCCTGTGGGCTTCGCGTCCATCCTCGTCATCGCCGCATGACTCTCGGCGAGGAACCGCGCGCTCTGGCTGTCGCCTTGCGCAAGAAGGAGGCCGCCGCGGCGAGTGTGATAACCGTCGCGACCAACCATTTCGTGTGCGCATACCTTCGGTTCATACATCCATTCCTTCTCTCACGGCAGTACATCTGTATCAAACAAGAGTGCGCGGCCTTGCGGCGGCACCTGTGCACCGTCCTCGCGTTTCGTCGAGCGCTCGCTGAGGTAGAGATACACGGCCAATCCAGCGACCACGCACGCGGCGACGACGAGCGGAACCCACATTCCAAGCGGTCGCACTAGCATCGTGCCGACCAGCGCGCCGCTGCCCATCGCGAGAACGGACAGCAGCCGTCGACCGGTGCGCGGAGCGGCACCACCGCCCAGCACCGAGTCGGCTGCGAGGCCGGTGACCGTCAAGGTCAGCACAGTCGTCGTGAGATCGGGAACCGCAAGTTTGCGAACGACGGCATTACGGAGTCCCATCGCCACGGCCGTCAACACGATCACCGGAGACAGCCTGGCGAAGGACGTGTCGCCGCCGGCGATAAGCGCCGCGCCAGCCGCGACGCACAAGAGGAGAGTCTCCGCATGCATCGCGATCAACAGCTGCCGCGCCGGCGTTCGCTGCCGTTCGTGGGTGAGGCGTCCACCAACCGCACTACCGGTTGCAAAGGCACACAGCGCCGCGAGCGACCGGCCGACTGACAAGTCCGCGCTGCCGCCCACGGCAAAACCAAGCAAGACGACGTTCCCGGTCATGTTCGCCGTGAACACGTGACCCAGCCCCAAAAAGCTCACGGCGTCGATGATGCCGGTGACGAACGTCAGCCCGAACAGCGCGACGACGAGCGGAGATGAGGCCTCCGGCGGGGTGGCGTGCGGCACACTGTTCTCGTCCATGTCTGCGCTTCTCCTTTCTCCTCGAACCGGCGATCGGCACGCAGAAGCCGGCACGACTTGGGTGCGATCGCGAGCCGCTCAGTGCCGTGCCAGGCTCCGCGGTTACCTCATCACGCGTGCGTGTGTTGTCGGAGGCTTGCCAACGCGTTCCGCAGTCTGTCCGCGCTGAGCTGCAACGCGCTGCGCTCGTCGGCGGACATCGATGGTTCGAGGATCTGCTCAACCCCGGCTCGCCCCAGCACACTCGGCATCGAGAACGTGACGCCGTAGTCGGCGTTGTACGACCCGATCGGCACGACGATTCGTTCGTCTCGCAGCACGGCCTGCGCGATGCGTGCCGCGACCATTCCGATTCCGAACTGACTTGCCTGATTGCCTTCGATGATCTCGATGTTCGCGAATCGGACGTCATGCTCGATCTGACGACGAAGCGTCTCGCGGCTTTCACCTGAGCGCTCGAGCGCGTCGAGTACCAGCACACCTGATATCGAGGCGGACGACCACACAAACGTCTCCGATGTACCGTGCTCACCCAGCACGTTCGCTTCGACGGAAGCGGCATCCACGTTCAGATGACGCGCCAGGTGAAAGCGAAACCTCAAGCTGTCAAGCAGCGTTCCGCTGCTCAGGACGTGCGCGAAGCCGAAGGTTCGAACGAGGTCGGCCAACGGATCTGGCGGATCCGTCAACACCAGGATGACGGCGTCAGCGGCGGCCGACGCAAGTCGGGGCAGAATCTGCTGGTACACGCGGGCGTTTGCCTCGAGTAGCCGGAGCCTCCCGGCCGGATCGGTTCGGTCGGTTGCACCGCCGGCTTTTTCGTTGGCGCCAGCCGCAATCATCACGAGGTCGGCGCCGCTCAAGTCTTCGTAGTCGCCCGCACGAATGTCGACGGCTGGAGACAGTGCGGCGCCGTATTGCACATCAGCGACGACGCCCCGTGCCCGCTTCGGATCCCGGTTCACGACAACGATTTCTCGCGCGATGCCGCGCAGGACAGTAGACAGGAGGCTGGCTGATCCAACCGCTCCCACGCCAATGACACCGATCTTCTGGCGCATGCTTGCCATGTCGCTTCTCCCTTCTTCGTGATTCAGCTGGACCACTGCGTGCCACGGAGATCTTTCCAGGGACCGTGGTCCGTGTAGCGCTCAGGATGCAGAATCTTCGAACGCGGGTCCTCCGCGGTGTCGAGCTGAAGCACCATCCACTTTGGATAGGGAACACCCGGATCCGATGCTGCGTCGAGCTGACGGACGTCATCGTCCGCGAGCCGAAGGTCGACGGCGCGGATGTTGTCCTCGAGTTGCTCGGGTTTCCGGCCGGCAATGATCACGCTGCTGACGCCAGGCCGACTGAGGAGCCATGCGATCGCGACACGCGCCGGGCTGGCGCCATGCCGCGCCGCCACCTGTTTCAGCGCATCCACGACGCGGTAGCCCATCTCTCGATCGAACGGCACGAACTGGCCCGCGTCCGCGAAGCGGGTCCCAGCAGGTGCCGGATTGTCGCGGCTGTACTTGCCCGCCAGAAAACCGCCGGCGAGCGGGCTCCAGACCAGGATGCCGATGTCGTGGTACTCGGCGAACGACTGGAACTCGTGCTCGAGGCTCCGTCCCACGAGGCTGTAATACATCTGCGCCGTGACGTATTTCTCCAACCCCAGGCGCTCCTGCAGCATGACCGCGGTCGCTGCCTGCCAGGACATCAGGTTGGAGAGGCCGATATAGCGAACCTTGCCCTGTCGCACCAGGTCGTCGAGCGTGCGCAGCGTTTCCTCGAGCGGCGTGTTGCTGTCCCATCCGTGCACTTGGTACAGATCGATGTAATCGGTCTGGAGACGACTGAGGCTGCCCTCGACTTCGCGCAGGATGTTCACGCGCGTGGCGCCGCTCCGGTTGAAGTTCTGGCCCATCGGCAGCCGGACTTTGGTGGCGAGCACGATCTCTTGTCGGATCCCCTTCAACGCGTGGCCCAGCAGCGTTTCGCTTTCTCCGAGGCTGTACACGTCGGCGGTATCGATGAAATTGATGCCGCGATCCAACGCGAGCGTCACCATCTGGTTTGTCTCGTCCTGGTCCAGGTTGCCCATGTTCATCTGGCCGCCGAACTGCATGCTGCCGAGTGCCACCTCGCTCACGATGAGGCCGGTATGTCCTAGTCTTCTGTGCCTCACGTCTTCCCCTCCTTGCACGCAAATGATCGACTCCGCCTCTCTGCGTCTGTCGTCATCAATCGTGTTAGCGACTGCCAATCGTCGACAGCCTCGTCTCCGCGATGGTTGCCACGACGGCCGAGAAATCGAGGTCCGCGGCGCCGTGTTCGGCAGCTTCGTCGAGCCAGGCGCGATTCGCGCTGGCCTGTTTCAGATCGCGGCCGCGGGCGGCGCCGGCTTCCATGACGAGCCGCAGGTCTTTCGCGGCATGCCGCAGTTTGAACGTGGCAACGAACTGACCGGATTCGACGTTCGTTCTCTTCGCTGCCACGATCGGTCCGATGGGCGAGCCCGCGAGGACGTCCAACAACGCCTCGCGCTCGAGGCCGAGAGACTCTCCGAATGAAAGGCCTTCTCCCAAGGCCACAATCGCCGCGCCTAGCGCTAGGTTGGCTACGAGCTTCATCGCGGCTCCGGATCCGGGGCCGCCTGCATGCCGTACTGAGCCAAGAGATTCGAGGATTGGCCGCACCCGCTCATAGTTCGTGTCTGTCGCACCCACGAAGATCTCGAGGCGGCCCGACGTGGCCTGGGGCACGCTGCCTCGAACAGGTGCGTCGATGAGCACTGCAGCCTTTGGCAACCGGCGGGAGACAGAGCGGATCTCGTCCGGTCCCACGGTCGACATGTCGATTACGACCTGGCCAGGTACGAGTGTGGCGGCGAGCCCCGCTCTCCCGAACAGGACCTGCTCGAGGGCCTCCGGCGTCGCGACCATCGTGATGATGAAATCCGCGCCGTCGGCTGCGTGCGCCGGCGAAGACGCGACCGCGGCGCCTTCTCGAGCCAAGGCCACAGTCCGCTCCACGGTGCGATTCCAGACGACCAGGTCATGACCCGCATGGATTAAACGGCTGGCCATTGGAGTACCCATCTCCCCGAGTCCAAGGAATCCGATCCTCGCCATACTCCCTCCTCCGTTCCAGATTTGGCCCAGCCACGCATCGCGTGGCCACCACCACGATCGCTCGATCGTGAGAACCAATTGTTGCGGCGCTTGGATCGCTGGGTCTTGGACGTCCATGCGGCGTCCGGTCGGTTCTTGCTCTTTTCGGCGCCGCAGTGGATCGAGGTGGTCTATTTGGGCGAGACTTCGGAAGATTGAGCAGTCGGTCGCCGGTGGGAGTAACGCTCAGCTCAGCGCTGCGTCCAGCGAGCGGCTCCCGGACTCATGCCAACAAGGCGTCGGAAATGCCTGGCGAAGTGGCTGTGATCAGAGAATCCGACGGCGAGGGCGATTTCTGATAATGGCAGCTCGGATTCCTTCAGCATCTCCGTCGCGCGTTCGATGCGACGTCGCAGCAGATATTGGTGTGGCGGTTCCCCCGTCGACTGTCGGAACGCCCGCGCAAAATGGTGGACCGACAGACGAGCGACGTTTGCCAGAGATTCAAGTGTGAGCTGTTGGTCGAAGTGTTCGTCCACGTACTCCAGGACACGCCGCTTCGCGCTAGGTGACAAGCCCCGGTGAGCATGGGACTCTATGTCGAGCGTCGTCAGGTTCGCGAGCAGAGTCAGGCGCGCACGGGTATGAAAGCGGTCGCGCCTGGAGCCTTTCAAGCGTCGGGACGCGACCTCCGGCGGGGTAATGAGAGCGCGCCACGCCCGACCGGAATCACCCATCAGGTGTGCGGCGAAATCTTCCGGGTCGCCTCGTCGCCTGAAGAGCGAACCGTCATAGTCAAAAAGCTTCCGCAAGTGCACGCCCCTGCCGACACGCTGATTGTCAATCGCGAGCGCTGATCGGGCGAGACGATCACCACCGACAATGTACTGGTCGTTGTCGACGGCTAGGAGCACGGCGGAGTCACCCTCGTCGCAAGGCGCAGCCGCGACAATCCATGACTGCCGAAACGTCTCTCGAAACAACTGTTCCTCGATGGCCCGGGCCGAGGTGACCGTGGCGGCGAGCGCCAACCCATGCGAGTGTTCCGAGAGCTCCGGCTCGATCGATGACGTATCCAGGACGCCCACGAGCCGTCCGCTCGCATCGAAGATGGGCGCGCCGGCGCAACTGAGTCCAATGTGTCGGGTTCGAAAGTGCTGATCAAGGTGCACGCTGATGGGACGCTGCTCGGCGATGCAGGTGCCGATACCATTCGTGCCTTCCACGGCCTCGGACCAGACGCCCCCGGTCCACGTGCCCCAATACTTGAACTGTTCCGCTGTCGTCTCATTGCCACGGTGCTGCAAGGCAATGCCGTCCGCGTTGCACAACAGGACCACGTAGCCCGCCTGCCGCACAATGGCGAAGAGGCGCTCGACTTCTTCCTGCGCAGCCGTGAGCACGGCGCCGAATGGCTCACGCAGATCCTTGAGCTCGCGTTCCGTCAGGACATTCGGAGCCGAAGCGGTGGCGGGTTCAACGTGATGGTGGGTAAGGCTTCGACGCCAGGAGTCCACAACTCCCGCTTTCGCGTCTGATTCCTGCCCCTCAACCACGCGCGAGATGAGATCCGCGTGAGCGGACTGAGTCTGACGATCGCCAGCTCCATCTCTGATCGGGCGCGCCATGAACGCCTCGGCGTGAAACGAGGATTATATGCCTCTCATATGAACGCGAACGTTGGGGTCAACGACTGGCTCTTTATCCCGATTCCATTTTGCTGCCTGGGGAACTGTTCGAAAGAAGGCGAAAATCATTGTCCCCATGATTGTCCCTGTGAGCCACCAACACTGGACTTGTAGAGCCGACGCCAGCCATCGGGGATGACTTGGGAAGTCGTTGAGACGGCAGGATTTGCTAGGAAAAGTGAGGGCGTCCGAGGGGCGGATGTCCGTTTAGGAAACCGCTCCACGCCGCAGGTCGCCAGAGCTGCAGATAATGTTGGTTGCGAGCCCCCGCAACCAATTGAACCGGCACGAGAAGGTCGCCTGTTTCTGGATGAGAAGAAGCGCCTGTCGTTCGCGATCGCCAAGAGCCTTTCGAGGAATTCGCATTCAGAGAGTCGCCGAGTTCCTCGCGACTTTCCAGGCGCGCGGCCGGTAGCTCAACGACGAGCCTAAAATGGGCTCGTGATTCAACGGAATCAGCTGCAATGAGTTTCGTGCAAGACGCTCATCGTCACCCCGTAGGGTGCGAAAAAGCGGCCGAGGCCCGGCGAATCGTCCACGGCCGATTCGGGGCCGGCCATCTCGGGCGAGTAGCCTCTCGCGATGCCCCATGCGTTGCAATTCCTCGTGCTTACCGTTGCTGGCTGGGTGAATCGCCACCAAGACGATCTGATCGACTATCTCCGAGAGGAGAATCGCATCCTCCGCGAGCAAGGTGGTCCCCGAACGCTTCGGCTCACAGACGCCCAGCGCCGTTGACTCGCGGTGCGCGGCAAGCGACTTGGCCGGCGCGCATTGATGCAGGTGGCCGGTATCGTCACTCCAGACCCCATCCTCCGCTGGTACCGGAGGCTGATTGCCCACAAGTACGACGGCAGTTCTCGAAGACGGCGAGGCCGCCCGATGACGCGCCGAGAGATCGCTGACCTCGTGGTGCAGATGGCGGGCGAGAATCCGCAGTGGGGCTACTCGCGGATCCAAGGTGCGGTGGCCAACCTCGGGCACGAGGTGGCCCGGAACACGGTGAAACGGATCCTGCAGGACCACGGGATCGACCCGGCCCCCGAGCGGAGTCGGCGCACGCCTTGGAAGACGTTCTTGCTCGCACACTGGGACGGACTCGCCGCTGCTGACTTCTTTACCGTCGAAGTGCTCACGCTCGTCGGTCTCAAACGGTACCTCGTCTTCTTCGTGATCGAGCTGCAGACGCGCCGCGTACAGATCGCCGGCATCCACCCCCAGCCCGGCGGCGCGTGGGTGGAGCACATGGCCCGCACGCTCACGGATCCTGTTGATGGGTTTCTACGGACGGCGCGCTATTTAATTCACGACCGGGATCCCCTCTATACCAGCGTCGTTGCCGACATCCTGACCAGCGCCGGGATCCAGCCCATTCGGCTGCCGCCGAGGAGTCCCAATCTCAACGCGTACGCCGAAAGGTTTGTTCGGTCGATCAAAGAGGAATGTCTCAATCGAGTAGTCCCGCTCGGTGACGGCCACTTGCGCCTCCTCACGCGGGAGTACGTCGAGCACTACCACTGCGAGCGAAACCATCAGGGACTCGACAACCGGCTGCTGCAGCACGCGGCACCGCAACACACGGCCACCACCGTGGAGCGGCGCGACCGCCTCGGCGGACTCCTCAGTTTTTACCATCGAGAGGCCGCGTGACTGGTCGGCCTATTAAACGCACCTTACGGGAGCGATTCATGCCTGTTGTACTGCTCCGAAAATCTGCCGCGAATTGCCTATGCCGCCTTTTCGATGGTGATCTGGAACCCCGTACTGTCCCAAATAGGATCGAGCGTTTATGACGCGAGCAATGAGAACGTGCAGACAAAAAGCTTACGTCCGATTTGCGTCCGATAACGCCCTAACACCGGCTAAAACCACCCATCACCCGATACCAGCAGGCTAGGCGGGACAACAACATCCACGACCCGAAGAAATCTGCAAAACCTCCATCCCCGGTTCAAATCCGGGCGGCGCCTCCAAATTTACCTGGTCTATTCCGGAGACATGGGTAAGGTGAATTCAATTCGTTGACGCAACACCATATGCGACTGGAGGGGGCATGGGTGTGCGTTGGTGCCGGATGTCGTGGAACGAGCGAAATGAGCTGTGGACGCGCTGGCGACGAGGCGAGTCGCTACGAGACATTGCG
>Ga0070672_100001756_pt1 | contig 13567 bp, 12 predicted proteins | sample KBSM13metaG_FD_66151 | JGI IMG/M metagenome (GOLD analysis project Ga0070672, IMG submission 66151) | Miscanthus rhizosphere microbial communities from Kellogg Biological Station, Michigan, USA - KBS M1-3 metaG | ecosystem: Host-associated > Plants > Roots > Rhizosphere > Soil ... | reverse complement strand
GGGGAATGGGGAAGGGGGAATGGGGAATGGGGAATGGGGAATGGGGAATGGGGAATGGGGAATGGTGATGTCAGGTCAATGGGTCTTTCTTCGCCCATCTTGAAGTGTTGTAAGACGCACGGTCCGACCTCCGCTTCCATCGGCGGTTCGAGTTTGCCAGGCCCTGTGTGTTTCGCTCTTCCGATTCCCTATTCCCGATTCCCCATTCCCGGCTCTTCCGCCATCCAGAAGAACACTGCCGCCATCCGCTTGTCCGCGAGCGTCGCGCCCCAGTAGCGGGTCGCGGTGTGGATGATGTTGCCGCGGTAGAGGAGCAAACGGTTGTAGCGGTGGGGGACCTGGAAGTCCTCCATGAAGGAGTCGGGCGGCACGAACCGCGTGCCCAGCGCGTCCACGAGGTTGCGGTGCGGCGGCTCCACGCGGTTGCCTCCGGGCCGCCCCCCGGCCAGGCGCTGGCGGCAGAAGCTCGTGCCGCAGCCGTCCGGCACGGACGGGTTGAGGTAGAGCACGGCCGCATACGTGCACAGCGCGCGCGAGTCCGTGTGAGGACGCGGCCCGCATTCGCGCTCGCCGACGACCTGCACGCAGTTGTGGTTGAGGCGCGCTCCGTCGGGCGTGACCTGCTGCCAGAGTTTCGTCGCGCCCGTCGATTCTCGGACCCATGCCTCGATCGGCGCGAGTTCCGCCTCGCCCAGCGCCGGGATCGCGCGCAGGCCGGGCCAGCTTTCCGGCTTGAACGGATAGCCCTGGATCCAGTCGGTCTTCGCGAGGCAGCGCGCGCGCAGGCCGTCGGGATCGGCCAGCGCGCCGTCGAGGATCCAGTAGTCCTCGCCCTCGGCCGGCTTGCGGTAGGGCAATTCGGGCAGAACGACGCGGGGCGGCGGGAACGGAAGCATCCGCTACGGCTGCTCGCCGCGCGACTGGTGCTTGAAGAAATCCCAGATCGTCTGCGCGCCGTCGATGTCGCGGTTCTGCGGGCCGAGCATGCGGTCGACGATGCGTTTGAGCCGCGCGTCGGCGACGTAGCCGGGCATGCGGTGGCCGCCGCCGTTGACGCGGTAGAGCACCGTGTCGGCGCCCGCGGGGCAGTGCGAATCGATGCGGGTGACCGTGGTCTGGTCGAAGCGGTCGATGTCCGGCAGGTCCACCTCGCGCGCGTCCGACGGCTCGCAGCCGTTGGCGCGGCGCCAGAACTGCAGCGTGTCGGGCGTCGACAGCAGGTTCGACACCGCGACGCGCCCGCGCCCCCGGCCGCCCATGTAGGAGACCAGCGGGTCGGCGGTGCCGTTCATGAGCAGGATCGCGATCTTCCGCGAAGGCCGGCATCCGTCGATCATCGATTCGGTCATCCCCATGATCACGCTGCCGGCCGCCGCGAACAGGTCGGGACGCTGGCAGGCGAGGGTGAGCGCCATCGCGCCGCCGTTGGAAACGCCCGTGACGTAGATGCGCTTCGGGTCGGCGACGCCGTCGAGGATGAGCTTCTGGGTGAGTTCGACGATGAAGGCGACGTCGTCGGTGCCCGGCGGGGGTCCGCCCGCGGCGCGCTCGTCCGCGCTTCGCATGTCGGCCCACGCGTGGTTGAGGCCATCGGGAAACACCACCGCGAACTGCTCGCGCCGCGCGACGTCCGGCCACGACGTGCGCTCGCGCATCGCGCGGCCTTCCTGCGTGTTGCCGTGCAGGACGATCACCAGCGGCGCGGGCCGCGCGACCGGCTTCTGCAGCTCGTAGCTGCGACGGACGCCACTGACGTCGAGCGATTCGGCCGAGGCGGACATCGCGAGCAGGCAGGCCAGCAGGACGGCAAAGGTGCGCATCATCGACTCCCCGGGTTGCGACGGCGGCGGTCCGATCTTAGTTCGTTCGCGGCTCCAGCGGAAACGCCGGCGTCGCGCGCGCGTTGACCCCACCGCCACCGGCTCCACGCGCCGGACCCTTCCGTCCGCGTGCACGCCGCCTTGACGCCCCGGCACCCATCCTTGCGGCCGACGCCTCGACCACCAACGGAGGGAGTGCGAAGATCGCCGGGGACCGCACGCGAGCCTTCGCCCACGCAACGCGCCATGACGGAACACGAACCCGCCGCCGCACCGCAGCCGGAATGGAACCTTCGCGCCCTGCGCGAACCGACCATGCTGCTGACCGCGACCTACCTCGCGACCTCCGCGATCGGGCTGTGGGCGAGCTACTGCTTCTACAGGCCGTTCGGGATCCGCGTGCTCGATTACATGCAGCCCGCCGACTTCCTGGTCGCCGCGCTGCACGACCCGATGTATTTCCTCGTCGTGCTGGCCGGCGCGTTCCTGAGCTGGCTCGGCTCGCGCATCGATGCGTTCCGCGAGACGCGGCCGGGCCGCGTCGCGGCGATCCGCGACAACACATGGTGGGGCCTGATCGTGTTCCCGCGCTGGCGCGACAAGCTGTCGGACCGGGGATTCACCGCCGAATACGTGTTCGCGGCGATGCTGCTCGGCATCGCCGCGTGGCTGATCAGCGGCTACACGGCGGTGCAGTCGCAGCGCGTGCTCGCCGGCAACGGGACGCGGATCGTGCTGACCTACAACAACCACGACCAGCCCGAGGCGAAGCACCCGATCCTGCTCGGGACCACGACCGCATGGGTATTCGTGTACTGGCCCGACGAAAGGACCTCCGAGGCGGTGCCGCAGGGACAGGTCGCGCGGATACGCTACGGCGTGCCCGCCGTGCCGGCGCGGCATTGACGGACGGCGCGCGATCGGGACCGCTCATGCCGGGTTCAAGCCCGGGGGGTAGCTTGGAGGCATTCCCGAAAGGAGATCGGCCATGCCCTGTCTGTTCGCGATCTTCGCGCTGCTCGCGCCGCGCGTCGTGATCGCCCTGCTGTGGCTGTTCACGAACTGGTTCCGCGGCGTCTTCCATTTCGCGCACGCCTCGCCTTTCGTGGTCATGGTGCTCGGCTTCTTGTTCCTGCCGACCACGCTGCTGTGGTACGCCGCGGTCCAGCACTGGTTCGGCGGGCACTGGACCGCCGTACCGGTGATCGGCCTGGTGTTCGCGGTGCTGATCGACGTGTCGCCTGCGAGCGGCCGCCGTCGCCGCATCCGCGAGGACTAGGAGCGCTCAGTCGATCCGGTAGCCGAGCCGCGCGGCGTGCGGCCGCAGGATCGGCAGGAAGGGCTCGAGCGCCTGCCGGTAGCCCTGCCAGCTGGCCGCTGCGCGCGCGTCGTCCGGTACCGCGGCCCGGTCAATGGCGCGCGGCTCGCCACCGGAACCTTCGGGCAGTTCGAGGAAGTCGAGCATCGCGCGCAGCACGCGCGGTCCATCGCCGGCCGATTCCTCGTGGCGAACGTCCAGCCCGCGCAGCGGCAGCAGCACGCGGGTCGCCGCGACCACGCCCATCGCGCGGTCGTAGATGCGGACGGTTTCCGCCAGCGAGAAGAAGTGCACGGTGACTTCGTTCGCCGCGTAGTTCTGCCGGAAGTTGTCGATCGCCACCTCGCACGGATGCCGGAGCGCGAAGACGAAGCGCGCGCGCGGGAACAGCCGGTGCACGAACGCCGCGTGGATGCCGCGGATCGGCATCGCATCGACGATCGCGCGCGCGCCGTGAGCCCGTGCGCCGAGCACGGCGGCGACCGATTCGCGGTAGCGCGAGCGCAGCGCTTCGCGGCCTTCGCGATCGATCGTCTCCATCGCGCCCGGATAGCCGCCCGGTCGAGCGGACAGCGAGCGTGCGAGCACCTCGATCGTGGGCTCGTCCGCGATCCTCGCGACCCCGGGATGGCCGTCGAGCAAGTCCGCGAGCAGGGAGGAACCCGAACGCGGGAAGCCGAGCACGAAGCAAAGGTCCCCGCCCGCGTCCTCGCCTTCCTCGAGGGCCGGCGCCGGGGCGCCACGCGCCAGCCACGCCTGGATCGCGTCGAGCTGGCGGTCGAGCGCGGCCGCGTCGGCCAGCTGCGCGCGCGGGCTGCGCGACGCGAGCTCGTTGCCCCTCGCGAAAGCGGCGAGGGCGGCGTCGCAGGCGCCCGCGTGGTCGAGCGCCCCGCCCATTTCGAACTGGTAGGTCTGGTGCAGGCGCGGATGCAGGCGGGCGAGGTCGATCGCGCGCAGCCGCGCGAGCGCGTCGACCGCGCGGCCTTCGCGGCGATCGAGCCGCGCGTGTTCGAGCCGCAGCCCCGCGTCGTCCGGCGCAACGGCCAGGCCGGCGGTGATCGCGCGCCCGGCGTCCACGAGGCGGCCGGCCTGCAGGAAGGCGCTCGCGATCTCCGCCCAGGCCTCGGTGTCGCGCGGCTGCAGGTCGAGCGCGCCGCGGAAGTGCCGCAGGGCCTCGTCGATGTCGCCCATCTCGCGGCACAGCCGGCCGAGCTGCAGGTGCGCGCGCGGATTGCGCGGTTCGAGCTCGATCGCCCGCGCATAGGACGAACGCGCGTCGTCGAGGCGGCGCAGCAGGTGTTCGCACAGCGCGGCATTCAGGCAGGCTTCGGCGTGCGCGGGATCGAGCGCGAGCAGGGCCTGGAAGTCGCCGAGCGCCCGTTCGTGCCGGCCGAGCGCCGTGCGCACGACGCCGCGGTTGAGCAGCGCGGAACGGTAGGCGGGGCGCAGCCGCAACGCGTGGCCGTACGCGTGCTCGGACTGCTCGAACTCGCGCGCGTCGCGCAGCGCGTGCGCGAGGTTGTGCCACGCCTCGGCGTAGCCGGGCGCGACCCGCACCGCGCGGATGAAGGCGTTGCGCGCATGCTCGGTGCGCCGCGCGTTGAACAGCGCGCGGCCGAGGTGGTTGTGCGCGGGCGCGTAGCCGGCGTCGGCCGCGGCCGCCATGTCGGCATAGCGGATCGCGCTCTCGACGTCGCCGCGAAGAAGGGCGGCGATCGCGCGGTCCACCAGCATCGAGGCGCCCGCTTCGCCCGTGCGCGCCTCGACCAGGGCGAGTGCCTCGTCGTTGCGGCGTTCGCCGATCAGGTACTCGCGCAACAGGTCGCCGCAGGCGCGATCGTCCGCGTGCCTGCGCAGCAGGGCGACGGCCTCGTCCACGCGGCCGTCGCCGAGCAGCAGGTCGCCGAGCGCGAGCGCGTCGTCGCGACGCGAAGGGTCGGACTGCAGGCGCGAACGCAGCGCCGATTCGGCACCGGCGGGAACGGACGCGCCGTCGTGGATGTCGGTCATGGAAACGCTGCCTGCAGACGAGCGAAACCCGCCGGTCAGGCGGGCTCGAGGGTGGCCTCATCATAGCACCGGAGGGCGGAAGGACCCCCGCTGGCGCGTGCCGCGCAGGCGCCGCCAAACGTGCGCGGTTTCGCATGCGATCTGTGCACCGACGCACGATTTCCCGCTTTCGTTCAGCGTAATTTGAAGGTCCGAAATTCCCCCGTTCGGAGAGGGTCTTGCACGACTCGACGGACCAGCGTGTGCGCATCCAGCGCCTTGCGGAAGCATCGATGGCGCTCGGCTGCCTGGTCCTAGGCGGCGGCCTGATCCTGCGCCAGGCGTGGACGCCGCAACCGCAGCGCGCGCTGCCGACGATCGTCGGCATGCTCGTGATGGCGGCCGGCGTGTGGATCGTCTGGAAATGGCGGCAGCACGACGGGCGGCGCCCGATCGCACCGGTCGACCGCATCGTGAGCGCGTCCGCGGCGATCCTCATCGCGGTCGCGCTGACCGCCGGCACCTCCGGCTTCGTCATGCTCGAGACGCAGACGCAGGCCGCGAACACCCACCTGCTCGAACAGACCGCACGCACGCGCGCGGCGATCTTCGATGACACGATCCGCAACGCGCGCGACGAGGCCGCCGCGCTCTCGCAGCTGCCGGGCCTGGCCGACGCGCGGCGCAAGTCGCACGGCGAGCCGACGAAGAGCGCGATCGTCCTGCGGGACGCGACCACCGGCAGCTTCCGCGCAGCGACCGTCGTTTCGCCGTCCGGCGAAACGATCGCCCGCCAGGGAAAGCCGGTCGCGTCCTCGCCCATCGCCGTGCCGGTCGGCGACGGCGACGACGCGACTCTGCTCTGGGACGGCGGCCTGGTCGTCTGCACGCGCAACGAGATCGTCTCGCCCGACGACGAAGTCGCCGGCTACCTCGTCGCCGACCGCGCGCTGCCGGCGCTGACCGCGCGGCTCAACGACGATTCGGGCATCGGCAGGACCGGCGACGCGCTGCTGTGCGCGCGCATCGCCGCCGGGCAGGCGCGCTGCCTGCCGCACGCGTCGAACCGCGGCTTCGAGAACGTCGCGATCGATCCGGCGAGCAAGGCCTCCGCGCTCGCGCTCGCGTTCGGGCTCAAGCGCGGGACGCTCATCGCGACCGACGCGCGCGGCGTCGAGACGATCGCAGCCTACGCGCCGCTGCTGTCGGGACGCCTCGCGCTCGTCGTCCAGCAGGACACCTCCGAGATCTTCGCGCCGATCCGCGCGCGCCTGCTGCTGATGGTCGGCATCCTCGCCGCCCTGATCGGCTGCGGCCTGATGCTGCTGCGCGCGCGCGTGCGGCCGCTCGCCGCGCGCATCGTGAGCTCCGAGCTCGCCGCGCGCGAGGCGCTCGACGAGGTCGCGGCGATCGTCGGCAGCGTCGCCGACGGCCTGGTCACCGCCGACCTGTCGAGCCGCATCCTCACCGCGAATCCCGCGGCCGAGCGCATGTTCGGCTATCCCGCCGGCGGACTGGTCGGGCGCGACTTCAACGACCTGCTGCCGAAGGAATTCCACGCGCCGAAAGCCGGCGGCCTCGACATCTACGTCCGCGGCGAAGGCCGGCGCGGCGAGGTCGGGCAAAGCGCGGGGCAGAGCATCGAGCTCGTCGGCCGGCGCAACGACGGGTCGGAATTCCCGATCGAGCTGTCGATGGAGACCATCGAGCGCGCCGACGGCCGCCGCTACGTGGCCGTGATCCGCGACGCGACAGCGCGCCAGAAGGCCGGCAAGGCGCTGCTGCTCGAGAAGGAACGCCTGCGCGTCACCCTGCATTCGATCGGCGACGCGGTGATCTCGACCGACACCCACGGCCTGATCAATTTCATGAACCCGGTCGCCGAGCAGCTCACAGGCTGGAAGAACGGCGAGGCGATCGGCCAGCCGATCGAGAGCGTGTACGCGGTCGTGCGCGCCGAGTTCGGCGACAAGGCCGCCAATCCGGTGGACTTCGTGCTTTCGACCGGCGCGGTCGGCGGCATGGACGACGACACCGTGCTCGTGCGCCGCGACGGCACGCGCGTGGACATCGAGGATTCGGCCTCGGCGATCCGCGACGGCGACGGCCGCATCGTGGGCGTCGTGCTGGTGTTCCGCGACGCCACGCAATCGCGCCGCCTGAGCGGGCACATTCATCACCAGGCGACCCACGATGCGTTGACCGACCTCGCGAACCGCCGCGAGTTCGAGAAGCAGCTCACCGCGACGCTCAAGGGCGAGGGCCCGCAGACGCACGGCCACGTGCTGATGTTCATCGACCTCGACCAGTTCAAGATCGTCAACGACACCGCCGGTCACGCCGCGGGCGACAAGCTGCTCAAGCAGGTCGCCGGCCTGCTGCGCAGCCGCCTGCGCGGTTCCGACCTGCTCGCGCGCATGGGCGGCGACGAATTCGCCGTGCTGCTGCGCGACTGCCCGATGGAACCGGGCAACCGCATCGCCGAATCGCTGCGCCACGTGGTCGCCGAGATCCGCTTCGACTGGGAAGGCACGATCTTCCGGATCGGCGCGAGCATCGGCGTGGTCCACTTCGAGGCCGGCGCGGCGATCACCCAGCTGCTCAGCGAGGCCGATTCGGCCTGCTACCTCGCCAAGGAACAGGGCCGCAACCGCGTCTACGTGCACCACGCCGAGAACGAGGACGTGATGCGCCGCAGCGGCGAGCTCAACTGGACCTCGCGCATCCACGCCGCGCTCGCCGACAACCGCTTCGTGCTGTACGCGCAGAAGATCGTGCCGATCGCCGGCTCGCGCTCGAAGGAGTTGCACTACGAACTGCTGGTGCGCATGAAGGACGAGCAGGGCGAGCTGGTGCCGCCGATGGCCTTCATCCCGGCCGCCGAGCGCTACGGCCTGATGCCGGCGATCGACCGCTGGGTCGTCTCGCACGCGTTCGAATCGCTCGCGATGGCGCGTTCGCGTGGCGCCTGGGACACGATGTTCTCGATCAACCTCTCGGGCGCGACGCTCGGCGACAACGGCTTCGCGGATTTCGTCGAGGACCAGTTCCGCCTGCACGACGTGCCGCCCGACCGCATCTGCTTCGAGGTCACCGAGACCGCCGCGATCACCAACCTCATCCAGGCGGGCCGCCTGATCGAGCGCCTGAAGATCCAGGGCTGCAAGTTCTCGCTCGACGACTTCGGCGCGGGCATGTCGTCGTTCACCTACCTCAAGAACCTCTCGATCGACTTCCTCAAGATCGACGGCAGCTTCGTGCGCAACATCATGAAGGACGAGGTCGATGCCTCGATGGCCGATGCGATCAACCGCGTCGGCCACGTGATGGGCATCAAGACGGTCGCAGAGTTCGTCGAGGACGACGCGATCCTGCAGCGCCTGCGCTTCATCGGCGTGGACTACGCGCAGGGCTATGCGATCGAGGTGCCGTGCCCGCTGGCGTCGATCATCCCGCCCGCGCGGCCCACCAATGGCATCGGCCCGGCGCGGCGCTTCGAGCCGCAGGGTGCGCCGATGAGCGCGAAAAGCGTGGCGGCTTCGCGCTGGAACGCGCGCTAGGGCGTCGAGGTTGGCGAAATGACCTAGCCCGGATGACCAGCCTACGGCTGTTGAAGACGCATCCGGGCTACGCGTGGTATCTGCCGCGGTCAGTTGGTGGCAGGCTGCTCGAAGATGCCGAGCACTTCCCAGAACCCTGCGCCGCCGCTGTGCTTGTACTCGGACTTGCCGTTGTCGAGCGTGTAGCAGGTGTCGTAGACCAGGCCCTTGCAGAAGGCCAGCTGGAGCTTGTCCTCGGGATCCATGAGGTACAGGCCGTCCTTGGTCTCCTTCCAGATGCCGGACTGCGGCCCGAGCCAGCCTTCGCCCGGGGAGCGCCATTTTCCGTTCGCCTTGTGCGCGTAAACGATCTCGGGCTCGGCTTCGCCTTTCTTTGTCAGCTTGAGCGAAACGCTTTGGTTGGCCACGCTGCGTCCCCCAGGAAATTGGATATCGCGCAATCGGATATCGCTGCATTGAATCCGGCGTCCCGCATCGGAGAGCGCCCCGTGGGGCGCTCCGGGTTACATCATGATCACCGTGGCCGCATCGGTCAACCGCGGCCCGGAACGGGGCCGAAGACGTCGACCCGGCAGCGCCGCAGCGCCTCGAACGCGGCGACGCTTTCGATACCGATCCCTTTCGGCGACCCCGATACGAACAACGTCACATGGGGCACGGTTGCGGACAAGTCGACGCCCGACCGCTGCGCGAGCTGCGCGCGGAACGGATTGAGCGCGGCCGCCTCGAAGGTCGCGACGATGCTGCGGCGGTCCGGATCGGCTGACACCAGGTACCAGCACGCCGTCATCGCGCCGGGCGACCACGCGAAGCCTTCGAAGCACGCACGCACCGCGTCGTCATCCACGTGCCCGCGGACGCGCTCGGCCTCGTGGCGGCCGAGCACCGTCAGGTGGAACTCCTGCTTGCGCTGCAGGAGGCAGCCGTCGATCGCCCATTCGCCGGGCAGCGGGAACGCATGCAGGAAGCCGGGCCAGGTCAGCACCAGCGAACCGCGCTCGTTGAAGCCAGGCCATCGCCACGCGAGGAAGGTGCGCGGTGCTCGCGGGTCGCCGGTCATGCCGCCATCTTCGTCGATAGGCACGCGCCAGGCCAAGGCGAACGCGCGGAGATCAGCGGTGGGCTGCGGCGGGTTGCAGGCAATCGTCGGGCGCGCTCGCCATGATGAGGGCGAGTGTCGCGAAGGCAGCGGACTGGGCCTCGAGCCCGGGCCTGGACACACGGCCGAGCGTGTCGCGCTCGCTGTGGTGGACGTCGAAGTAGTTCGTGGCGTCAGGATCGATGTCGTAGAACGCGGTGCCTTCCGCGGAGAGCGGCTCGACGTCGGTGCCGCCGAACGCGCGGCCGGACGAGGCGGCGAGGTCGAACGGCGCGAGCGCGTCGGCGAGCGTCCGGTCGACCGCGCGCGGTCGGGCGGGGTCCGGCATCTGGAGCCGCCACGGGCGGCCCGAGCCCAGGTCCGATTCGGCCGCCACGACGTGGTGCGCCATCGCCGCCGACCGCTTCGCGTAGTCCTCCGCACCGAGGCCGCCGAGTTCCTCCGCGCCGAACAGCACGACGCGCACGTTGCGGCGGAACAGCCCGCGATAGGGAAGCAGGCGTTCCATCGCCGACACGACCACGCCGACGCCGGCGCCATCGTCCTCGGCGCCCGTCCCCAGGTCCCAGGAATCGAGGTGCGCGCCGAGCAGCACGGTTTCGCGCGTGGACGCACGCGCGTCGATCTGGCCGATGACGTTGCGGGAGACCAGGCCCGGCGACGTCCTCGCGCTAGAACGAAGCAGGACGTTGGCCGACACCCGGCCCGCGAGCGCCTCGGCGAGGAAATCGGCATCGGCATTCGATGCGGCAACCGCGGGAATCCGCGCGACGTCAGCCGCGCCGCGGCTCCAGCCGGCGTGCGGAGCGCGTTCGTCGTCGGTGCCGATCGAGCGGATCACCAGCCCGATGCCGCGCTTGCGCGCCACGTGCGTGGCGCCGTCGCGACGGACGACGACCGCTTCCTGGTAGCCGCTGCGGTCGCGCGCGCGGCGCATGCGCACGTCGAGGAAGACGATGCGGCCGGCGACCGCGTCCACGGGAGCCGCGTCGAGTTCGGTCAGGCTCGAAAAACGCACGAGCTGCCCGCGCAATCCTTCCGGCGGCGTGGCCGTGCTGCCGCCAAGCGCCGCCACGCGCAGCGCGACCGGGACTTCGCCCTGCCATTCGAGCGCGGCCGATCCACGCTCCCATCCATCGAACGCGAAGGCCTGGGTTTCGACGCGGTCGAGCTTCAGCGACCGCAGTTTCGACGCCGCCCAGATCGCCGCGGCGCGTTCGGATTCCGATCCCGCGGGACGCGCGCCGAAACCGAGCACGAGTTCGCGCGTGACGGCGTAGGCCGAAGGCGAAGCGGACCCCTGCGAACGCACGTTGGCGACGGCGCCGGCGAGCGCCGGCGACAGGCAGGCGTCGACGGCAGGGTGCCCGGACGAGGCCACGGCGAACGGCGCCGCCATCGCGAGTGCCGCCGCGATCATCGGTCGCGCCGTCGGCCGATCGCGGGCGTGGCGCCGTGTCACGCGAGTCGCCCCGGGTTCCGCAATGCCTCCGGATCCCACCCGTGGGTTTCGCCGCGCGCGTGCCGGCACCAGGCGTACAGCGCGTCGTACACGACCAGGCCGTGGCGGAGCATCGCGTGGTCGTCGCGGAACACGTGCGAAAGGCCGAGCGAAATGGCGAGCAGTCCCGCGCATTGCGGCGCGAGTTCCGGCCGCGCGGTGTCGGCGCCGCGCACGATCGTCGCGAGCGCGGCGAGCGCCGGGTCGTCGAGCGCGTAGCGCCGCAGGAAGGCGTCGAAGCTGCAGTCGTCGCCGACGTGCGTGAACTCGACGTCGGGTACGTCGTAGGGAATGGCTTCCTGGTCGCGCGCGACCGCGAGCACTTCGGCGGCCGGAACGAACAGGAACTCCGGCGCGTCGTCGATGAAGCGCGCGATCAGCCAGGGGCAGGCGATGCGGTCGATCTTCGGTCTTTCGCGGGTCACCCACTTCATGGCGAGCCTCGTCGATCCGGGCGTTTGTCATGTATACTACATTGACGTAGTATTTGCTACATGACCGATCCGAAGTCCTGGCTGATGCTGGTCAGCAGCGTGGCGGGCGAGAACCGCACGGCGCGCATGCGCATCTGGCGCGCGCTCAAGTCCAGCGGCGCGGGCGCGCTGCGCGACGGCGTCTACCTGCTGCCCCTCTCGGACGCCGCGCGCGCGGTGTTCGACGAGCAGGTGCGCGAAGTCACCACCGCCGGCGGCTCGGCGCAGGTGCTCGCGTTCGCGACGTCGGACGGGGGGCAGCAGGACGACTTCCTGCGGCTGTTCGACCGCGGCGGCGACTACGCCGGGCTGTTCGAACGCCTGCGCGCGTTCGTGTCCGGACTGGCGAAGCTCGACGAGGGGGAAGCGCGACGCGGCCTCGCGGCACTCCGGCGCGACATCGCGGCGCTCGCCGCGATCGACTTCTTCCCCGGCGCGCCACGGCAGCAGGTGGAGCGGGGGCTCGCCGACGCGGAAGCGGCGATCAACGCGCGTTTCTCGGCCGACGAACCGCATGCCGGCGAGGGCGCGGTTCCGCCGCGCGACCGCGCGCGTTACCGCGGGCGCACCTGGGCCACGCGGGAACGGCTGTGGGTCGATCGCGTCGCATCGGCGTGGCTGATCCGCCGCTTCATCGATCCGAAGGCGAAATTCCTGTGGCTGAAGAAGCCGAAGGACTGCCCGAAGTCGGCGGTCGGTTTCGACTTCGACGGCGCGGAGTTCACCCATGTCGGCGCGCGCGTGACGTTCGAGGTGCTCGCGGCCGCCTTCGGGCTGGACCGCGACCCGGCGATCGCGCGCATCGGCGCGATCGTGCATTACCTCGACGTCGGCGGGATCGCGGTACCGGAAGCGGCGGGGTTCGCCGCGATCATGGCCGGCGCGCGCGCCCAGCAGGCCGACGACGGCAAACTGCTGAAAGCCATGGGCGGCGTGCTCGATGCCTTGTACGCCGGCTATGCCGCATCCGGATAGTGCCCGGTCCCCCTGGTGTTCCCGGATTCGAATGACCCCTTCGCGCACCCTACTGGAGATGCCGACATGCCCGATCCGATCGCTTTCGCCGGCCGTCACGCACCGCGGCCTCTGCCGTTCGACCCGCGCTCGCTCGCCGGGCTTTCCGAACGGCTCATCGTCTCGCACCACGAGAACAACTACGGAGGGGCGATCCGCAACCTCAACAACCTCGAGAAACAGCTCGCGCAGGTGACGAAGGACACGCCGGCTTTCGTGGTCGGCGGACTGCGCCAGCACGAGTTGATGTACCGGAACTCGATGACGCTGCACGAGGCGTACTTCGGCAACCTCGGCGGCGACGGGCGCCCCGACGGCGCGATCGCGGAGGCGATCGCCGGCGCCTACGGCAGCGTCGACGCCTGGGAGACCCATTTCCGGCTGACCGGTGCGAGCCTCGGCGGCGGCAGCGGCTGGGCGATCCTCGCGTTCGAGCTGGCGACCGGCGAGCTGCGCACGTTCTGGTCGGGTCATCACACCCAGGCGCTGGCAGGCGCGCTGCCGCTGCTGGTCATGGACATGTACGAGCACGCCTACCAGATGGACTACGGCGCCGGCGCGCTGAAGTACATCGACGCGTTCTTCGCGAACATCCAGTGGGATGCCGTGAACCGCCGGCTCGAACTGGCACGCGTGGCCCGCCACGCGCTCGGGAACTGACGTGGCAGGCCCCGCGGCGGTCCACCAGGCGTCACCCGAAAGCGTCAGCCTCGCCGAAGCCACCCGCGTGTGGTCGAAGATCGGCTGGCTCGGCTTCGGCGGGCCGGCGGGACAGATCGCGCTCATGCACCGC
>Ga0070672_100001755_pt1 | contig 13573 bp, 10 predicted proteins | sample KBSM13metaG_FD_66151 | JGI IMG/M metagenome (GOLD analysis project Ga0070672, IMG submission 66151) | Miscanthus rhizosphere microbial communities from Kellogg Biological Station, Michigan, USA - KBS M1-3 metaG | ecosystem: Host-associated > Plants > Roots > Rhizosphere > Soil ... | reverse complement strand
TTGCTTTTGCTGGTATTCCCGTTCCGCCAGCGCGCGCTGGCGTCTCATCTCCGCAAACGGATCATCGGGAGCTGCGGGCTGCGCGCTCGCGTCGTTGATCGAGACTGTATCGCCGCCGGGCGCGTCAGGTTCTTGTCGCACTGGCGTCGGAGCGATTGTTTGCGTCGGGGAGCGAGAAATCCTATCGCTTGGATGTGCAGACTCCTGAGCGAGCGGGGCGGCGTTCGGATGACTCGATGGTTGCGTATGCTCGGCCTGCACAGCGGCGCCGGTGTCGACGATCGAGTCGTTCGCGGCTGCCGACGGGGCCATCTGCTTCGAGTCCTTACTCAAGGACTCGGTGAGCGTCACTTCGACGAAGGAAGTTTGCGCGCTCGCGTGACCTTTTGGCACTTGCGTGTCTTTCAAAGCGAACCACGCGATGACCAGCAGACAAGCATGGCCGCTGAGCGATAATACTAACGAACGCAACCAGCCGTAGGGCAAGCGGATTTGGGAAAGAACGGCTCGCATCTGCGCAGCATATCGCTTGAGCCCACAGAGAGCGGCTCCGAGACGTCTGCAAGTGGGTTCGCGCGGGCCCATGGACCGCCGCGGCAAGCCCGACTGCCCTTGTCGTGGCTGGCTGATGCGCCTCTTGCAAAGTCTTTTTCCGAGGAGTATTCCTCCCCACCTGCCCTGTCGTGCAACGCGCAGGGGATTGGGGTGCAAGGACGCGTTCGCCATCTGATCACCAGCCCTGGGGAGGGAAGGATGATCGCTTCTCCTATTCTGCTGTCGCGTTCGGCCTTTGGTCGCCACTCGCCTGTGCTTTTGGATCCGATGCGCGTGTTGCGCGCTATCGTGGTCTTGCTCACTTGCCTTCTTGCAAATGGCTTTCTGCTTGCCGGGACGGCGGACGCTGCCAATGAAAGCGGCGTTTTACTGCAGAACGTGTCCCCCGTCCGATCTGGGTGGTACTGGGACGAGGGGGCGGCTAGATCCGCCATCCAATCGTGGCTGGACAATGGCTATCCTTATCCCAATGGCACCTGGAATGGGAGCTGTGCCCCGAAGGGGTGGTATTCGATTGGGGGGCAGCCATGGAATCCCCTTATCCCTGAGGCGCCTGGTTACACCCTTTATACAGCGGACGAGGTCTGCCACCCCAACAATGGTGATCCGGATTCGACCTTTAACCCAGTTGACACTGAAACGTATTTCTGTGGTGGCGACTACGTCTGGCAGAAAGACGACCCTATCACCGGCCCAGGCTGCAAGAAGGGCTACCGGCTCGCAGCGAAGAACAATCCCGATCCGAAGGGAAAGTGCGGCTGTGACGGGCAAGTTGTTCCAGGCGATCCGGTCGATGCGGGCACCGGCAACATGTACCTGCGTGAGCCGGACTTCGTAGCTGCAGACCCGCGGATGCAATTTACGCGGGTTTACAACAGCAATGGATTTAGCCAAGCCCAGTCGACCGTTGGCAACGGGTGGCAAGGGGAACTCGACGAGCTACACGTCCTGAGCATGGAGCAAGGCCTTCCAGCCATCGCCCAGACCTATGTCGAGATGTCCCGGGTGTACTCAAACGCTTCGGATGCATGCACCCAAGGGTGGTCGGAAATCGCCACGGGTGGCGGAGTCTCGGCCAATGCTGATCCGAGATGGGCGGGCGTAACGGCAAGCTATGACGGCGCTGGCCACTGCAACCTGTCCAATGGACAGTCGCTTCCAGTATTGGGCACTGGACAACAAATAGGCATTTCCGGTTCCACGGATTCTGCACAAAGGTTGATCACGCTTCTCCGTGGCAACGGCGCGAAATACTGGATGTACTGCACTCAAGGCGTATGCCAAGGGACCGGCGCGCTCGCCAAGGTGAACATGACCGTTGACACCACGGGTTATACCGTCCATGACCGACAGGGCAACACAGAGCGCTACAACATTCGGGGCTTCCTCACCACGCTTACCTGGAAGGATGGGTACCAGCAGTCCTTCGTGTACAACAATGACAACGATGGCTACGGCCAGCTTTCCGACGGGATGGGCTCGCCGCTGTCGGTCACCGACAATCACGGCCGCGCAATGACGTTCGGCTACGATGCCAACGGCATGCTTTCGACGCTCACTACTCCCGATGGAGTCGTACATTACGCGCACGATGCGCATGGTCGACTGACGTCGGTGACTTATCCGACCGGGTATTCGCGGACTTACCACTACGACGATACGGCCAATCCGAACGCCATCACGAGCCTCGTGGATGAAAATGGGGCTACGTTGACCACGTGGACGTACGATTCGTTCGGACGAGCGACGGACGTCGTGCAAAGTGGGGGCGTCGGGCATTACACGTTCGCGTTCAACGTAGACGGTACGCGGACCTTTACCGATCCTCTCCTTACATCGCGAACCCTGACATTTCAAAGTCCGTTCGGCTTCCAGCAGCTCTTGCATGTTGCCGGTGCGGTGTGCGATGTATGCGGCAACGGACAGACGAACACCTACCAAGCCAACGGCACGCTTGCTACGCAGACGGACTGGAACGGCAAGGTCACGGCTACGACATACGACGCCAACGGCCTTCTGGACGATCTGGTCGAGGCGCAGGGTTCGGACGTGCAGCGTTCGACACACATCGACTGGGATACCACTCTGCGCAATCCGACGCAGACGACCGTGGCCAACCTCTCGGGAACCTTCCTGGCCAAGACGAACTGGACCTACAACGCCCGCGGCGAGCCACTGACCATCACCCGCACCGATCCTGCCGCCACGACCAATACCCGGACGTGGACGGCGACCTACTGCGAAGCGGCCGACATCACCGCCGGCGTCTGCCCGCTGCTCGGCCTGGTCAAGACCATCGATGGCCCGCGCACGGACGTCAGCGATATAACGACCTACACGTATTACGCCAACGACGATGGCGGCTGTCCGGCGACCTGCACGCATCGCAAGGGCGACCTCTGGAAGGTCACCGATGCTCTCGGCCATGTCACTACCTTTACCAAGTACGACGGTTCCGGCCGGCTGCTGTCAATAACCGACGTCAATGGCGTCGTTACGGACTATAGCTACGGCTCGCGCGGCTGGCTGACGCAGGTCGCGGTGCGCGGCACCAACGATGCGGTGACCAGCGACGACGTGATCACCGGCTACACGTACGACCCCGCCGGCCAGCTCACGCGGCTGACCCAAGCAGACGGCTCGTACTACGGTCTCACGTGGGACGGCGCGCACCGGCTGACCGACATCGCCTGGAAGGATGCATCCAACAACCTCGCGGCGTCCATCCACTACACCCTCGACGCGATGGGCAACCGCACCCAGGAGGACACCTTCGACGCCTCGTCGCCGACGGTGCCCAAGCGCAGCCTCAAGCGCACCTTCAACGCCCTCGGCCAGCTCGCAACGACCCTCAACGCTGACCACACCACGGTCAACGGCACCTATGGCTACGACGCGAACGGCAATCCGACCTCGGTCACCAACGGCCGCGGCTACGTGACCCAGTACAGCGTCGACGCGCTCAACCGGGTGTACCAGATTGCGCAGGACCCGGGCGACTCGACCCATGTCAACGCCTACACCGGTCTGACGCTGGACGTGCTCGACCGCACAACCCAGGTCAACGACCCGCACGGCCTGCCCACGAGTTACCAGTACGACGGTCTGGGCAACCTCAAGCAGCTCGGCAGCCCGGATACCGGCACGGCATATTCCAGCTACGACGCCGCTGGCAACCAGATCAGCCGGCAGGATGCCCGCAATGTCACCGCGACGTACACCTACGATGTACTTAACCGCCTGACCGGCATCGTCTACCCGACCACCGCGCTCAACGTCAGCATCGGCTACGACACCCTGGAGTCCGGCTGCCCGGCGCTGGGCACGTTCCCGGTCGGCAAGATGACGCACTTCACCGATGGCTCGGGTACCACCCTGTTCTGCTACGACCGCTTCGGGCGGGTGGTGCGCAAGTTCGTGTACGTGCTGACCGCGATGTACACGACCGCCGACAACAGCTTTGACAAGATGGGCCGTCCTACGAATATCACGTTGCCGCGCGGAACCCATGTGTACTACACGTACGACGGGGTGGGCCGGATCATCGGGGTGAACTACCAGCTGTCCAGCCAGTCGAGCCAGCACGTGCTGGTGAGCAACGTCACCTACTACCCGTTCGGGCCCGTGGCGAGCATCACCTACGGCAGCGGTGTGGGCGCCCGCACGGTGACCTACGCCTACGATGCCGACTACGTGATCGGCGGGGTGCACGACAGCGCTTCGGGCGGATTGAATCTGACTTTCCTGCGCGACACGATCGGCAACCTGACCCGGGTCACCAGCACGACCGCGAGCAGCAACTTCGGGTACGACCCGCTGGACCGGTTGAAGCGGGTCGGCGATGCGCTGAGCAGCGACGCGCAGCTGGCCGCGTTCACCTACGATGCGACCGGCAACCGGCTCACCAAGCAGGCCGCGAGTGGCTCGCCACTGTCGAACTACACCTACCCGAACACCAGCCACCGGCTGCTGAGCACCGGCCCGACCGGCAACGTCATCACCCGCGGCTACGATGCGATGGGCAACACGACCTCGATCGGCAGCCTCAACTTCACCTACGACGATACCGGCCGCATGAGCGTGGTGAAGAACGGTTCGACCCAGCTGCGGCAGTACAGCTACAACGCCCGCGGCGAGCGCACACGCAAATCGCACACCGGCTTCGTCAACGACACCCAGAAGATGATCTACGACGAGAACGGGCACCTGCTGGGCGATTTCGACAATGGCAACAACATCATCGACGAGTACATCTGGATGGATGACCGGCCGGTGGGGGTCGTCGTTGGGACTGGCACAACGGTCGACTACGTGGAGTCCGATCACCTGGGCACGCCGCGGGCGGTGATCGATCCGACGCCGAATACGGCGGTGTGGAGTTGGGCGTTGACGGGAGATCCGTTCGGGGAGTCAACTCCGAATCAGGATCCGGATGCGGATGGGACGAACTTCACGTTCAACTTGAGGTTCCCGGGGCAGACGTATGACGCCGAGAGCGGGTTGAGTAATAATTACTTCAGAGATTTCGACTCTGGTGCGGGGCGACTTGTGCAAAGCGACCCGATTGGCCTATATGGTGGCATATCGACGTATAGTTATGCAAAGAGTAATACACTAGCTCTCGTTGATCCTTCGGGTTTGGATCCCCATGACTTCTATGGATCACGGGAAGATGCTGCGAGCGACTATGCTAATTTTGTGTACAGCCATTCATTTGGTGAGCGACCAGAGTTCGAGCCAAATCAAGAAGTATCGAATTGGCTTGTTCCGAGTCCGAACGGATTATGTTGGTCGTATTCTGGGGATTTTGGAAAGGGACCAATTGGTGGTGGTGAAAACGACCATGCTCCAATGCCGCCGCGCCCGAGCGACGGCGCAGTCGGAATTCACACCCACACGATCCTTGCGCAGACTCAAGAATATCGGATAGAGGCGTCGGGAAAAGACCTAATGCGCACAACATCGAGCTATGGTTTAACCGGAAACCAGTTTGTTGTTGGTGTAATGAAGTCTTCTCAATCATATCCAAATATCTACGGAGGCGTATCATTCCGTGGGGAAATTTGGGTGTCGGAGTACGAAAAGAAAAAAATGACCCAGCATTTCAAAGCTGGGCACCCATCCAAGGTCGACAAAGCAGTATGCGGATGTACAAAATGAAACGTGCTCAAAATTATTTCCTCTTGATCGCACTGAGCTTGGTTTCCCAGGCGTCGCTTTGCGAGATGCCGAGAGATGAGTTGGAACACTATCGATATCACGATTTGACTTTGGTAGGAACTTTTAGGTCGGCGTCCGGATGGCGCGCGTGTTTTCAGTTGCCCGATAAGTCATTAAGGATAGCTGATCAAGGCTCGTATGTTGGCCCAAATTCCGGACGAATTACTGAAATTGGAAATAATCGACTGGTGGTAACAGAGTTGATAGACGTGAACCAAGGTGAGCTGTTGGAAAATTCATTTGCTTGGCCAATGAAAGTGCGAACTATTGACATCAAGTCGACCGGCTGCACCGCTGCCAGACTGGCACACAAGGGAAAGAACAAGTGAACGGGGGTACTAGGGCCGCCGTAACTGATCGGGACCTATACACCTCCAGTCGGCCGCGAACGCGCGGGGACGACGCGCGCCGAGTCACCGCCACCTGACGCGCTCAACCGCCTGAGCGGCATCGTCTTCCCGACCACTGCGCTGAATGTCGGCATCGGCTGCTACACCCTCGAGTCGAACTGCCCGACCCAGGACACCTTCGTCCATGGCCGTATGACCCACTGAGCTGCTCGCACCACGGCGGCGTGGGCCGGCTGGCTCCAGAGCTGTGTGCATGGACGGCACGTCCACGACGACGAAGGAACACAAGGGCGCATGCTCCGGACACAAGGGCGTCGACCGCTGGCTGGACCGATAGCAGGCCGACGCGCGGGCGGGTCGTCCTGCCATCGCAGGCACTCCAGGCGTTGCGGCCCGCCGGGCGCGTCTACCTTGGTACGCAGCACCTGCAGTTGAACATGGCCGGCTTCCGCCTTTCACTTTGCGCCTTTTCCGCCCCCCGGATCGTCGCAGTCCGACACGGAGCGGTACTGGCGAAGGTTCGCCAGCGCCCGTGTCCTGCCGGCGTCTGTTCGAGGGCCCGTCGAGCACCCACCATGCCATTGGCATCGCCGTTTTCCGGGTACGCAAGGAGCCTCACAGGGCTTGCCATCACGGCGTCGTCGACCTCCGCAAGGTACCCCTTTTGATGAAGTCGCCACGTTGCCCTCCTGTACCGAAGTTATTCGCGCGTCCGTGCGCGAGGAAACGCGAACACGGATGGTGCCCTTTTGGGGCGGTCCCTAGCACTCGACGTCCTGGGGCTTTCGCGAGTGAGGAAAGGCCTTGACCCTGCAGCCAAGCCTTATACCTAGGAACAATGTTCCTAACCCGTCTTGTTGGAAGGGATGGCCGTTCGAGGAGGTGGTACTACCTCCCTACGACTCTTTCGCTGAGTACAGTGGGATCCGCGCAGCGGCCCGCCTGCGGCCTCGAGGTCAGCGTGGATCATCTGCCGCACCTCGGCACTCGACTTGTTCGAGACGCCCTTGTTCCTGCCGCCGGTTTTCGCGCCCTGCATGGTCCATTTCCCTCCAGCTTAGAGCGGTCGTGGAATTGGTTTTCCGGCTTTGCGGCGGAAGCACCAAGGGCACGCAGTCACGCGGTCGGGACAGCTCGGCCAGAGCAATACCGAACCGCAGCCGGCGCACTCTACGGCCTTGCTGTAGCCCGGTGGCGTGAGGCCCCTGTCCATCATTAGGCCGATCTCCTGAGCTCGCAGGTACACGCGCGCGGTCGCCCTGGGCAGTCCGCGGCATTCGCGAATATCGTCGGCGGAAAGATTGCGGACGATGCAGCGAGCAACACCCGAGCAGTCGGCAGGCCGCTCAAGCTTGCTGCGCAACTTGACGCACACGCCGTCCTCTTCTTCGCCCACTTGTTCTCGTGCCGGGACAACCGGGACAGCCGGAACATGGCGTTCTTGTGTGACTACAGGCGTCCCGGCTTGCGTTGACACGTCCGGGACAGCCGGGACTAGACCATGCCGCTGGAGGATCGCGGCCACGCTCATGTCGTTTTCTCCCACAGGTCCGGCATTACCACGTACACCCGGTCCTTTCGGCCATCGGGCAGTCGACACTGGCAGGTCGCGCCGCCATCGGTGTCAATCTTTAGGGCACCCACACCTTTTAACGCACGGGTGACCGACAAGTGGTCGAAGCCGACACATACCTCCCGTTTGAAGCTCTCGCGTTCAATGTAGTACACGGGGCCCGCTTCGCTCTTCTTGCGGAACCCAACCCGATTGATGGTGCGACTTGCAACCACCGCATTTTCATCGCACCAAGGCGTGAACCTCGCTTCTCCGTGAGCCTCCAGAAAAGCGCGCACCTGGGCGATCATCGCAGCAGGCTCGGCGTTCCCCGCCGTCCCGCGCTGCGTAAGCCAAGCCCCGAAGCAGGCCTTTGCCGCGCGCATTGCTTCCTCAGGCTCCCAGCCGGTTAGACCCCATGCGGTAGCCAGCTCTCCAGCCGCGGCGCAAAGCGCGAATCGGTCGGCGACGCGTCGGACCTGCCCGGACGCATCTGCCGGCAACAGGCCTGTGGCGACGTGGGCTTGTAGCTCGCGCAATGCCTCGCCGGACTTCGCAGGATTGTCGACAAGGTCGCAAAGGAAGGCAGGCAGCACCATGCCGTAATGCCTCGACGCGGCGGCCTTTAAGGCGTCTGCAAACGCACCAGCATGCAATCCATCGGGGACGACATCGAATATGCCGTGTCCTACGCCAGCGTCGGCCGGGATGTCGATCACTCGCACCTCTTGCCCGGCGCGCACTTTCCCCCCGGACTGCGTCACCAGCTCCGACAAGCCAACTTCGCCGGCCGACAGGAACAATACGCGCCAGGTCGTAATGGCGCGTGGCGAACCGTCACGATGGCTTCGACTCTTCCCCTGTCCGTTCGCCAGCAAATAAGCCACCTGACCGGCGTGTTTCGGCTCTAGTTGACCGATTTCGTCCAGAACCAGCAGTAGGTCCGAGTGCAGAGCGGCGACACCCTCCAGGCCGTTGTCCGTGGCGCGCCAAGTGCGCACGTAACTCTCCGGCGGTCCAAACACAGACGCCGCGACCGCGAGCGCGGTCGACTTTCCGCAACTGCTTGGACCTCGCCAGTGGAGTCCGCAGCCCTCGGTGCGGAGCAAGCCGAGGCAGGGTCCGGTGAAGGCGGCGCACAGGCTAAGCACCAGCCTCGAATTGCCAGCGCATGGTGCCGCGACCTGCTCGCGCCATCCGGCAAGCGTTCCGGATTGCCCTAACGCAATGCCTTCCGTGCTCGCTGCCTGGAACAGCACGGGCTCCGCCTTGGTGTCACCAAAGGTTTCCCGCGGCAGCACGAACGCGTCGCCATGCCACCCGGTACGGCTCACGCAACGTGCAGTGACTTCCGGGACCGCGCGCTGGATGTAGTCAGCGACCAACCGACGAAGGGTCGGATTCGACGCGATCACCAAGCCTTCGGACAAGAGGGCCGCGCGCAGTTCTTCTCCGCTCCCTGCGAGCATCCGCATCGGCATGCACCAGCGGTGTTCCCGTCCATCGGGATCGGCGAACACCAGCAACCGGCCCCATTCGCCGTTCTGGGCGTCCCGAGCCTTTGCCTCGACCTTCAGCGGCGAGCAGACCCACTGCGGCGTGGCAAAGGACAAGCTGCCCGACTTGCTGTCGCGGAAGACGTCGTGCCAGTACACGCCAGCCTGGCGGTCTCCGTTGGCCTGTTCGAGCTCGAAGTGCGGGTGGGGATCGGCGTTGTTGTCCCGGTTGTCTAGATTCAGCCCCGGCTCGGCCGGGACGCTGGAACCGTTGATTGACGCTGTGTCCCGGCTGTCCCGGTTGTCCCGGGCCGATGTGGAAGGGTGGCGCAGCCCCGTCATGCGCTGCAGACGCTCGAGATCCAGCTCGGCGCGACGCTCAATGTCTGCAACGCGGACTATTTTTTCGGTGCTCATTGAGCCAACACCTCCCGGCAGGTGTCGATGCGTTGGACTGCCAGCATCAGCCGGTCGTGGTCTTGGCTCGACAGTGCCAAGCCCTGCGCTAGGTCGTGAGCGGCGATGCTGACCACAGCGGCCTCGGTAGCCAGAACAGACAGCGCCGAAGACCACGCGCTGCGTCGTACGGCCTCACGTGCGGCTTTGCGCGTCTCTGGCGACGGATCACGGAGCCGGTCGGGGTATAGGTCCGCTAACCGCAACCCAACCGCGGCGAGAATCCCCGGGGTGTCGGAGCAGGCGAAGCACGTCATCAGAAGACGGCCGTCGTCGGCCTCGACAATCGCCAGCGTCCCTCGCGCATTCGCGTGTCCGTTTGGGCAGTCCGCGCGCCAGCCGGCGCCTGCGCGGCAGACTCCGCGCAGCAGTGTCAGGAATCGGTCCAAGGGGCGAACCGAGAAGTGGCTGTCGTTCTGCATATCAGCGCCAACGAAGGCAATTTCAGTCGACCTACGGCAGCAGGCATTGGGCTTTGCAGTAATGCTCCTAGTCATTGCTTTCGCTCGGCGCTGCGGCCTCGAGAAGGGCGCGGATGTCCTCAACTCGCCAAGCGGTGATCCTGGCGCCCAGCGCGCGCGAGGGCTTCGGGTACCGGCCTGTTCGACAGCCTTCCCACCACGTCGATGCGCACACGGGGACCAGCGCGGGGATCGCAGGGCGATTCTTCTTGGCGGGGCGGCCGATGATGTCGGCGAGGCGGAGAAATCCGGTTTGAGGCAGTGAAAGCAGCGTCACGTGATGTGCTCCTGTCCGAAGATCGGAGCCAACGTGCGCCAACGTGCATAACTGTTCATCGTTACGAAACGCCAAATTTTTCTGCGTTTCGTTCGGAAGCCATTGGAGTTGTGGCCTAGGAAGCGCCCTTCGGTCTACGACTCTCGGGCTTGCAGAGCCGAAAGATTACGGGGATTTCAAGTTGGTCCGCACCTGGAAAAAACACTTGGGCAAACGCTCGCGTCTCCTCGTAGAGGGGACGGCCATAGCGGCCTTCGAAGTGGCGAGACAGAACCCTCAAGAAGAATGTTCTGGCGGCGTTTTTTTCGTTAGGGCGGGCGATTCTTCTGGGCGAAGGGGGACTCTCGTTCCATGCAACGGCCGCCTCGCGAATTGTCTCCAGAAAGTCCGCTGGGTGGTCAAACACGGCGAGCACGCCTCGCATCCATCCATTAAGAACTTGCTCGCCTAACGGGTTCTTAGGGTCCTGGTACGCCGCCATCCGGCGAATCAGTCGATACCGCAGGTCATTGCATGCGAAGAGCCAATCCAGCGATTGGCTCGTGATTTCGAATTGTTTGAGCTCGAGTGCGAGCCCGGCGGCGTGATTCTGAATGCTACGCGCAGACTCTCGTCGCTGCTTTGTCGTGAGCCTTGCTTCCGTCCCGAAACCGGAATATGACCGCTTCAGGAATTCGGCAAGTGGTCGAAGTTGGGACGGATGCGCTTTGATGTTGTCCGCCTTGGATGCGGCCCTACGAAGCTCTTGCTTGTGAATAGTTGCCCAAGTCTTCCTGGGTGCCCCGGACGCAGTGTCTAGCGCTCGTACGAGTTCCGAGTAACCGGCCAGTTCTGGGAAGCGGACGAATTCTTCTCGAATCCACGCGGGCGTTCCTCGAGGCAACGCTGGCGAGAGAGTCGGTCGCGTCAGCCCCAATGGTGCTGGTAAGAGAGTCGGTCGCGTCAGCCGCAATGGTCTCGGATCCGAAGACATCGAGTTTCTCCTGCAATTCCAAACTCCTTGCGACCCTGGCTCGAATGCGGAGAGAGAGGAATCGAGATACCGGAGGCGGAGCCTAATTCGGTCGGTCACTCAACGGGGTTGCTTGTCGCGTCTTTCGCTTCATGGGCACCACCTTGCCGCCTTGCTTGAGCGCGTCCAGGTAGTCCGCCCACTGCTGCATCATCAAGCGGCGCTCAGGCAGGTGCGAAGTGCGGTTGTAGGCGCGCCCGTTGGCATCGCGGACCGCATGCGCAAGCTGGTGCTCGATGTAGTCCGGGCGGACGTGCAACACCTCGTCTAAAATCGTGCGCGCCATGGCCCGGAATCCATGGCCAGTCATGGTTTCCTTGTCGTAGCCCATTCGGCGCAGGGCGGCGAGCACGGCATTGTTGCTCATGGGCCGCTGGCGACTGCGCGCGCCGGGGAACACGAAGCGCCCGGTGCCGGTCAGGGCATGAAGCTCCTTGAGGACCGCTACAGCCTGCGAGCACAAGGGGACTATGTGTGGCTCGCCCATCTTCATGCGGATGGCGGGAATGTTCCACTGCGCGCCATCCAGGTCGATTTCCGTCCATTCGGCAAGCCGCAGTTCGCCCGACCGGAGGAACACCAGCGGGGCGAGCTTGAGGGCGCAGCGCGTGATGAAGCTTCCGCTGTATCCGTCGATCGAGCGAAGCAACCCGCCCACGGCCTGGGGCTCCGTAATCGCCGCGTAGTGCGTCGGAACTACCGACTCAAGGGCGCCACGCAGGTCGGCGGACGGATCGCGTATAGCACGTCCTGTGGCGACGGCGTAGCGGAGCACTTGCCCGCAATTCTGCAAAGCCCTGTGGGCTGTCTCCCTCGCGCCGCGTTCCTCGATCCGTCGGAGCGCCTTCAACAGGTCCGGCGCGGTCAGGTCGGCGACGGCGCGAGAGCCGATCCACGGGAACAGGTCACGTTCGAGCCGGGCAATGATTTTCTCGGCATGGCTGGCTGCCCAAGTCGGCGACCGCTTGGCGTACCACTCGCGGGCTACGACCTCGAAACTGTTCGCGGCCCGATCCGCTCCTGCGGTCTTCTCGGCCTTCCGGTGTTCGCCGGGGTCGACGCCAGAAGCGAGAAGCTTGCGCGCGTCGTCGCGCTTGGCGCGAGCGTCTGCGAGGGAGGTGTCGGGGTAGGTGCCAAGGCTCAGCAGCTTCTCCTTACCGCTGTGGCGGTACTTGAGCCGCCACCAGCGCGAACCGTTCGGATTGAGCAGCAAATACAGGCCGCCACCGTCGGAAAGCTTGATGGGCTTGGCGCCAGGCTTAGCATTGCGGATCGAGGTCGCGGAAAGGGCCATTGTGGGGGTAACTCCGTGCCGTAGAGGGCGCGTTACCCCCAAAGCTACCCCCGGTTACCCCCGGATTGCAACGCACCGCATCGGACAGCATCGGGCACAAAAAAGGTCGGAACCATTGCTGTAGCTAGGTTTCCCGGCCTTCGTTGGACTTCTTTGGATCGTGAAATGGTGGCCGGAGACGGAATCGAACCGCCGACACGGGGATTTTCAATCCCCTGCTCTACCAACTGAGCTACCCGGCCACGGTCGCGCGGGCTGGGCCGGCGAGCTGCGCATGATAGACGGGGCAGGGGTCGCGGGCAAGGCGGGGGCGATGAATCGGGACTTAGCGTGGGATCGGCGGACGCGTCCGGCGCCGGGCAGCGCACGTATCGTGGGCGCAACGGCAGGAGGAATCGCGATGGACACGAATACGGCGCTTTTGCACGGTCGCACGGCATCGGACCACGGAACCCGCGGATCCGGGCGAATCGCGTTCGCCCTGCGCATCGGAGCAGCCATGGCGCTGCTCGGCGCGTCGGCCGCGTGTTCGACCTTCCAACCGCAGCCGCCCAGTCCCGCGGTGGCCCAGCGTCTGCAGGAAGTGCGCGCGATCGCCGGCCCGCCGGTCGATTCGTTCCGTTTCATGAACTTCAGTTCGTTCGAACCGATCGGCCTGGCGGACCTGCTGGTGTTCACGACGCCGCGCGAGGCTTGGCTGCTGCACCTGGACGGGCCGTGCCGCGGGCTGGATTTCGATCCGTTCCTCGGGCTCACCTCGCACATGCACCGGGTATCGGCGGCGTTCGACAGCGTGCGGGTGAGGGACAACCCGATTCCGTGCAGGATCGTGGAGATCAGGCCGGTGAATGCGGCGACGTTGCGGCATATCGACCGCGAAAAGAAGGCGCAGTCGCAGCC
>Ga0070672_100001744_pt1 | contig 13617 bp, 8 predicted proteins | sample KBSM13metaG_FD_66151 | JGI IMG/M metagenome (GOLD analysis project Ga0070672, IMG submission 66151) | Miscanthus rhizosphere microbial communities from Kellogg Biological Station, Michigan, USA - KBS M1-3 metaG | ecosystem: Host-associated > Plants > Roots > Rhizosphere > Soil ... | reverse complement strand
GGCCGGTGCACGCCCTGCGCGTCGGCGTAGACGTTGTAGGTGATGCCGTGCTCGCGGATCTGCCGCTCGGTGAGCGAGAGCGTGTCGCTGACCTCGCGCTCGCTGCGCTCGGCGAGCGCGCGCAGGAACGCGTCCCAGTGCGGGCGCGGTCGGCCCGGCGCGGCGAGGAGCTCGTCGAAGCGCCCCTCGGGCGCCGCGTAGCCGGCGAGGAGTTGATCCAGCATCGTCGCAAAAAAGACGAACGCTACAACGCCGACGGCGGCCGGCGCAGATCGAGGGTGTGCGGAAAGTCGGGGTTGATCGCCTCGGTGGGCAGGATCAGCGTCCCGGGGCTGTGCCCGGTGCGGAAGAACCGCGCCAGGCGGCGCGCCTCGGCCTCGTACGCGTTGATCGGAAAGGTCGTGTAGTTGATGCCGCCGGGATGGGCGACGTGGTACTGGCAGCCGCCGAGCGAGCGGTTCATCCAGGTGTCGACGAGGTCGAAGACGAGCGGCACGTGCGCCGCGATCGTCGGGTGCAGCGACGACGGCGCGGTCCAGGCGCGATAGCGGACGGCGGCGACGTACTCGCCTGGCGTGCCGGTCGGCTGCAGCGGCAGGCGGCGGCCGTTGCAGGCAAGCACGTGGCGATCGCCGACGAGGCCCTTGACGTGCACCTCGATCCGCTCGACGGTCGAATCGACGTAGCGCGCCGTTCCGCCCGGCCCGCTCTCCTCGCCGAGCACGTGCCACGGCTCGAGCGCCATGCGCAGCTCGACGGCGACGCCCGACGCGGTGAAATCGCCGAGCAGCGGAAAGCGGAAGTCGCGGTGCGCCGCGAACCAGCCGAGCTCGAACGGATAGCCGGCGTCGTTGAGCTCGGCGACGACGTCGTCGAGGTCCTTCCAGATGAAGTGCGGCAACATGAAGCGGTCGTGCAGCTCGCTGCCCCAGCGCGCCAGCCGCGCCGGCCGGTACGGCTTCGCCCAGAAGCGCGCGACGAGGGCGCGCATCAGCAGCTGTTGCACCAGGCTCATGCGCGCGTGCGGCGGCATCTCGAAGGCGCGCATCTCGAGCAGGCCGAGGCGGCCGGTCGGGCCGTCGGGCGAATAGAGCTTGTCGATGCAGAACTCGGCCCGGTGGGTGTTGCCCGTGACGTCGATGAGGAGGTTCCTGAGCAGGCGGTCGATCAACCACGGCGGCGTCTTGCCGGCCTCGACCTCGGCGACGCGGGCGAGCTCGGCGAACGCGACCTCGATCTCGTAGACGGAGTCGTTGCGCGCCTCGTCGATGCGCGGCGCCTGGCTTGTCGGGCCGACGAACATGCCCGAGAAGAGGTAGCTGAGCGCCGGATGGTTGTGCCAGTAGCCGATCATGCTGGCGAGCAGGTCGGGCCGGCGCAGGAACGGCGAGTCGCCCGGTGTCGCGCCGCCGAGGACGAAGTGGTTGCCGCCGCCGGTGCCGGTGTGGCGGCCGTCGAGCATGAACTTCTCGGTCGTCAGGCGCGTCTCGCGCGCGGCGGCGTAGAGATGCGTCGTCTGCTCGACGAGCTCGCTCCAGGCCGACGAAGGGTTGACGTTGACCTCGATCACTCCCGGGTCGGGCGTGACGCGAAGCAGCTCGAGGCGGGGATCGCGCGGCGGCTCGTAGCCTTCGAGCGTGACCGGCAGGCGCATCGCCTTGGCAGTTGACTCGACGGCGGCGACGAGCGCGAGGTAGTCCTCGAGCGCAGACGTCGGCGGCATGAAGACGTAGAGCCGGCCGTGGCGCGCCTCGGCGCTGATCGCGGTGCGGACGACGAAGCCGGCGGATTCGTTCACCTGCGGCGCGTCGCGAACCTCGGTCGCCTCTGCCTCGCTGCCGATGTCGTGCGTGCCGCTCGGTGTCTCGTGCTCGGCCGACTTCGCCGCCACCGGCTCGCCCGACACATGCCACGCGGGCTCGTCGCCTCGCGCCGATCCATCGCCGTCGCCGTCGCCGGGAAGGGGCGGCAGCTCGGCGTTGGCGTCGGGCGGATAGACCCAGGGGAAATCGCCCGCGCGCGCCCACGGCAGCGAATCGAGCGGCAGGCGAAAACCGAGCGGCGAGTCGCCCGCGACCAGGAAGCAGTGATCGTTGCGCAGGTACCAGGGCGTCGAACGCCAGCGCTTCGGATGTCTCTCGTCGACGGCGATCGGCAGCGCGTAGCCGACCGGCTCGCCGAGGCCGCGCTCGAAGACGTTGCGCAGGCGATTGCGCTCGGCCTTGTCGGCGAGGCGCGCGTCGGTCGGCTCGACGTTGATCGGCAGCTTGCCTTCGCGCCACAGGTAGTAGCCGATGTCCTCGTAGCCGGCGAAGACGTTGCGGCGATCGACCCCGAGGCGAAGCGCGAGGCGGTGCAGGAACTCGCGCGCCTTCGCCGCGGTCGCGCCGTGATCGTCGCGCTCGCTCGCCATCAGCGCCGGGTCGTGCCAGATCGGCACGCCGTCGCGGCGCCAGAAGAGGTTGAGCGACCAGCGCGGCAGCTGCTCGCCAGGGTACCACTTGCCCTGGCCGTAGTGGACGAGCCCGCCGCTGCCGTAGTGGGCACGCAGGCGCTCCATCAGCTCGCCGCTCAGGGCGCGCTTGGTCGGGCCCATCGCCTCGGTGTTCCATTCGCCGCCTTCGCGGTCATCGACCGAGACGAAGGTCGGCTCGCCGCCTTGCGTCAGGCGGACGTCGAGTCGACGCAGGTCGGCGTCGACCGCCTTGCCGAGCTCGTCGATCGCACCCCACTGCAGCTCGCTGTAGGGCAAGGTGACGCGCGGCGCCTCCCAGACGCGACGCACCGACATATGGTGCTCGAAGGTCGTCTCGCACGGGTCGAGCGTGCCGCTGATCGGCGCCGCCGACGACGGCTCGGGCGAGCACGCGAGCGGGATGTGGCCCTCGCCGGCGTACAGGCCCGACGTCGGGTCGAGGCCGATCCAGCCGGCGCCCGGCAGATAGACCTCGCACCAGGCGTGCAGGTCGGTGAAGTCGACCTCGGTGCCGCTCGGGCCGTCGAGCGATTTCACGTCGCTCTTCAGCTGGATCAGGTAGCCCGAGACGAAGCGCGCCGCCAGGCCGAGATGGCGCAGCAGCTGCACCATCAGCCAGGCGCTGTCGCGGCACGAGCCGCTCGCGTTCTGCAGCGTGACCTCGGGCGTCTGCACGCCGTGCTCCATGCGGATCAGGTAGGCGATGTCCTTCTGCAGGCCCTGGTTGAGCTCCATCAGGAAGCTGCTCGTCGGCTTCTCGCTGCGCTCGACGCGATCGAGGTAGGCCTTGAAGAGCGGCGTCGCCGGCGCCTTGCGCAGGTAGGGCGCGAGCTCGACCAGCAGCTCGGGCTCGTAGCTGAAGGGAAACTTCTCCGCGCTCGGCTCGAGGAAGAAATCGAACGGATTGAAGACCGCCATCTCGGCGACGAGGTCGACCTCGACGCGGAACGACGTCGTCGCCTTCGGGAAGACCAGCCGGGCGAGGTAGTTCGCCTGCGGGTCCTGCTGCCAGTTGATGAAGTGCTCGGCCGGCTCGACCTTCATCGAGTAGCTCAGGATGCGCGTTCGCGAGTGCGGCGCCGGACGCAGGCGGACGACCTGCGGGCCGAGGTGGATCGGCCGGTCGTAGCGGTAGTGCGTGATGTGGTTGAGCGCGACGTGGATCGACATTCAGGCTTTCCGAAGGGCAACGCCGATTGTCGGCCGCAACGGATCAGGCCGCGACGGGGACGAGGAAGTCGCGGCTGATCCCGGCACCGAGCGCATTGACGCGTTCGAGGAACTGCGTGAGGTAGGCGTGCAGGCCGGTGGCCAGGATCTCGTCGATCCGGCCGTACTGGAGGTCGGCCTGGAGGCGTCCGGCCATTCGCAGCGTGTCCTTCGACTGCTCGTTGGCGACGCGCTGCAGGTTGAGCAGGACCTCGTGCATGCAGGCGGCGAGCGAGCGCGGCATGTCGGGCCGCAGGATCAGCAGCTCGGCGACGCGCTCGGGGCGGATGACGTTGCGGTAGACCTTGCGATAGACCTCGAACCCCGAGACCGAACGCAGGACCGCCGACCAGTGATAGAAGTCGAACTCGACGTCCTTGCCGCTCTCCTGGCTCTGGCTCTGCGACTGGCTGCCGCCGCCGCTCTGGCTCTGGCTTTGACTCTGGCTTTGCGTCGGACCCAGCGCCATGCCGTAGCGCAAGCGCGCCGCCGCTGCACCCGGACCGAAGCCGATGAGGTCGTTCTCGACCGAGTGGAACTTGACGTCGAGCAGGCGTGCCGTGTTGTCGGCGCGCTCGAGGAAGCTGCCGATGCGCAGGAAGTGGAAGGCCTCGTCCTGGAGCATCGTGCCGACGGTGACGCCGCGCGACAGGTGCGAGCGGAACTTGACCCATTCGAAAGCTTCGCCCGGGCCGCGTTGGAACGCATCGCTCGCGACCATGCGCTGAAACTCGAGCCAGGTCTGGTTCTGCGTCTCCCAGACCTCGGTGGTCAGCGTGCCGCGCACCGCGCGCGCGTTCTCGCGTGCCGCCATCAGGCAGCAGCGGATCGACGAGCCGTTCTTCTCGTCGTTGACCATGTAGTTGATGACGCTCTTCGGCGTCACCGCTTCGTTGCGTTTCGCGAAGTCGCCGCTGATCTCGTTGATGCTCAGCAGGCCGCGCCAGCCGCGCTCGGCTGCGCCTTCCGATTGCGGCAGCAGCGACATCTGGTAGTTGACGTCGAGCATGCGCGCCGTGTTCTCGGCGCGCTCCATGTAGCGGGCCATCCAGAACAGGTGGTCGGCGGTGCGCGACAGCATGGCTTGTTCCCGGTCAGGCCTCGAGGATCCAGGTGTCCTTGGTGCCGCCGCCCTGCGACGAATTCACCACCAGCGAGCCTTCCTTGAGCGCGACGCGAGTCAGGCCGCCCGGCACCATCTGCACCGTCTTCCCGGAGAGCACGAACGGGCGCAGGTCGATGTGGCGCGGTGCGATGCCGCTTTCGACGAAGGTCGGGCAGGTCGAGAGCGCCAGCGTCGGCTGGGCGATGTAGCGGTTCGGATCGGCCTTGAGCGCACCTCGGAACGCCTCGATCTCCGCCGCCGTCGACGCCGGGCCGACGAGCATGCCGTAGCCGCCGGCGCCGTGGACTTCCTTGACGACGAGCTCGCCGAGGTGGTCGAGCACGTAGCCGAGGTCGTCGGGGTCGCGGCACACGTAGGTCGGCACGTTGTTCAGGATCGGCCGCTCGCCGAGGTAGAACTCGATCATCTTCGGCACGAACGGATAGATCGACTTGTCGTCGGCGACGCCGGTGCCGATCGCGTTCGACAACGTCACATTGCCGGCACGGTAGGCGCCGAGCAGGCCCTCGCAGCCGAGCGTGGAGTCGGCGCGGAAGGCGAGCGGATCGAGGAAGTCGTCGTCGACGCGGCGGTAGATGACGTCGACCCGCTTCGGGCCCTGTGTCGTCCGCATGTAGACGAAGTTGTCGCGGACGAAGAGATCCTGCCCCTCGACCAGCTCGATGCCCATCTGCTGCGCGAGGAAGGCGTGCTCGAAGTAGGCGCTGTTGTACATGCCCGGCGTGAGGACGACGACGGTCGGATCGTTCACCGCCGCGGGCGCGACCGAGCGCAGCGTCTCGAGCAGCAGGTCGGGGTAGTGCGCGACCGGCGCGACGCGGTGCCGGTTGAACAGGTCGGGGAAGAGCCGCATCATCATCTTGCGGTTCTCGAGCATGTACGAGACGCCGCTCGGCACGCGCAGGTTGTCCTCGAGCACGTAGTAGTTGCCACTGCCATCGGCGTTGGCGGCGCGGACGATGTCGATGCCGGCGATGTGCGAGTAGATGTTGCCTGCGACCTCGACGCCCTTCATCTCGGCGCGGAACTGGGCGTTGCCGAGCACCTGGTCGGCCGGGACGACGCCGGCCTTGAGGATCTCCTGCTCGTGGTAGACGTCGTGGATGAAGCGATTGAGCGCCGTGACGCGCTGGCGCAGGCCGCGCTCCATCTCGCGCCACTCGTGCGCCGGGATCACGCGCGGAATGAGGTCGAACGGGATCAGCCGCTCGGTCCCGCCGTTCTGCCCGTTCGCGTCCTCCTTGGCACCGTAGACGGCGAAGGTGATGCCGACGCGGCGGAAGATGACCTCGGCCTCCTCGCGCCGCGACTGCATCACCTGCGGCGGCTGCTCGGCGAGCCAGCGGTCGTAGCCGCCGTAATGCTCGCGCACGGCGCCGTCGGCGGCCCGCATCTCGTCGAATCCGGCCTTCATGGCACCGAGGGTAGCAAAGTCCGCGCCACCGATGGGCAGGCGCCCGCTTTCAGTGCGGCGGCGGCGCCATCGAGTGATGCCAGTAGCGCCGCGCGCTCTCGCGCTGGCAGTCGCCTGCCGCGGCGCCGTCGGCGCGCCATTGCCAGGCGCCGCACGCCGGGCTCGCGACGATCGCGATGCCGCGCTCGCGATAGCGGTCGAGCACCTCGTCGGCCGGATGGCCGAAGCGGTTGCGGTAGCCGGCCTGGAACACGGCGATTCGGGGCCGGACGGCGTCGAGGAATGCCGCGGTCGACGAGGTCTTGCTGCCGTGGTGAGGGGCGATCAGGACATCGCTCTGCAGTGCCGCGCCGTGCGCGCCGACCAGCCCCGCCTCCTGGTCGCGCTCGATGTCGCCGGTGAGCAGGACGCTGCGGCCGCCGCCGGCGACGCGGATAACGCACGACATCGCGTTCGGCCGCAGGGCGCGGTCGTAGTCGTCGGCCCCTGGCGCGAGGACGGCCAAATCGACGCCGTCCCAGCGCCAGCGCTGGCCGGCGACGCAGCGGTGCGCGTCGCGCGCGCTCTCGAGCAGCGGATGGCCGTCTTCGAGCGAGCTCGCCAGCGAATCGACGGCGATTGCGCCGAGCAGCGTGCGCGCGCCGCCGACGTGGTCGCTGTCGCGGTGGCTGAGGACGAGCAGGTCGAGGCGACGCTCGCCGCGGCTGCGCAGCAGCGGCATGAGGACGCGCTGGCCGGCGTCGCTTTCGCGCGAGTACTGCGGGCCGCTGTCGAAGAGCAGCGCGTGTTCGCGCGTGCGGACGAGCACGGCCGTGCCCTGGCCGACGTCGGCGGCGACGACGTCGAAGCTGCCCTCGGCCGGGAGCGCCGCCGGCGGCACGAGCAGGGCGAGCGCGAGCGGCACGGCGACGAGCTTGGCGCGCCACGGCAGCGGCAGGACGACGAGCACCGCGGCGACCAGCCCCGCGAGCTGCGCCCACCACGGCGCGACGGCGACCGTCCAGACCGCCCCGGGCAACGCGGCGAGGCGAACCAGCAACGCGTCGAGTCCCTGCACGATCAGGGCGCCGAGCGACCAGAGCGGCGCCAGCGCGATGCCGGCGAGCGAGAGCGGCGTGATCACGAGCGTGACGAGCGGGATCGCGACCAGGTTGGCGACAAAGCCGACCGCCGAGACCTGTTGGAAGAAGACCAGCGTCAGCGGCGTCAGGCCGAGCGTCGCGATCACCTGCGTGCGCAGGCCGCCGCGGATGCTCGTCGCGAATCGATTCGGCCAGCCGCGCCAGCCGGTCGCGTCCTGATCGCCCGCTGCGCGCAGCGTGCCGGTCGCCGGAGACGACGCCATCAGCAGGCCGACGGCCATGAACGAGAGCCAGAAGCCGGGTTGCGTCAACGCCCACGGATCGAAGAGCGTGACCACGAAGGCAGCGCCGAGGAGGACGAGGGCCCACGGCCAGCGCAGTCCGCCCGCCTGCAGCAGCGTCACGGTGGCGAGCATCCAGACCGTTCGCTGCGACGGCACGCCCCAGCCGGCGAAGAAGGCGTACGCGGTGGCGGCGACGAGACCGCCCCATCGCGCCGCGCTCGGCGCCGGCAGCCAGCGCATCGCCCTCGTGCTCCGCCGCCAGGCCACGCCGATCAGGACGCCGGCGAGCCACGCGAACATCGTCACGTGCAGGCCGCTGATCGACATCAGGTGAGCGACGCCGGTGTTGCGGAACAGGTCCCAGTCGTCACGCTCGATCGCGCCCTGGTCGTCGATGGCGAGCGCCGCCAGCACGCCGGCGGCACGGCGGTCGTCGACGTGCGCGTAGATCGAGTCGCGAACGCGCTGACGCAACCGCTCGACCGGATGCCCGGCGCTCGCGTCGAGGAGCGTCGCCGGCGCGTCGCGCACGTAGCCGGTGGCGCGAACGCCCTGCTCGAGCAACGCCAGCTCGTAGTCGAAGCCGTGCGGATTGAGGTTGCCGTGCGGCTGGCGCAGGCGCACGGTGAAGCGCCAGCGCTGGCCGGCGCGTAGCGCGAGGCGCGGCTGCACCAGCGCTGCGTCCTCGTGGAAGCCCGCGTACCAGCCCAGCGCGATGACGCGCGGCACGCCTGCAGGGGCGCCGCCCGGGTCGACCTCGAAGCGAAAGCGCAGCCCGCTCGGCCCCTGTTGCGGCAGGTTGGCGACGACGCCGGTGACGACGACGTCGCGGCCCTCGAGCGCGGGGGGCAGGGTCTCGGCGAGACGCGCCGACGCCTGGATCCCGGTCAGCGCGAAGCCGGTGGCCAGCGCGGCGGCAACGAGCAGCGCGAACGCACGCCGGGAGCGTGCGCTGATCAGCGCGACCGCGACGGCGATGATCGTGACCGCGAGATAGCTTTCGAACCGCCAGAGTTCGCGCTGCTGCAGCTGCACGGCGACGCCGGCGAGCCACGCCAGCGGCAGCGCCACCAGCCGTCCGCCGCTGCCGGGTGCTGCCATCGCGGAAGTGTAGGATTTGCCCTCGATCCCTGCGAAACGCGCCATGTCCTCGATCTACGACCGCCTCACCGACCTCGACATCTCGCTGCCGCCGCTGGCCATTCCGGCCGGCGCCTATGTTCCGTTCGTGCGCACCGGCAAGCTCGTCTTCATCTCGGGCCACATCGCCAAGCGCGACGGCAAGGCCTGGGTCGGACAGCTCGGCCGCGACATGACGACGGCCACCGGCAAGAAGGCCGCGCGCGCGGTCGCCATCGACCTGCTCGGCACGCTGCACGCCGCTGTCGGCGACCTCGACAAGGTCGAGCGGATCGTCCGCATCACCAGCCTCGTCAACAGCGCGCCCGATTTCATCGAGCACCACCTGGTGACCAACGGCTGCTCGGAGCTGTTCGGCGAAGTCTTCGCCGAGAAGGGCGCGCACGCGCGCAGCGCCTACGGCGTCGCCCAGCTGCCGCTCGGCGCCTGCGTCGAGATCGAGCTGATCGCCCAGGCCGCCGAATGACGGCGCCGCGGTCGCGGCCGGCGCGCCGCGGCGGCGCCTCGAACGCGGCGCTGTTCGCCTTCGTCGCCGTCGCCTCGTTCGGCGCCGTCATCGCCGCCCTCTTCTCGCAGCACAGGTACGCGATGGAGCCCTGCCCCTGGTGCGTGCTGCAGCGGCTGATCTTCGTCGCGATCGGCGCCTTCGCTGTGCTCGGCCTGGTCTGGCGTGGAGCGGCCGGAAGCCGCGTCGCCGGAACGTTCGCGCTGCTTCTCGCCGTCGCTGGCGTATCGGCCGCGCTGTGGCAGCAGTTCGTCGCAGCGAAGTCGGCATCGTGCAATCTCACCCTCGCCGACCGCATCATGAGCGCGACCCAGCTCGATCGCTTGTTGCCCGATGTGTTCGAGGCGCGCGCGAGCTGCGCCGATGCCGCCGTCAGCCTGCTCGGCGTTCCTTACGCGATCTGGGCCGCACTCGCCTTCGTCGTCTGCGCGATCGTCCTGCTCGGCATCCTGCGCAGGAGCGCCTGAGGTCGCGAACGAGCTCGCCGTGTCCGTCGACGCCGACGCCGCGCCCGCCGACATCGCCGCGACCGTGGCGTCGCTCTTCCGGCGCGACTCGCGCAAGGTCCTGGCGACGCTGATCCGCCTGCTCGGCGACTTCGACCTCGCCGAAGAAGCGATGCAGGATGCGTTCAGGGCGGCGGTCGAGCAATGGCCGCGCGACGGCATTCCCGCCAACCCGGTGCCGTGGCTCGTCTCGGCGGGCCGCTTCAAGGCGATCGACGGCATCCGCCGGCGCGCCCGCTTCGACGCCATCGACGAAGCGGGCGACGTCGCCACCGCGGTCGAGGCCATCCCCGACAGCGCCGCGCGCTGGGACGAAGGCGAGGAGATCGCCGACGACCCGCTGCGCCTGATCTTCACGTGCTGTCATCCGTCGCTGTCGGCCGATGCGCAGGTCGCCCTGACCCTGCGCGAGATCTCGGGCCTGACCACGGAGGAAATCGCGCGCGCCTTCCTCGCGCCGCCGGCGACGCTCGCCCAGCGCATCGTGCGGGCGAAGGCGAAGATCCGCGCCGCCCGAATTCCCTACAAGGTTCCGGAAGCGCGCGAGCTCGGCGAGCGACTGGCCAGCGTGCTGCGCGTGATCTACCTGGTCTTCAACGAAGGCTATTCGGCCTCCGCCGGAGCGTCGTTGACGCGCGCCGACCTGTCGGCCGAAGCGATCCGCCTCGGCCGTCTCGTCGTCGAGCTGCTTCCCGAGCGCGAGGCGATGGGGTTGCTGGCGCTGATGCTGCTGCAGGAATCGCGTCGTGCCGCGCGCACCGGGCCGAACGGCGAGCTCGTCACCCTCGAGGCGCAGGACCGGACGCTGTGGAACCGGGCGCAGATCGACGAAGGCGTGGCCTGGGTCGAGCGCGCGCTCGCGGCGGAGCCGACGCCGACGAGTCGCGGCGCAGCAGCGCCAGCGCGGCGCGATTCGCCCGCGGTGCGCTTCGGTCCCTACGCGTTGCAGGCGGCGATCGCCGCCGTGCACGCCAGCGCAGCAAGTGCCGAGGCGACCGACTGGGCCGAGATCGTCGGCCTCTACGACGTCCTCGTCCGACTGCAGCCGACTGCCGTCGTCGCGCTCAACCGGGCCGTCGCGGTCGCGATGCGCGACGGCCCCGCAGCGGGCCTGCCGCTGATCGAGACGCTGCTCGCCGACGGCCAGCTGCAGGACTATCACCTCGCCCATGCCGCGCGCGCCGACATCTGCCGCCGCCTCGGCCGCCATGCCGACGCGCGCGCCTCGTATCAGCGAGCACTCTCCCTCGTTCGCCAGGAGCCCGAGCGCGAGTTCCTGGCCGCGCGGCTGCGCGACCTGCCGCCTGATGTCGATCCGGTCCGGCGCCGTTCGACCAGTCCGGTGATTCTTTTCAAGGACGACCGATGAAGTACCTCTGCCTGGTCTATCTCGAACCCGACAAGCTGCACGCCGTTCCCGACAGCGAGTGCCTCGCGGCGAGCGAGCGCCTGCGCGCCGAAGGCCGCGTCGTTGCCGCCGAAGCATTGCATCCGGTCCACACCGCGACGACGCTGCGCCTTCGCGACGGCGCGCTGACGATGACCGACGGCCCGTTTGCGGAAACCAAGGAGCAGCTCGCCGGCTTCTACCTGTTCGACGCGGCCGACCTCGACGAGGCGGTGGCGCTGGCGGCGCGAATCCCGCCGGTGCGCACCGGCAGCATCGAGGTCCGGCCGGTGCGCGATCTCGACCCGACGCCCTGAGATCGGCTGACTCGCGTGCGCCGTCGCTGCGGCGCGCGCCTTCGCCTCAGCCGGCGTCGGCGGCGACGACGCGGGTCGCCTTCGGGATCGCGTCCTGGCGCCGCCCCTTGCGCGCGCGCCGGCCGCTGTAGGGCTCGAGCGCGGCGCCGCGCAGGATCTCGTCGCGTGGCTTGCCGCCGCGGCCGCTTCCTTCGACGCGCAGCGCCGATGCGAACACGGCGACGCTGACGACCGCGTCCTTCTCGTCGAGATCGACCAGCGTCAGGCCGCGGCCGCCGTTGCCTTGCAGCTTGAGCTCGTCGAGCGCGAAGACGAGGAGACGTCCCGTGAGCGTCAGGCAGGCGACGCGCGCCGCGCTGGCGTGAACGACCGCCGGCGGCAGCGGCTTCTCCTCGCCCTCGAGGGCGAGGAACGACTTGCCGCCGCGCTGGCGCGACAGCAGGTCGGAGGCGCGAGCGAGCAGGCCGAAACCGGCGGTGCCGGCGAGCAACAGCACCTCGCTCGCGGCGCCGGCGAAGTAGTGCGCCGGCAGCGTGCCGACCTCGAGGTCGATCAGCGAGGTGATCGGCTGGCCGTCGCCGCGCCCGCTCGGCAGGCTCGCGACGGCGACCGAATAGACGCGCCCGTTGCTGCCGAAGACGAGCAGCGTGTCGACGCTGCGGCAGCCGAAGGTGCCGTAGAGCGCATCGCCGGCCTTGAACGCGAGCTGGCCCGGCTCGACCTCGTGGCCCTTGAGCGCGCGCACCCAGCCTTTCATGCTGACGACGACGGTGACCGGCTCGTCGACGACGCGCACCTCGGCGACCGCGCGCTTGCCGACCTCGATCAGGGTGCGCCGCTCGTCGCCGTGCACTTTCGCGTCGACCTCGACCTCGCGGATCACGGTGCGCTTCAAGGCGGCCGGGCTGGCGAGGATCTCGTTGAGCTTCGCCTCCTCGCCGCGCAGCTCCTTCAGCTCCTGCTCGATCTTGATCGCCTCGAGCCGCGCCAGCTGACGCAAACGGATGTCGAGGATGTCGTCGGCCTGGCGCTCGCTCAGCGCGAAGCGCTCGATGAGCGCCGGCTTCGGCTCGTCGGCGGCGCGGATGATCGCGATCACCTCGTCAATGCGCAGCAGGACGAGCCGGCGCCCCTCGAGGATGTGGATGCGGTCTGCCACCTTGCCGAGGCGATGGCGCGATCGCTTCTCGACCGTCTGCACACGAAAGCGCACCCACTCGCCGAGCAGCTGCACGAGGCTCTTCTGCGTCGGCCGGCCGTCTGCTCCGACCATCGTCAGGTTGATCGGCGTCGAGCTCTCGAGGCTGGTGTGGGCGAGCAGCGCGTTGACGAGGTCGGCCTGTGGCACGGTGCGCGACTTCGGCTCGAAGACGAGACGAACGGCCGCCTCCTTGCTCGACTCGTCGCGCACCGCGTCGAGCACGGCGAGCAGGCTCGCCTTCAGCTGCAGCTGCTCGGCGCCGAGCGTCTTCTTGCCGGCGCGCACCTTCGGGTTGGTGAGCTCCTCGATCTCCTCGAGCACCTTCTGCGCGCTCGTCCCGGGTGGCAGCTCGGTGACGACGAGCTGCCACTGGCCGCGCGCGAGGTCCTCGATCTTCCAGCGCGCGCGCACCTTGAGCGAGCCGCGACCGGTCGAGTAGGCGGCGCGAATGTCCTCGGGCGGGCTGATGATCTGGCCGCCGCCGGGATAGTCGGGGCCGGGCAGCAGCGCGGCGAGGTCGTCGCCGCCGAGCTTGTCGTTCTTCAGCAGCGCGATCGCCGCCGCCGCGACCTCGCGCAGGTTGTGGCTCGGGATCTCGGTCGCCAGGCCGACGGCGATCCCGCTCGCGCCGTTGAGCAGCACGAACGGCAGGCGCGCAGGCAGGAGGCGCGGCTCCTCGGTCGAGCCGTCGTAGTTGGGGACGAAGTCGACCGTGCCCTCGTCGATCTCGTCGAGCAGCAGGCGCGCGATCGGCGCCAGGCGCGCTTCGGTGTAACGCATCGCCGCCGCGCCGTCGCCGTCGCGCGAGCCGAAGTTGCCCTGGCCGTCGATCAGCGGATACCGCAGCGCGAAGTCCTGCGCCATGCGGACGAGCGCGTCGTACGCCGCCTGGTCGCTGTGCGGATGGAAGCGCCCGAGGACATCGCCGACGACGCGCGCGCTCTTGACCGCCTTCGGCCCGGCGCCGGTG
>Ga0070672_100001739_pt1 | contig 13634 bp, 12 predicted proteins | sample KBSM13metaG_FD_66151 | JGI IMG/M metagenome (GOLD analysis project Ga0070672, IMG submission 66151) | Miscanthus rhizosphere microbial communities from Kellogg Biological Station, Michigan, USA - KBS M1-3 metaG | ecosystem: Host-associated > Plants > Roots > Rhizosphere > Soil ... | reverse complement strand
CGTCGCGACCGGCCACAAGACCGGCTTCTATCTCGACCAGCGCGACAACCGCAAGTTGTTCGCCGAGACGGTGCGCCACTTCGGCTTCGCGCGCGTGCTCAACTGTTACTGCTACAGCGGCGGCTTCAGCGTTGCCGCGCTCGCCGGCGGCGCGGCCGAGGTAACGGCTATCGACTCGTCGGCGCCGGCGTTGGCGCTGGCCGAAGGCAACGTCGCCCTGAACGGCTTCGACGCCGCGCGCCACGGCACGATCGACGGCGACGTCAACCAGACGCTACGCGCGTATCTCGATGCGCGCCGGAGCTTCGATGCGATCGTCCTCGATCCGCCGAAGCTGGCGCCGACAGTCGCCCACGCCGAGCGCGCGGCGCGTGCCTACAAGGACATCAATCGCCTGGCGCTGTCGCTGCTGGCGCAAGGCGGGGCACTCTTCACCTTCTCGTGCTCGGGCGGCATCGACGCCGACCTGTTCCACAAGATCGTCGCCGGCGCCGGCCTCGATGCCGGCGTCGACGCCTTCATCCATGCGCGGCTCGGCGCCGCGCCCGACCACCCGATGACCGTGAACTTCCCCGAGGGCGGCTACCTCAAGGGCCTGGTCCTGATCAAGCGCTGAGCGGCAACGCGATCCGGGTCTCGAACTTCGCTCGGCGGATGCTGAAGAACGCCTTGACGTTGCGAACGTTCGCGTCTTCGGTGAAGAGCCGGGCGACCAGCGCGTCGTAGCTCGCCATGTCGGCGACCTGGACCACGAGGACGAAGTCGGGGCCGGGCGAGACGCGATGGCATTGCTGCACCGTGTCCTCGGCGACCGCGCGCGCCTCGAACGCGGCCATCGCCTCGGCCGACTGGCGGTCGAGCGAGACCTCGGCGATCGCGGTCAGGCCATGGCCGAGCGCTTGGGGCGAGAGCAGCGCAACCCGGCGCTCGATGACACCCCGGTCGACGAGCTGCTTGACTCGCCTCAGGCACGTCGCGGGGGACACGTGGACACGCGCCGCGAGTGCCTGATTTGTGAGCGAGGCGTCGATCTGAAGGACGGCGAGGATCTTCATGTCCGTCGAATCTAGTTCCGCCAGCTTCGCGTTTGTTCCAGAATTGTGTGACATTTGAATTAATACTGCAATGCCTATCCGACCCAACCGATTATTTCAAAGCTACGCTCATTTGGCAATTTAACTTCTTGACCACTGGCCTAGAGTCGCTCTCCCCCGTCGTGTCGAAAGCCCTTGCCATGTGTGGAATCGTCGGCGCCGTCAGTTCGCGCAACATCGTCCCCGTGCTCGTCGAGGGTCTGCGCCGACTCGAGTACCGCGGCTACGACTCGTGCGGCGTCGCCGTGCACCAGGGCGGTCGCCTGCAGCGCGCACGCAGCACTGCGCGCGTCGCCGAGCTCGCCGCCAACGTGGTCACCGACCACCTCGAGAGCGGCACTGGCATTGCGCACACGCGCTGGGCGACGCACGGCGCGCCGCTGGTCCACAACGCCCATCCGCATTTCTCCCACGGACCGGCGGCGCGCGTGGCCGATGGCGGCGAGGCGTCGGGCCTGGCCGCCGCAGGCCGGATCGGCCTGGTCCACAACGGCATCATCGAGAACCACGACGAGCTGCGCGACGAGCTGACGGCCAGGGGCTACGTCTTCGTCACCCAGACCGATACCGAGGTCATCGCCCACCTGATCGACCACCTCAACCAGGGCGACATCCTCGAGGCCGTGCAGCGCGCACTGCCGCGCCTACGCGGCGCCTATGCGATCGCCGTCGTCTCGCGCGACGAACCGCATCGCGTCATCGGCGCGCGCCAGGGGTCGCCGCTGGTGCTCGGCGTCGGCAGCGTCGCCGGAGCGAACGAGAATTTCCTCGCTTCCGATGCAATGGCGCTGGCCGGCGTCACCGATCGCATCGTCTACCTCGAGGAAGGCGACGTCGTCGACCTGCAGCTCGGCAAGTACTGGATCAGCCACGTCGACGCGAAGGGCGACTTCAAGGCGGTGCAGCGGCCGGTCAGGACGGTCGTCGCGCATACCGGCGCGGCCGAGCTCGGCCCCTATCGGCACTACATGCAGAAGGAGATCTTCGAGCAGCCGAAGGCGATCGCCGACACGCTGGACGCCGTCCCCGGCGTCTCGCCCGAGCTGTTCGGCGACGGCGCCTACCGCGTTTTCAAGGAGATCGACTCGGTCCTGATCCTCGCCTGCGGAACGAGCTACTACAGCGGCTCGGTCGCGAAGTACTGGCTCGAATCGATGGCCAGGATCCCGACCTCGGTCGAGGTGGCGAGCGAGTACCGCTATCGCGACAGCGTGCCGAATCCGCGCACGCTCGTCGTCACGATCTCGCAGAGCGGCGAGACCGCCGACACGCTGGCCGCTCTCAAGCACGCGCGATCGCTCGGCATGGCGCACACGCTGACGGTGTGCAACGTCGCCACCAGCGCGATGGTGCGCGAGTGCGCGATGGCCTACATCACGCGCGCCGGAGTCGAGATCGGCGTCGCCTCGACCAAGGCGTTCACGACCCAGCTCGTTGGCCTGTTCCTGCTGAGCCTGGCGCTGGCACAGGTGCGCGGGCGACTGGGCGATGCCGACGAAGCCCGGCATCTGAAAGCGCTCCGCCACCTGCCGGTGGCGGTGCAGGCGGTGCTCGCGCTCGAGCCGCAGATCATCGCCTGGAGCGAAGAGTTCGCGGCCAAGGAGAACGCGCTCTTCCTCGGTCGCGGCATGCACTACCCGGTTGCGCTCGAAGGGGCGCTCAAGCTGAAGGAAATCAGCTACATCCACGCTGAGGCATACCCGGCGGGCGAGCTCAAGCACGGGCCGCTCGCGCTTGTCACCTCGCAGATGCCAGTGGTCGCGATCGCGCCCAACGACGCATTGCTGGAAAAGCTCGAGAGCAACCTGCACGAGGTCCGCGCACGCGGCGGCGAATTGTTCGTCTTCGCCGATGCCGACACGCGCATACGCTCCGGCGAAGGCGTTCGGGTCATCCGCATGCCCGAGCACTATGGCGCGCTCTCGCCGATCCTGCACGTCGTGCCGCTGCAGCTGCTCGCGTATCACACGGCGGTGGCGCGCGGCACCGATGTCGACAAGCCGAGGAACCTGGCCAAGAGTGTGACGGTCGAGTGAGCGAGGCTGATGGTTTGTCGCCGTCCTCTCGAAGTTTGCACGGCGGGCCGATGACGACGTGCTCTTCGAAGTCGAGGCGCTTGGCGAGCCAAGTCGACGACCGCGGACGTTCGAGCATGCCGACGATCTTCGCGGCGAGCGCTGCGTGCGGGTTTGTTGGATACGACAGGCCGTGCCGGCGCGCTCGCTCCGCCGGCCACTCGATGACTGTGAAAAACGGTGTCCGAAGGTTGGCGATCGAGGAGGTCCAAGGGTCGAGTACTGGCGCCAACTGCAGTTGCTGCTCTTCCTGCACCCCGGATTCGTCAGCGCCAGCGCTCATCGCCCCGACTTGCCTGGCTCGCCCTCGCCGATGTTCTCGCCAAGCAGGTGCCTGAGCGCCGAGAGATAGTGGCGGCGGACTTCCTTCAGGCGTTCGAGGCCAGCAGTGAGGGTGGGAACAAGCTGGCCCATCTCGGCGGCGAACTTAACGTTGGCCGTCTGGTCTTCCATGATCTGATCAAGTTCGGTCAGGTGAGCGATCAGCTCTGCTCGTTTGACGTTGCTCAAGCCGTTGGGCATTGCGGGATCTATCAAGATGGTTGGAGGCGGGCCTCCCGCGAACGCAGCGCGAATACGGGGTCGCGGTACGGGAGCTTGTTGGAGATGACGGGCGCGACCGCGACTCCGAGGTCAACCAAGGATCATCAACGGCTCCGGCGGTTCGGACCCCTTCGTGACGGGGGGTGGTGACAGGCCCGCCCGAAGCTGACCAGCTAGCCAGCGGCTGCTTACGCGTTTCGGCGGAATTTGGCACCACAGCGCAGCTCGAGCGCTCAGCTCGAGACCAAGTCGAATTCCATCCACAAAGTCAGTCATGTCCCGTTCGTCGGAAGAACCCGACGGAGTGGGTGCTTGGGGCTACATTGCACCTAACCTCGGCTGGGGCAAAGGTTCACGGGAGCACGCATGCGGCTCGCAGACTTCATCCTCCAACACATGGAGGAGATTCTGGGTCGGTGGGAGGAGTTCGCCGGCTCGCTCCGCAATGCTCGATCCATGGGCTTGACCGAGCTCCGGGACCACGCCGAACAGATCCTCGGAGCCATCTGCCAGGACCTCGCGCGTCCTCAGACCACGGAAGAGCGAGATCTCAAGGGCAAGGGTCGTCGACCGCCGATGGACGCACGGGAGACCGCGGCGCAAACGCATGCTCTCCTGCGCGCCCGGGCCGGCTTCGACATCAACGAGATGGCGGCAGAGTACCGGGCACTGCGTGCCTCGGTGCTCGGCCTGTGGGTCGACGCCGGCGATCCGCAAGCGACAGACCTGGCGGACATGCTTCGCTTCAACGAGGCCATCGATCAAGCGATCTGCGAGTCGGTCGCCTTCTTCTACGCGGAACAGGAGCGAGCCCGGAATCTGCTGCTGGGAATCCTGGGTCACGATTTGAGAACACCCCTGAGCGCCATTCAATTGACGGCTCATCACCTGAAGAACCTCAACGCAGGCGATGCCGTCTCCTCCGCCGCCGGCATGCTCATCAGGAGCGGAGCGAGGATGAGAGTGCTGCTGGACGACCTCACGGATTTCAACCGGCACCGGCTGGGAATCGGCTTGCACGTGGCGCCCTCGGAGAGCGACTTGCGAGCCATCCTGAAGGAGGAGGTGCAAGAGCTGCGAAGTGCCCACCCGGGCCGCGACATCGAGCTGGACATGACCGGCGATCTGCGCGGCAAATGGGACCCGGGACGCCTGCAGCAGGTGATCAGCAACCTGGTCGTGAACGCTTTGAGGTACGGCTTGCCCGGGTCGAGGGTGCGCGTGAGCGCGACGGGTCTCGACGACGATGTCTTCTTTGCGGTCGAGAACGAGGGAGCGCCCATCACGCCATCGGAGCTGGCGAATCTGTTCGACCCGCTGCGCCGCGGTCCCGAGCGCCCTCCTGAGGAGGGAAGCCTCGGTCTCGGACTGTTCATTTGCAACGAGGTTGCCGAGGCGCACGGAGGCGAGGTCAAGGCCACGTCGGCTGCCGGTACGACGACGTTCACCGTGCGGTTGCCGCGGGCGCACATCGGGCCGGTTGCGCCGGAAGGTGAACTCGGTAGCAGTGGTCACCATTTGGCGTAGCGGGAGCGGTGGAGTCGCCTGACCGCGCTGCGCCTGCAGTCAACCCCGCGGTCTGGATGCTCCGAAAAGCTTGCCTCTCGCTGCAACGCGCGCTGCTTCGCGCAGCAGCCCGTGAAGCGGAGCAGCTGTCGAGCCTCGACCATCGGCAGCACCCCTCGACAATCTCGGTGTCGCAAAGCGCTCCTGAGCCTCTATCGTCACTCAGGCGTCCGGGGCGACACTGCCGAGTCTCGAATCAACTGGACCGCAGGCGAAAGGGATCAACATGGAAGAGGCACCACAGCCGAAGCACTTCCGTCCTGGTGCGGGCACGACGTACCAGATTGGACGGATGAGCATGACGTTCAAGACAACTGCGGGCGAGGGCTGGAACGCTTACACCGTTTGTGAAGCGATCGAGCCGCCCGGATCCGGCGCGGGCAATCATCGCCACCTGACCTATGACGAGACCTTTGTCATCTGCGAAGGCCACTACGACTTTCGCCTCGATGGGAACCTGCTCAAGCTCGGTCCCGGCGACGTGGTCTTCGTGCCGCGAGGAACGCCGCATGGGTTCGTCAGCATGGGTCCAGAAGTAGGACGCCAGATCATCATCAGTTCCCCTGGTGGCATCTTCGACGCCATGATCGCCGAGGTGACGGTGCTCGATACCGGCAGCCCAACACGTCCCGCCTCGGAGGAAGCGAGAGCTGTCGCGACGAAGTACGGACTCGAGTTCATTCCTTCATGAGGTAGGCACGCGGAGGAGCGCTTCGCAATCGTTCTGCTACATAGCAGTCGCTGAGGGACGGCTGCCCCTAGGCCCGGTTTGGTCGTGCGCCAATCTCCGCCGCTCTGCGTGTCGCTGATCAACTCCCGTCGGCGCTCTGCAAAGACGTGGCCCGGCGGAGCCGGTCGGAGAGGTGGATCGAGATGTTGCGATACAGGCGAGCGCCGATCTCGGGCTCGCTGCCGGCGAGCGTGTCCAGGGCGGATTGCGTGAGCGCGTAGATCTCGGTATCGGTGTCTGCGGTCGCGTCCGCCGAACGACCGCCGCGGTCGAGCATCGCTGTCTCGCCGAGCATGACTCCAGGCGAGAACGCGGCGAAGCGCCGCGACACGCGAGTCCCGCCGGAATGCGCCACGATCGAGATGGATCCTCGAGTCAGCACGTACAGCCGATCGCCCGGGTCGTTCTGCCGGAAGAGTTGCTCGCCACGCGCCAGCCGCATGCAGACCATGTGCTCACGAACCGTGGAAACCTGCGACGGGTCGAGCTCCCTGAAGAGCGTGCACGTCTCGAGCGGCACGCCGGCGTCGCCTTCCCATTGGGTGCCCGCCCGCGCAAGTAGCGCCTGCTCAGCGGCTTCGGTCGCGTAGTCGACATCGGCGAACCAGTCGTCGCGCGGAGCTTCGCGAAAGCAGCCGAACGCGCGCAGTCGCAAGCCATGACGATTGCGGTCTGTCACGCCGGCCATCAGCAGCGAGATGCCGCGGCGACTCAGGCGAATCGACAGTTGCTGCAGCAGGACAGCGCCGGAATCGTCGATCGTGCTGACGCGCTTGAAGTCGAGCACGAAGTAACGGCAGCGCGAGTCGAGCGCATCTGCTTCGACCGCCAGTCGGTCGGCGCTGCCGAAGAACAGCGCGCCTTCGAGCTCTCTGATTTCAATCCAGCGGCGAGCTTCGGCGAGGAACCGTTCCTGATGGTCGGAATACACACGGCGAGACGGTCGGGCCGCGCTGGTAAAGCGCGCCCGTATCAAGGATCGGTTCATGCTGTGGATGAACACCATGAGCGACGCGAGGACGCCGACGCCGACGCCGATCACGAAGCCTTGCCAGATCGTGACGCCACAGACGACAGCGACGACCAGCAGACTTTGCTTCACGTCGGCGGAGCGTTCGCCGGCGCTCACCTGCTTGACCAACTGGTGTGTCCACCGGTCGACGAGACCGAAGGCAATCACGAGCATGATGCCGGCGAGGACGGCTTTCGGAAGCAAGGCTAGCGCGGGGCCACACAAGTACAGCACCCCGAAGAACGCGGTGCCAGCGAGTGCCGCACCACGTCCTGTACCGCCTGCGCGCAACGTCGCCAACGCTCGCGCGCGAAGCAACACCAGCGGCAGTCCGCCGAACAGCCCCGCCACCAGGTTGCTGGCGCCGATCGCCACCAATTCGCGGCCCGCGTCGTGACGAGAGTTGACTTGCTGATCGATCGACAAGGCGCCCAGCACCGTTTCCAGCGAGCTGATGAGGGCGAGGACCAACGCAGTCGTCACAACATCGCCAGCGTGGCGCCATGCGAAAGCGGCGGTTTGCGGAGTCAACAGGCGGGCCGCAGCGTCGGGCGAGGGGATCGCGTGCGGCAACGGGCCGATCACGTCTCCAAGTGCAACGTTCGGGAATAGCGCTCTGACCATTGCGTACAGCGAGAGGCCGCCGGCCAAACCGATCAGCGGCGCGGGCAGCCGTGGCCAGCGGCGCCCGGCCAAGGCGGTGATCGTCACGGTCGCGACGCCAAGGACAAGGGCCAACGGATGCATTCGCTCGAGAACCGATCCCGATCCGAGGTCGAGCGACGCCACGCCGAGCAACGGCGGCAACTGCGAGACCACGATGAGCACCGCGACCCCGTTCATGAAGCCCGCGAGGACGGGCTGTGGAACGAACTTCGCGAGCTTGCCCAGGCCGGCGATGCCCATTGCGACCTGCATCGCGCCCATCAACATGACGGTCGCGCAGAGCAGCGAGATTACTGAAGCGAGGTCGGACGCGTTCGTTGCGGATACGTGAGCATCGCCCACGAGCTGTGCCGCGAGCGAAGCGAAGATCAGAGCGGTTGCTGAACTGGGCCCGCTGACGGGCATCGCGCTGCCACCGAGCAAGCCGTAGGCGAGGCCGCCCAAAACGACGGAGACAAAAGCTGCTGTGATTCCCAGTGACGAGGCTTGCCCACCGAGGGGAGCGAAGCCAACCAATCCCAGGGTGAGAATTACGGCGAGCGTCGCGATGGATGCGACAGCTCCGGCGAGTATCTCCTTGTGCCAGATTGCCGAGCCTGGCGCCCGATCGGCGCGCCACTGATCTACGGGAATGGTCTGCTGGACTTGCGTGGCGGGCAGGCGGTCGGTGCGGCTCATCTGCGGCAAGACTAACGCAGAAGGACTCGGTGACAGAGGTCACTATCGGTCCGGCCGGTTGCGCATGGCCGTCGAAAGACACTCTTGGATGCGCGCTGGATAGCGGCGCCGCCGGCGTTGTTCAGCCCTCGGCTCGCCTAAGGTGATGTGGCCTTGGTAGACCGAATGCCAGGAGAACCCAGCTGGCGAACGGGCTCGTGTTAGCGTGTCTCGATAACCTCGTATGCCTGAGCGTTCGACTGCTTCATAGCAGTCGTTGGCAGCCGGCCGTTTTTGGCCGATCGCGTCGAACTCGAAGGCCGGCGCACTGGCTACTCGACATTGATGTCCGCTTCGAGGCGAAGTGTTCTGGGCTCAGAAGGCGCTCGCCGACCAATCTCGGACGGCGCACCGTCTGCAGCTCGTCGGCGAGCCCGATTTCGCCGACGTGCGCTCGATGTGCCGCATCGCTCGCGCTAACCGCGCCAGGGCTTGACGCGAGGCACCACCTGCAAGTCGGCTGGTCTACCTCTTTGCGCGGTCAGGCACGGCATGACGGCTGGCCCGTCTGTGCACTTGGTCATATTGGGCAACGACGGAGTCCTGGTTGACAGTGAACTCGTTGCTCGCGAGGCGGTAGCCGAGGCGCTTGTGGCACGAGGCGTGGCGGTGACGGCGCTGGATATCTGCGCGAGTTGCATTGGCCTGAGCGCCGCCTCGATGTTCCGCGATAACGTGGCCCACTATGGCCTCGCCGTCGCGGCGGCCGATCGCGAGGTGATCGACCGCACCGTCGACCACCGGCCACCAGGGTGCCTGCCATGGGGGAGCGTCGCCCTAACAAGCGGACACGCGACCGATCAACAACGTCGGGCGTCGCTTCCGCAGTACAGCTACCTCTTAAACAGAGGCGACCAAGATCAAGGCCACGGCGACTGACCGTAGGTCGGCGTTTCCCGGGCGGTTGCCGCGGGGCGGTCAGGATCGGTTGCTGTTATGGGCTAGTGCTCAGCCTTGCGCTGGGCTGCCGCCCGAACGAGGGCTCGTCGGGTGTCCCCGGACCTGCCAGAGATTCGGAAGCCGTAAGTAACTCTCGGGTTACATCCACCCGCCATCGCAACGCACTTGCGACGTTCGGTCGAACAAGTCAGCGCTTAGCCTTGCCATGCATTCGAGGGCCTTTACAAGCGGACACCGGCGCGCGATTTCGTCGCTCAATCTCTGATCGCACGGACCGATCACACGACGTTCGACCGTCAAGAGAAAAGGTCGATGAGATCACACCGAAGCCAAGGACTTGGTCAGGCCCTTTCCTTTCACCCAGCGCTGCACCAACGACGGTCAGCAAGGACCTCAGATGCAAATCACGCCAGAGTTACCTCAGCGCACTCACCCATTTTCGCGAGCCATCGCACGGACTGACCACCTTGCGGAGGCTGGTGTCGCTACCCCCGAACTCCAGCGCGGGATACGCGGTCGGAATCGGGATGCGCTGGAGGCCGCGCTCGCCGTTCCGACCCGTCTACGGGACGGCGACCGACCTGCGACGCTGGCGCATTTCCTGCGGCTGTCCCAAGCGGATCGTCATATGCGGTTCCTTCAGGTCATGCCTGACCAGGCAATCGACGCATACGTCGCCCGGATCGACTTCTCGAAGGCAATCTGCCTCGGCGTCTTCGACGTTGAAGGCACGTTGGTGGCGTTCGCCGAAGCCATTCCCTACTCCGAGGGCGGCCGTCTGAAGGCCGAAGCGGCCTTCTCCACCGATGAGGCGTGGAGAAGAAAAGGGTTGGCTGGCAAGCTCTGCGAGGCGTTGGGCGAGTCCACCACAAGAGCAGGTGTTGACCGCGTCGTCTTGCATTGCCATCGCAGAAACGCGCCGATGCGTGGGCTGTTGCGCTCCATCGATGCGGTCACGAATTTCGACGAAGGTGATCTTGAGGCCGAGTGGGATCCGACTACCTAAGTGCTTTAAGAAGCAAACATCGAGCGGCTCGGTGGCTCGATAGCGCGTCACTCGCTCGTTCGCCGCCTGGCGACGCGCAGACATGGGACGGGTACCCGCAACGCGAGCCTAGTCGGAACTCGTGCGCAACGACGATCTGGTCCAAGCGCATAAGACTGATCCGCTGGTCGCCAAGTTCGTTCTCCCTTGGTCGGGATCGAAAGCGGCCAGTCTGATTCTCGGCGCGCGCATCGATGGGCTGGCGCCGAGTTCCTGATCTTCGCGCAGCGTCAGAGGACCCCGATCGAACTGGTTGCTGATCGACCGGTTGTCGGCGTGGTCCGCACCAGCTCGCGCAGCGCGACGACAGCAGAAGTTTGTTCTCCCGAACGCCAGATGAGCGGCGTCGACACGTCGCTCAACGCCTTGGGCAGCGAGTGGACCGCGACTAGGACGCATTGGACCGTCGCAAGAACGGACTGCGGCACGATGGCGATCCCCGTTCCCGACGCGACGCAGGCCACAATGGCATGGTACGAGGCGAGTTCGAGAACGCGCACTGAGGCCAAGTCCTTGTCCCCGATCCAGCGCTCGAGCACCCTCCGATAGGCGCATCCGCGCGGAAAGGCGATCACAGAGTCATCGGCGACGTCCGCGGCCCTCTTCACTGGCGCGTGAGCAAGGGAAGTGATCAACACGAGTCGCTCCTTGAACACGGCCGAGTGGGCGAGCTCAGGCCGACTCGGCGCCATGGCCACGAAGGCCGCGTCCAGTCTCCGGTCGGTGACGGCGGCGACGAGCGCGTCGTTCGTGCCTGTGGTGAGCTCAATCCGCACGTCCGGAAAGCGCTCATGGAACGCGCAGAAGACGGCCGGCAAGCGGCTGGCCGTCGTGCTCTCCAGCGCCCCGAGTTTCAGAACGCCCCTCGGTCTGCCATCAGCCACGGCGTTCTTGGCCTCTGCCGCAAGGCCGAGGAGTTTGTCGGCGTAGGCCAGCAGCACCTCGCCACTCGAAGAAAGATGCAGGCGTTGCTTACTGCGCAGGAAGAGCTGCGTTCCGACCGACGCCTCGAGCTGCTGGATACGGCTAGTCACACTGGACTGGACGCGATGAAGCTTGCGCGCCGCCCGCACGATGCCGCCTTCTTCCGCAACGGCTTTGAAGATCGCCAGGTCGGCCAGGTCCATTCAACTCTCGCAATTCGACAGTAGGGTCAGGTCTGCTGTGAGCACCGATCTCGAACTCAGAATATCCGATTCTCAATTATTCGCTATCCAAGAAGGGGCGAGGTCTTTAGGCTCCGCCCATGAATGACGGTCGCCATGTCTCCGCGAAGGTTGCCGCCGTGGTTGGACTTGCCAGCCTCGCCGCAGCGATGGGAATCGGCCGCTTTGCGTTCACTCCCATCTTTCCGCTGATGCAGGAGAAGCTCTCTCTCACGCTTGCTGAAGGAGCTTGGCTCGCAACCGCGAACTATGTCGGCTATTTGCTGGGTGCTTGCGCTAGCTTCCTGCTGGCACCGAGGGCCGGAGTCTCCGCGAGGGGCGGCCTTGTCGCGGTCGCTCTCTCGACACTGGCGATGGCGGTCACCAGTTCTCTATGGCTCTGGCTCCTTCTGCGCCTTCTGTCGGGCGTGGCCAGCGCCTTCGTTCTCATCGGCGCCTCTGCGTGGGCGCTGGGACACCTCTCGCGCCATCGGCGGAGTGATCTGGCAGGCTGGGTGTTTGCCGGCGTGGGAACCGGAATCTGCCTCGCGGGCTTGGTTGCACTTGCCCTGGGGACGGTCCGCGCGGCACCCGCGCAAGGCTGGGCCGCGCTCGGTGTCATCGCCTCAATCGTTGCCGTTGGCACTTGGACGAGTCTGTCCGTGGCCACACCGGCGTCTCGGGCTCAGGAGTCGGCAGCGGCCGGTTCGCTCGGTCGCTCGGCCTGGCTCCTGGTGGCATGCTATGGCGCATTCGGCTTCGGCTACATCATTCCTGCGACATTCATTCCTGCCGCTGCCCGAATTCTTGTTCAGAACCCGCTGGTGTTCGGGTGGGCATGGCCCGTGTTCGGTCTCGCGGCGGCGATTTCAACGGTCGTGGTGACGACGTGCTTCCGATCAACCGCGCCGCGGAGAACCGCTGCCTTGAGTCTTCTTGTCATGGCCGTGGGGGTGGCCGCGCCGGCCGTGGACATGAGCCTCTATACCCTGGCCGTCTCCGCAGTCTGCGTCGGTGGTACGTTCATGGTGACGACGATGGCCGCGGTCGAAGAGGGCGGGCGCATTTCGGCCGGTAACCCAACCAAGCTCATCGCCGCCTTGACGGCAGCGTTCGCTCTCGGCCAGTTGGCGGGGCCTGTCGTCGTCAGCTTGAGCCTTCCGGCTGGGAATGGCTTCACGCTGCCGAGTGCAGTGGCCGCGGCCCTTCTCGTCTGCAGCGCTCTATCTCTGCTACTGACCGAGGGCAATGCCTTGCCGGCAGGGCAGCAACTCCCTTACGAAAGGACTTCCTGATGCCGCTGCCACAAGAACGTTTGCCGCTTCCCTCGCTCGAAGCAATGACCGAAGCCCAACGAGCAGCGGCCAATGACCTGATCGCCGGCCCGCGAAAGGGAGTCAAGGGTCCGTTCATCCCACTGTTGCGCAGCCCGGCGTTGATGACCAGGCTGCAGAAGGTCGGTGAATATCTCCGTTTCCAAAGCTCGCTCGCGCCGCGGATCTCCGAATTCGCGACGCTTTGCGTCGCTCGCTCGTGGTCGCAGCAATTCGAGTGGGTCGTGCACGTGCCCCTGGCACTCAAGGCCGGGACGAGCCAGGAAATCATCGACGCGATTCGCGAGGGACGGCGTCCCACCTCGATGTCGTTGGCCGAAGCGGCTGTCTATGACTTCGTGTCGGAACTGCTGACCACCAAGGGCGTCGCGCAGGGCACCTACGATGCAGTGATTGGCGAGCTGGGCGACCAAGGCTTGATTGATCTGGTCGGGGTCCTCGGCTACTTCACATCGATGTGCATGATCCTAAACGTGGCTCGTACGCCGCCCGAGTCAGGCAGCGACGTTGACTTGTTGCCTTCCCTCCCGCGTTGAAGAAAAAATTCTTGGCGGCGAATGTCGCTTTTCAGCAGCGACGCGCCGTCCGCCTGTCCCTCGTTGGCCACGGCCAAGCGATTACCGCTTGACATCGGACTTTTCTGCGCTGCCGTGGCTATCGACATCAGTGGAGCGCCACCGTGTGCAAGACGGCCGTCGCCGGGGCCTTTGGCAGCACGGCGTCCTGTTCCAACGCCAATTCGGTGGTGACGTAGTTCTGCTGCAGCTCTCGAGCAAGCACCTCTCGGTCGCAGGCGTTTTCCCAGAT
>Ga0070672_100001724_pt1 | contig 13670 bp, 11 predicted proteins | sample KBSM13metaG_FD_66151 | JGI IMG/M metagenome (GOLD analysis project Ga0070672, IMG submission 66151) | Miscanthus rhizosphere microbial communities from Kellogg Biological Station, Michigan, USA - KBS M1-3 metaG | ecosystem: Host-associated > Plants > Roots > Rhizosphere > Soil ... | reverse complement strand
ACTTCCAGTTCATGCTGCGGATCACCACAGACATTGCACATTCCAATTCCTCCCTGTTGTTGGCGTTATCGGACGCCACGCCATTCATCGCCGGCAAGACAAACGCGCACGAGCACACCAAGTTGAAGCCTGGCGCGCTTTTGCACGAACGTGAGTCTATACCGGCGCCAAGCGCGGGTCCGTAACGGATCGTCTGCAGACAACCCTGTAATGCGCGAGCCGTTGCTGAATCGCGAGGGCGCTGTTGCGTCAGGTCCTGCAATCCGCCCCGCTTGCGCAAATGGACCAAAAAGTTACAACGTTGACAATTCGACATAGGGCACCGATACTCGGATCGTCGGCGCCCTTGCCTGGCGCCGACGATCGCGACCGCCGATACGAGGTGCGCATGACCGAGACATTCGTCGCTCCGTCCACAATCCGACCGACCGAGGCGGCGCTGGGCGCTGATGTCCTCGGCGTCAACCTTCAATCGCCGTCCAGTCGGGACATTTCCGTGATCCGCGACGCACTCCGTGATCACCTGGTCGTCCGGCTGCGCGGTTATACGCTGGACGACGTCGCATTCACACGCCTTGCCGAGCAGTTCGGAGAGCTGGAGGGGTCTCCGGATTTCAGTCGTTCACGCGCGGTGTACGTGCCTGAGTCCCCGAAGATGACGGTGGTGTCGAATGTGACGGAAGATGGAAAGCCCGTCGGCGACCACGGAGACGGTGAGCTCAACTGGCACACCGATCAGGGCTTCGTCGAGCGCCCGTCGGGCTACACCTTCCTGCTTGCGCGCGAAACGCCTTCGACCGGCGGCGACACGAGCTTCGCCAACATGTACCGCGCTTACGAGCGCCTCTCGGACGAGGTCAAGTGCAAGATTGCCCGCCTCAAGCTCAAGCATCAGGAAAGTCACACGGCGCAAGGGATTCCGCGGCCCGGATACCGGGACATCAACACCAGCGATCCGCGCGAGCTGCCAGGTCCGCAACATCCACTGGTCCGCACGCATCCCGAATCGAAGCGCAAGGCACTCTATCTGGGCCGCCGATTCGGCGCCTACATTCCCGGTTTGCCGCTTGCGGAGAGCGAAGCGTTGCTGGATCTCCTGTGGTCGAGCGCCGGTCGTCCCGAGGACGTGTGGACACAGGAGTGGAAAGTCGGCGATCTCATCGTCTGGGACAATCGCTGCACGATGCATCGTCGCGATGCATTCGCCGGATTCGGCCGTCGTCGAATGCATCGCCTGACCACGCTTGGCGAGCGGCCGCAGTGATGATCGAAGCAGCATCGGTTCGCACCCACGCAAAAGCTCGCGCAAGCGCTGCCGCGCCGCGGAAGCTGGCGGACATCGTCCATGAACAGCTTTTTCGCCTGATCACGCGCGGCGAATTTCCGAAGGGATGCAAGCTGCCGCCGGAAGGAGCGCTCAGCACGCGGTTCGGCGTCTCGCGGCCCGTGATTCGCGACGCGCTCGGCAGGCTGAAGCAGGAAGGGTTCGTCCGTTCGCAGCGCGGCTCCGGCAACATCGTCGTCCGGGGCGAGTCTCCGGGGCTGCACGCGTACCCGCCGATTCGCACGGTATCGGATCTGCTGCGATCCTACGAATTCCGCATTACCGTGGAATCCGCGACTGCGGGTATGGCAGCGCACCGCCGCGAGCCGAATGATCTTGTCGACCTGGCACACACCGTCGATCGTGCGGCGACGGCGCTGGACGATGGCATGTACCACTTGCTGGCGGATCTCAATTTCGAGTTTCATCGCGCGGTGGCGCGGGCGACCCATAACCCCTTCTATCTCAAGACGGTAGAGATGATTCCGAACTTCATCGGCGCCGAGCGCCTCGACGTCACGACGTTCGGCGACAAAGACCTGCCTGACCGCGCACGTCGCATCCACACCGAGCACGTCGCCGTTTTCGAGGCAATCCGCCGTCGCGACGCCGACGAAGCGATAAGAAATATGGAAGGTCACATCGCCGCGGCGCGCGATTTCGTCCTCGAGCGCCAGGAGATTGCCGCACCCGACGAGGCCGTGCGCGCGCGGCGCAGGTAGCATTCACCGTCCCCATCGCCAGGGGCGACTCGCTGTCGATCGAAGGAGGATGACGATGCAAGGACGCAGAGGCATTTTGAAGGCGCTGGTCGCGGCAGTTGCCGCCGCGGTGGCCGGTCCGTTCGCGGCGACGCGGGCATACGCCGCCGATCGCTTGACTGTTATCGGGCACGCGGTCCACAAGGCCGCAGCGACGACGGGGGCGGGTGGCGACGTAACGGCGCCCTGGCGGGCCAAGCAGGGTGTGGAAGTCGAATGGTTGACCTTCGGCGTCGAGGCCGCGAACGAGCGTGCGTTCAAGGAAGCAAGCCTTGCCGAGGGCAGTGCCGACATCGTGTTCATCCTGGACCGATACACCGGTCCGCAGTTTGCCGGCCTGTTCGAGGACCTGCGGGCGTGGCAGGCGAACGACCCGATCCCCGATTTCGCGGAGATCCCAGCTGGGATGCTCGCGGCGCACACCTTCGGCGGCAAACTCACGGCGATTCCGTTTCGGCACGCGACGCACGGGCTGCACTACAACACCGAATTCTTCGCCGAAAAGGGTGTGACGGAACCACCGAAGACGGTGGTCGAGGCCGTCGCGCTTGCAGAAAAACTGACGTTCAAACGGGCGGACGGCGTCCAGGTGTACGGCCTCGTCATGAACTTCGACGACCCGGCCACGCCGATCGACTGGATTCGCGCCTTTGGCGGAGACTTCATCACCGCGGACTACAAGGTCGTGATCGACCAGCCTGCGGCGATGCGCGGGGTCACCGCACTGGTGGATCTCTACAAGAAAGGCGTCCTGCCCAAGAACTCGATGAACCTCAAGACCGAGGACGTGACGACGTTCATGCAGCAAGGCCGCGCCGCGATGACGAACAATCCGTTCAACCGTTACATCAATTACAACGATCCGAAAGCGAGCAAATATCCGGGAAAGATCGCGGTGGTCGCACTTCCGCTCGGCGTCGACGGCAAGGCGACGCCGGCGAAGACGTCGGTGTGGGCGATGGCGATCCCTCGCAACGGCCGCAACAAGGAACGCGCGTGGAGCTTCGTCAAGCTGCTGTCCCAGCCGGACAGCACGATTGCCGAGACGCTGAACGGGAATGGTCCTGTGCGGCCATCGGCGTACGAGGATGCGAAAGTGAAAGCGCTCATTCCTTACGCGGCGGCCGAAAAGCAGGCGCTCGCGAGTGCACGGCTCGTGGTTCCGGGCTTTCCGAATTCGGCGAAGGCGATGGACATCTTCATCGAGGAGTTGGGCAACGCGATGCTCGGCACAAAGGATCCGCAAACTGCGATGAGCGACGTCAAGAAGCGCGTGCAACCGCTGCTGCCAGCCTGACGTAACGCGAGGCAGGCGCGGCCAGCATGGGAATGGTCGACGCGGCCCGCGTCTTGTCGCGACCGCGCGCGCCCACTGCCGGTCGCGTGAAGGATCGGCGCTCGGCCCGGCTCGTCCATTACGCGATGCTGTGCCCGACACTCGTACTGTTGCTGGCATTCCTCGTGCTGCCGGCGATCTATGTCGGATGGCTCAGCTTCAACACGTCGACCTACGGTCAGGATTCGACGTTCGTCGGCCTGGCCAATTATGCGCAGTTGTTCGCCGACCGCATCTTCTGGCGCGCGTTCTGGAATACGTTTTTCGTCGTCAACGGCATCGTCTACGTTGAGTTGCTGTTGGCACTCGGTCTCGCGCTGCTTCTGTCGGGACCGGTTCCGGGCAAGGCGATCATCATCGCGGTGGTTCTCGCCCCGTACGCGATCACCGAGAGCAGCGGCATCGTCATGTGGCGATATATGTTCGAGCCCGACATCGGCCTCGTGTCGCACATTCTCGGCGGCCTCGGCCTGGGGCAGCTTGACTGGAGCACCAATCCCGTCGAAACGCTGCTGCTCGCATCCACGATTGCGATTTGGCATCACCTGCCGTTTACCTTCCTGATTCTTTATGCGGCGCTGACCACCGTGCCGCGGGATGTGCTCGAGGCGTCCGAAATCGACGGCGCGACGAGGTGGCAGCAGTTTCGGCTCATTACGTTGCGTCTGATCATGCCGGCGGTGCTGATTGCCGTGCTGTTCCGCTATATCTTCGCCATCCGCACGTTCGCCGAGGTTTGGCTGCTGACGGAAGGCGGGCCAGCGCGTTTGTCCGAGGTGCTGGCAATTTATCTGTACCGCGAAATGTTCAAGTACCACCAGTTCGGAATGGCCTCGGCGACGGGCTGTTTCATGCTGGTGATGTCGTTGGTCATCGCGTGGCCGTACCTGAGACGGATGTACTGCGAGGTGATGCGCAGTGCGTAAACGATCGCCTTCGCTGCAGGTATTGCGGTGGGCGCTCATCGCACTCGCAATGGCGTGGTCGGCAATTCCCATCCTGCTCGTCGTGCTGTCCTCGTTCAAGGAAGCAAGCCAGATCTTCGAAGTGCCATTCACGCTTATTTTCCGGCCGACGCTCGAGAACTATCGAACCCTTTGGACCGCCCGGCCTGAGTTCTTTCGCGCGCTCGGGAGCAGTGCCATCGTGACTCTCGGGGCGGTGCTCACGGCCATTTGCGCCTCCACCCTTGCGGGCTACGTCTACGCGCGCTATCGCAATCGGCTGTTGAGCGGCACGGCGTTCGGAATGCTGGCGGCGCGCATGCTGCCGCCGATCATCATCACGGTGCCGCTCTTTCCGATTCTCAACGTCTTGCGGATGAACGACACGCACCTGTTGCTCGTATTGCTCTACGCCGCGTTCTACGTCAGCCTCGGTACGTGGATCATGCGCTCCTTCGTTGCGCAACTTCCCATCGAGCTCGAGGAGGCCGCAGCCGTCGACGGCGCCGGGTTGATCGCGATACTCGGCCGTGTCGTGCTGCCGCTGGTCGTGCCGGGAATCATCACCGTCGCGATCTTTGTCGTCGTGTTCGCGTGGAACGAGTATGTCTTCGCCCTGATCTTCACCACCCGCGACGCGAAGACGGCGCCGGTCGTGATCGGCGAGATGCTGGGGACGGTGGAAGGCGTCCAATGGGGCGTCATTTTCGCCGCCGCGACGGTTCAGCTGCTGCCGGTCGTGACGCTGGTGATCGCGCTGCAGCGGTATCTGGTGTCGGGATTGACGGCGGGAGCGGTGAAGCAATAGAGGGGGCCGAACAGGATGCTTGCCTCTTGCGGGCAAGCGATTTCTAATGCGCCATGCCCTCTGCCGAAGACGCCGGTCGCATCACCCGGCTTGCCCCGCCTTCACTTGACCTCACAAGCCTCCAGCGCTGGATCGTCGACCAGGGCCTGCGCGGCGTGTCGCTCGAGGAGCTCGTCCACGGCTTCTGTCAGCGCGTGGTCGAAGTGGGCTTTCCGGCGCGACGCTTCAGCATGATCATTGGCACGCTGCATCCGCGCCACGGAGCGCGCAGCTATACCTGGCGGCCAACGGGACTCGAAACCGACGCCTTCCCGCGACGGAGGACAGGAGAGGACAGCGCCGCGTACCTGCGCAGCCCGATCTATTACTTGAGGAAGAGCGGCGAGGCTCGGATGCGACGGCGGCTCGACACCGGCGAAGCGCTGCAATTCCTGCTGCTGGAAGAGTTGCGCGAGGCAGGCATGACCGAGTACGCCGCCCGCATCGTCCGTTTTGGCGAGGTCGACATGGCATCGCTGAAGAGCGGGCCGTCGGTCGCCGATCCGGCCTTCGATCCGCTGCAGGGCATTTTCTTCTCCTGCGCGACCGACGTGGCGGGGGGCTTCGACGACGGACAGTTGGAGCAGATCGCGGGCATCCTGCCGTGCCTTGCGCTCGCCGTGAAATCGCGGTCGACGTTCGATGTCGCGCGCACGTTGCTCGAGACCTACCTCGGCGCGGATGCCGGCCGCCATGTCCTGATCGGCGAGATCGATCGCCATTCCGTGAAGACAATCCGTGCGGTGATCTGGTTCTGCGATCTGCGCGGATTCTCGCTCGTGGCCAACCGCGTCGCGAAGCAGGAGCTCGTCGAAATCCTGGATGCCTATCTCGAAGCGATGGCGCGACCGGTGCTCGATCACCACGGCCAGATTCTCAAGTTCATGGGCGACGGCTTCCTCGCCACCTTCGATCTCGCGGAGCGCGACAACGAATCGGTATGCCGCGACGCGCTCGAAGCGGCGGCGAAGCTGGTCGACTTGTTCCCGGCGTTCAACGCCGAGCGCCGCGAAGCCGGCAGGCGCACGCTGGATTTCGGCGTCGCGCTGCACCTGGGCGACGTGCTCTACGGCAACATCGGCGCGGCGGAGCGGCTCGACTTCACCGTCGTGGGCTCGGCGGTGAACGAAGCGAGCCGCATCGAGGGCATGTGCCGCACGCTGCAGCGCAAGCTGCTGGTGTCGCAGAGTTTCCGCGACGTAGCCGCCACCGCGGGTGACAGGATGATCTCGCTCGGCTTCCACGCGCTGCGCGGCATTCGCGAGCCGCAGGAGCTCTTTACGCTCGCCGAAGCGTAGAACCGCAAAGGACACGACAAAGCAATCGGGCCGAGGAGGCTACTTTCCGCTAAAGGCCGTACAGCGCGCCGTATTTGGTGTCGAGATACTCGAGATACGGCGCGATCGACAGCGGCTGCCCAGTGGCGCGCTCGACGATCTCGGGCGCGGTGAACTTCCGGCCATGCCGGTAGATGTGAGTGGTGAGCCAGTCGCGCAGCGGCGCGAATTCGCCGGCGCCGATCCGTTTGTCGAGGTCGGGCAGATCGCGGCGCGCCGCGGCGAAGAATTGCGCGCTCATGATGTTGCCGAGCGTGTAGCTTTGAAACGCCCCGCCGACGATGCCGCCGTACCAGTGCACGTCCTGCAATACGCCGTCGCGATCATCGGGAGGCGACACGCCGAGGTCGCTCTCGACGCGCTCGCGCCAGGCGTCCGGCAGGTCGGCCACCTCAAGTGTGCCATCGAGCAGCGCAAGCTCGAGATCGAAGCGCAGCATCACGTGCAGGTTGTACGTGACTTCGTCGGCGTCGGTGCGGATGAGCGATGGGACGACCTTGTTGATCGCGCGATAGAACGTATCCATTGGCACGTCGTCGAGCTCGCCGGGAAACGCTGCCTGCAGCGAGCCGTACCAGTGGCTCCAGAACGGCAGGCTGCGGCCGACCAGGTTTTCCCAGAGCCGGGACTGGCTTTCGTGCACGCCCGCGGTCGTGCCGCTGAAAAGCGGCGTGCCTTCAAGATCGTCGGCGATGCCCTGCTCGTACATCGCGTGGCCGGCCTCGTGCAGCGTGGAGAAGAGTCCGTCCGGCAGAAAGTCGTCGCTGTAGCGCGTGGTGATGCGCACGTCCCCGCGGCCGAGCTTGGTCATGAACGGATGCGCCGTCTTGTCCTGCCGCCCGCACTGGTAGTCGTAACCGAACGCGCGGATGATCTGCTCGCCGAACGCCTGCTGCGCGGTTTCCGGGAAGTTGCCGGACAGGCAGCGGTTGTCGACTTCAGGGCGCTCGCGGATCGCCTTGATGAGCGGGACGAGCCCTGCGCGCAACTCGTCGAACAGCGATCGCACTGCCGCCACCGTCATTCCATCCTCGGCGAGGTCGATCAGTGGATCGAACGGATTCTCGCTGCCGGGATGAAAAGCGGCGAGCTCGCGGCTCATCTCGACCGTCTTTTCGAGCATCGGGCGCACGGAGGCAAAATCGTTCGCGGGGCGCGCGCGCTCCCACGTGTGGTACGCGGCCGTCATGTGCGCGGTAAGACGCTCGATGAAGCTCGACGGCACGCGCGTCGCACGCTCGTAGTCGCGGCGCGTGACGCGGATCAGAGCGGCAACATCGGAATCTTCGCCTTGGGCTTGCGCCCACGGCTCGAGCGAGTCGAGCAAATGCCCGATGCCCGGGTCGGCCTGCTGGTCGTGCGCCAGGCGATTCAGCAGCGCGAGCTGGCGGCCGCGCGATTCGGCGCCGCCGGGCGGCATGTAGGTCGCCTGATCCCATTGCAGCACCGATGCGGCGCCTCGCAAGTCGTCGATCTCTTGCAGCCGCATCCTGAGCGCGGCGAGTTCAGCTTCGCGGGTCATTGCGGAAACCTTCGGTCTGGTTCGACTTCGTATGTGGAGCGCTGTGTCGCGCGAGCGGAGCCGGGACGGCGATTCTAGCCGAATCCGCCTTCCTGCATGGGGATGCCGAAGGTTTGTTGTTCGCGGCCACAGCTTGACAACGCAAATACGAATCATTATCGTTTGCTTCCGCCTCCGAGGCGGGTTCGAAGTTCCGTGGGAAAGTCGCGTTCCCTAGGGGATTCGAAATCCAGCGCCAGCCAGCCGGCCCTTGCTTCGTCGTTACGCCAGCCAGCGCACGTAGCTCGTCCGTCTCTCATGGCTGCCGCTCATCCCGCATTGTCTGCTTCCGTACTCGAACGTCCGTTGGCGCCGCGCGCGCCGCGGGACGCGTGCGCGCGCTTCGCCGGAATCGCGGTCGCGCTCGTCGTGCACGCCGTGCTGATTGCCGCGCTGCTCCAGTACGCGCCGGTCCGTCGCGCGCTTCTCACGGGGAAGCCCATCATGGTGAGCGTCGTCGTGCCACCCGCGCCGTCCCCTGCGTCGCTGGCGGAGCCGCCCGCCAAGCCCAAGGCTGCGCTCCCCGCGAGAACGGTCCGCAGCGAACCGCGGGGTCCCGCCCCCGCCGAAAAGATGGCCGCACCTCCTCCGGTCGTCGCCGAATCCGCGGCCGTTTCACCCGTCACGTCGTCCATTACCGAGCCACCGCCGACGCCTTTGGCGCAAGCCGCGGTCGCGCCGGAGCCGGCGCAGGTCGTTCCACCCCGCTACAACGCGGACTATCTCCAGAATCCTGCACCCGCGTATCCGCCACTCGCGCGACGAATGCACGAGCAGGGCAAGGTGCTGATCCGCGTGCTCGTAAGCGTCGACGGAATGCCGGAACGGATCGAGCTCAAGGCGTCGAGCGGCTATGCCCGTCTCGACCAGGCGGCTCTCGAAACGATCCGGGGCTGGAAGTTCGTGCCGGCGCGTCAAGGCAACGACAAAGTCGCGGCGTGGGTCGTCGTGCCCGTCACCTTCAGTCTGGACGGGTAACAGCGCGTCGCTTGCGAGCGCGGCATCACCCGAATTCATGAAGCCAGCACGCCAGCTCCCGCTGGTTGCCAGCCAATGTCGTCGATGGCAAGCCTGGGAGCAGGACTTGAAGAACGATCCGCGCAGGTTCAAACCGCTCGCAATCGCGTGCATGGCATTCGCGCCAGAGATGGTGTTCGCGCAGAACGCGCCCGCGAGCAGCGACGCTACGCTGCCTGAAGTCAACGTTAAGGGCGGTGCGGCTGGTCCCGGCTACAACCCGGCGACTTCGACGATCGGCGGTGGCACCGAGATACCGCTGCGCGACATCCCGCAGTCGGTCACCGTGATCAACAGCGCGCTGATGCAGGCGCAGGGCGCGACGAGCCTTGCCGACGCCCTGCGCAACGTGCCGGGCATCACGCTGGGAGCCGCCGAGGGCGGCTCGATCGGAAACAACTTCAACCTGCGCGGCTTCTCCGCGCGGACGGATCTCTATCTCGACGGGATCAAGGACCGCGGCCAGTTCTATCGCGACGTGTTCTCGCTCGACGCCGTCGAGGTGCTGCAGGGGCCGTCGTCGATGCTGTTCGGTCGCGGATCGACGGGCGGCGTCATCAACCAGGCGAGCAAGCTGCCGACGCCCACGCCGTTCGGCAGCGCGACGGTCATGACCGGCCCGCAACCGACTTTCCGCGTCACCACGGACGTCAATCTGCCCATCGACGCGTCGTCCGCCTTTCGCGTCGCGGCGATGGGTCAGGACGTCCACTCGACGCGCGACGTGATGCAGAACCACGATTACGGCGCCGCACCGTCGATCTCGTGGGGCATGGGAACGCCGACCCAGATCACGCTGAACGCGCTGTTGACGCACAACGACGACATGCCCGATTACGGCCTGCCGCCCGTCAACGGCGCGCCGGCCGCGGTGAATCGCAAGACGTTCTACGGCGCGACCGACGATCGGACCGTCCAGGACGTCATCAATCTCAACGGCACGATCACGCACAAGGTGTCGCCGGCGACGACCCTGCGCAACCAGACGTACTATTCACGATACCGGATCGATGCGCGCGAGTCCGGGCCGAACAACGTCGGCACCCTGTCGCCGGCCGGCGTCTACACGGCATTCCCGGCAGCCAATCTGGGCAACGTCACGGCGTTGCCGCTTACGTCGCTCTATGTGGGCCTCGGCAGCCACGACCGCGGCATCACCGATACCTCGCTCTACAACCAGACCGACTTCATCAACGAATTCCAAACGGGAGGGATCCGTCACCAGCTGATCGTCGGGCTGGAGCTCGGCCGCGACACGAACGACACGCAGAACCATTCCCGCAACATCCCGGGCAACCCGAACGCCTACTTCCGCGCCGTTTCGCTCGTCGATCCGCTTTATGCGCCTGCGTCCGGCATCCCCGCGGTGGCGGGGAATCACGTCGATGCGCACGCAACGGATATGGCGCCGTACATCAACGACACGCTGTCGTTCGCCGACTACTGGAAGGCGGTCGCGGGCGTCCGCTACGACCGCTATCACGCGAGCCTCACGAACTCGATCAACCAGCCGCCCTCGGCCAGCCAGACGATCAACTACACGAGCGTTCGCCTTGGATTGATCTTCCAGCCGACCGAAGTGTCGTCTTACTACGTTTCCTACGGGACGTCGTTCAATCCGTCGCTCGAGACGCTTGCGCTCACGAGCGGCCAGCAATCGCTCGATCCGGAGACGAGCCGCCAGTACGAGCTCGGGGGCAAATGGGACGTGCTCGACGGCAACCTGTCGCTCACAGCCGCCATCTTCAACATCGAGAAAGACCACACGCGTTCGCAGATCTCGACCGGCGTCTACGAGCTGACCGGCAACGTCCGCGTGCGCGGCTTCCAGGCAAGCGTCGCGGGGCGGCTCACGGACGCATGGCAAGTGTTCGGCGGCTACACCTATCTCGACGCGGGGATCGTCGAGGCTTCGGTGCTCGACAACACGAAAGGCAAGGTCCTCGCCAACACGCCGAAGAACAGCGCGTCGCTGTGGACCACCTACAACTTCACGCGCGCCTGGCAGGCGGGCACGGGCTTCACCTGCATGTCGGACCGGTTCACGTCGAACACGAACGCGGTGAAGGTTCCGGACTACTTCCGCTGGGACGCAATGGTCGCGTACCAGCAGCCGCCGTGGGGCGTGCAGCTGAACGTTTTCAACCTGACCGACCGGCTCAACTACGACGCGCTGATTCCATCGGATCGCGGACGCTCGGTGCCGGGCACGAACCGCAGCGCGCTGCTGTCCTTCAGCTATAAATTCCTCTGATCCCGTCGAGCGAGGCTGCAATGATGATGCGCATTCCCGACGTCTTCAATGCCGCGCAGTCTCGCTTGTTGCGCGAACGGATGGAGAGCGCGGGCGACGCGTGGGTCGACGGCCGCGTCACTGCCGGGCACCAGGGAAAGGACGTCAAGCACAATCTGCAGCTCGCCGAGGACTCGCCCGTCGGGCGAGAGCTGTCCGGCATCGTCGTCGCCGCGCTGGAGCGCCATCCACTGTTCCTGAGCGCCGCGTTGCCCGGCAGGATCTATCCGCCGATGTTCAATCGCTACGACGGTTCGAGCGAGATGCAGTTCGGCACGCATGTCGACGGCGCCGTGCGGCTCGCGCCGGGCACCGGCGTGAAGATACGAACGGATGTTGCCGCAACGCTTTTCCTGTCCGAACCGGAGAGCTACGAGGGCGGCGAGCTCGTCATCGAGGACACGTACGGAACACAGGCTGTCAAGCTGTCGGCGGGTCACATGGTCTTGTATCCGGCGACGAGCCGGCACCGCGTCATGCCCGTGACGGGCGGCTCGCGGCTCGCGTCGTTCTTCTGGGTGCAGAGCATGGTTCGCGACGACGCCCAGCGTGCTCTGCTGTTCGACATGGACATGGCGATCATCGGTCTCGCGTCGGCCGCACCGGAGCATGCTTCGCTCGTCGAGCTGACCGGCTGTTATCACAACCTGCTACGGATGTGGACGGAGGTTTAGTGCGCTCCTTGATAGGAACCTGCGACTCGGAACGCTAGCGATGCGAATGCCAGCTTCGATCGAGGAATTGCGCCCGACGCCGGTCGCGGCAAGGCGGCTCCGGCTGCGCCGCCTTTGGGTGCGCCGGGTTTGGGTTCTGACGCACCTGTGGCTGGGAGTGACGCTGGGCGTGATCGGCGCGCTCGTCGGCGTCACGGGAAGCGTGCTGGTGTTCGACCGGGCGATCGACGGCGTGCAGAACCCGCAACGCTACGCGACATCGGGCAAGGAGATCGCGCTGCCCTACGCCGAGTACGCGCAGCGCGGCGCGCGCGTGGTGGGGGACGGCGCGCGTGTGGTGAACCTGCGCATTCCGCACGAAGGCGAGACGCCGGTCGTCGTGTTCGTGCGTGCATCGGCGAACGGATCCGAGGGTGGCGCCGCTGGTCCGTTGCGGCGCGTCTATCTCGATCCTCCGACCGGACTCGTACTCGATGCGCCCACGCAAACCGGGCTCATCGGATGGGCGCATGATTTTCACGAGTCCCTCAGGCTTCGCGACTACAACGGCCGCGAGGTCGTGGGTGTCGTCGGAATCGCGATGCTGATCTCGTCGCTTTCCGGGGTGTACCTGTGGTGGCCGCGCCGACGGGTTCGCCGCAAGGATTTCGCGTTCCGCCGCGGTGCGGCGATGTCGCGCAACTTGCATTTAACGCTGGGAATCTGGGGCGCGCTCGTGCTCGCGATGCTGTCGTTCACCGGCATCTTCCTCGCGTTCCCCGACGCCGGTCGCGCGAGCGTGGGGTCATTCATCGCAGTGTCGCCCTCGATGCGAGGACTGCAGGCTCCGGAATCCCCGGATGCCAAGGGCCGCGCCATCACGCCGGACGATGCGGTCGCCACCGCTCGCTCGCGGTATTCGGGGTCAACCGTCGCCGGAATCGGCTTTCCCGCAGGGTTTCGTGGCGTCTACCGGATCGCGCTGCGCGAGGCGGGCGACCACAGCGAACGCGGCATGACCGTCGTCTTCATCGATCCGCGGTCCGCAGCCGTCCTGCGGCAGGCCGACCCGTCTTCGCAAACGCGCGGCGATGCGTTCCTCGCCTTCATGCGCCCGCTGCACGAAGGCGAGGCGCTCGGCATCGGCGGTCGCATCGTCATCGCATTTGTTGGCCTGCTGCCAGCGTTGTTCGTCGTGACGGGAACCATGATGTGGCTTCGGTCGCGGCGCGTAAGGCAACCCGCGCGACACGCCGCGCGCGGATGACGCGCGCTTCCGGCGACGCGACCGAACAGAAGGGAAAGTCAGCGAAGGACAAACGGCGCCCAGGCGGCAAGCACGCCGCCGATGGCGAGCGCCATAGCAGCGAGCGCGCCCGCACGCTTCGGCCCGGCAGCACGCGTCTCGAGTCGCCTGCGGGCAAGGTAGAGACTCCACATGCCGGCTGCAACTAGCAGAATGATGCGCGGGTACGGCAGCCAGGCGATGCGGAAGCCCTCGCCATGCGCGAGGGTGGCCGGCAGGGCACTCAGACCCACGAAGAGCCCGGCGCCGGCGAGCGGAATCAGCGTGTACGAAAGCGCCAAAGCGACGGCA
>Ga0070672_100001719_pt1 | contig 13675 bp, 11 predicted proteins | sample KBSM13metaG_FD_66151 | JGI IMG/M metagenome (GOLD analysis project Ga0070672, IMG submission 66151) | Miscanthus rhizosphere microbial communities from Kellogg Biological Station, Michigan, USA - KBS M1-3 metaG | ecosystem: Host-associated > Plants > Roots > Rhizosphere > Soil ... | reverse complement strand
ATGCTCCTCGACGGGGAGATCGACGTCGCGCCCATCTCGTCGATCGAGTACGCGCGGAACGCTCCGCGGCTGCGGCTGCTTCCACGGCTCTGCGTCTCGTCCGAGGGGGCGGTCGACTCGATCCAGCTCGTCACGCGCATCTCGCTCGGCCGCATCCGCACCGTCGCTGTGACGCCGGAGAGCGCGACCTCGGTCGTGCTGACGAAGGTCCTGATCCCGCAGGCCGAGCTCCTGCCGCTCGAGGCGGCCGACGAAGCGGACGCAAAGCTTCTGATCGGCGACGCCGCGCTCAAGAGCGCGTTCGAGGACCCGACCCCGCATCACGACCTCGGCCGTCTGTGGCTCGAGCGCACCGGGCTGCCCATGGTGTTCGCGGTGTGGGCCGCGCCGGAGCCGCTCGTCGACGGGCTGGGCGACCTCCAGGACGCGCTCGTCGCGTCGGTTCGTCTGGCGCGCTCGGAGCCCGAGCGCCTCGCGTACGAGGCGAGCGAGCGCTACGGCTACCCGCCCGGCTTCCTCGCGCGCTACTTCGAGAAGCTCCGCTACAGCTTCGGCCCGCGCGAGCGCGCCGGCTTCTACACCTTCCTCGAGATGGCCCGCGACGTCGGCGAGCTCGCCCAGGTTCCCGAGCTCCGCTTCATCCCCGGCGAGCCGGCGCGCGTCTCCGGCTAGGGCTGGGAGCCCGCGAGCGCCGGCGGGCGCGCTGCGTGGCGGTACTCGACCCGGTAGCCGAGACGGCGGGGGATCGCGAGCAGGCTCTCGAGGTCGAGGTCGACGGTGGCGCCCGCCTTCTGGGTGACCTCGTCCTCGATCGGCAGGTCGAAGTCGTCGGCGCCGTACTCGAGCGCGCGGAACGCGTCCTCGTTCTGGGTCAGCACCGAGGTACGGAAGTGGCGGACGTTGTCGAGGAAGATCCGCGAGAGGGCCATGTGGCGCCAGTACTCGCGCGCGGAGATCTCGCGCCCGCCGAACGCGGTGCCGTAGGGCTTGTATGTCCAGCAGAGGAACGAGAAGAGCCCGTCGTAGCCGTCGCGCACGCACGCGTCCTGAAAGTCCCGGGTGCGCTGGAGGTGCTCGATCCGCTCCTCGAGCGTCTCGTCGAAGCCGATCACCATCGTCGCCGTCGTGCGCATGCCGCTCTCGACGATCGCGCGCTGGGCGTCGAAGTAGTCGACGACGGTGTACTTCCACTTCGCGTGGCGCTTGCGGAAGTCCTCGGTGAGGATCTCGCTGCCGCCACCGGTGATCCAGTGGACGCCCGCGTCGCGGAGCCTTGCCGCGGCCTCTGCGAACGAGAGCTTCGCGCGGTCGGCGAGGAAGACGAACTCCGCGACGGTCAGCGCGTAGAACTCGACGCGCTCGCCGTAGCGCTCGCGGACGGAGGCGAAGAGGTCGCAGTAGTAGTCGAGCGGCAGCTTCGGGTTGAAGCCGCCGTTGAAGCCGACGAGGTCGCCTCCGACCTCGAGCAGCTCGTCGATCTTGGCGAAGACCTCGTCGCGGTCGAGGACGTAGCCACCGTCCTGGTTCGGAAGGACGTAGAAGGCGCAGTAGTCGCACTGGGCAACGCAGACGTTCGTGTAATTGACGATGCGCATGATCATGTACGTCGCCTTGTCGGGCTCGTGCCAGCGCGCGCGCGTCTGCTGCGCGAGCTCCTTCAGCTCGTCGTCCGACGCGTCGTGCCAGAGCTGCGCCGCCCGCTCGGCGGTGATGCGCGTCACGCCGGCACGGCCTCCTCGACCGTGACCTCGTCGGGGTCGAGCGTGTCCATGAAGGAGCTGACGGAGAAGACGGCGTTGCCTGCGCCCGCGACGCCGTAGCCCGGCGGAGGCCGGAGGCCGTGGCGGCCGAGCGCATCGCGGTAGGCGTGCAGCAGGCGGATGTGGTACTCGAGCGGCGCCCCGTCGGGGTTGGCCTGGCCGAGCGGCGTCGTCGGCTCGGGGCACCACGTCGTGAAGCGTGGGGTGATGCCCCGGCTCATGAACCAGTCGAGTCCCTCGGTGGTGGAGGCGATCGCCTCGTCGATCGTCCCGAAGCCGTGCGGCTTCGCCATCTCGACTCCCGCGACGAAGTTCGGGATCACGTGGCGCGGGCCGAACACCTCGGCGGCGTCCAGGATCCGCCGGTGCCACTCCTCGCGGCCGACGTACCGCTCCTTGCCGGGCGAGATCAGCGTGAACAGCCGCTTGTCCCAGACCTCGTAGTTCGGGTGATAGATCGCGATGCCGTAGTCCTTGAACCGCTGGACGTCAGCCTTCGGGAGCGCCTGCGCGACGACCTTGCCGATCCAGCGGCCGGGGAACCGCTCCTCGATCGCCTGCGCGTAACGGCCGTAGAAGTCCGCCTCGGCGAGTCCGTCGACCGTGCTCGTCACAGAGCCGCCGGTGAGCGTGTACGCCTTGCTCGTCCGCTCCGTGTCGTAGCGGTCGATCAGGGCGAGCGCCTCGAGCACGTCCTCCACCGGCTTGACACCGGTGTAGGGCCGGCCCGCCTTCTTGTGCTGGCGCCAGTTGTGGTTGATGTCGCAGAAGCCGCACTCCTCGTGCGCGCCGAAGTACTGGCAGAGGCGCAGCACGGTCAGGTAGATCAGGTAGCCCCACTGGATCGTCGGCGCGGTCTCCATCACCGTCTTGCCGCCGGCGAGCGTGTGGCGGTAGTACTCGGGCATCGGCGGCAGGCCGACGTCCGCGATACCGCGGCCCTCGAGGGACAGGGCGAGCGCGCCGTCGTCTCCGCGGCCGACGCGGTAGGGCGACCCCGGGTTGACCCGCACCGACACGATCGTCCGCCGCAGCCCGAACGGGCCGCCGGTGAGCGCAACTTCCTCGGGCGGGCGTCTCAGCGCGGCCTCGCCGAGCTCGGTGAGCGGCTTCTGGTCGAACGAGAAGATGAAGTACGACTTCGGCTTCACCTCGCCGTCCAGGTTGTCCGACAACGCGGCGTCGTCGAACGCGATCCCGGTGCGTAGAAGGTCCTCCTTCAGCACCGCCTCGGGCGGCACGTCCGGGTAGCGCTCCACGAGCGACTCGACGAGCGCGCGACGCGTGTCGGGAGCGACTGCAGTCACGCCTGCACGGTATCGGCCGCGGGCGCGCCGGTGGGTGTCGTTGCGCGCCAAAGGTGGTGGGCAACGAAGCCGATCCAGACGAACCACGCGACGCTTCCTGCGCGCGAGGCCGCGCCCTGACCGATCGTCCCGAAGACGGCGCCGGCGGCGATGACGGCCGGAATCGCGAGCAGCGTCGGTATCCACGCCGAGCGCCAGCCCGGGCGCGCCCGGAACGCGAAGGCGAGCACGACCGGGGTGAGCAGCAGTGCAGCGCCCGTGATGCCCGACTCGACCTTGTGGGCTGTGGCGTGCCACGAGACGTTCTCGCAGGGCACGTCGATCCCGCCCCGGCAGTCGAGTCGGAGGAATCCGTCCAGCACCATGCCGACGCCGACGACCATGAGACCGGCGCTCCCGAGGCGGGCCGACCACCCCGGTCCGAGCGCGCTCCCGAGGCCGAGGCCGAGGCAGACGACGAGAAGCCCGGTGAGGTTCGCACCGATCTGGTTGTAGAGCCACGGGCTCGATGCCGTCTGCGCGCCGAGGTGGCTGATGTCGTTGTGTGCGGGGTCGAACGGGTCGGGCTGGACGAGATCGCCGAGAAAGATCCCGAGGACGAAGGCGACGGGTGCTGCGAGCCCGCAGAGGGCGGCGACCCGGATCGGCATGCGTGGAGTGTCTCAGACCGTCTGCGCGTCCGCAGGGCACGAATCTCTCTGTACGAAATCCGTGAGGATCGCGGGCGGCCGCACGTCGGTGCACTACCCTCGGGCCGGGTCGATGCGCCGTCTCGTCTCACTCGCCGCCGTCTCGTCGCTCGCCGCCGCGCTCCTGGTGCCGGCAGCCGTCGCCGCGCCGCGTGAGCTCTGGCCGGGTGTCACGTACGAGTCGGGCATCCAGTTCACGACGCACGGACCGGTGGCGATCAACGTGCTGCGCGGGCCACGGCCCGGCGGCCTGACGACTCTCGAGCCCGTGCTCTCGAACGACACGGTCGTCGGTCGCGAGAAGCTGACGACAATGGAAGTGCGGCTGCGGCGGACAGCCACGGCGGCCGGCGTCAACGGCGACTACTTCACGCTCGCGACGGGCAAGCCGTCTGGTGTCCTGATGCGGGACGCGCAGCTCGTCGCGCCGCCGAACGCGGGGCGGGCGAGCGCCGGGATACGGAGCGACGGGGTGCTCGACATTCGGCGGGTGGGCTTCAAGGGCACGTGGCGCGCCACGGTAGGGCCGCGTCCGCTCGGTGCGCTCAACGCGATGCCCGCCGCCAACGGCGCGGCGCTGTACACGGATGCGTACGGGGCGAGCACCCCCGCGCTCCCGGGGAGCGCAGCCGTGATCCTGTTCCCCTTCCCGGCCGCGACCCCCGAGGTCGATCTCGTCGCGCCCGTCGTCGAGGCGAGGACGGACGGCGGCGCGGTCGCAATTCCTGCGGGCGGCGCCGTGGTCGTGGCGCGCGGCACCGCGGCGCAGGCGCTCCGTTCGGAAGGGGTCGCCGGCGGGACGATCACGGTGAACCTCGGGCTCGTGCCGTCGTGGCCCGACATGGTCGGGGCGATCGGCGGCGGCCCGCAGATCGTCCGGAACGCGGCACCGATCTTTCGCGCAGGCGAGGTGTTCACGACCAAGCAGCTCGGCCCGCGAGCGCCCCGCAGCGCGGTCGGCCAGCTCCGCGACGGCCGGATCCTTCTCGTCGCGGTCGACGGGCGGCAGCCCGGCTACAGCGTCGGGCTCACGAACTGGGAGCTCGCCCAGGCCCTCGTCCGGCTCGGCGCGGTCACCGGGATGGCGCTCGACAGCGGCGGCTCGACGACCATGGCGTTCGACGGCCAACTCCTGAACCGGCCCTCGGACGGAGTCGAGCGGCGTATCTCGACCGGGCTCGCCTTTCTCTACCGGGGGGTTTTCGCCCCCGAGCCCCCTGCGCGCGTCTCGCCGAACGGCGACGGAGTCGACGACGCTCCGAACCTCGCCTACAGGGTCGTGCGGCCCTCGTCGGTGACGGTGACGCTGCGCGCACCCGACGGGTCGACGCCGGTCTCGACGACGGCGCAGCAGGCACCCGGTACGTACCCCGTGCCATTCCCGGCCGCGCCGGAGGCGGGGACAGCAGCGGTCGGCGCAGTCGTGGCCGCGGGCGCGTGGGCGTTCGAGGTGAAGGCCGTGGACGACATCGGACAGAGCTCCTCGATGACCCGTAGCTTCGTCGTCGACGACACGCTCGGGTTTCTCCGCGTGCCGAAGCTGCGCGCGGTGCCGCCCTCCGGCCGCGACATCCCGATCACGTTCGAGCTCGCGCGCGCCGCGCGTGTGTCGGTCACCGTGGTCGACGCAACGGGCCGGGTGGTGCGGAGCGGGCTCGCCGTTCCCGCCTCGCGTGACGCGGGCGACCAGACGGTTGCCTGGAATGGGCTCGCGAAGAACGGGAAGGTCGTCCCCGGCAAGCTCACCGTGCGGGTGGTCGCCACGTCGAGCCTCGGCCGGTCCGAGCTGAACGGGCCGATCACGCTCCGCAAGGCTGCCGGATAGCGCGGCCCTCTGGCGTCCCTCAAAGTCGGACACCAAGGGCGGCTAGCATCCCGCGATGCTCGTCGCCGGGATCGTCAGCGACATCACGACGTGGGTCACCGACGCGATCGGGAGCTACGGCCTCTACGCCGTCTTTCTCCTGATGCTGATCGACGCGGTCTTTCCGGCCGCGAGCGAGGTCGTGATGGTCTACGGGGGTGCGGTCGCATCGGGTGCGTTCGCCGGTCAGGCGATCACGCTCTTCGGCTACCACTTCGACAGCGGCCTGCCGGCCTACCTCGCCGTCGCGATCGCCGGGACCGTCGGGTACCTGATCGGGTCGATCGGTGGCTGGGCGCTGGGCGACTACCTCGGGCGTCCGTGGCTCGAGCGCCACGGCCGGTGGCTGCATCTGAGCGGCGAGAACCTCGACCGCGCAGAGCACTGGTTCGACCGCTGGGAGGAATGGGCAGTGTTCCTCGGTCGGATCACGCCGGTGATGCGCTCGTTCATCTCGATTCCGGCGGGTGTCTTCCGCGCGCGGTTCTGGCCCTACGTCTGGCTGACGCTCCTCGGCTCGGCGATCTGGTGCTTCGCCTTCGCGGGAGCGGGCTGGGCGGCCGGGGCGAGCTGGGAGTCGTTCCACCACGCGTTCCGCTTCGTCGACTACGTCGTCGCGCTCGCAGTCGTCGTAGGCGCCGCGCTGCTGGCGCGCACCTTGCTGAGGCGCCGTCGCCGGTCGGCCGCCGACGAGCCGGTGTAGCCAGCCCCGCAAGTAGACTCCCCTCGTCGTGATCCCGCTGGTCGACGTCAAGGCGCAGTACGCGCCGTTCATCCCCGAGTTGCAGGAGCGCTTCGCCGAGGTGCTGGAGTCGGGCCGCTTCATCTTCGGCCCCGAGGTCGAGGCGTTCGAGCGCGAGGCGGCCGCGTATCTCGGCGTGCCGCACGCGATCGGCGTCGCGAACGGCACGGACGCGCTCGTCCTCGCGCTGGAGGCGATGGGAGTCGGCCGTGGCGACGAGGTGATCTGCCCCGCGTTCACGTTCTATGCGACCGCCGAGGCAATCGCGCGCGTCGGCGCGACGCCGGTGTTCGCGGACATCGACCCGGTCACGCTCAACCTCGATGTGGCCGCCGTCGCTCCGCTCGTCGGCGAGCACACGAAGGCGATCGTCCCGGTGCACCTCTTCGGCCGTCCGGCGCCGCTCGCCGAGCTGGCGACGCTCGGGGTTCCTCTGCTCGAGGATGCCGCGCAGGCGTTCGGCGCGCCGGGGATCGCCACGACGGGCATCTGCTCCACGTTCAGCTTCTTCCCGACCAAGAACCTCTTCGCGCTCGGCGACGGGGGGCTCGTCGCGTGCACCGATACGGCGGTCGCGGACACCGTGCGCAAGCTCCGGTTCCACGGCTCGCGCGACAAGCGGACGTTCGAGCTCATCGGGGCGAACTCGCGGCTCGACGCGATCCAGGCTGCCGCCCTGCGCGTCTTCCTTCCGCATCTCGCAGGTTGGAACCGGTCGCGCCGTGAGGCGGCGGGGCGCTACGCGGAGCTGGGGCTCGGAGAGTCCGTCGAGCTGCCGCTCGACGAGGCCGGGCACGTGTACCACATGTACGTCGTGCGGACGAACGAGCGTGAGCGCATCGCCGCAGCGCTCGACGAGGCCGGAATCGCGTCCGCCTCGTACTACGTGACGCCGCTCCACCTCCAGCCGGCGATGGCCTATCTCGGCTACGAGCCCGGGTCGCTCCCGGAGACGGAGCGGGCCGCGGCCGAGAACCTCGCCCTGCCGATGTGGGGCGGGATCGGCGTCGAGCAGCAGGAACGGGTCGTCGCGACGGTGAAGTCCGCCGTCGGTGTCGTCGTTTAGCTAAGGAGCCGCGGTCGTGCGTAGCCCGGTGAGTCGCCACTCGATCTGGCAGGTAGGTGTCGACGCGGTCCTCGTCGCGGCCGCCTGGTGGCTCGCCTGGAGCCTCCGCTTCGAGCACCGCCCGGTCTACTACGACCGCTATCTCGACTGGTCGATCGTCGCGCTCGTCGTCGTGATCAAGCTGCCGGTCTTCGCCCTGTGCGGCTTCTACAACCGCTGGTGGCGCTACGTCTCGACGCGCGACATGTGGGGGGCGTTCCGCGGGGTCGTCCTCGCGTCCGTTGCGGTCTTCCTCGTCTTCACGCTCTTCGAGGTGCACCGCGTGAACGTGCCGCGCGGCGTCTGGTTCATCGACCTGCTCCTCTGCATGGCTTTCGTCGCGGGCTCCCGCCTGCTCGTGCGGACGATCGTGGAGCGGCCTCTGCCCGGCCGGATCGTGACCCGCGGCAAGGAGGCCATCATCGTCGGCGCCGGCGACGCCGGACAGCTCGTCGTGAAGGAGATGCAGCGGTCACCGGCGCTCGGCTACACGCCCATCGGGCTGCTCGACGACGACTCGCGCAAGCGCAACCTGCGGCTCCACGGCGTGCGCGTGCTCGGCACGACCGCGGACCTGGCGCACGTCATCCGCGACCGCAGGCCGGACGAGGTGCTGATCGCGATCCCGAGCGCCTCCGGCGAGCTTCGCGCGCGGATCGTCGAGACGGCGCGGGCCCTCGAGGTCCCGGTCAAGACCCTGCCGACGCTCTCCGACCTCGTGTCGGGCGACGCGGACCTCGCGCGCCAGCTGCGGCCCGTCGAGGTCGAGGACGTTCTCGGCCGCGAGCCGGTCGAGGTCGACTTCGCGTCCATCGCCGAGTACCTGAAGGGCGAGGTCGTGCTCGTGACGGGCGCCGGCGGCTCGATCGGCTCGGAGCTCTGTCGGCAGATCGCCCGCATCGGGCCTGCGAAGCTCGTCCTGCTCGACCACGCAGAGCCCGCGCTCTTCGAGATCGAGCGCGAGCTCGTACGCGAGCGGGGATTCCTCGCGGCCGCCGCCGTCGTCGGTGACGTCCGCGATCCGGTGAAGCTGCGGCAGGTCTTCGACAAGTACCGGCCGGGCGTCGTCTTCCACGCCGCCGCGTACAAGCACGTTGCGATGATGGAGGCGAACCCGCTCGAGGCCGTGCGCAACAACACGCTCGGTACCCGCGTCGTCGCGGACGTCGCGGTCGAGTACGGCGCGAAGCGATTCGTGCTCGTCTCGACGGACAAGGCCGCCAACCCGAAGACCGTCATGGGCCAGTCGAAGGCGCTCGCCGAGTGGATCGTCGAGACGTGGGGCCATCGCGCCGACGTGACGACGCGGTTCGTGGCGGTTCGCTTCGGAAACGTCCTCGGCTCGTCCGGCTCGGTCGTGCCGATCTTCCGCCGGCAGATCGCCCGCGGGGGGCCTGTGACGGTGACGCACCCCGAGATGACGCGGTTCTTCATGACGATCCCCGAGGCGGTGCAGTTGATCGTCCAGGCCGGCGCGATCGGCGGCCGCGGGCAGGTGTACGTCCTCGACATGGGCGAGCCGGTTCGCATCGTCGACCTCGCGGAGAAGATGATCCGCCTGTCGGGCAAGGAGCCGGGACGGGAGATCGTCATCGAGTACGTCGGGCCGGCGCCCGGCGAGAAGCTCCACGAGGAGCTCGTCGGGGACGGCGAGGCCGTGACGCCGAGCCGGCATCCCAAGATCGACCTGATCACCCGCCCGCCTGTCGACTCGGAGTGGCTCGAGGCCGAGCTCGCGGACCTCGAGCGGCTCGTCGAGGACGGCGAGACGCTCGAGCTCGTCGGCGAGCTGCGGCGTCTCGTGGGCGAGCCGCGGCGCGAGGGGGCGGTTGCCCCCGAGTCGGGGCACGTGCCATAGCCCCGAGCGCGCCGGTCTTCGTCGTGGGCGACGTCCACGGCTGTCGCGACGCGCTCGCAACGCTGCTCTCCGACGCGGGACTGGTCGATGCGGAGGAGCGATGGGCGGGGGGAGATGCCCGCGTCTGGCTCGTCGGGGATCTGACGGACCGGGGTCCCGACGGCATCGGCGCGATCGACCTCGTCCGCCGGCTCGAGCAGCAGAGCGAAGGCGCCGTCCGCTGCCTGTTGGGGAATCACGAGGTGCTCCTGCTCTCCGTCCTCCGCTTCGGCGGCGAGGAGACGAGCATCCCCGGCGAGTCGTTTCACGGCCTGTGGCGGCGGAACGGCGGAGTCGAGTCGGACGTGCGGGGGCTCACGCCCGAGCACGTCTCCTGGATCGCGGCCCTGCCGCCGCTCGCGCTCGAGGGCGAGACCCTGCTGATCCACGCGGACACGTCGGCGTATCTCGCGCTCGGACGCTCGGTCGACGCGGTCGCGCGTGCCACGCGCGCCGTTCTCGCGGCGGGGTCGGTGAACGAGATGGACGACCTCCTCGGCATCGTCTCCGACCGGATGCGACTCGACGACCCGGCGGCCGTCCAGGCGCTGCTCGACGCCTACGGCGGCACGCGCATCGTGCACGGGCACACGCCCATAGCGTCGCTGGTCGGAGTCGACCCGAGGAGCGTGACCGAGCCGCTCGTCTACGGCGACGGGCGCGTGACGAACGTCGACCACTGCCTCTTCGCAGGCGGGCCAGGGTTCGTCACAAGGCTGTGAGGAGGAGGTCGAGGAGCAGCGCGGGGTCGCGGGTCGCGCGGGCCGCGTCCGGTTGCTTGCGCTCGACCGCGATGCCTGCCGCGTTCTCGAGCGTTCGCAGCCGTCCCTCGGCAACGAGGCGCTCGTCGACGGCGCCCATCCGCCCCGTGAAGGTCGTGTAGACGGGCGTTCCGAGCGCGACCGCCTCGCGGTTCATGGTCCCGCCTGCGGAGACGACCAGATCGGCGAGCGCGACGAGGCTCAGGGCGTCGACTGCTCTGTCCGGCACGAGCAGGGACGGCAAGGCGGCGGCGCGGATCGTCTCGCGCTGCTCCGGCGTGCGCGGCAGCACGACGGCATGGACGCCGGGGTCGTGTCCGAGCCGCTCGAGCACATCCGCGAAGAGCGGATTGCGGTGGCGGTGGTAGAGAGAGACGTCGGGTGGGGTGCGCACGACCGCGAGCACCCGATCCGGGTCGACACGCAGTGCGTCGAGCACGGCCGCGTCGGGTGTGAAGCCGTCGAGGTAGTACTCCTCCTTGAGCCCCGGGTAGCGCCGCACCTTCCGCGACCGCGCACCGATCCGATCGAGGCGGCTCTGGGGGATGACCTCCGGCACGACCACCCGCGTCGCCGCCCGGCAGCCGAGCCCGTGCTGCGCCCGCGCGAACTCGTAGTCGAACGCGTAGGACGACGGAATGCCGAGGGAACGTGCCGCGAGCGGCAGCTCGTGTGAGGCATGCGAGAGCGCGACGTCGAAGTCCCGTGCGCGGGCGAAGCGACGGAGCGCCCGCAGGCGCGTCGACATCGCGCGCACCTTGCCCGTGCGCGACGCCCCGGCGTGCGGCGGGCCGACGACGGTGTGTTCGAGGCCTGCATCCTCGAGGAGCTCGAGCGTCTGTGCGAAGTCCCGCGCGGTGATCGTCACCTCGTGCCCCCGAGCCTCGAGCAGATCGACGAGCGGCCGGAAGAAGACCACGTGCGGGGAGTTCGTCACGTCGATCCAGACGCGCATGGGTCACTTCTATAACATTCGCTTATGGATACGCGCCAGCTGGCCGCGTTCTGCGCCGTCGTCGAGCGGCGCTCCTTCTCACAGGCGGCGGAGCAGCTCGGCGTCACGCAGCCGGCCGTCTCGCTCCAGGTGCGCGCGCTCGAGAAGCGGCTCGGCGCCCAGCTTCTCGACCGGTCGGGCCGCCGTGTCGAGCCGACCGAGGCGGGTACGCGCCTCTACCGCGGCGCGCAGCGGCTCCTCGCGCTCGAGCAGCAGGTGCTCGACGAGGTGGCGGCGGAAGGCGACGGAGACCTCTCCGGCGCGCTCTCGATGGGCGCGTCGACCGGCCCGGCCGCGGTGGTCGTGCCACGGCTCCTCGGCGAGTTCCAGCGCGCCCACCCTGCTGTTCGCGTCGCGCTCGAGGTGCACGACACGCGCATGGTCGTCGAGCTTGTCGCGGAGCGGCGCCTGGAGCTCGGCATCGTCGGCGCCGCGCCCCGCCACCGAGCGGTGCGGTTCGAGCCCTTCGCGTACGACGAGGTCGTCCTCGTCTGCCCGCCGCGGCACCGTTTCGCGGGACGCACCATCGATGTGCACGAGCTCGCGTCGGAGTCGCTCGTCGTGATGCAGGAGGGAGCCGGCGTCCGCAGGATTGTCGAGGACGAGCTCCGCCGGCTCGGCGTTCGGTTACGCGACCTCGATCCCCGCCTCGAGCTCGGCCTCCAGGAGTCGGTGCGTAGTGCGGTGCTCGCGGGCTACGGCGTCACGTTCATCTCGCGCGCGGCAGTCGAGTCCGACCTCGCCTCGGGCGCGCTCGCAGAGGCGCGCGTGGAGGGAATGGACGGGCGTCGCGAGATCTCACTCGTCCGCAGCGCCGCGCGGGTGCACACACGGGTCGCCGACGCGTTCGTCGATTTCGCGCGAGAGAGGCTGGAGACGCTTCAGCTCGGCCTCGTCCCCACCGCGACCGAATGACCGAGACGCCGCCGTTGCGAATCATCCGCTTCGGCGCAGGCGCGATCGCGGAGCTGGACGACGTCTGCCGCGAAGCGGGGATCGCGGCGCCGCTGCTCGTCACGACCCGCCGGGGTGTGGGGACGGTGGCGGGCCTTCCCGTCGTCGGGACGTTCGACGGCGTCCTTCCGCACGTGCCCGTCGAGACGGTGCGTGCCGCGGCCGACCGTGCGCGCGAGGTAGGTGCCGACGGGCTCGTCGGGCTCGGCGGTGGGAGCGCAATGGACACGTGCAAGGCGGTCGTCGCCGAGCTGGCCGCACGCGGGATCGACCCGCTCCCGCGCGTCGTCGCCGTCCCGACGACGTACGCAGGAGCCGAGTGGACGCCGTACTTCGGGATGCTCCTCGCTCCGGGCCGGAAGGGCGGCGGCGGAGACGAGCGCGCGCGCCCCGTCGCAGCGATCTACGACCCCGAGCTGAGCGTCGGGCTGCCGCTCGCCGCGACGGTGGGCACGGCGATGAACGCCCTCGCGCACTGCGCGGAGGCCCTCTACCACCCCGAGCGCAACGCCGCCGCGGAGCGCCACGCGGAGACCGGCGCCACGGCGATCGGCTACGCGCTGCCGCTCGTCGTCGAGCGGCCAGACGGGATCTACGGCCGGACACGGCTGCTCGAAGGTGCGATGCGGGCCGCGCTCGCGCTCGCCGAGTCCGGGCTCTGCCTCGGTCACGCGATGGCGCAGGCGCTGGGTGGCCGCTACGGGCTGCCGCAGGGGTCGACGAACGCGGTCTGCCTTCCTGCCGCGCTCCGGTTCAACGAGGTCGCCGTGCCGGACTCGGTCGCTCGTTTCGCGCAGGCGCTCGGCGTCGACGACGCCCCGAGCGGCGTCGAGGAGCTTGCGCTGCTCGGCGGCTTCGGCCGGCTCCGCGACCTCGGCGTCTCGGCAGACGATCTCGACGAGGTGGCAGAGGCCGTCGCCGTCCGCCGCGGCGCACTCGAGAATCCCCGCTCCGTGACCGCCGCGGAGGTCGCCGAGCTGCTGCGCTCCGTCTGGTGAGACTCGTCAGGTGAACCGCTCGCCCTCGTCACGACGGTAGCCCCACCAGGCGAGCGCGAGGAACACGAGCCCCCACGCGGTCAGGGCGGCGACGTGGTGGAGCGGCACGGGGTGATCTCCGGTGGCCACCGGGTCGAGCACCTCCATCCAGCTGCGCGTCGGGAGCATCTGCGACGCAATGTCGACGCTGCGGGGCACATCCTCGGTCGGACGGGTCCAGAGAAAGCCGCCGATCGCGAGTGGGAGGTAGAGCAGGTTCGCCACCGGCAGCGCGGCGCGCGGGGAGAGCCAGTAGCCGAACGCGATGCCGAGCAGCGCGAACGGGATGCACCCGACGAGCAAGGTCGACCCGAGCGCGACCGTGCGCCACGGCACCATCCGAACCCCGTACACCGTGAACGCGACCAGCGACACGGCGGCGACGGTCGCAGCGGCGAAGACAAGGGCGGAGAGGACCCGACCGGCAAGCCTCGTGGCCGGCCCCACCGGCAACGTCCGCAGGTATGACTCCCAGGGCGTCGTTCTGGTCGTGGCGATCCCGACTCCGAACTGGAAGAACGCGACGCCGAGGAGCGCCATCGCCGCAAACCCCGCGTACAACCGC
>Ga0070672_100001707_pt1 | contig 13697 bp, 5 predicted proteins | sample KBSM13metaG_FD_66151 | JGI IMG/M metagenome (GOLD analysis project Ga0070672, IMG submission 66151) | Miscanthus rhizosphere microbial communities from Kellogg Biological Station, Michigan, USA - KBS M1-3 metaG | ecosystem: Host-associated > Plants > Roots > Rhizosphere > Soil ... | reverse complement strand
GACGGCCCGGTGCGCGGAATACATGCGAGCCAGGCTCCGCGTCGTGCAGGGTGCAACCGTTCGCAAGGAGCTGTCCGCGCTGCGACAGTTTCTCAAGTGGTGCGTCGAGGTCGGAGAGCTTGTGTCCGCCCCAACTGTGCCCAGTGTGCCCAAGCGCTCGACGGGGACGGTGTTCGAGAAGCGGCGCCGAGTTTCCGCCATCGAGCTTTCTCCGGACGAATGCGAGGCGATCATTGCCGCGCTCCCCGAGTGGAGCACCAGCAAGAAGGTGAAGCCGTTCCCTATCCGGGCGCGCTTCTTGGTGGCATACGAGACCGGCCTACGGCCCGAGACGCTCGATCTGCTCGAAGCGCCCAAACACCACCGCCGGGGGGCAGCCACCATTACCCTCAGCGTGGAACTGGATAAGAACCGCTTCGGGCGGGAGGTCCCCCTTTCCCGGGAGGCGCGGATCTCCCTGGATGCCGTCTCCCCGGCTGCGGGGCTGTTGTTCGGCCACCATGACTACCGCGAGCACCTAGCGGCGGCCGCGAAAGCCGTCCTGCCAAAGGAGCGCGCCGACAAGTTCACCGGGGCGCACCTTAGGTCGGCTCGGATCACCCACTGGCTAGAGCAGTCCCAGAACCTTGCGGGCGTGCAGTATCTGGCCGGGCATCGCAACGCGAACACCACGGCCCGCTACGTGCGGCCGTCACTTCGGGCCGCACTTCAGGTCGTCAAACTGGGAGACTCCAAGAAAACCCGGGAGACTCGGAAGGCCAAGAGGGCCTAAATCTTTGTGCGAAGGAGAGGACTTGAACCTCCATGGGAGTTACCCCGCTAGCACCTCAAGCTAGTGCGTCTGCCAGTTCCGCCACCTTCGCGAGGTGAGTAAGTTCGGAGAGTTACGTGCGTCGCGGGAGTGAGGGGCTTCCGCGTTGGGCCACCCCCTGGGCCAGTTACCTGGGGCCAGTTCGGGGATGCCGAGAGCGAGGGTGTCTACATCACCCTAGGTAGCCTCTGCAAGCCCCGAAGCGCCTTTTTGGGGCCCAAACAGCCGAGCCGACGGACCGTGGGGCTGAACGGTGCCGGAAAAGCGGAAAAGCGCCGAAAAAGCGGCCCGGAGGGGGGCGGCGACCAATGCGGCTCAGCGGGCGTTGCGTGCGACGGAGGCGGAGCTGGGCGCGAGGTGGGAACCGAGCACTTCAATCACCTCGCCCATCTCGAAGGGCTTGCGCACCCAGGCAGTCACGCGGTCGATCACTTCTTCGGGCATGCCGCTGGCGACGCCGCTGATCAGGATCACCGGGATGCCGGGACAGGCGTCCTGCAAGCGGTCGAACGCCTGGGACACCTCACCCGCCAGCGGTGACAGGTCGATCAGGGCGGCGTCGAAGGGGCCGGCGCTGGCCAACGCTGCGTTGAACTCGGCCTGGGAGCCTGCGAGCACGACTTCGGCGCCGCGGGCGCCCAGTGCCAGCTCGACCAGAGAGCACACCGCCGCGTCGTCCTCGACCACGAGCACGCGGGCGCCACGCACGAGTGACTTGGCTTGGGGCGAAGGGCGAACGCTGGAGCGCGCTTCGGCGATCGGCCAGCGCAGCTCGAACGCAGCACCTGGGTTGGCGCGAGCGACGCGCAGCTCACCACCGTGGCTGCGCGCGAGCGTTGCGGAGTGGCGAAGGCCGACACCTGCACCGCCGCGGCGTGTGGACTGCGGCGCGCTGAGCAAGGTGGCCACGCGCTCGGGATCGATGCCCGGGCCCTCGTCGGCGACGCAAAACAACACGCTATTGCCGGAATCACGCACGCTCAGCAGCACCTCACCGCCGTCGGGCGAGAAGTCGATCGCGTTGAGCAGCAAGTTCGTCAAAATTTGCAGTGCCGAGCTCGCGTGTCGTACGAGCGCGTGGCCTGGATCGTCCGAGTCGATCAACACGCGCACGCCGCGACGCTCGGCTTGTGGAGTCACACCGAGCGCTGCCGCGGAGAGCACCGAACGCGCGGAGCGTTGCTCGCTCTCTCGCTCGGGGACCTCGGCGCCGATCGCTGCGCGTGAGATCTGATGTCCCAAGCGAGCATGTAGGCGCGCCACTTCGATGGCTTCGTGAATCGCGTGCGGATCTTGGCGGTTGCACGCGACGTCGAGCCAACCGAGCACGACCGTCAGTGCGTTCGACACTTCGTGCAGCGCGCCGGCCAAATCCGTATCGCGAATTGGACCGCTCAGAGGCGGAAGGCTGAGTGGGGCACCCGAACGCTTCACGCAAAAACCTTATTATGTGCCGGGAGTGATCGCCAGTTCTTTCCCGAGACAAAACTGGCTGGGGACTGATTACAGTACAAGCGCACCCTCGAGAGTGAGTGTCGAGTTGAGACTCGCGCGCCTCACTCGGGAAGCCGATTCAGCTCTGCTGGAATGAGGAGGTCGAACAGGCCCTCTTTGCCGGCGCGTGTTTCGGCAACTTGCAGCACGGAATCGGCAACGCTGACGTCATCCGTGTACGCGCCGCCCTTCAAGTAAATGAAGGCGCGGATGAGGGCACCGGGGACCGCGCGACCGGTGTCGCTCTCAGTTACCGTGCCGCCGTACGAGAAGGGCAGAGGCATGTTGATGCGTCCCAAACTCACACCGGAGCTGGAGGAAGTAACCGCAACATTGGGCAAGACGAGCCAGGCGAAGCCGGTATTCGGGTCGGGACGTACGCTGATGTCGAACGTGCCGGGATCGGTCTTCAAGGAGAACTCACCCCTGTCGCCCACTTCGCCCGCTGAGGAGCGCGGCACCATGGGCGCCCCCGTCAGGGACTGCTGGAGGGCACTGGCCCGGATGGACAGGGGGGACGCGACCGCTTGCACCTGTGCGGTGGCGACCGGACTATGATCGGTCGCATCGTACGCCTCGCCCGTCACGGGCAAGGCATCACCCAGCTCGATCACCTTGCCCGCTTGCTCCTCGGGTGTCTTGGGCACGATCCAGTCCCGGGCGTCCGCGGCCAGCGGGGTCGCGTTGCCGCGACTCGCATCCAGCGTCGCCTTCGGCACCGTCGAAACGCGATACGTACCGGGCAGCAAGTGGACGTCGAACTGGCCGTCGTCGCCGACGTTGGCCGTGCGCACGAACGACGCCAACACGCCCGAGTCGATGTCCGTAATTTTGGTCGCGACCAAGGTGACGGTCGCGCCCACCGGAATGGGAGTGTTTCTCGACGTGACCTGACCGTGGACGTGAACGGGGGTCGGCAGGAAACTGAAGTTGTTGAATGTGCCTCGACCCGCGCTGAACAGGCCAAGGGCGCTGCGCGCCATCATCACCGTCGGCAGCGCCACGCGCTCGGGTGAGCCTTCCGGAGGGGAGAGACGCAGCAACTGGTCTCGTTGGCCCGTGCTCGGCTTACCCGCTACCAGGATCGGACTGTAGGTGAGGTTTGCGACGTAGTCGGTCTTGCCGCCAGCTCCGAGCGCGAGCGGCACGCGATTCGAAATCACGAGGCCGCTCGCTGGATCGAGCATGTCGACCGTCCAGCCATCGAGTTTGCCGTCGCCCGCCGGCCAGGTCACATGAAACTCGAACAGCGACGGCGCCGGCAGGGAAATTTTGAGCGTGCCCCGTTGCAGGTCCAAGCTGCGCAGCACTTGCGGCGGAACCGGGCAGAGTTGGTCCGGTTGTGGCCGGGGCTCGACATAGACGTCGTATGTCCCGGGCGCAATAGTGGCCGAGAAGCCCCAGTAGCTGTCGCCGATGAGATTCGACTGCACCACCGTTCGCGGCGAGTACAGCCCTAGCGCGGCGGACGAGGGAGTCAGCGACACCCGCGCTGGCACGCTGAGGTCATCGGCCTTTGCCGCGATGCCGAGCTCGCCGACGAACTTCGGCACGCACTTTCGTCCCTCGGCTAGCACTTTGCCCGTGACCGGCGAAATCGACCCGAGCACCAAGGACGCTTCGCTATCGCCTTGATCCATATGGTCGTTTGGAACCAGAAATTGCATGCCAGCGATGGCAGTGCCATCGGCTGGCGGTGTGACCTCGAACAGCATGGATTGGAGCGCCGTGGTCGAGCTGCGACACTGCTTGGCGACGCAGGCGCCCCCCGGACAGTCCCCAGCGCTTTCGCATTGGTTGTGTACGATGGTATTGGGCGCTTCTTGCACGGAGGCCACGTTGCACGCGGCCAGCAAACAGAGCAGCGGAGTCAGTCCCAGCCAACGCATCATGGCGGTATCGTGTCGTTGGAGGGACAGTTTAGGAGAGCGCCATCTTCCGGAGGGTTCATGTTCACCGTCCAGGTGACGATCGCCGCATCGTCGTCGGCCTTGGCCGGATCGAGATGCGCCTCGTCGTTTTCTTCCAGGAAGGTGCTCCGGTGAGCCACAATCAGGGACATGAAATGACAGCCGTCGCTCGCCGCGCTAGGCCACTCGTACTGCACCACGCGGCCCGGGTTGTCGTAAGTCGATGCCGGGATTGTCTTACTGACCAATAGCTTTTCGCCGGCCTGCTGAGGAAGGTTCGCCCGCATCTGATAGTCGAGGAAAAAGACCGCCCGCAGCGGTTCGCCCGCGTCCTCGGAACGAACCCCAACGTTGAACTTCGTAATCGGCTTGGTCACGCCGTTGGTAGGGATGAGCAACGCCCGCGTCGCCGTCGGCTGGGCCGCGTACACGTTCAACACTGGACGCGTCTGCCCCGGAGCTTGGTATTCCGGCGGATCGGCCACGATGCAACTGCCTTCGACCAGCATGATCGAGAACAGCAATAGCGATCGCCATGCCAAGCGCAAAACCACGTTGATCCTGTGCAAATGTCGGGCGCGCCGTGACAACCGTGTCACGGGTACGCGCCCATCGCCCTGAACCTGCACCCACATCACGGCAGCCTCAAAACCTCGTGTTACCTGCGCGCGGCGCGAATTGCCAACGGGTTTCCGCATACTCGGGGCTCAGCGCCAGCGTCAATAGGCTACGCAGGGAGGGCGCGCTCCGGCTGAGCTCAGAGAGCGCGTTCGGCGCGCGCAGTTGCTCGCGACTGACACCATCGTCAGCAGCGGCTTCGTTGAGTGCCACGGCCAGGTCGCCGGCCACGAACAGGCCCGCTCGGCGCACGGCGATGCGCGAAGCTGCGAGCGCCCCGTCGTAGTCGAGTTGCTCCGGCTGATCGCACAGCTCGCGCAAGCGCCGTTGAAAGCGCGCGGGAATGCTCTCCCACAACACTTCCGCCAAGTTCAGCACGCCGCCCGACTTGGTTTGACGCGGCGGACCGAACGCGAATCCGAGGCCCTTCAGCACGGCACGCGCCTGCGACTCGGGAGAACCGAACAACAAGGCATATTGCGGAATCGAGGCAGCCAGCATGGCACCGAGGTGAAAGCGTAGCTCGGGCGTGTCCGTTCGCACGTCACCCGACAAAATCACCGCCGGGGGCGAAAGCAGGGCCAAATTCACGGTGATGGCCCCGGCACTTCGGCGCTGAAAGAGCGGTGTGCGCGTCAGCGCCAGGGCGCGCGCGGCACCAGCGTACACGCGCGCCAACGGGCTCGAGGAGCTGAGCGGCACGCGCTCCATGCCTTTGACGCCGTACGTGCTCGCGTCGCGCCGGAACACGTGCTCGGCGCCTTCCCAGACAATGGCCAGCGCCTCTTGCACCGGGCCGATGCTGTCGCGAAATAGCATCGCGCGTACGGCGTCGGGCTGCTCGACCTGGTCCGCCAACGGGGGCGGCTCGATGCGCGCGCGCCCCGGCGTCAGGATCGAAAGCACGTGCTCGACGGCGCGCGCGTAGGTCGTGTTGCGATCGGCCAACGCGGCTTCGTGCAGCTTGCCCACGACCCACGCGTCACCGGGTGCCAAGAGCGCCACGCGCCGGCACACCATCACCAGATCTTGGGTACGGCTGGTGCGATTTTCGAGCTCCTTCAAAAGCTCCACGCCGGCCTCCAGCGAACCCTCGTTGAGGGCTTGGAAGAGGCTCGATTCAGCAGCGCTCGCGGCCGGGAAATAGCCCCCTTGGCGCAGCGGATCCGGCTGCCGTTGCGAGAGCGGCTGCGTCGGACTTACGACCGTGACCGGCGCTTGTTGCGTGCTTGCGAGGGGTACGGGCGTGCGCAAGGTTTGCACGGGCTGCGGACGAATGCTCTGTCCACGCGGCGCAGGCGCCACCTCTTCTACCGCCGGCGGCGCCACCGAGTAGCGACCAGATACGGCCGGCCGCGCGTTCGCCAAACTGGGCGGTGTGGGCTTGTCGTAAACCGGGCTCGGTGGTGGATGGCTGATCGGTTCGGCGATGCTCTCGCCGAGCGCTGCGCCGTGCTGTGCACGTCGACTCGCGCGCGGCGCTTCGGGGGGCTTTGCGAGCTCCGCCGCCGTCGCCGCTGCAGCGCGGATAGAACCCGAGGACAGCAGCGTGCGCGAGAGGTCCGGGGCAGGCTCCTCCGCCGACGCTGCTTTGTCCGGGGCCGCGCCCAAGCCGCGTTCGGTGAGCACCGACGACTCCGAAAGGTCCGCCGACAGCAAAGTCGTCGCTCGCGGGCGCTCGGGGCGGTGACGCAAGCTCTCGATACGCGCTTGCTCGCGCGTCTCGGGCTCGCTCATGGCAACGGCCAAGTAGCCAGCTGCGCGGTCGGCATTTTCGAGCACGAAGGCGACCTCGGCGGCACGCAGGGCGACCTTGCCGCGCGTGCGAAGCCCGTGCAAATCTCCGCCCAAGGCCACGTCGAACAAGCGCAGCGCGTCGCTCGGCTCGCGCTCGGCGCGCCGTTCCGCCAAGCCGAGCGCAAGCAGCGGACGCTCACCGAGCTCGTTCCACACGCGCTCGAGCTCGGCTTCACCCGAACCGCCCCCGGCAGCGACGTCCAAGGCTTCGGCAATCAAGAACGCGCCCAGCTCGGTTTGTTCGGGTGTGAGCGGCGTGCGAATGCGGCGCAGCTCCGCCACGGTCACCCGCGCATCGGCGGGGTCTCCGGGACCTTGCGCACGGTATTCGAGCTCGCGAGCCAGGAGCTGTGCCGTCGCCGATTCGGGCGAGATGCGCGCGGCTCGGGTGGCCAGCGCAAGCGCCAACTCCGGCTTGCCACCCGCGAGCCAGGCGCGTGCGCCCTCCACCAGCCAATCTGCTCGCTGCTGGGCGGGACCGGTCGATGCCGTGGCCAGCTCGTCCAAGGCTTCGGCCAAAGATTGCGGACTCCCGCGCCGCCGCTCCACCTCCACGGCAAGCTCGAGCAGCTTCGGAGATTGAGCCCAAGCGCCCATCCCTTCCAGCACCCGCCGCGCGGAATCGACGTCACCCCCGGCCAGATACGCCTCGCAAGCGCGGCGCGAAAGATCGGCCGCTTCGGCGCGCTCTTGCGCGACGGCACTGGCACGCAGCCAAAGCGGCGCCGCCCGAAGCGGCGCGCCTAGCCGCTCGTGGAGGTTGGCGAGCACGCGCAGGACACTCAGGTGGTCGCCCGTCGCCCCGATCAGCGCCTCGAGCTCGGAGCGCGCCTCCTCGGCGCGGCCCAAGTGCTGATCGAGCACGGTCGCGCGGCGCAGTCGGATCCGGCGCTCGTCGTCGACCACGCCCGCGAGCGACGCGCGCCGCGCAAGCAGCGCGATCAGAGCCTCGTAGTCGAGGGCGGCCTCGAGCTCGCGCTCCACGACGGCCAACGCTTCTAGGTCGTTCGGATCGAGCTCCAGGACCTGTTTCCAACGCGTGAGCGCACGGCTTTCGTCCCCGAGCTCAGTGAGCAACGAGGCGATCTGCCGCAAGATGACCAGCCGCGATACCGGCTCGCGCGTCGCGTCCAGCAACTGTTCGAGCGTGGCCAGCTGCTGGTCTTTGTCGCCCATTTGGCGCGAAAGAGCCATCACGTCCGCGAGGATCTGCGGATCACCGGGGTGATCGCGCAGCACGTGACGGAGCAGCTGGAGCGCCCCTTCTGGATCGCCGCGAGCTCCGATCAGCGCGGCGAGCTCGGCGGTCAGGCGCGCGCGCGCGTCGGGCGCCAGATCGTGATCGCCCAGCTCGGCTTCGAGCGCGAGCTCCAGATCGTCACGCCGCCCCGTGCGGCGCAAGACATCGCACAAGCGATCGAAGATCGCGCGCCGCGTGGCGCCGTTCAGACCTTCGATCGCGCGGGCACGACCGAGCGCCAAGACGGCTTGCTCCGGATCTTGCGCGGCGTCGGCCGCGTCGGCGATGGCCAACAGCGCTTCCACGCGGTCGGCCACCGGAATCACGTCCAGCACGGCCTCGAGCAACTCCAGGTCACCGAGCGCGCGCGCGCTGGCCTCCGCGCGTCGCACGAGGCTGATATTCTCGGGCTCCTTCTTGGCTGCTGCCACGAGCAGCCGGGCTTCCGAGCGGTGGTCGCCGAGCGCCGTCGCCAAGCGCGCACCGAGGTCGAGCACCGTGGGACCTGCACCGCCGAACTTCTGCGCAGCCAAATCGACCAGGCTCGCCACCAGGGCTGTGCCGCCCGCGCCGACCGCGGCCAGACTCGCCGCGTACGAGTAGAGCTGGGTGAATTCCTCCAAATCGCCGTCGCAGGAGACGGCGCGCGCGAGCGCCGTGACGGCCACCCGCGCCGAACCGAAGGTCTCGAGCGCCGCGATCGCGCAAGCAATCGAGATGCGCGCACCCTCCGGGCCGTCCATCTTCGGCAACAACGAGGAGATCGCCCGGTCGAAGCGTAGCTCGAGCGTCTCGCGGTCGTCGATCGAGGTCAGCAGCAGCGCGCGCAGAGAATCCGAGAGGGACTGCACGAGCTCGACCGCCGGGCGCACCGAGAGCGCTCGCAAGAGCACCTCGACGCGTTGCCGCTTGCCCTCTTCACTCGAGCCGGCGAACAGGGCGGCGCGGCGCAGCCAACCGGCGCGGGCCTCGGGCGTCGAATGTTTGAGCGCGACACGTTCGATCGCGCGCACGACCTCCGTGCTCTGAGCGGAGCGCTCGGCGAGCCGCGCCATGGTCACGAACGCCACGCCTTCGGAAGGAACCGCCTCGAAGGCGCGCACCGCGTGCGAAAGAGCGAGCTCGGTCAGGTTGCGCTTTTCGAGCTGGCGCGCCGCACGGTAGTGCACCGCGCGCTCGCCGTATGGACCCAGCGCGGCGTCAGACAGCCTTTGGTAGAGCTTTTCCAGAGCCTCCAGCTTGTCGTCGCTGGCGGCTCGTTCAGCCACGGCCAGCACGTCCGTGCGCGACGGATCGAGCTCGAGCGCTTGGCAGGCCACTCGAAACGCGTCGTCGAGCTTGCCGGCGGACAGCGCAACCGTGGATGCGATGGCCAGCACGCGCGCGGTGTCCTTGGCCTTCGGACGACGTGCCGCCAAGTCGAGCAGCGCAGCGAGCGCCGCGTCCGATCCGGCGAATGACACGAGATCGCTGGCAAAGCACTCGATGCCGCGCTCGGGATTGAGCGCCGCAGCGCGCTCCCAAGCGCGCACGGCGCGCGGCGTGTCCGCCGCCAAGTCGAAATAAGCCGCGCCGACCTCACGCCAGGACAAGGACGTGCCGGCTTGATCGGCGTCGACCGAGCCACTCAAGGCCTCGGCGCGCGCTTCCAGAATCGCAAGCTCTCCGTCGGAGCTCTTGGGCGGCAGGGCCAGCTCGAGCTCACTCAGCACGAGCGAGGCTTTCGCCCCCTCGCGCACCGCGCGCAGGAGAGCGCGCGCCGAACCGTCCGCATCACCGGCAGTGCGCCGACGGCGCGCCAATTCCAGCAACAGATCCGTGCGTTCGTCGCCCGCGGCTCCCGCGGCCAAAAAGCGCTCGATGGCGGCGATGCCGAGCCCGCGCTCGCCGCTCGCATCCGCGACCGCCAACACCGCGTGTCGTAACGCGGGCGAACGCGGACCGATGACATCGAGCGCCCGGCGCGCGAGCCCGCTCGCGCGAGCGGGATCGAGTCGTGAAAGCGTGCGCAGCGCGACGTCGATCAACTCCGACAGGCTGGCGAGTGGCTCGGGCTGAGACAAAAGCCAAGCCAGCGCATCGGCCAAACGCGAGCCATCTGCCGCGCGTGTCACGTGCTCGAGGCGTGCGCGTGCGGCCTGCAGATCTCCAGGGCGTAGCGCGATCAGCCGCTGCGTGAACGCCATCGACAATAGCGGCTCGCCCAAGGCTTCGTAGGTTCGAGCCAGCGCGCGGCACAATTCTGCGCGCGGAACGATCACGCCCATGGCCCGTTCCATGGCTTCTGCACCCCAGCGATCGCCGCTCAAAAGCCCCACCCGGGCGCGCGCCGCAACCGGACGTGCCAATGACGGGTCGGCATGACACGCCTGATCGGCAGCGGCGCGGGCGCGGGTGAGATCGCCGCAATCGACCAGCTCCTCGGCCGCAACGCTGCTCAAAATGGCGCGAAATGGCGGGGCGAGCTGAGCTGCGACGCGCAGCAAGGCACGGGCATGGAGCGCCTGCGCCCCGCGCCCGGCGGCGAGCAGCAGCGCGAGACTCCAAGCGGCGGGCAGTGAGCCCGGCTCGTCGACGAGCGCCTCGAGCTCGCTGAGCGCCCCCTCTACGTCCCCGCGGCGTCGACGCACGCTCGAGCCGAGCAAACGGAAGCGCGCGCGCTCGGCCGCGGAAGGCGCCTGTTCGCTCAGTCGCTCGAGCTCGGCTTGCCAATCAGCCAACCGTCCTTTGCGAACCAAGCTGCGCTCGAGCGCGCTCTGAAAGGAACGCTCACCGGGCACCAGGCGACACAGCTCCGAGAGCACGCTGATCGCGCGGTCCGCGAGCTCCGGCCGGCCCTGCAGCAAGCTCGCCACGCGGGCCAAGAGCTCGACGCGACTTGCTGGATCCGCGGCCGTCGCCTGAGACAGCTCGGCCTCGGCCGAACGCAGCGCCTCGCCCTGCGCCTTCACTCTCGGCTCGAGCCGCAGCTTGGCCATGCGCGCCGAATCGTCGGCCTCGCTCTCGAGCAAGTGGACCAACGCCCAGCTGGCCAGTGCCGGATCGGACAGACGCTCTTCGGCAAGCGTAGCCAATTCTCGCAGGCAGACAGTGCGCTCGGGGCTCGTGCTCGCCTCGCCAATGCGGATCAGCGCCTCGAGCAAGGGCGCGTAGTCGCGCGAGGTGCTGGCGTGGTTACGCAGCAAGCTCCTGGCCTCGGCGTTGCCCGGATCGAAGACCAGCGCGTCGATCCAGGCTTCGACGGCTCGATCGGCGCGAGCCAAGGGCCCCGCGTACAGCCGACCGAGGGCCAAGGCCACGCTCGCGCGCTCACGCCCCGTCAGCACGTCGCAAGTCAGCTCGAGACGCGCCGCAAACAACTCGTGGAGTCCGGTGCGTTCGAGCAGCTCGTCGAAGCCGAGCTCGCTCGTGTGCGCCGCACCATCTCGGCGCTCGATCGCCGACAGCACGCTCGCTGAGTCGATCTCGGCGTCGCAGCGAGCGTCGAAGGCTGCGCCCAGCGCACGCGGCAAGTCCGCCTCGGAAACCGCGCGACGCATGCGCTGGAGCTGCACCAGGCGGCCCTCGTCGCCGCCCAGCGCGCGCGCGTGCTCGCGGTACACCTCGTCCGCCGCGCCGGCCCGACTGCGCAAGGTCAGCACGTGAGCCAAACGACTGGCGGCCGGCGCCAATTCGGGCGCCATCTCGTACGCGCGCAGCAGGTTCTCGAACGCGCTCGATCGCTCACCCGAGCGATCACGACGCTCCGCGGCTTCCAGGTAAGCGTGCGCGGCGGCGGGCCCGGGCATCACTTGCGGAGCCCAAGCGCCGATCGCGCCCAGCAGCTCGACCGCCTGAGATTCCGCCGGATTCTCGGCCGCGGCATGGGTCAACGCCTCGCGCTGTCCCTCGGCGTCTCCGGCTCGTCCCAAGAGCACGGCCACACGCATGTGCAGCAGAGCGGCCTCGCTCCCGCTCTTGTCGTTCAGCAACGGGCGCAGCGTGATGGCGGCCAGCGACGGTTCGCCGAGGCTCGCGAACCAACCGGCGAGCTCCTCACGCAGCACCGGATCTTCGCCGATCAACAGCGAGCGACGCGCATGGCGCGTGGCAAGCTCCAGCTCCGTACCGCGTGCGGCCAGTGCGCGCGAAAGTGACGAAGCCGCGACGCGCTCGCGTTCGCTGTCTCCGGCGTTGCTGGCAGCAATCAGGCGAGCGCTCAGCGTGGCCAGCTCCGCGCGCGGCCCGACGCGGTGCGGGACGGGCATATCCAGCTCGTAACGCTGCAGCGCGAGGCTAGCGGCGGAATGCGGACCGTCCCGGCCCGTCCAGTCGGACGGCGATTCGGGGCGGTGCTGCGGTCGCTCGGCACTGAGCTCGCTCGGCAGCTCGCTGAGCACACCCGAAGCAGGTTCGAGCACGGCTTCGTTGGGCAGGTCTTCGTTCATCGCGTGCGTGGGCCCCTGACTGAGCCCCACGTCACAATATAGCGAAACCCGCTGGCGTCCCGCCTTCTCGGTGACGATCGCAGGCGGACAATCGAAAATCCGCCTCCATGGCAAAGCGCGCGGAGGGGCTTGTCCCGGGCATCGATAGCAGATTACCCTCCGCGGGCCGCGCTGGGCCCCCAGGCGGCGGAGGCATTTCATGCGACGTTTCACCCGCTTTGCGCCGTTTTCCCAACTTGCCCTGGTGGCCGCCATCGGCGCCCTGGGCGTCATCGTTTTTGCGTCGCCCGCCCATGCGGCTGACCCGGCCAAACCGGCCGCTAACAAGGCCGCCACGAGCGCCGCGGCGAAGCCGGCCGCCACCCCCGCCGGTGACAAGGCAGCCGCGCCGAAACCCGCTGACAAAAAAACCAAGGATCTGGCCCGCAAGGCCTACGGCGAGGGCGAAAAGGCCTACGCCGCGGGTGACTTCAGCGCAGCCTATACCGGGTTTTCCAAGGCCAACGAGCTGATCCCGTCCGCTCAAGCCAGCTACTGGGCCACGAAGTCCCTGGACCAAAGCGGAAAGTCAGACGACGCCATCAAGGGCTATGAAGCGCTGTTGGCGGACCCCAACGCCGGCAAAATTGGCGAGGAGAAGCTAGCCGATGTGCACGCGCGCTTGGCGGCACTGAAGGCCGCTCTGGTCGGCGAGATCACCGTCAGCACCAGCACGCCGGGCGCCGTGCTGCTGGTCGACGGTGCTGCGCAACCCGGCCCGCTGCCAGCGGTGCTGAAGCTGAGCCCAGGCCCCCATAAGCTGACGCTCAGCGCCGAAGGCTACGAAGCGAAAGAAGTGGATTTGCAGGTGCAGGCCGGGACCAAGGTCCAACAATCGATCGAGATGGTGCCGAAAAGCGCGCCGCCGATTGCTCCAGTCGCGGTAGCCGCGGTCGCAGCGCCGCCGCCGCCGCCGCCCGAGAAGCACAGCAAAGTACCCGCCTACGTGACGCTGGGCATCGCCGCGGGTGGCGCCGTCGTGGGCACCATCTTCGGGGTCAAAGCGCTGAGCTCCAAGAGCGCCTTCGACGACAACCCCACCACCGAGCATGCGGACGACACCGAGCGCAACGCGCTGATCGCGGACATGGCGTTTGGCGTCGCCCTCACCCTAGGCGTCACCGGCATCGTGCTGCTCACCAGCAATGACGACGCGGAAGCGCCGGCCAAGGCGGCCAAGTTGCACCAACCCCCGAAGGGCACGTTCCGCGTGTTGCCGTACGTCGGTCGCGAAAGCGGCGGCGCGGCGGCACGGCTCACGTTCTGAAGCGAAGTCGGACCAGGAGCGTACTCGCGAACGGCGAGTGCGCTCCCCGGCCCCGCTAACCGAAGCGCTTCGCGATCGCGTCGATCACGTCGCC
>Ga0070672_100001702_pt1 | contig 13730 bp, 10 predicted proteins | sample KBSM13metaG_FD_66151 | JGI IMG/M metagenome (GOLD analysis project Ga0070672, IMG submission 66151) | Miscanthus rhizosphere microbial communities from Kellogg Biological Station, Michigan, USA - KBS M1-3 metaG | ecosystem: Host-associated > Plants > Roots > Rhizosphere > Soil ... | reverse complement strand
CGCGGTCGACGAGAAGGACGACAGCCTGTGGGTCAGCTTCATGGGCTCGGACTTCGTCGAGGAAGGCCGGAAGGCGGGCCGGTGGCTGGTGGAGAACAAGAAGGGCTCGAAGGATCCGGTCAACATCGTTGAGCTCCAGGGCACGGTCGGCTCGGCACCGGCGATCGACCGTAAGAAGGGCTTCGAGGAAATCATCAAGTCCGACCCGAAGTTCAAGATCATCCGCTCGCAGACCGGCGACTTCACGCGCGCCAAGGGCAAGGAGGTGATGGAAGCCTTCCTGAAGGCCGAGGGCAAGAAGATCAATGTGCTCTACGCGCACAACGACGACATGGCGATCGGCGCGATCCAGGCAATCGAAGAGGCCGGCATGAAGCCCGCGAAGGACATCATCATCATCTCGGTCGACGCCGTGAAGGGCGCGTTCGAGGCGATGATCGCCGGCAAGATGAACGTCAGCGTCGAATGCAGTCCGCTGCTCGGGCCGCAACTGATGCAGGCCGTGAAGGACCTGAAGGCCGGCAAGACGCTGCCCAAGCGCATCGTCACGCAGGAAGGCGTGTTCCCGATGGAGGTCGCGGCCAAGGAATTCCCGAACCGGAAATACTGAAGTTGACTGCAGAGCTCGTCCTCGAAGCGCGCGGGCTGACCCGCCGCTTCACCGGGGTGCTCGCGCTGTCGGGCGTGGACTTTCGCCTGTTCGCCGGCGAGGTCCATGCGCTGATGGGGCAGAACGGCGCCGGCAAGTCGACCCTGATCAAGGTGCTGACCGGCGTGCATCCGCCCGACGCGGGCGAGTTGCGGCTGGGCGGCGAGCCGATCCAGCCGGGCTCGCCGGCCGCCGCGCAGCGCCTGGGGATCAGCACCGTCTACCAGGAGGTCAACCTCTGCCCGAACCTGACGGTCGCCGAGAACATCTTCGCCGGCCGCTATCCGCGCAAGAGCGCCGCCGGGCTGTGGCGCATCGACTGGGCGCGCATGCAGCGCGATGCGCGCGCGCTGCTGGCGCGCCTGAACCTGAGCATCGACGTGACGCGGCTGCTCTCGAGCTATCCGGTCGCGGTGCAGCAGATGGTCGCGATCGCGCGCGCGCTCAGCGTCGAGGCCAAGGTGCTGATCCTCGACGAGCCCACGTCCAGCCTCGACGAGCAAGAGGTCGAACGCCTGTTCACGGTGCTGCGCCAGTTGCGCGACGAGGGCATGGCGATCCTGTTCGTCACCCATTTCCTGGAGCAGATGTACGCGGTGTCGGACCGCATCACGGTATTGCGCAATGGCGAGCGCGTCGGCGAGTACCTCAAGGCCGAGCTGCCGCCGGCGGCGCTGATCACCGCGATGGTCGGGCGCGCGCTCAGCGCGGCGGCGGGCCGCAATGACAGCGCGGCCGCGGCGGCCGGCGAGACCCTGCTCGAAGCGCGCGGCATCGGCCGGCGCGGGCAGCTGAACCCGGTCGACCTGGCGCTGCGCCGCGGGGAGGTCGTCGGCGTCGGCGGCCTGCTCGGCTCGGGCCGCACCGAGCTCGCGCGGCTGCTGTTCGGGCTGGACCGCGCCGACAGCGGCGAGCTGCGGGTCGGCGGCGAGCACCTGCGCTTCGACAACCCCGCGCAGGCGATCCGGCATGGCCTGGCGATGTGCCCCGAGGAGCGCAAGTTCGACGGCATCGTCGCCGAGCTGTCGGTGCGCGAGAACATCGCGCTCGCGCTGCAGGCGCGCATGGGCATCTTCAACTGCCTGTCGGAGGCGCGCCAGAAAGAGCTGGCCGATCGCTTCGTGCAGGCACTGGGCATCAAGACCGCCGACATCGACACGCCGATCGCGCTGCTGTCGGGCGGCAACCAGCAGAAGGTCGTGCTCGCGCGCTGGCTTGCGACCGCACCCAAGCTGCTGATCCTGGACGAACCGACGCGCGGCATCGATGTCGCGGCCAAGCAGGAAATCATGAACCAGATCTTGTCGCTGGCCCGCGATGGCCTCGGGGTGCTGTTCATCTCGTCCGAGATGGACGAGGTGGTGCGCGTCGCCGACCGCATCGTCGTGATGCGCGACCGCAGCAAGGTCGGCGAGCTGCCGGGCAACAGCTCCGAGCAGGCCGTCTACCACCTGATCGCGGCGGAGGCGTGATGCAGCGTCTGCTTCGTCACCGGCTGTTGTGGCCATTCGTCACGCTCGCGCTGCTGCTCGCCGTCAACGCCGTGTTCAACCCCGGCTTCTGGCAGTTGCAATGGCGCGACGGCCATCTGTACGGCAGCGTGATCGACATCCTGAACCGGGCCGCGCCGCTGGCGCTGGTCGCGCTCGGCATGACCCTGGTGATCGCGACCCGCGGCATCGACATCTCGGTCGGGGCGGTCGTCGCGATCGCCGCGGCGGTGGCGGCGTTGATGATCGGCGGCGAGCTGGTCGTGAAGGACGGCGTGCAGACGCATGTCAGCCGCTTCCCGATGGGTGTGGCGATCGCCGCGGCGCTCGTGGTCGCGGCGCTGTGCGGCCTGTGGAACGGGCTGCTGGTCGCGAAGGTCGGCATGCAGCCGATCATCGCGACCCTGATCCTGATGGTCGCCGGGCGCGGCATCGCGCAGCTGCTGACCGGCGGGCAGATCATCACGGTCTATTACGCGCCGTTCTTCTTCCTCGGCAACGGCTTCCTGCTCGGGCTGCCGTTCGCGGTGTTCATCGCGGCCGCGGTGTGGGGCGTGCTGCACTGGCTGATGACGCGCACCGCGCTCGGGCTGTTCATCCAGGCGATCGGCATCAACCCGGCCGCGGCGCGGCTGGCCGGGCTGCAGGAGCGGCTGATCACGGTCTGCGTCTATGTGTTCTGCGGCTTCGCGGCCGGTGTCGCCGGCCTCGTGATCAGCTCGAACGTGAAGAGCGCCGACGGCAACAACGCCGGCATGCTGATGGAGCTCGACGCGATCCTCGCGGTCACGCTCGGCGGCACGCTGCTCACCGGCGGGCGCTTCAGCCTCGCCGGCAGCGTGCTCGGCGCGCTGATCATCCAGACGCTGACGTCGACGATCTACTCGATCGGCGTGCCGCCCGAGATCAACATGGTCGTGAAGGCCGCGGTCGTGTTCGTCGTGATGCTGATGCAGTCGGCCGAGTTCCGCGCGGCGCTGCGCGGCTGGGTCGTGCGGCCCGCCGCCGCGGGCGGTGCGCGATGAGTGCGCGACCGGCGGCCCCGGCCCTGGCGCAAGCTCCGGCGCACGACGCGACCGGGCGCCCTTCTCACCCAACTTCGCCCCCGACGGCGCACGCTGCTTCGCAGCGGCCGGCGCGCATCGACGCGCGCTATGTGCCGTTGCTCGGCACCATCGCGGTGTTCGCGTTGACCGCCGGATTCGGCTCGGTCATGTACACCGGCTTCTTCTCGGCGCAGGTGTTCCTGAACCTGCTGATCGACAACGCCTTCCTGTGCATCATCGGCGTCGGCATGACCTTCGTGATCCTGTCGGGCGGGATCGACCTGTCGGTCGGCTCGGTGATCGCGCTGACCACGATGGTCTCGGCCGCGCTGGTCGAGCATCACCACTGGAGCGCCGCGCAGGCGATCCCGCTGGTGCTCGCGATCGGCACGGCGTTCGGTGCACTGATGGGCGTGCTGATCCAGCGCTTTCGGCTGCAGCCGTTCATCGTCACGCTCGCGGGGATGTTCCTGGCGCGCGGGCTGTGCTACCTGATCAGCATCGATTCGATCAGCATCACCGACCCGACCTACACCGCGATCTCGCAGGCGCGCATCCCACTGTGGCACGACGGCGCGTCGATCACGATCGGCGCGCTGCTGGCGCTGGGCATGGTCGCGCTCGGCATCTGGCTCGCGCACGCGACCGAGTTCGGCCGCACCGTCTATGCGATCGGCGGCAGCGAGGCCTCGGCCTTGCTGATGGGGCTGCCGGTGGCGCGCACCACGGTGCTGGTCTACACCTTCAGCGGCTTCTGCTCGGCGCTGGCCGGCGTGGTGTTCACCTTCTACATGCTGTCGGGCTACGGCTTGCATGCGGTCGGCCTCGAGCTCGACGCGATCGCCGCGGTCGTGATCGGCGGCACCCTGCTCAGCGGCGGGGTCGGCTATGTGGCCGGCACCTTGTTCGGCGTGCTGATCCTCGGGATCATCCAGACCCTGATCGCGTTCGACGGCAGCTTGAGCTCATGGTGGACGCGCATCGTGATCGGCGCGCTGCTGTTCGTGTTCTGCCTGCTGCAGCGCGGCTTCGAGTCGCGGCGGCCCCGGTCGTAGCCGGGCCGCGGGTCGGGCCCGCCGACCGATGCCGGCTGATGCCGGTCAAGGCCGCGCGATGCGCGCGCGCCCACAATGGCGCGATGGCCCATGACACCGACATCCTGATCATCGGCGCCGGCCCCGCCGGCCTCGCACTGGCCGCCGCGGTCGCCGACGCCGGCCTGCGCGCCACCGTGCTCGAACAGCAGCCGCGCGACGCGCTCGAGCAGCCCGCCGACGACGGCCGCGAGATCGCGCTGACGCACCGCGCGCGCCGCGTGATGGACACGCTCGGGCTGTGGTCGCGCCTGCCGGCCGGCGCGATCGCGCCGCTGCGCGAGGCGCGCGTGCTCGACGGCGACTCGCCGTCGGCGCTGCGCTTCGCCACCGGCGGCAACGGCGCCGAGGCGCTCGGCTGGCTGGTGCCGAATCACGCGATCCGCCGCGCCGCGCTCGGCGCCGCGCTCGCGCGGCCGGCGGTGCAGCTGCAGTGCAATGCTCGTGTCAGCGCGCTGCAGATCGGGGCGGACGAGGCGAGCGTCACGCTCGCCGACGGCCGCCGCTTCTCGGCGCCGCTGGTAATCGCCGCCGACAGCCGCTTCTCGCAGACGCGGCGCCTGGCCGGCATCGGCGCCTCGATGCACGACTTCGGCCGCAGCGTCGTCGTCGGCCGGGTCGCGCATGCCCAGCCCAACGACGGCATCGCGTGGGAGTGCTTCCGCTACGGCAACACCCTGGCGCTGCTGCCGATGAACGACGGTCAGTGCTCGGCCGTGATCACGGTCGCGAGCGACCAGGTTGCGGCCTGGCTGGCGCTGGGCGACGCCGAGTTCGCGGCGCGCATCGCGCAGCAGTCGGGTGGCCGGCTCGGCGCGCTGCGCGCCGTCGGTGCGCGTCACCACTACCCGCTCGTCGGCGTCTATGCGCGCCGCTTCGTCGCGCCGCGCTTCGCGCTGATCGGCGATGCGGCGGTCGGCATGCACCCGGTCACCGCACATGGCTACAACTTCGGCCTGTACGGGGTCGAGGTGCTCGCGCGCGAGCTGCAGCGCGCGCAGCCGCTGGGCCACGACATCGGCGCGTTGCCTGCGCTGCAGCGCTTCGAGTCGGCGCATCGGCGCACGACCTTGCCGGTGTACCTCGGCACGAATGCCGTCGTCGCGCTGTTCACCAATGAACGCGCCGGCGCGCGGCTGCTGCGCCGCGCGGTGCTCGACGTGGCCGAACGCGCGCCAGCCTTGAGCGGGCTGATCAAAGGCGTGATCGCGCGCCAGCTGACCGGCGACGCGGCACTGCGCATGGGTTAGCCGCGGCCCCGATCGGCCCTTCCGCGGCACGACGGCACGCCGCAAGATCGGCTGAGGAGGAAGACCGGCCGATCGGCCGGGCCGGCTTCGACGACGGGCGGCGGGTGGCACGCGACCCGCCGCATCGAAGCCGGCAGCACGCGGTGTGCGCCGTCAGCCGGCGCCGGCGCTCATCAGCGCCGCATGCGCCGGGCGCGCCGCGCAGCGCTCGCCCCAGGCATTCAGCCGCGCATAGGCAGAGAGATCGACCTTCATCATGCGCAGCCAGTCGACGAACGAGTTCAGGTGCGTGTCGGCCAGCGTGTAGCCGGCGCCGAGCAGGTACTGGCGGCCCTCGAGCGCCTCGTCGAGGATGCGCAGGCCGTTGTGCATGTCGGCATGGCCGGCCTCGCCTGCCTTCGCGTTGTGCTGCTCGGCCGGCGTCCACTCCGAGGTGTTGCGCAACCAGCGCCCGACCGCGTCGCCCAGGCTGACGTTGGCCCAGGTGATCCATTTCATCGCCTCGCCGCGCTGCGGCCCGGACGGCGGGTAGAGGTTCTTGGCGACGCCGAACACATCGCCGAGGTACATCGTGATCGCCGCCGACTCCCAGATCGGCGTGCCGTCGTGCACGATCATCGGCACCTTGCCGTTCGGGTTCAGGCGCAGGTACTCGGGGGTGTGCGTCCCGCCCTTCTGCAGGTCGACGCGGATCTTCTCGCACGGCACGCCGAGCTCGCCGATCACCAGCTCGGTGATCGTGGCGGTGCTCATCGGCGAGTAGTAGAAGGTCAGGCTCATCGGGCGCTCCTTGTCGGGTTTCGAACGGGCGGCCAGCATACGCGCGTGGCATGCACGCGCAAGCGCGCGACGCGCGACATCAGCCGCAGCTGCCGATGTGCCCGCAGGCGGTGCAGAAGTCGCAGCCGTCCTTGCGGATCACCGCGGCGTTGCCGCACTCGGGGCAGGTCGCGCCCGGCAACGCCGGCACCGCGCCGCCGCGCGGGTTCGACGCATCGGGCGCCTGCAGGATGCCCATCTCGGCCAGCGGATAGCCGTGCTCGTCGAGCACGCCGAGCATCGCGTAGCGGTGGATGATGAGCCGCGCGACATAGGCCGCGGTCGACGGCCAGGTCTGCTGGCGCTGCTCGCCGGCCGGCAGGCCGGGCACGAAGGCCATGAAGTGGCCGAGCGGCTCGGGATAGTTCAGCAGCTTGCGCAGCTTCATGCCGATCCAGGCCGGGTCGAGCACGCGCATGTCGAGCGACAGGATGCGCGCCAGCCCGTCCATCGCGCGCGGGTAGTTGCCCGAGAAGCCGACCGCGCAGGGCCGCGTCATCGAGCCGCCCTGCCCGTCGGGCAGCACGACCTCTTTCAGGGTGACGGTGAACTGCTCGTCGCTGGCCGGGTTGTGGATATCGACTGCCCAGGCCAGCGTGCCGTTCGCGCCGGTGCGCGGCTCGTCGCGGCTGAACATCGCATCGACCACCGGTGTGGATGGATTGCCCGCGCCCGACCACAGCCCGAGCTGCTCGCAGCGCCAACGGATCACCGCCGCGGTCGCCGCGACCACGCCGGGGAAGCGCCGCGGCTCGCCATGCGGCGGGAACGGCATGTCGAATGCGCGCTCCTCCTGCACGGTGGCGAGCGCGTCGAGCTTGAGGCGGACCCACGCCGGGTCCTTCGCGCGCAGGTCCATCGACAAGGTCTTCGCGAGCGCGCCCAGCGCGCGCGGCTGCTCGGCGCCGTTGACCCAGACCTCGAACGGCGCGCGGCCCGGCCCGCTGCCGTCGGCCTGCTCGGGCAGCTCGCCGATGAACAGCGCGAACTCGCCGAACGGGTGACGGACCATGAAGCACCACGCGGCATTGCCGGCCGCGAGCTCGGGCCGGCTCGGCCAGCGCAGCGAGGCCAGCACCGCCTGCGGCGCGCGGTCGAGCGCGAGGCGCTGGTTGAAGTCGCCGCCGTCGAGCGCGGGCGCGCCGGCCGGCGGCGCGGCGGCCGGCGTCACGCTGAGCACCGCACCGAGCACCGCGTTCGGCCGGTAGGTCGCGAGGCCCTTCAGGCCCGACGACCAGGCGCGCAGGTACAGATCCTGGAAGTCGGCATACGGGTAGTCGGCCGGCACGTTGACGGTCTTCGAGATCGCGGTGTCGATGTACGGCGAGACCGCGGCGACCATCTCTTCATGCGCCTGCGCGCTCATCTCGAGCGCGGTCACGAAGGCCGGCGTCAGCGGCGCGTCGACGCCCTTCAGGTGGCGGTACAGGCGCCAGGCGTGGTCCTCGACCACATAGGTCTTGAAGCGGCCGTCGGCCTCGCGCTTCTTGCGCGTGTAGCTCCACGAGAACGCCGGCTCGATGCCGTTGCTCGCGTTGTCGGCGAAGGCCAGGCTGATGGTGCCGGTCGGTGCAATCGACAGCAGGTGCGAGTTGCGCAAGCCGCCGGCGCGGATGCGCTCCTTCAGCGCCGCCGGCAGGCGCGACGCGAAGGTGCCGCGGCTCAGGTAGAGATCGGCGTTGAAGAGCGCAAACGCGCCGCGCTCGGCCGCGAGATCGACCGATGCGCCGTAAGCGGCATCGCGCAGCAGCTCGGCGATGCGCCGCGCGGCCGCGCGCGCCGGCGCGGTGTCGTAGCGCAGGTTCAGCATCACCAGCGCATCGCCGAGGCCGGTGAAGCCCAGCCCGATGCGGCGCTTGCTGCGCGCCTCCTCGGCCTGGCGCGGCAGCGGCCACCAGGTGATGTCGAGCACGTTGTCGAGCATGCGCACCGCGACCTGCACATGGCGCGCGAACGCCGCCTCGTCGAAGCGCGCCTCGGCCTCGAAGGGCTCGAGCACGAAGCGCGTCAGGTCGATCGAGCCGAGGCAGCAGCAGCCGTAAGGCGGCAGCGGCTGCTCGCCGCAGGGGTTGGTCGCGGCAATGGTCTCGCAGTACGAGAGGTTGTTGTCGATGTTGATGCGGTCGAGGAACAGCACGCCGGGTTCGGCGTGGTCGTAGGTCGACCGCATGATCTGCTCCCACAGGCTGCGTGCCGGCAGCGTGCGGTAGACCCACAGACCGTCGGCGCGCTGATGGGCGCCCTCGGCCTGGCGCTTCGGGCCCGGCGCAGCGCGGTGCACGAGCTCGACCGCGGTGTCGTCCTGCACCGCCTGCATGAACGCATCGGTCAGCCCGACCGAGATGTTGAAGTTGGCGAGATCGCCCTGGTCTTTCGCGTGGATGAACTCCTCGATGTCGGGGTGGTCGCAGCGCAGCACGCCCATCTGCGCGCCGCGCCGCGAACCGGCCGACTCGACGGTCTCGCAGGAGCGATCGAACACGCGCATGTACGACACCGGCCCCGATGCGCTCGACTGCGTGCTGCCGACCCAGGCGCCGCGCGGGCGGATGCGCGAGAAGTCGTAGCCGACACCGCCGCCGCGGCGCATCGTCTCGGCGGCTTCGGTCAGCGCGGTGTAGATGCCCGGGTGGCCCTCGTCGTCGCTGGCGATCGAGTCGCCGACCGGCTGCACGAAGCAGTTGATCAGGGTCGCCGACAGGTCGGTGCCGGCCGCCGAATGGATGCGCCCGGCCGGGATGAAGCCGTCGCGCAGCGCCTGCAGATAGCGCGCCTCCCACTGCGCGCGCGCGTCGGGCGCCTCGACCTGCGCGAGCGCACGCGCGACCCGCAGCCGCACGTCGTCGACATGGCGCTCGTCACCCTTCGCGTACTTCTCGATCAGCACTTCGTCGCTGATCGCCTGGGCGGGCAGGTCGACGCTGGTGGCGAGGGGCGTGGGGGTCGCAGTCGTCATGGAATCTCCGGCAAAAGTATGCGGGCACGATAGGGACGCGGTCGCGGTGGGGTCTTGCGTTGAATCATGGACAAAACCGTCGGCACGCGCCAAGGGCGCCGCGCGATCGCACGCATACGGTCGTGCCACGCCGCCAACGCAGATCCGCGCATGTTGCACCCTCGCTTGATCTGGATCAACGCAGCGGCACGCGACCCGGCGGGAGACCGTCGCGCGCCGCAGAATCGGCGCTTTCGTCCCGCATTGGCGGTGACGACCGTGCGGCGCTGCTTCATCGGCGCCGGTCTCGTCCACTGTCCTAGGGACCGACCCATGAACCGGATTCACCCCGACTTGATCGCGCCGTTGCAGCGCAGCGGCCTGCGCCCGTTGCGCCTGGCCGGCCACGCGCTGCTGCCGATCGTGCAGGGCGGCATGGGCATCGGCGTGTCGGCCCACGGCCTGGCCGGTCAGGTCGCGTCCCAGGGCGGTGTCGGCACGCTCAGCGCGATCGACCTGCGCCGCCACCATAGCGACCTGATGGAGCGCACCCGCGGCCTCGGGTTCGGCGCCGATGCGAAGGCCGCGATCGACGCGGCGAATCTCGAAGCACTCGATCGCGAGATCCGCGCCGCGCGTGCGATCGCCGGCGTGCGCGGCTTGCTCGCGGTCAACGTGATGCGCGCGGTCAGCGAATACGCGCCCTATGTGCGGCGTGCGCTCGAAAGCGGCATCGACGCGGTCGTCGTCGGCGCCGGGCTGCCGCTCGACCTGCCCGAGCTCGCGGCAGATCATCCGCAGGTCGCGCTGGTGCCGATCCTGTCGGACTCGCGCGGCGTGCAGCTGGTGGTGCGCAAGTGGGAGCGCAAGAAACGCATGCCCGATGCCATCGTGCTCGAGCATCCGGCGCATGCCGGCGGGCACCTCGGCGCGGCCAAGGTCGAAGACCTCAACGACCCGCGCTTCGACTTCGAGCGCGCGGTGCCCGAGACCCTGGCGGTGCTGCGCGCCGCCGGCATCGAGCACGTGCCGGTGATCGCCGCCGGCGGCATCCGCAGCCTCGCCGATATCCGCCGCGTGCAAGACCTGGGCGCCAGCGGCGTGCAGCTCGGCACGCCGTTCGCAGTCACCTGCGAGTCCGACGCGCACCCCGAATTCAAGCGCGTGCTCGCAGAGGCGAGCGATGCCGACATGGTCGAGTTCACCAGCGTCGCCGGGCTGCCGGCGCGCGCGGTGCTGACGCCGTGGCTGCGCGCGTACCTGAAGGCGGAGCCGAAGCTGCAGGCGGTCGCCCACGCGAAGTCGCGCTGCACCAAGGTCTTCGATTGCCTGGCGCAGTGCGGCCTGCGCGACGGCAAGGTCGGCTGGGGGCAGTTCTGCATCGACCAGCAGCTTGCGTCGGCGCTGCGCGGCGACGTCAAGCGCGGGCTGTTCTTCCGCGGCCGCGGCGCGCTGCCGTTCGGCACCCAGATCAGAACCGTGCAGGAGCTGCTGCTGCGCCTGCTCGGCGACGGCGAGCCGCGCAGCGTGTCGACCCTGGCGGTCAGCGCGGCCTGAGAACTTCAGAGCGCCCCAAGGCCGGGCGAGCCGGCCGTCCCCCGCGGTGATCGGAGAGCCCGGCGAAGCCGGATCTACCCAGGAAGCGCCTGAAGCCGCAGCGGCGCGGCGAACCGCCGTCCGGCCGGCCACGCAAATGCGATCGCTTTGCTGTTGCGCTGCGGCGAGGCCAGGTGCCGCGCGCTCGTCAGGGCCGCTCGGCCCCTTGGCTCCGGGCCTGCAACTCGGCGTCGTGCAGGCCGGCCGCGACCAGCGCGCCGGTCGCGCCAAGGGTCAGCAGCACGAAGGCGAACACGTGCGTCCATCGGATCGGTTTGGCGGGCATGGGTGTGTCTCCAGTTCGGCGCGGGCGCTGCATCGGCCGCGCATTGCGTGAAACCACTGTATCGGGGCGCCGGCCCGAGCCGCTTGCGCTGCGTCAAGCGCCGACCGCATCGCCGGCACCGCGGCGCCAGCAAGCTCAGAGCGTGCTCATGCCGCCGTCGATCACGAGTTCGCTGCCGACCGTGAACGCAGACTCGTCGGAGGCCAGGAACACCACCGCCTTCGCGATCTCGCTCGGCGTGCCGAAGCGGCCGGCCGGCACCTGCGCGCGAATCGACTCGGCCGTCTTCTGCAGGTCGTCGGCGCTCAGGCCGAGCTTGCCGTACAGCGGCGTCGAGATCGGGCCGGGGCTGACCGCATTGACGCGGATGCCGCGCGCGATCAGCTCGCCCGACAGGGTGCGCGCCAGCGAAATCAGACCCGCCTTGCTGGCCGCGTAGACGCTCGAGGTGGGCATGCCGATGTGCGCGTTCACCGAGGTGTTGAGCACGACCGAGCTCGGGTTCGCGAGCAACGGCAGCAGTGCCTGCAGCAGAAAATACGGGCCCTTCAGGTTGATCGACAGCGTGCGGTCGAAGGCCGCTTCGTCCCATTGCTCGACCGGACGCAACTCGGCCACGCCGGCATTGATGAACACCACGTCGAGGCCGCCGAAGGCTTCGCCGATCGCCTGCGCCAGCGCGGCTTGTTCGGCCACGGCGCCGGCATCGCTGCGCAGGATCAGCACGCCGTCGCCGAGCTCGCGGCGCGCCGCGGCGATCGATGCGTCGCTGCTGCCGGTGATCGCGACGCGCGCGCCTTCGGCGAGAAACTGGCGCGCCGTCTCGAGGCCGATGCCGCTGGTGCCGCCGGTGATGAGGGCGCGCTTGCCGCTGAGTCGGTTCATGCTGTGCTCCTTGGAGGTGGTGAAGGGATGGCCCGACTGTAGGATTCATCTTTGTTGTGATCCAGACCGCCCGGCTGCACAATCGATTCAGCTTTAGTGAATCGAATCGGCTTCAGGGGCTTCCGGATCGACCGTCTGCGCGCTTTCGAGGTCTTCGTCGCCGTTGTCGCACGGCAGGGATTCGCGCGCGCGGCCAACGCGCTCGGCACCTCGCCGGCCAACGTGACGCGCTACATCGCCGAACTCGAATCGCACCTCGGCACGCGGCTGCTGAACCGCCATTCGCGCAAGCTCTCGCTGACCGAAAGCGGCGAAGCGCTGTTCGAGCGCGCGAAGGCGGTGCTCGATGACGTCGCCGAGGCCGAGGCGGTCGCCGCCGCGTCGACGCTGGCGCCGCGCGGGCGGCTGCGCATCAACGTGCCAGTGAGCTTCGGCATCCGCCATCTCGCGCCGCTGTGGCCGAAGTTCGCGCGCGTCTACCCCGAGGTCGAACTCGACATCGCACTGATCGACCGCGTCGTCGACATCGTCGAGGAAGGCTACGACATGGGCGTGCGCATCTCGCGCGCCGGCTCGATGGCGCATGCCGCACGCAAGCTCGCGACCTCGCACAACGTCGCCTGCGCCGCGCCCGCCTATCTGCGCAAGCACGGGCGACCGAAGCACCCGGCCGACCTCGCACAGCACGCCTGCATCGGCTACACCTATGCGGCAAGCGCCGACGAATGGACCTTCGTCGATGCCGCCGGCGCCGAGCAAGTCGTGCGCGTGCCCTGCGTGATGCACGCCAACAACGGCGACACCGCGCGTGCCGCCGCGCTGGCCGGCATGGGCATCATCTGGCAGCCGACCTTTCTGGTCGGCGACGACCTGCGCGCCGGCACGCTGGTGCCGCTGATGACGCCGCACTACCGGATGCACGACACCGACGTGTTGGCGATCTACCCGAGCCGGCGCCACCTCAGCGCCAAGGTGCGCGTGATGGTGGACTTCCTCGCCGCGGCGTTCCACGGCGTCGCCCCGTGGGACCGCGGCCTGCCCGCGCGGTGATCAGGCGTCTCTCAAGCACATGTGGCCTTGCCACTTTGCTTGACCCCTGGGGGCGGGAATGTCGAAGACATTTCCCCGGGGCGCTCAGAGCACGCGCCGGAAGTCGATGAAGCCGCGTGCGGCATCGACGCCGACCAGCTCGACCCGCACGCGGTCGGCGACATCGAGCCCGTCGACGCCCTCCACGATGCGGCCTTCCGACCGGGTGGTTGATCCGCACCCACGTCGCCTTGCCCGACGCGCCGGTGACCAGCCCGTTGAAGCGTTCGCCGATGCGCGGCGCGAGCAGCAGCGCCGCCGCCGACTTGCGCACCTGGCGCTCGACCTTCGCCGCGTTGTCTTCCTGCATCGTGCAGTGCCGGGCGAGCGCGCTCAGTTCGGCGTCGCTCAAGGGCGGCGCCGCGCCGGCCAGCGCCGCCTTCAGCAGGCGCTGCGTGATCAGGTCGGGGTAGCGGCGGTTCGGCGCGGTCGAATGGGTGTAGTCGTTGACGGCCAAGCCGAAGTGGCCGCTCGCCCCATCGGCCGCCGACCCGGGCCGGCTCAGCATGTATTCGCCGGAACCGAGCAGCTTGACCACCGCGAGCGACAGCTCGGCGAAAGCGTCCGGCGCCGCGGCGCGGCGGCGCGTCA
>Ga0070672_100001698_pt1 | contig 13748 bp, 10 predicted proteins | sample KBSM13metaG_FD_66151 | JGI IMG/M metagenome (GOLD analysis project Ga0070672, IMG submission 66151) | Miscanthus rhizosphere microbial communities from Kellogg Biological Station, Michigan, USA - KBS M1-3 metaG | ecosystem: Host-associated > Plants > Roots > Rhizosphere > Soil ... | reverse complement strand
GCTTCGAGGACCTCCAGCGCATCGAGCACGGCGCGCATGCCGACATTGTCCGAAACGCCGCCGTCGACGAGATGGAGATAGGGTCGACGGACGCCGTCGCCGAAGGCTTGCTCAAGCCTTGAGCGAGCGTATTGCCCGCGCAGCGGGACGCGGCGGGTTGTCGGTATCGAGGAACGGCTTCAAGAATGCGGGAGTGGTGGCATTGCAGGTGCCGCCGTAGTTGTTGAGTGTGACCGGCGAGAGCACGACGGGCACCGCCGAGGAGGCCGCTGCAGCACGCGACAGATGGACGGCGTTCAGATCCGAGCAGATGACATCGAAAATTCGCTGGTTGAAGACGACGCGCGAGCCGGTCGAGATGTCGGTCGCCGACGCCATGATGAACGGGCCGTGGCCTCGATTGAGATCGCCGAAGGTCGCGTTGTTGAATAGGATCTCGTCGTAGAGCTCGGCCGCAAGCTCGGAGCGGCCCCAGGCTGTTCCGCTGAGCTTGCCCCAGTTGCCGGGACTGAGCGTGCGCGCAATGATCTCACCCTGCACGTCGCGCTTCAGGAATCGCTGCTCGTATTCGGCAAACAGCCTGTCGCCGTACAGACCGTGGGCCAGTGCCGTGAAGCTGCCCCCCGACACGCCCGTGATGACGTCGACGGCGTCGAGCAACCGGACCTTGTTTCCTTTCGGCCCTACGACCTCGGTGTCGCGCAGGAACTCGAGGACACCGTACGAAAAGGCGGCGGCGCGCGTGCCGCCGCCCGAGAACGCGAGGACGACCAGGTCCTCCTTGTCGTTGTCCCTCGAGCGAGCCTCGAAGCGGTAACCACTCCTTACGTCGGCCTGCGCGATAGGCGGGTTGACCGGTCGCGGGACAGTCGCACAGCCGCCGAGCAGTATTAGAGCAACGACGACAGACCAAGAGGGTAACGTTGGACTCATACAGGCCTCGCGATTATCCCAGGGGGTGCAGTGTCGATTGCAATGAAGGCGATCGCGGGGTGCGGTCACCGACGCGATAAGGCGCCACTCCCTCGCAACTATGGCGCGCTGGACAAGGAGTCGCTGACAACCGTCTCGTGCCTACGCCGATTGCCTTCGAATCCACATTTGAATCCAGTGCAGCGATATCGGTGGACGGGTTGAATCCAATGCAGCAAACGATCGATAACACGGCGAGGGGTGTACACCATTGCACTGCCGCATCTGGGACACGTTAGCGAGACGCTCGGCTGCGGCGAGTGGCTCAACGTGATATGCGGCGAACTTAGAGGCGTTATCGGCGCTCGCTTTGAAAGCGGCAACCTCATCCTTAAAGTCGCCGGCCGCGCCACTGCTCTGGGCCCGCCTTGCTCATCGACGGGTTTGTATCGGCGAAGCAGATTCGCGGACTTGACGCTCGTGACTTGATAGATGGGCAATTTCTCTTCTTCTTTAAATCCAGGGGTTGCACTATCGAGGAGGTCCCAAGTATACGCGTTCGCCTTGCGTGTCCATTTCAACGAGGCGTCCCAGCTCCGCGCCAACGTTGAAGATTGGAATGACGCCGTTCGCGTCCGCGGCGATGCTCCAGAAGTTGACGCTGTTGAAAACGGCGCGCTGCAGGGCCCCGGCTTACAGGAGCACCTCTTCTGCCTGCCTGCGCAAGGTCATATTGCCGGGGGTCTCGAAGCGCCGATCGTCATCGTTGCGGCGTCCATTCCCTCGGCCATGGTGTTGCCTCCGTTGACACGACTTTCGCTTCCGTGCGGGACGGCCGCAAGCCGATGTTGTGACTGCGCACCGATATCAATGCGAACCGTTGCTTGGTAGAGTGCCGGTGCAGGTTGATGTGGCTTTCGGCACCCTCGGCTCAAATCATAGCGCAAGGTCGACACGTGAAGTCCAGGATAGTAGCTGCGCGCCTTGGGCCCGCGAAGCGAGCGACCAGGCGATAGCGGAACCACAAAGGTGCGCGGCGAGGGCATGGGCTGGCGGTTGTATGTCGACCTGGTAAAGCGGGCGGCCGTCGCATGGGTCGACGATCGCGCGCCGACCATGGGCGCTGCTCTCGCTTTCTACAGCGCGTTTTCGTTGGCGCCGCTGCTGATCATTGTCATCGCTGTTGGCGGCGTATTCGGGAACGATGCCGCGCGCGGCGCGATCGTCGGTCGCATCGCGGGTGTGGTCGGGGTGCCTGCTGCGGAGGCCATCGAGGCTTTGCTGACGAGTGCGCACGAGCCATCGACCAGTTTTTTCGCCGCCCTCGTTGCTCTCGTGACCATGCTGATCGGGGCCACGACGATTCTGGTGGAGGTGCAGGACGATCTCGACCACATATGGAAAGCACCGAAGAGAGAGGGGAGCAGTTTACTGGCGATGCTACGCGCGCGCATCCTTTCGCTGGGCATCATCCTTGGAGTCGGCTTTTTGCTTCTGATGTCGCTGGTCTTGAGTGCCGTAGCCGCCGCATTCCAGGCCTACTCGGGATTGCACTTGCCCGGGGCAGCGCTTCCGCTCCTTTACCTTTGGAATCCCGCCCTGTCGGTGGGCGCGATTACCGTGCTTTTCGCGATGTTGTACAAGTGGCTGCCGAACGTCCCGATCGCCTGGAAGGACGTATGGATGGGCGCGTTCATTACCGCCATCTTGTTCAGCGCGGGGCGGTTTGCAATCGGCCTCTACCTTGGTCGGAGCGCCGTCGCCTCACCCTACGGCGCAGCCGGCACGCTGGCCGTGCTCCTGCTATGGATTTATTACTCTGCGCAAGTTTTTTTGCTCGGCGCAGAGTTCACCTGCTTGTATGCAACACATCGCGCAGATTCTCGAAGCCGTGCGTGATGCGGGTTGGGGGTGCGTAATGGAAACTCAGACGTTCGCCAACGCGCCTGGAGAAGGAAATGTCAGAAGATCGCGTACCCCTTCGAGCTGATGTCAAGCCGGCGGCGGAGCGTTTGCCGCCGGTGCTCCAAGCGCCGATCAACGTGCGCAGCACGTCGCTCGCCGTGCTGGCGTTCATCGCCGTGATTGGACTCTTGTATTTCGCCCGGGCCGTATTCATCCCCATCACTATCGCGGTACTCGCCAGCTACGCGCTGACTCCCGTCGTTGATTGGTTGAAAAAAAGAGCAAGGCTTCCTAAAGCTGTCGGGGCGGGAGTGACGCTAGCCCTGATTCTTGCCGGTCTCGGTGCGAGCCTCAATTCACTTCAGCCGCAGGTGAATCAAGTATTGGACATCGTGCCCCGCGCCACGGCGAAGTTCAGCACGGCGCTCCGCCGCAGTGCGCTCGGGCCCCCGGGCGCGATCGAAAAGATGCAAAAGGCTGCGAGCGAAATCGAGAAAGCCGCACATGCGGCTTCGACGACATCGGCTCCTCCGCCGACGCGGGGGACCACCGCGGCCAGGGCGCCTGCGGATACTCCCGCCATCAACGTGTGGGACTACGTCGTGATGGGAACGGCGAGCGCCGTTGCAGGGATAGGCCAGCTCGTCGTCGTCGTGGCGCTGGTTTACTTCCTGCTCATCGCCGGTGACAGCTTCCGACGGACTCTGATGCGCATCAGCGGCGATACGTTATCGGAGAAGAAGATCACGTTGCAGATACTCGAAGAGATCAACTCTCAGATTCAGCGATATCTGCTGGTCCAGGTCGCGACCAGCGCGCTCCTGGGCGTCGTGTCGTGGCTGGTGTTCGCCTCGCTCGGTCTCGATAACGCGCTGTTCTGGGGGTGCGTCGGCGGCGTGCTGCACCTCATTCCTTATGCCGGGCCCACCGCATTTGTCTTCCTGGTGAGCCTGGTAGCTTACGCACAGTTCGACACCCTGCAACCGGTCGTTCTTCTCATCGGCAGCATGCTCGCACTTGTCGGCGTGATTGGTTTGCTGCTCGTGCCGTGGTTGACGCAAAGGACGGGCCGCCTCAATGCGGTCACCGTATTTGTTGCCCTGCTCGTTTGGGGTTGGTTATGGGGAATCTGGGGCCTGCTGCTGGGCATTCCGATCGTAATGGCCATCAACGCGGTGTGCGAACGCATCGAGGATTTGCAACCGATTAGCGAATTCCTCGGGTACGCAGCAAAGAAGGCAGAAGGGTGACGAAGGGTCAGGGACCCCTCCGCTATAATTTCTTTCCACCGCTGAGTGATCGGTATCGCAGCGGCAATTGACCGATGCCGCGACCACGGAGGCGAGATGCCGTTCAATGTTCTGGATCAACTGGCAGCGCTCGTGAAGCAGGAGCGCGAGGCTTTGTTGTCGCGCTGGCGGCAACAGGTGCGGCATCTGCCTTCGGCGCGTCAGCTTGACGTACCGACCCTCAATGATCACCTCCCCGGTCTGCTTGACGAATTGGCTGCGGCCCTGCGATCAAAGTCCGATCAGACGATTCCGGAGGCACTCGGCGAAAGCAGCCCTCCGGCTCACGGTCTCCAGCGTCTACAGGAGGCATTCGATATCGAAGAGGTGGTTGCCGAGTACAACATTCTTCGCGCCTGCATCCACGATCTCGCCGACGACAACGGGTTACCCCTCCAAGGAAAGCCTTTTCACATTGTCAATCGAGTTCTCGACCATGCCATCGGCTTGGCGTTGCAAACCTATGCCACTCAGCGCGCGCTGGATGTGCAGCGGCGCCGGGAAGAGTATCTCGCCTTCGTGGCACACGATCTGCGAACACCGCTGACTGCCATATCTATGGCTGGGAGAGTCCTGGAAATGACGCTCCCGGAGCGCAGCACTGAAACAATGCAAATGCTGAAGGCTTTGCGTCGCAGTGTGCAGCACCTCGAAGGCTTGGTCGCCAAGGTGCTAGAGGAAAACACGAATCTCCAAACGGAAATCGGGATCAAATTAGAGCGGCGGGAGTTCGATTTGTGGCCCCTCGTCGAGGCTCTGATACATGATCTTCATCCGGTTGCCGGGACCAACAGTACGCTGCTGATCAATCAAGTGCCCGATGACTTGGTGGTCTACGCGGACGCGAGTTTGTTGAGGCGGGTGTTTCAGAACTTGATCGGCAACGCCCTCAAGTACACGCCTCGCGGGGAAGTTCGCATCGCGGCGCAAGAGCTCGGCGCGGAAGGCGCTGTCGAGTGCTCGGTCGGTGACAACGGTGCGGGGATTCCAGAAGAACTGCTCGAAAAGATCTTCGACAAGGGACAAACCGATCCGGAGGCCACCGGTGGAACCGGCCTGGGCCTGGCCATTGTGAAAACATTTGCGGAGGCGCATGGCGGAAAGGTGACCGTGGAAAGCAAGGAAGGAGTCGGCTCGACGTTCCGGTTTTCGCTGCCGACCAAGGCGCATGTAGGCGCCACTACAACCCAGTGAAGCTGACCGTGATCGTCATTGCTGTCCGCGCGCGATCAGGCGGCCAGGGCGATTAACCAGACGTTGAATGCAGGCGAGAATCTCGACCAAGTCGAGCGACAAGGAGAAGAGAGGCCGCAGCCCATGCTGCGCCGAAGGCCCAGCCCCCCAGCACGTCGGTGGCCCAGTGCTCACCCAGGGCAGCCCGACTGAGCCCGATCGTCAGGAGCAGGAGTGTGACTGTGCTGCCGGTCCCACTGAGGTCCCGCATGACCTCGACGATCCACGGGTGCGCGCTACGTGCGGCTTCGGCCCCGTTCAGAATGTACTCGTCGAAGACGCGGGTTTCGCCTTCGGTTACTTCGCTTCCCAAATGGCGAAAAAGAGCCGCGATTGCGCATACACCGCCGCATGCAAGCAACGGAAGGATCAACGAGGAATGCCGCGCAAACAGCGCGCGATAACCGCGACGCTCGGTTCCGTGGCCTGCTGCGCGATCTGTGCGCCAATCCATCGCGCATCTTAGCGCTTGAGTGCGTGAAGCGCAGCGGACGGGAGCCACGATGTCCCAGGACCGAGCTGGGATGGAAATCCTTGGGCGTTCGCGAGTCTCGCGTACGCACTCCGTTCAGCGCCTGCTCGCCGCGAGTGGGGTCTTGCGGCTATCGGACATCGTGCCGGTCATCGTTGATCCGTTGACGTTCAGCCGGACACTCAAGACGTGGTTGTCGCTGTCCACGAAGCTGAAGCCGAGCTTGTCGCCCTCCATCCACGGGCTGAGCAATTGCCGCGTCTTGCCGCCCAGCGCGAGCGTGCCTCCAACGCGCTGGTACCGTTGCACCAGGTCGAGCGTTCCCGAGAACGAGGTCCTATCGGACTTGAGCGTCCATTTGCCGGCTACACTGGCCGGGACAATCCACACGAAGGCGTCGCGGCTTTCGACCTTCAGTTGTTGGTCCGGCTCCCACTCGCCCATGCCGAACTGGTGCGAAGTCACGCGCGTTCCCGGCTTCATCTTGAGGATGGTCGGGCGCAGCTTGATGTTGAGTTGCGGCAACAGGTACATCGTCACCACGGTCGCCTGGGAGAAATCCTCGACGAAGATGTCGCCGGTAACGATGTTGACGAGATTGTCCACGCCTTCACGTTTGACGTTGCGCCGCGCGAGTTCCGCCATTTCCGGGTTGTACTCGATGCCGACGGCCTTGGCGCCGTACTGCTTTGCTGCGGCGATTGGTATCTTGCCATCGCCCGACCCCAAGTCGTAGACGACATCGTCCCTGGTAGTCTTCACGGCCTCGAGCATCTTGGTGACCAGAGCGTCCGGCGTAGGTATCCAGACCACGTCCTTGCCGGCCTGCCCGGGGCTCGGCTGATACACCCCATCGCCGGGCTGGGGGTCGACCTGGGCGGCGCAGGGCAGCGCGACGACAACGGCGACGAGCGCGAATGCAAGACGCGACGCGATCACGGGCTAACTCTCCGTGGAACGGCTTAGCACACCAGCGCGCCGCCCCACGTATCGGGCCGGCGTGCCTGAATAGTCGCGAGAAGGGGCGACGTTGAATCGCCAGCCAATGGCAACCTTCATTGAATTGTCTTCCTGAAAATTGCCGCGAACCGTTTCGCATCGTCCACTCGCGGCAAATTGTTAAAAAGGACATAAGCGGTCTCGCACGATCCGGCGTCGAGAAGCATCCGGTGAAGCCGATCGAGTTGCTGCTGATCGTAAGAGGCACGCGGGCTACCGGGCCCGTGCAGGCGCCAATAAACGCTATGGCCTTGATCGGCCGGACTGACGAATGGGTCGACCACGCGCACGAGGTCAAGGTCCTTGCACAATGCAAGCGATAGCTGGCGCTCGGCAATCCATAGCGGACCTCGGGGCTCCCAAAGGAGCCTCGCCTTGGGCCGCTCGATACGCTCGAAGAAGCTGCGCATGCGCCGAATGTTCTCCCGTGCGGGCGTAAAACTCGCAGGGCACTGAAATAGCATTGCAGTGGCGGAGAGGACGCCTGCGCATTCGATCGAGCGTCGCCATCCCTCCTGCACGCCAGGCGAATCGCGAAAGAACCCGGGCTGATCGTGCTCGTCGAGCTTGCGCTTCATGCGCCGGTAGGTGGGGCTCGACGCTGGATGCGTGACGAGTTGCCACACTTTCATCGTGTATTCGAGGTTCGGTCCGGCATTAGCGAGCCATTTTCGCATCGTCGCGTCTTGCGGAGGCTCGTAGAACGTGCTCTGCACTTCGACGACCGGAAAATAGCGCGCATACACCTGCATCGACATCGTGAAGCCACAAAGGCCCACACGAACGTTGACAGCGTTGCCTTCGATGGAAGGTTCCAGGTGGTGCTCCGCTATGAGCTCGGCGTGCGAATCGAGCGTCTCCTGCGGCTGGCGCCTCCGCGGCTCGCGGCTCGCGGCTGGCGCGGGCGGCTCGCTGCCGCCGGGATGAGCGCTGCCGCTGAGGTCGTCCACCGCGTTCGACGCCGCACAGACTTCGCCGGTGGATCCGCCGAGGATAGGATACCGAATGAAGTGGTCCACATCTCTCTGCATGATCTCCAAAATTTCAGCCATCCTGGCCAGCTGTCGCGAACAATATCTCGAAATGAAGCGCAAGGAGTATGCGCGACCGCAGGGTTGAGCGGGAAACGTGTGGCGGCCAGCCTGGTCGCGAAACAATGGCCGGCACATTGCGAATCGGCATCTCCGGCTGGCGGTACACCCCGTGGCGTGGGGTGTTCTATCCGCCACGTCTGGCGCAGCGGCGTGAGCTCGAGTATGCCTCGCGCGCGCTCGACACCATCGAGATCAACGGCTCGTTCTATTCGCTCCAGCGGCCGGAGTCTTACGCCGCGTGGTACCGCGACACCCCCTCCACCTTCCTGTTCGCAGTCAAGGGAAGCCGGTACATCACGCATATGCTGAGGCTGCGGGACTTCGACCGGGCACTCGCGAATTTCTTCGCGTCGGGCATCTTCAATCTGCGGGAGAAGCTCGGCCCTTTCCTGTGGCAATTCCCGCCGAATTTCGCGTTCGAGGAAGAGCGCTTCGAACGATTCTTCGCGGCCCTGCCTCGCACCACTGAGGACGCACTCGCCCTCGCGAGGCGGCGCGACGCCCGCATGAAGGGACGCTCGCGACTCGCCATCGACGCGAGCCGCCCGTTACGGCATGCCGTCGAGATCCGGCATCCCAGCTTCGTCGATCCGCAATTCGTCGATCTCCTGCGGCGATGGCGGATCGCGCTCGTCGTCGCAGATACCGCGCGCAAATGGCCCTACTACGAGGACGTCACCGCCGATTTCCTGTATCTCCGGCTGCACGGCGAAGAGGAGCTTTACAGCAGCGGTTATACCGAGGCGTCGCTCGACCGCTGGGCCGCTCGAATCCGCGCCTGGAGCCAGGGGGGCGAGCCGGCCGATGCGCACCGCATTTCAACCAAGCCGGCGCCGAAGCGGCGCTCGCGCGACGTCTACTGCTATTTCGACAACGACATCAAGGTACACGCCCCCTTCGACGCACGCCGCCTCGCACAAAAGCTGGACCTTCCCGTGAGCAGCGAGCCTGCGCTCCCTCCCGAGATCGCGGTGACGTGAATCGAAGCGTGCGCGGTGGTTGTCGTTCCGACGAGGGGAAGCTACGACGAATGACCGCGAATAGTGTCGCGGACTGCGCGAAGCGAAAGGTGCAGATCGAAGCTCGCGGCCTTCATCCGCGTACGATTCGGAAATGGCGGCGACCCGAAGCTGTCGCCGCCACTCCGCCGCTAATCCGTTATCGGGCAGGATCGGCAGTGGCGCTTGATCACAAGGGGCAATAAACGCCCGCCTTCAACAACCCGAACTTGATCAGCTTCACATCCACGATGTCGATCACCCCGTTGTTATCCACATCAGCACGCGCGTTGTACTTTGCATCACCTTGATGCGCGCCAATCAGCGCTTTGACCGCATCCGCATCGGCACACGTAATGACATCGTCTAGGTTGACGTCACCGTTCAGACAGCCGTGGATCACGACATCGATTGGCCCGTCGCTCTCGACGTTCACGACGGCGTTGCAGTCTATTCGCGCCCGAATCGGGTCGATGACGACATTGCTGATATTCGTCGCCACGATGTCAAGCTGATTGTTGATCGTTGTGGCTGTTGGCGCGTTGAGCGTTCTTATCCACTTGTTGTAGTTGTGATAGCTGATGTTCTGACCTGATGCAAAGTCAGTATTGAACGTCCTCACCGTTGCATTGGGCACTGGGTCATTCAAGCCGAATCCATGCGACTTCACATCGATCTTTCCATAGAACGTCGCGACGTTCCGCACCTTGACATTCGAGATCCAATACGCATGATCGCCGTTGAAGCCGAACATGGGCTCATTCAATGAATCACTGGTGACATACGTGATGTGCGGCGGATTGACTACGCGCTTGAGGTCCGCGCCCAGGCCATCCAGAAAATCCTGTTCGAACGTGTAGCCGCAGGGCTTGGGGCTGATTCCGTTGCACGCTTGCATCGCGAATTGATGGCCCATGCCCGGGAAGGACCAATGCTCATAACGGTAACCGAGCGTATCCAGCCGATCCCGGATCGCCTGGTTGCCCATAGCGCCCGACCAAGTGCACGTGTTGTCGGCCTCGCCGGCCGTGATGATCACCGGCACATTGCGTAGCGAATCGATCATCGGCAGGGCAAAGGTACCGGCTCCGCCAGGTGCATTGTTGCCGTTGTAGCCGAGACCAGCACTGGGACAGGGAACGTGCGGTATCGCTGCGGCATAGAGGTCGGGGAACGAAAGGACCTGTTTCCACACGCCATTGCCACCTTGCGAGATGCCCCCCGCAATGAGCTTGTCACGATCGACGTTGTAGTGCCGCATGATGTCGGCCATCACTTCGTAAATCTCTGAACCCGCCTGCCCGCCCCAGTAATAGCGCCCGCCGCGGCCTTCGGTGATGAACATGAGGTATCCCGTGCCGCTCTCGGTGAGGCCCACGGTGCGCTCGGCAGTCACCGGCGGGTTGCGCTGGTAGTTGTCCCCTCCGCCGTGAAGATCGCTGATCAGCCCGTATCCGCTGGCCGGCGGCACCTTCAGTGGCACGTACAGCGAATAAGGCTGAAGACGCCCAGCGAACATTGGAATGCAGGACGTCAGCCCATCGGCGGAGCGGAGACTGGTCGGCGTGCACCCAAAGGGTTTGTGAAGCTGCAAATCCGCTGCACCCGGGTTTCCGACGCCTTGCATTGTCTCGAAACGGGTCGTGACGATGCGATTGAGGAAACCCGATTGAGGAACTCCCATTACCGTGCCCGGCATGTCATCGTCCACGCCCGACGCAAGCTTCACGAAATCGACCGTCGCAACGAATGACGACAGGTCGTGCGTCACCACGCCGTTCACTGTGACGTTGGCGGCAAGTGTGGAACCTTGTACGCCGTCCCGCCACCGGGTGAATGTGTTACCGATCGGGTTGGGCTCGTTGTAACGAAACGCCACGTTGAAGAACGCCGGCGGGTTGGTGACGTTTGTTCCTGCGCCCCCCGGAGTCGTGGCAGTCGCCGTAGTTCCGGGAATCAGGTAACGGGAATTCGTTCTGTCCCACAGGCCAGTCGCGGCGGCGACGCGAACGGAGGTATTGCCGCGGGGGTCATAGATCGTGAACGGCACCCGTACTTCGATCTGTCGCCGTTCCAAATCCGGGGTGGCAACCAAGGTTGCGAGCGTTGCACCCGACGCCGCGTCGGTTACAACCGCCGTTGCGCCGTGAACGGTAACAAAAATGTCGGCGGGCTCGACGGCATTTGCACCGAAGGGAATCGTCTGCAACGTGCCTGCGATACCTCCGACGGCAATCGATGCGCCAACCAGCTCGGGATCGCTCATCGAGTTGTACGTCAGTCGAAAGGCAGTATCGGTCGCCGTCAGCTTGAGTCTCACCTCGACGAAATCGGCTGCATTCTCGAAGTAGGCTGCGACGTTTGTCGGATACGTATAGCGGCCGGATCTCGCAAGCTGCGTCGAGCCGGCGTTCCCATTGGTCGTGGCCCCTCGATCGTCATACAGGTAATCCTGATAGAGGAACTCGCCGTCCCGGTACGCGCTCGCTCCGGAGATCAAGATCGGATCGGCTTCCCAGACGCCGGTGTTCTCCATTTGTGGGGAACGCGGTGGCGGATCGTTGAGCGCGGCGGGACCGGGAAGGATATTTACTCCGGCGGGGGCAACGGCGGCGGATGCGGGCTGGCCAAGCCAAAGCGCGGGTAACAGGGCGAACAGAATGGTGCGTTTGAAATGCAACATTGCGTGCTCCTTATGAACACTTCGCGGCGACGGGTCGGTGCTGGAGTTCGATGATTCAGCATTCGTTCTAATCAGCACTGCCATTGACTTCGACGTCGCCCAAACCTGGCGCCGATTCAAATTGGTCGATTCGAAGCCCCTACCGTCCCTGCCCTATTGAAGTATTTAACCATCTCCGTATTCATAGAAGCGAAAAAATCTCGCCTGACTGCGTGCTACGGTATTTTGTAAGCCCGACAATGTATATATTGTAGACAGACAATCTGTCAAGCTGCTGTCGAAGGCATTGGGGGCTGATGTTAAAACCTACCAATTATTCAAGTACGTGATGTAGATACCCTACCTTTAGGGGCAGGGCCCGTGGTGGGCGCGGTTGGCGGTGGGGTTCGACTGCGGGACTCGATCTGACATGCACGCACGGTATATTTAAAAATGTATATGCGCGCATTTCAAATACACAACGGCTTCTTGTTTACACCATGAGGGCGCGCACAGCGCTCTTGTTGCTAGACGAGATATAATTGCGGTAATGAAGCAAAAACGTTCCGACCAAATACGGGAAGCCCTCGAGGAAAAGATCGCGATGGGCGCCTACCCGCCCGGCAAGCGCCTTGACGAGTCGGAGCTGCTGACGGAGTTTGGCGTTTCACGCACCCCGTTGCGCGAGGCTCTGATCCAACTCGGTTCTCTTGGGTTGATTGAACTGCGTCCCCGCCGAGGCGCAGTTGTCGTTCAACTGGGGCCCCAGCAATTGATCGAAATGTTCGAAGTGATGGGGGAACTGGAGGGAATGTGCGGGCGACTGGCCGCCCGCCGGATCACCGAAAAAGAACAGGACGAACTTCTTGCAGCGCACCAGGCTTGCAAGGAGGCTTCCGATTCGGATGGAACGGACGCCTACTACTACGCGAATGAGAGGTTTCATTACGCGATCTATGCGGCAAGCCATAATTCCTTTCTTGCCACAGAGGCGCGTCAACTACATCGCAAGCTCCGCGTGTACCGGCGACTGCAGTTGCGTCTACGCAATCGTGTAGCAAATTCGTTCGCCGAGCACGACGGGGTAGTGGCGGCAATCCTGGCCGGAGACGGCGAATTGGCACACGAGAGATTGCGCAACCACATCCTCATCCAGGGCGAGCGATTCGGGGATCTCGTCGCTTCGATCCCGCTTCTGGCTGCCTGATTCCCGGCATCGGTACCGGAGCACCGTCACCGCGGTGGCCGCGAAGTCGATCGCAGGTTCATAGCGGCAACGGGTTTACCGACAGGTACTCTCGCCTCCGCAACTGGTCTCATTGCCGTTCTTCCGCGCGCCACGCCGACAGCGTCCAGAGGAATCCGGTGAAGTCCTGCACCGAGAAGACGATGGCAAGCGACGCCGGCACGATGCCGAGGTACCACAGGATCGCCATGATCGGCGGGACCAGCGGCCGGTCGAGCAGCGACGCGAACGCGAACCCGTGCGAATTCACGCGGCCGCTGACGACGTAGAGCATGCCGACGCCGCCTGCGAGCAGGCCGATAATGCGAAACCAGTCGACCGCCTGATCCGCCGTCAGCTGGATGTGCAGCAATCCAGCCACCATTCGCGGCGCAGACATCAGGATTGCGCCCTCGAGGAGGCACAGCCAGCCGAACCATTCGACGGTCCGCGCGGTGCGTCCCTGCGCCGTCGCATGAACGAGACGGTCGAACATGTCGCTTATCGGAGGCAAACGTTTGAAATGCCCGTCGTTGTTCATAGCGTCTTGAGGTACTCGACGAGCGCATCCTTCTCGGCAGGCGGCAGCGTCGTGCCAAATTCGTGCCCCTGGTTGCCGCTCGCTTTCTGCGACACGTCAAGGCGGGTGCCGGCAAGTTGTGCGTCGCGCCCCTGGCTCACGAAGCCCACCCTGATCGGGTCGTAGACATCGTAGCCGCGGTAAAACACTTTCGGCCGGTTCGCCGCAGGCTCGAGCAGATCGCGCAGGCTCGGCACCGAGCCGTTGTGCAGATACGGCGCCCGGAGCCAGATGCCATCGAGGAAGGCCGCGATGTAGCCGTTGAGCGTAGCTTCGACCAGTCCCTTGCGCTGCAGGCCCATGTCGGTCACAACCTTGTTCGCGATTACCGCGGCGTTCTTGTTCCACGAGTCGAGACGATTGCGGTCCGTGCCGATCT
>Ga0070672_100001695_pt1 | contig 13755 bp, 8 predicted proteins | sample KBSM13metaG_FD_66151 | JGI IMG/M metagenome (GOLD analysis project Ga0070672, IMG submission 66151) | Miscanthus rhizosphere microbial communities from Kellogg Biological Station, Michigan, USA - KBS M1-3 metaG | ecosystem: Host-associated > Plants > Roots > Rhizosphere > Soil ... | reverse complement strand
AAGGCGCACGTCCGCGGCAGTCCCCTAGCCGGTTCGACCCCATGCTCGAGTTTCCCCGCTGGAAATACATCCTGGTGCTGGCGCTGCTGTTCTTCAGCGTCCTCTACGCCGTGCCGAACCTGTTCCCGCAGGATCCGGCGGTCCAGATTTCCGGCAACCGCGGACACGTCGTCGACGCCGCGCTCAAGGCGCGCGTGCAGGCGGCGCTGCAGAAGCAGGGCCTCAAGGTCAAGGCGATCGACCTCGGCGAGAAGGAACTCCTGGTCCGCCTTCCCGAGCCCGACACGCAGCTCAAGGCCAACGATGCGATCCGCGCCGAACTCGGCGACGACTACACGAGCGCGCTGAACCTCGCTTCGACGGTGCCCGCCTGGCTGCGCGCGATCCACGCCAACCCGATGCTGCTCGGCCTCGACCTGCGCGGCGGCGTGCACTTCCTGATGGAAGTGGACGAGAAGGCGGTGATCGACAAGCGCATGTCGGGCTTCGTCGACGACATCCGGTCGCTGGTGCGCAGCAACAAGATCGAGCGCATCGACGTCACCCGCACCGCCACCGGCCTCGCCGTGCAGGCCGCCAGCGCGGCCGACGCGACCCGGCTCGCGGGCCTGATCGCCAGCAACATCCCGCAGCTCGAGATCAAGGCCTCGGCCGACGGGACCGGACTGACTGGAACGCTCAAGCCGACCGAGCTCAAGGCCATCGAGGACGGCGCGATCGAGCAGAACCTGAGCACGCTCCGCAACCGCATCGAGCAGCTGCAGGTTTCCGAGCCGCTGCTGCAGCGGCAGGGCGCGAACCGCATCGTCGTCGAGCTGCCGGGCGTGCAGGACACCGCCAAGGCCAAGCAGATGCTCGGCGCGACGGCCACGCTCGAATACCGCGCGAACGTCTACGAAGGCAACGCGGCCGAAGCCGAACGCACGGGCGCGGTGCCGCCGGGCGCGAAGCTCTACCACATGCGCGCGGCCGTCCCCGGCGGAAAGGGCGCGCCGGTGCTGCTGTCCAAGCGCGTGATCGTCTCGGGCGACCAGCTCGAGAGCGCGACCTCGATGCTCGACCAGGACTCCAACACGCCCGCGGTGTCGGTGACGCTCAACGACGTCGGCGCGCACCGCATGGAGGATTTCACCAACGAGAACGTCGGCAAGCAGATGGGCGTGGTCTACATCGAGCGCACGCCGACCACGACGCTGGTGGACGGCAAGGAAGTCCGCACGACGAAGGTGACCGAGGAAGTCATCAACGACGCCACGATCCGCAGCCCGTTCGGCAAGCGCTTCCAGACGACCGGCCTGGGCTCGATGGAGGAGGCTTCGGACCTCGCCCTGCTGCTGCGCGCCGGTTCGCTCGCCGCGCCGGTCGACATCGTCGAACAGCGCGTGATCGGTCCGAGCCTGGGCCAGGACAACATCAACAAGGGCCGGGAGGCGGTCGTCATCGGCTTCCTCGCGGTCTGCCTGCTGATCGTCGTGTACTACCGGCTGTTCGGCGTGATCTCGGTGCTCGCGCTGTTCACCAACCTGCTGCTGCTCACCGCGGTGCTGTCGATCTTCCAGGTGACGATGACGATGCCCGGCATCGCCGGCGTCGTGCTGACGCTCGGCATGGCGATCGACGGCAACGTGCTGATCATCGAACGCATACGCGAGGAGCTGCGCAACGGCAACACGCCGGTCGCGAGCATCAAGGCCGGCTACGAGCGCGCCTGGGCGGTCATCCTCGACTCCAACGTCGCCAAGGTGATCGCGGGTGTCGCGCTGCTGACGTTCGGCTCGGGCCCGGTCAAGGGCTTCGCGATCGTGCTGCTGTGGGGCGTGTGCACCTCGGTGTTCACCTCGGTCGTGGTCAGCCGCGCGATGGCCACGCTGGTCTACGGCGGCGGCAGGAAGATCCAGAAGGTTTCGGTTGGAGGAGGGTTTTAAGCCATGGAGTTCTTCAATCCGAACAGCAACGTCAACTTCATGGGGATCCGCCGGGTCACGGTGACGATCTCCGTGATCCTGATGCTGGTCTCGATCATTTCGCTGTGCACGCGCGGGCTGAACTTCGGGCTGGACTTCACCGGCGGTTCGCTGGTCGAGGTCGGCTTCGCCCAGGCGACCGAGCAGAGCGACGTGCAGAAGGCGCTCGAGAAGGCCGGCTTCAAGAGCCCGGTGGTGCAGCGCTACGATTCGAAGGACTTCTCGATCCGGCTCGGCCCGAGCGAGGGCGAGGGTCCGGCCATCAAGGGCGAGGCCGCCGCCGGCGACGAGAACCGCATCGACTCGCGCAGCGCGCGCATCACCGCGCGCGTGGGGAAGGCGCTCGCCGACGCGGGGCACCCGGCGAACGTCAAGCCGAGCGTCTACGTCGGTCCGCAGGTCGGCAAGGAGCTGGCGACCACCGGCCTGGTCGCGGTGTTCCTCGTGCTCGTGGGCATCATGGGCTACATCGCGATCCGCTTCGAATGGCGCTTCGCGGCGGCGACCGTGCTGACCGAGTTCCACGACGTGATCCTCACGCTCGGGTTCTTCTCGCTCACCGGCCTGGAGTTCGACCTCACGGTGCTCGCCGCGGTGCTCGCGGTGGACGGCTACTCGGTCAACGACACCATCGTCGTGTTCGACCGCGTCCGCGAGCTGTTCCGCAGCACGCGCAGGGAAGGCCCGCTCGAGATCCTCAACCGCGCCGTCAACAACACGCTGTCGCGTACGATCATGACCTCGCTGGCCACGATGGTCACCGTGGTCGCGCTGTTCTTCTTCGGCGGCCAGTCGCTGCACGGGTTCTCGATCGCGCTGATCGTCGGCATCATCGTCGGCACGCTGTCGTCGATCTTCTTCGCCTGCCCGATGCTGCACATCTTCGGCGTGAGTAAGCAGGACCTGATGCCGAAGCTGCGCGACGAGGCGGAGCTCGCGCGGCGTCCCTGAGCGGCGGCCACCGACCATCACGGATAGGGCCGCCTTCGGGCGGCCTTTTCCGTTCCAGGGGTCAGGCGACGTCCGAGCGCGCCACGCGGGCCGGGTCCTCGACCACGACGGTGCGGCAGGCGTTGCGCCCGGCGGCCTTGGCCTCGTAGAGCATCCCGTCGGCGATCCGCAGCAGGTCGTCGCCGTCGATCGACGGCAACCGGCAGAAGGCGATGCCGATGCTGGTCGTCACCCGCAGGGAAAGTCCGTCGACAGCGAACGGTTCGCGCATCGCGTCGATGACCCTGCGCGCGATCGCCTCGGGCGTGCGAGCCTCGGAGACGTCCTCGACGATCGCGACGAACTCGTCGCCGCCCAGCCGCGCGCCGAAATCGCCCGGCCGCAGGCAGTTGCGCAGGCGCTGGGCGAACTCGCGCAGCACGCCGTCGCCGACCGCGTGGCCATGCTGGTCGTTGAAGCGCTTGAAGTGGTCGATGTCCAGGAACAGCAGCGCGAACGGCCTGCCGCCCGCCCGCAGCCGGTCCAGCGCGGCGTCGAGCATGCCGTTGAAGTGGAAGCGGTTGGCCATGCCGGTGAGCCCGTCGAAGCGCGCGAGCAGGCTCAGCTCGCGCTCGGTGCGCTTGAGCTGCGAGATGTCCGAGGTCATCACGAAGGTGCCCACGATGCGGCCGTCGCCGTCGACCTCGGGCACGTAGGTGGACTGGAACTGGCGCGTCTCGCCGTCGATGAGGCGCTCGATCTCGAACGTCACGGTCTCGCCGCGGCGGGCGGCCGCGAGCTTGTCGCGGATCTCGTCGTGGATGCGCGGGCCGACGATCTCGCGGATCGGCGTGCCGACGATCTGCTCGAGCGAGACGTTCCAGACGCGCCGCGCCGGCTCGTTCGCGAAGGTGAAACGCTCCGCGAGGTCGAGATGCATGATGTAGGCGGGCAGGTTGTCGGTGATCGCGCGCAGCCGGCGCTGGCTGTCGGCCAGCGCGCGCTCGGCTTCGATGCGGTGGCTGACGTCGCGGCCCGTGTAGATGATCTCCGGCGGCGAGCCCTCGTGCAGGCCCGGCACGCGCTGGGCGCGCGCCTCCAGCCAGACGTAGTGGCCGAGGCGATGGCGCGCGCGGTAGACGAAGGTCGAAGTGCCGCCGCGCGCATGCAGTTCGGGGATCGCCTGGTTGAACAGGTCGACGGCGTCGGGATGCACGAGGTCCATGCGCGGGCCGGCGAGCTCGGAAAGATCCCAGCCCAGCACGTCGCGCGCCGACGGCGAGACGTACAGCCGCTGGCCGTCGGCCGCGATGCGCACGACGAGATCGCTCGAATAGTCCGCGAGCATGCGGTATCGGTGTTCGCTCAGGCGCAGGCTGCGCGCGAGGAAACCGCGCTCGGTCAGCGCGACCGCGACCGGCAGCACCAGCATGCAGGTGCTCGCGATGAAGACCTGCAGCAGCAGCACGCGCTCGGTCGGCGTTTCCCCCGGCACGAGCAGGAACGGGCCGTGGCCGGTGAGGGTGCCGGCGACCGCCGCTGTCGTCACCAGGGCCACGCCGAACACCACGCCGGAAAAGCGGTGCCGGAACGCGCCGTACAGCAGCGGCGGGTAGACCAGGAACAGCAGTGGGTAGCGGGTCTGCGCGAAGACCGCCACGCAGGTCGCCGTGGTCAGCACGATCCACACCGCGAGCGCGGCGCGGTGGCCCGGCTTGCCGAGCAGGCGCAGGCCGCGCGCGCGCGCGACCACGGTCAGCGTCGCGAAGATCACCATGCCCAGGCTGTGCGACGCGAACCACGCCGCGAACACGCGCGCGAAAGACGCGCCGCCGAAAACCGCCTGCACGCCGGCGGCGAGCAGGGCCGAGAGCGTGCAGGCGACGAGCGTGCTGGCGGCCGCCACGGTCGCGGCGCGCTTGATGCGCGCCGGCTCGGTCACGTCGCCGATCCAGTGCGAGAGCGCGAAGGCGATCAGCAGCGCATCGAGGGTGCTCGCCAGTCCGCGCGAGAGCACGAGGTAGACCTCGTCGCCCGCGAGGCCGCGCACGGCGACATTGGCGGCGAAGGCGGCGAGCACGAAGGCCGGCCAGCGATTCCGCGGCGAGGTGATGAGGATGCCGGCGAGCACGCCGCTGGAAACCCACAGCGTCGAAAGGCTGCCCGGCACGCGGGTCAGGATCGAGATCCAGCAGCACAGCGCGATGACGGCGCCCACGGCGAGCGGCCTCGCGATCGAAGCCATCCGGCCCTTGCCCTCGGCCGGAGCCGCGCTCATGGCGTTCCCCGGATCCCCATGCCGCATTATGCGACCGCGGAAGGCCCGCGGCACAAGTGCGCCGGGCCGTCGATCCTTCAATCCGCGGCGGAACGCGGGGCAGCGGGGCATCGCCCCGCGGCGGGTTTCAGCGGAACTCTTTCGCGTACCCGGTATCGACGATCGCCTTCTGCAGCGCCGCCGCGACCTTCGGATTGCCCGCGACGATCTGCTGGCTGCGGTTGCCGCTCATGTCCAGCAGGTTCTCGGTGGCGCCGGTGAAATCGCTGACGTGCCCGCCAGCCTCGCGCACGAGCAGGATGCCGGCCGCGATGTCCCAGGGCTTCACGCCGGCCTCGAAATAGGCGTCCACGCGGCCGCAGGCGACCCAGGCGAGGTCGAGCGCGGCCGAGCCGGCGCGGCGGATGTCCTCGGCGGTCTCGAGCAGCACGCGGATGCAGTCGAGCTGGGCGGGCGTGCGGGCGCGTTCGCGCGGCGCGAAGCCGGTCGCGATGACCGCTCCCTCCAGCCCGAGGCGCTGCGCGCAGCGGATGCGCTTGTCGTTGAGCATGGCGCCGCCGCCGCGGCTGGCGGTGAACAGCTCGTTGCGCAGCGGGTCGTAGACCACGCCGTGGGTCGGCACGCCGTCTTCGACCAGCGCGATCGAGACGCAGAACTGCGGGTTGCCGCGCAGGTAGTTGCTGGTGCCGTCGATCGGGTCGATGACCCAGACGTGGCGCGACTTGCCCTTCGACCCGGTTTCCTCGCCGAGCACCGCGTAGTCCGGGTGGGCCTTGCGCAGTTCCTTGACGATCTCCTTCTCGGCCTGCGAATCGACCTCGCTGGCGAAGTCCTGGCGCGACTTTTCGATCACGGTCAGGCTGTCGAGCCGGTGGATGTAGCGCAGGATCACGCTGCCGGCCTGGCGGGCGGCCTTGACCATGACGTTGACGGCGGGTTTCTGCATGCGCTGGACGTCCGCGTTGGGCTCGAAAAGAACGAACCGGCTCGAGGCCGGGCCGCACAGGGTACCAGCTGGGCGTGCGGATCGGCCAGAATCGCAGGCTCCGTGGCCTCGCCGTGACCCCCGATGACCGACACCGCTTTCCCGTCCGACCTGCGCATCGTGCTGGTCGGCACCCAGCATCCGGGCAACATCGGATCGGCCGCCCGCGCGATGAAGACGATGGGCCTGGACCGGCTGGTCCTGGTCGCGCCGCACAAGCCGGGCCATCCCGACGCGAACGCGATGGCGGCCGGTGCCGACGACGTGCTCGCCGGTGCGAGGATCTGCGGCAGCTTCGCCGAGGCGATCGCCGACTGCGCCTTCGTCGCCGGCTGCACCGCGCGCCAGCGCCAGGTGCCGTTGCCCGAGTTCGAGCCGCGGGAGGCCGCACCGCGCCTTCTGGGCGAGAACGCCAACGGCCCGGTCGCGCTGGTGTTCGGCCCCGAGCGCACCGGCCTGACCAACGAGGACCTGCAGCGCTGCCACGCGACGATCCACATCCCCGCCAACCCGGCCTACAGCTCGCTGAACCTCGCGGCCGCAGTGCAGGTGATGTGCTACGAGCTGCGGCTGGCGATCCTGGCGCGCGCCGGGCGTGCCGGCGCCGACGCGCCGCGCGCCGATCCGCCCGCCTCGCAGGACCAGATGGAGGCGTTCTTCACGCACCTCGGACAGATGCTGCACGCGATCGACTTCCACAAGGGGCGCTCGCCTGCCACGGTGATGCGCCGGTTGCGCGGGCTGTTCCTGCGCGCGCAGCCCGATACCCGCGAACTGCGCATCCTGCGCGGGATCTTCGCCGATGCCGAACGCATGGCGCGGCTCGCGGGGCGCGAGCCCGGCTGAGCAAGCCTTGCTGGCGCGCCGACCGGGCGGTTTTGATCCTGCGTTTGCGCTAGGATCGAATGGGTCCGGGGCGTTCGGCGGGAAGCCGGGCGCGTGCCGCAGGCGATGGAAGGCCCGCCGTTCGAGGCGGGCCGTTCGGGGGTCGGGTTCAGGGGGCTGGATGCGCTTCGGTCTGCAAGCACGTTTCGTCGCCATCCTGCTGCTGGCGGGGCTGATCGCCCTGGCGGCGCTGGTCGGGCTCGACCGCCAGTCGCGCGCGCGCGACCAGGCCGTTTCCGACACGGTCCAGGTCGTGCTCAACAGCAGCGACGCGGCCCACGCCGTCACGGACGAGCAGCGCCAGGGCCGCGTCACCGCCGCCATCGAGGCGGCCGACCATACCTTCCGCACCAACATGCTGCTGACCTTCCTGGTGCTCGCGCTGATGTTCGCGGGCAACGCCGTGCTCGCGTGGATGTGGATCGTCAAGCCGGTGCTGCGGCTGGCCGAGATCGCGCGGCGCATCGAGGCCGGCGACGACATCGCCCGGCTCATGGACGTGCAGCGCGACGACGAGATCGGCGACCTCGCGAGCGCGTTCGACACCCTCAACCACGCGCTGCATTCGACGCGCAAGCGGCTGGAACACGAGATCGAGGAGCGCACTGCGCAGGAGCAGCCCCAGGGCGGCACGACCTCCGGCGGCACGCAGGTGCTGCCCGCCGTCGCTGCAGCGCCCGTCGCGGCGCCGGCGAAGCCCGCCCCGCCGCCGCGGCCGGTCCCGCCGCCGCCGCCACCACCGCCAACGCCGACGCCCGAACAGCTCGAGCGCATGAAGCGCCTCGAGGACGACCTGCGCGAAGCCTGGCAGCGCGACGAGATCAGCGTCGTCTACCAGCCGATCCACGCGGTCGTGGACGGCGCCATGCGCGGTGCCGAGGCCCTTCTGCGCTGGAAGCACCGCGTCGAGGGCCCGATCTCACCGGGCGAATTCATCCCGATCGCCGAGCGCAGCGACGTGATCGTCGAACTCGGTCGCCACGTCCTCGTGCAGGCCTGTTCCGACGCCAGCCTGTGGCCCGGCGACGGCACCGCCGAGAACAGCCCGTTCGTCTCGGTCAACGTCGCGCCGCGGCAGCTCGCGGACAACCGGTTGTTCGAATACGTGGTGGAAGCGCTGCGCAAGTCCGGGCTCGCCGCCTCGCGCCTGCACCTGGAGATGCCGGTCTCGGTGCTGCGCGACGGCGACAGTTCGGTCGAGGCGCTGCTCGAACAGTTGCGCGGCCTCGGCGTGCAGATCTGGCTCGACGCGATCGGCGAGGACGCCTCCGACCAGGAGCGCTGGATGAAGGCGCCCGTCAGTGGCGTGAAGGTCGGCCACAGCCGCATCGCCGACAAGGGCGAGGTCGCGCGCGGCGAGGCGTCGATCGTCGCGACGGCGCGCGCGCTGCGCATCGTCGCGGTGGTGGTGGGCGTCGAGGAACTCGAGGAGCTCAACGTGCTCCGGGAGCAGGGCGCGGAGTTCGCGCAGGGCTATGTCCTATGCAAGCCCGTCACGACCGCGGAAATCACCAAGCGCTTGCTTTCGTAACCTGCTCCCGTAGCCCGGATGCAATCCGGGGCTTCCCGGAGGTTCCCCGGATTGCATCCGGGCTACGTCCGTCGTTACTCCAGCTCGCGCAGGTATGGCGGCGGGACGTGATCGGTCAGCCACACGCCGTTGTCGGAACGATGGAACACGAATCCTTGCGAATGCATTTCGCCTGACGCGACGACGAGCACGACCGGTTTGCCATGCCGCGCGCCGACCTTTACGGCGGTCGCTTCGTCGGCCGACAGGTGCACGTGCTGGCGCGAGCCCCTGAGCAGCCCCTGTGCCCGGATGGAATCAAGGAAGCGCATCGCGGTGCCGTGATACAGCAGGGTCGGCGGCACCGCGGTGGCCAGGCCGATGTCGACCGCGAGCGAATGGCCCTGGTTCGCGCGGATGCGCGAGCCGTCGGCGCTGATCGCGAATCGCCACTTGTCGCTGGTCGCGGCGATCCGCTCGATCAGGGCGCGCGTCAACGGCGTGGAGCCCGACGCGGACAGCTCGACGATCGCATCGATGTCGGCCCAGCCCTGCGCGTCCAGCTCCAGCCCGATCGTTTCGGGACGGTGGCGGAGCAGCAGGCTGAGGAACTTGCTGGCGCTGACGGAATCGTCCATGGCATCGCGATTCTGGCGACGGACGCGATCCGGCGCCAGCGGGGCATGCGGATGCCGCGCGGCCGCTATCCCTTGCAAGGCGAGCAATCTTCTTGTCATCCCGAGCGTAGCGAGGGATCTCGAAGTGGCGTCTTGCCCGCAACAGCGCCGGCCGACAGATCCCTGGCTTCGCTTGGGATGACACGGGTCTCCCGAAATTCATCCATCGCCGAAAAGGAAAGACCGGCGCGAGGCCGGTCTTTCCGTGGTGCCGCAGATCCCTCGGTGCACTCAGGATGACGTGCGCCGCGCGCGCGTCAATTCTGCGCGGCGATCCAGCGGTCGATCTTCGCCTCGAGCTCCGCGAGCGGCAGGGCGCCGTCCTTGAGCAGCTCGGTGTGGAAGGCGCGCACGTCGAACTTCGGGCCGAGTTTCGCGGCGGCGCGCGCGCGCAGCTCGGTGATCTTCATCTGGCCGGTCTTGTAGGCCAGCGCCTGGCCGGGCATCGCGATGTAGCGTTCGACCTCGGCTTCGACGTCGGTCCTGCTCATCGCCGAATTGTCGAGCATGTACGCGATCGCCTGTTCGCGCGTCCAGCCCTTCGCGTGGATGCCGGTGTCGACCACCAGGCGCATCGCGCGGAACTGCTCGTTCTGCAGCTGGCCGAACTTCTGGTACGGGTCGGTGTACATGCCGAGCTCGTAGCCGATCGTCTCGCAGTACAGCGCGTAGCCCTCGGCGTAGGCGGTGAATCCGCCGAAGCGGCGGAACATCGGCAGCCCGGTCTGCTCCTGCTGGATCGAGATCTGGAAGTGGTGGCCAGGGATCGCCTCGTGGACGAACAGGTCCTCCATTTCCCAGGTCTTGCGCGACGGAAGGTCGTAGGTGTTGACGTGGAAGACGCCCGGGCGGGTGCCGTCCTCGCTCGGCTGCTGGTATTCGCCGCCCGCCGCGGTCTTCTCGCGGTACGGCTCGAAGGGACGGATCTCGAACTTCGCCTTGGGCAGGATCGAGAAGTCGTGCGGCACGCCTTTCATCACCTTCGCGTAGACCGAGTTGTAGCCGTCGAGCAGGTCCTGCTTGCTCTTGAACGTGAACTTCGGATCGGTCTTTAGGTACTGGAAGAAGGCCTCGAGGTTGCCCTTGAACCCGACCTCCACGCGCAGCGCGTCCATCTGCGTCTTGATCCGGGCGACCTCGGCCAGGCCGATCGCATGGAGCTGCTCGGGGTTTTCGTCGGTGGTGGTCTGGTTGCGCACGACGTAGGCGTACCATGCCTTGCCGTCGGGCAGCGCGCTCCAGCCCACGGTGGCGCGGGTGTGCGCCATGTAGTCGTTCGCGATGTAGTCGCGCAGGCGCTTGTACGACGGCATCAGCTGGTCGGCGATCATGTGGCGGTAGGCCGCGGTCAGGCGCGCCTTGTCGGCGTCGCTGAAGTCCTTGGGCATGTTCGCGATCGGACCCCAGAACTCGCTGTCCTCCGGCTTGTCTTTGATCACCGCGTCGAACTGCGGGACCACCTTCACCATCAGCGCCTTCGGCTGCACGATGCCCTGGCGCACGCCCTCGCGCATGTTCGCGATTGCGGAGTCCCACATCGCGGGGATCTTCGAGGCGCGCGCGAGCCAGTTGTCGTAGTCCTTGACGGTCTGGAACGGCTGCGCGTTGCCGCCCGCGCCGAGCTGCAGCGCGAGCATCGCGACGTTGTTGAACTGGTCGATCGGCAGCAGCTCGTTGTGGAAGCGCTCGCCGTCGATGGCGTCCTGCTGCTGCTTGACGAACAGGTCGTAGGACAGCAGCGCCTGTCCGCTCAGGCCCTGCGGTCCGATCGCCCTGGCCTTCGCGAGCCAGGCCTCGTTGAAACGGTTGGTCTCGTCGATGTAGGCCTTCGAGAAGAAGTCCGGCAGCTGGTCGTTGTAGCGCGGGTCGCCGACGAAGGTCGCCTGGATCGGATTGAGCTTGAGCGAGGCCTCCCAGAAGTCGGCGTAGAACTTCTCGAGCTGCGCGGCCTTGGCCGATGAAGGGGCGGTCGTCGAGGCCATGGCTGCGTCCTGCGTGGCGTCCTGTGCGAACGATGGGCTCGCGACGAGCAGCGTCGCGGCGATCGCGGCGACGAGGAGGGAACGTTTCATGGTTTTCCTTGGATGCTGAAGACGCGGATGGCGTGCCGCATGGTGCCGCCCGCGGCCGCGCGTGGCGCGGGCCGAAGGTCATGCAGGTCGGAAGTCACGGAGAACGGGAAACGCTGCGCGATTCGCGATGGAACGAGCTCCTATCCGTTTCCCGTTCCCTCTTCCCTGTTCCCCTGCATCCGGAACGGCAGCGATTCCGGCGCGACCGCGCCTCCGGAGATGATGAACGTCATCGCCTGGTCCACCGTCCAGTCGGTCGGCACGAGCTCGTCCGCAGGGACGATCATCACGTAGCCGCCGGTCGGGTTCGGCGTGGTCGGGACGAAGACCGCGGCGAGTTCGCGGCCGGTGTTTTCGTCGCGCAGGGTGCGGGTGACGAAGCCGACGGTGCGGGTGCCGGGGTGCGGAAAGGCGATGAGCACGACGCGCTGTCCGCCGTTCGCCGGCGCCGACATGTGGTCGAGCAGCTGGCGCGCGCTGCCGTACACCGTTTTCGCGAGCGGCACGCGGCGGATCGCGATTTCGAACCACGCGAGCGCCCGCTGGCCGGCGACCCGGCGGGCGAGGGTGCCGACCGCTAGGATGAGGATCACCGTCGCGACGGTGCCGATCGCGGTCAGCGACCAGGAGTCGGCGATCCACGCCATCCGCGGGAAGCTCTGCGCGACGTCCGCGAGCAAGGGCCCGACCCAGCCGCGGCTGAGGTCGCCGAGCAGGCCGAACACGAACTTGAAGACGACCCAGGTCAGCCAGATCGGCAGCAGGGTCAGCAGGCCGGTGACGAACAAACCGCGGATCGTGGCGAGGCTCGAGGATTCCTTCGGCGCGACCGGCACCGGCGTCATCGGCGGCATGTCAATGGTGGATGTCGAGCACGCGGACGACGCGGAAGCCGACGTCGTCGAATCCCTGCGCGCCGTCGCGCGCCGCCGCGGCGCCGCCGCCGCGTGCCGCGACGCCGTGCTTCTGGCATCCGCCGGCGCAGTCCTGCAGCCATTCGGCGAAGGCGCCGGCGATGGGGCCGGTGGGAGACGACGGCGCGGTGGCGGCGCGCCAGTCGGCGGAGGTGGCGAGTCGGAAGTGCTGGCCCTTCTGGGCGCCAAGCCACTGCGCGTACGCGTTCGCGTCGTTCCAGCTCACGCAGACGACCGGCTGTTCGCTCGCCTGTGCGAAGCCCGGGTCGCTCCAGTTCCTGCGCACGCCGGCCTGCGGAGCGCCGCCCGCCGTGCCGCAGGCCGCCGCGGGCCGCCGCGTCGCGTTGACGAACTGCGCGTACTCGTGGCGCGTGACTTCCGCCTTCGCGATCGCCGCGGGCGGGTTCTTCGGGCTGGTCACCGGCACCATCGCGAAGCCCGGCCCGACGTCGGTCGCCGCGGCGGCGGCGCGCGCCGCGAGCGTGGCCTGCTGCGCGCTCGCAATGCCGCGCGCATAGGCTTCCACCGCGTTGAGCTGCTTCGCGAGCGCGGCGGTCTTCTTCAGCGCGGGCGCATCGGCCGCGGCCATCGATTCGTCCTGCGCGCGCTTGCCGATCGCCGCGGCCTGCGCGGCGCGCATCGGCTTCCAGACCGGCGCGTCGCGCCCGATCGTCGCGTCGGCGAGCTGCAATTCGGCCAGTTGCAGGTCGAGCACGCGCGCGTCGCGATGCTGTGCGATCGCGGCGGCCTGCTGGTCGGCGAGCGCGCGCAGCACGTCGCCGGCGAGGGCGCGCGCGTCGGGCGAGGCCGGCGAAAGCTTCCACGCCATGCGCGCGAGGTCGGCGGCGTTGTCGTCGGCGGGCGAGGTCAGGTTGCCGCGCGCGATCGCCGAACGCGCCTGCGCGAGCACGGCGGCCTCGGGCGCGATCGCGGTGGCGGCCGCCGCGGCAAACGGGGGCGGTGGCGCGACGACCGGTGCGGATGCGATCGGCGCTGCGGGCGGGATCGCCGCGGGAGCGACGGCGGTCGGTCGCTGGGCCGGGGGAACGTCCACGTGCGCGGCGCGCGCCGGTGCGGGCGCGGGAGGGTCGCTGCGCGCGGGATCGGTGGCGACCGGCGCCGCGGGCAACGACGAATCGGCCGGCCCGCCCGAAAGGAACGGCAGGCGGTCGCGCGCCGAATACAGCCCGACCACGATCAGAAACGCGCCGAACAGCCCGATCGTCAAAGGGTGCTTGAGCAGGCTGCCGTCGAGCGTCTGGTCGTAGCCGCGCAGGACGCGGCCGAAGGTGCGTCCGCTGCCGCGCCGGCCGACCCGGTCGAGCGCATCGAGCATCTGCTGCGCGTCGAGGTAGCGCTGGTCGGGCGACTTGGCCATCGCACGGTCGATGAAGGCCTGCCAGTGCCGGGTCGCGGGCGGCAGGCGGGGCACCGGGTTCTGCGCGTGCATCAGCGCGAGCGCGAGGGTGTCGGGCGAGCGGAACGGCAGGCGTCCGGTCAGCAGTTCGAACGCGAGCACGCCGACGCTGTAGAGGTCGGC
>Ga0070672_100001694_pt1 | contig 13762 bp, 12 predicted proteins | sample KBSM13metaG_FD_66151 | JGI IMG/M metagenome (GOLD analysis project Ga0070672, IMG submission 66151) | Miscanthus rhizosphere microbial communities from Kellogg Biological Station, Michigan, USA - KBS M1-3 metaG | ecosystem: Host-associated > Plants > Roots > Rhizosphere > Soil ... | reverse complement strand
CCACGATGACGGTCGTGCCTGCCCCCAATGGGCAATTCACGTTGCGTGATGTGACTCCGTGGGACTATCGCGTCATTGTATCCCTGAATCCCAGACTCGCGGCGGATGCAAGACTTCCACTGGATCTGAAAGCCGCATATATGGCCTCCGTTCGTCTTGGAGATACCGATGTCCTCGCCAACGGATTGCACGTCGACGGCAAGCCAGAGGGTGCTCTTCAAGTGGAAGTTGCGACAAATTCGGGATCGATATTTGGGCGTGTGCTCGATGAAAATCGCGAAACTGCGATTCCAGCGAAGATGGTTGTGGCACCGGAACCTGCTCTCCGCAGGCGCCTGGATTTGTTCTACCAGGTTCCCGTGAGTACGACGGGACGATTCAGTATGGACGGCATACCGCCGGGCCAATACAAGCTATTCGCCTGGGCTCACGTGGAAGACGGGGCATGGCTCGATCCGGAATTCATGCGCTTTTATGAAGATCGGGGTACCCGAGTGGAAATTGACGAATCCGGTGCGCATCCCATCGAAGTTCCGTTGATCCACTAAGAAAAGATTTACGAGGGCCGCTCGCTGACCGGAATCGACGCGGGAGCTGGAAGTGGTGACTTGGGCCCGTCGGATAGCAGCGCTGCGAGATCCGCATAAGCGTATATCACCGAAGCCTGATTCTGTGGAAGTCCTCCGGTATCCGCCGTCGGTCCGTAGTTGCTGTACAGATCGCGATTCAACACGCGGAGGATGGTCATCTGCTGGCCGCGATGATGCGACGTATGCGAGATCCGGCGAACCATGATCCACGCTCGGCTGCGGCGCGTTTTGAAAAACCCGACTTCCTCTTCCCACCACGCGTCATCTTTTGTATGCAAGGCGGCCAATCTCCGGCCGGCATCTTCCGCATAGCGTCGAATGAATTCCATTCGTGTTTCGGAAGCCGGAAGGGGCGTAGCGCCAACATCAATGCCAAGCATGTTCCTGAACCATCCATCTTCGCTCATGCACTGATGAACCATGTGCTCTCGCACACTGCGGCCGCGGCGATCTGTGGGATGGGGGCGAACCGGCAGGTCTTCGTCGTGAAACATACTCCACACGCTGACGACTTTGAGAAGCTCGGATTCGTAGGTATCGACCAGGAACTGATAGCGCATAGAAAAGGGGCCAGACCCTTGGTTCCCCTATTTCGCTGGGAAATAGGGGAACCAAGGGTCTGACCCCATTTTTTTATTGGTGGTAGCGGCCGACGTATGCGGCTTTGCCGATCACGTGACCGTTCATGGCCTTCATCACATCGGCGCGAGACGTCGTGGCGGGAAGGTTCAGCTTGGTATCCAGCGCGTAAAACTCAAACACATAGTGATGATATGGGCCAGGGCCGGCGCCCGGTCCGAAGTATGCTCCGCGTCCAATGTTACAGGCACACTGTTTGCTGCCATCGGGAAGATCACCCATTGGAAGACCTTCCGGAATTCCCTTCGCGGTGCCGGGAATGTCCCAGATCATCCAATGCAGCGTATCCTCACCCGTTTGCGCATTGGGAGCGTTTTCAATGTCATGAAAGACAATGGCAAAGCTCTGAAGCGTCATCGGGGGCATCGCCTCGGTCGTTCCGGTCATCCATTTGAAATCGAATGCGGGGGACTTCTTATCGCCAGCGTTCACATACTTCGCGGGGATGACATCCCCGTCGGGCCATGCCGCCGTCGTGACAGTCAGAGCCGGGCCACGAGGGCCGCCACGTCCGCCACCACCGCCGCCAGCACCACCCTGACCGCGTCCGCCGCCGGGACCTCCCGCTCCGGGAGCTCCACCACCGGGTGCTCCACCCTGTCCGGCTGCCGGCGCAGGTGCCTGTGCCACAGCCAGTGCTGTCGCTAAAGCAACCGTGACGAAAATCGCCACAACCATCATCATTCGCTTCGAATTCATTCGTTAGTCTCCTTCTTAACTGTGACGTCCTGATGTTCGTTCTAAATCTGGCAACGACTGTACTACAGCTCAAGCCGTTTGGACAACGCGCGGCACATCTGCGAGAATCGAAATTCCGATGGAATTCCTGTCGCAAATCCTGCGCATCGTCATTATCGATCTCGTTCTGAGCGGCGATAACGCCGTCGTCATCGGAATGGCCGCCCACCGTCTTGAACCAGCCCAGAAAAAACGCGCGATTCTTATCGGGGGCGGTGCCGCCATTGGCCTTCGAATTCTTCTGACGGCGATTGCGGCATTCCTTTTGAAACTGCAAGGTCTCCACCTTATCGGCGGACTTCTTCTGATTTGGATCGGCTTCAAGATGCTCAAGGCCGAAGAAGAAACTCACGAGGGAATGAAGGTCGCAGCAAGTCTGAAGGACGCAATCGTCACCATCCTGATTGCAGACTTCGTCATGAGTCTCGATAACGTCCTTGGAGTTGCCGGGGCCAGCAACGGGAACACAGAACTCCTCATCTTCGGCCTCATCGTCAGCATGGGTATCCTCATGTTTATGGGAAATCTCGTCGCAACTCTGATTAACAAGCTTTGGTGGCTCGCGTATGTCGGATCGGGCGTCATCATCTGGACTGGCGCCCACATGTTATTTGAAGACAAGCTCTTCAGCAGCCGGTGGGGATGGATGAAGGGGTCCATGGCTCACATCGTCGCTGCTGTGGTCACAGGCTTAACGTTGATGTTCGCCCACTGGTATCATCGCGTCCACACCAGCAGACACAATTTACCCCTCACCCGAATCGGCGAGTGAGGGGTAAGTTCAGAAACGATTCCATCGCTGCTTTCACCTCTCCGGTATTAAGCTCCGCGGGCGACAATCTTTCCCTCAATCGCCTTTCTCAACATCCTCACCGAGTCGCGTAGCCGGAAGATCCACCATGACGTCGAGCTCTTAAAGTGAGAATTCCGCTACGCTGCCTGCATTCGGATTGCCCTGCATGTCTTGACAGGCAGGTGCCCTGCGTCAAGAATGTGCGGGGTATCGCTCGTCTCATGACTACCCTGGAGAGCTTGTATGAATCATCGAACTGTTTCAGGTCGCGCAGTAGCCATCGTTTGGATTTTCGGATGCCTTGCGATCTTCACTCTCATGACCGCTGCGGCATCTCAACAGACATCCGCCGACAAACCGACGGTTGCGGCGCTGATACCTCCCCTTCCTCCAAACGTCATCGGGCCGGTGCGGAACACGACGCTGCTCAAGGATCCCGAGCATGGTTATCCATTCAATGCGACACCGATGGATTTGAAGAAGGCGGGATACATCGAAGAAGAATTCTTCATCGAAGGAAAAGCAAACCGATTTCTGACGTCGGCAACGGCCAATGCAATCCCATACGACGGCGGGAATCCGTACCTGACGCGCATTGTCGTACGGCGGCCGGCAACCGCATCGAAGTTCAATGGAACCGTGATCGTGGAGTGGACCAATGTGTCGCAGGGTCATGATCATGAAGCCGATTGGTTCCAGGCTGCGGAGCATTTCATGCGAAGTGGATACGCATGGGTTGGAGTCTCGGCTCAGGCGGTCGGCGTACAGGCTCTCACTCAGTGGAGTCCGTCTCGATATGGACTGCTTAATGTAAGCGGACCTGCAGTCGGCTCCGGTGGTGGTGTGGGCGCTGCCCCTCGCGGTGCGGGCACACCAAGCCCACTCTCCTTCGACATCTTTACCCAGACCGGTCTTCTGGTGCGGGGCAAGGCGAACATCAATGCGATGGGCGGTCTGAAAGTTGAACGTGTGATCGCCACAGGTCACTCCCAATCCGCGGGTCAGCTCGGCACTTATTTCAATTCGGTTCATCCACTCTCACCGGTCTATGACGCGGTGGTGCTCCATGGCGGTGGTGGGAGAATGAGATCCGACTTGAATGTGAAGATCTTCAAAATCCTTGCCGAAACCGACTTGTTTGGACCTCCGGCTGAAGCCGCCTTACGTCAGGCCGACACTGACAAGTACCGCCAATGGGAAGTTGCGGGCGCGTCCCATCTCGATGCAAATGCATCGCGTGGGCTCGAGGGCGTCGGACTGCTGGTTGCCGGCGCGACACCCGTCGATGGACCGGACTCTGTAAAGGGCCCGACAATCAGTGGGGGCGGCGCGGGCATCGGAACGGCGAACACTCTATCCGGCGTTACAAATGATGGTTGCTCCAAACCACCCCTTTCTCGCATCCCGTTCCGATACGTCCTGGCATCCGTATACGACCACCTCGTCGAATGGGTGCGAGACGGCAAGGCGCCGCCTCTGGCCTTGCCGATTGAGACGGCGAACAAGACCATCGCGCGCGATGCCGACGGTAACGCGAAGGGAGGAATTCAGCTTTCGCAGCATGCCGTACCCACAGCGGTGAATAGCGGAGACAACACGCAGGCTGCCGGCTCCAGGGCGGGCCAGTTCTGCATGCTTCTGGGTTCTTACGAACCATTCAGTGATGCGAAACTCACTGCGCTGTATCCAAGACACGATCTGTATGTCAAAAACGTAAAGGAAGTCACGGACAAGAACCTGAGATCCGGCTTTATACTGAAGCCCGACGCGGACGCGACGATCGCGGAAGCCAACAAGGCCATCGTCGGCAAGAAGTAGGGAAAAGGGGTCTGCCCCTTTTCCCCATCAAATTGTTTTGGTGGAACCACCATCAAGATCGATGAGACTTCCCTGAAGAAACCGTCCTTCCGATCCGACAACAAATGCAACCAGACCAGCCACGTCTTCAGGTTCGCCGATTCGCGTCACCTTCGATTCCTGCACAAAGCGGCGTTCCGCTGTCTCGATATCGATCTGCTGTTCTTTCACAATCGAAGCCAGTCTCAATTGAAGCCGACCCGTGCGAATCGTACCGGGGTTGATGGCGTTCACCTGAATTCCATCGAGGATCCCCGCATCCGCCATCGCTTTCGTAAATGAAAGCAGAGCTGCATTCACCGAACCACCGATAGTAAATTCCGGACCGGGAGTGCGTCCGCCAGCGCCGGAAATATTCAGTACCGATCCGGATCGTTTCTTCAGCTCGGGCCATGCAGCCCGGGTCAGCCGCACTGCACCGAAAAACTTCAGCGCGAAACCATCGGCCCAGTCATCGTCGCTGAGCTGGAGGAAGTCTCCGCGCCTCGTCGCACCGGCATTGTTGACGACAATATCGATACCGCCGTAAGTCTTCACGGCAGTGTCCGCCACACGAGCGGGCTCCGACGGCATCCGGAGGTCTGCAGCAACTGCCAGTGCCTGGCCACCGCGGGAGGTGACTGCACCGGCGACTTGATTCAATCCCTCGAGCCCTCGAGCGCATATCACAACTCGCGCGCCGTCCTGTGCCAGTCGAAGCGCGATAGCGCGGCCGATACCGCGGCTGCCACCTGTAATGATCGCTACTTTCCCGTTGAGATTTTGCATCGCCGGAGGATACCACGTAGACTTTGGTGCCAATGAGCGTCTATGCAGGATCGCTGGAAGACTCCCACGCATTGATTCAATTTTTCAGAGTGGAAGCCGCGAAGTTGAGAAATCTGCGGAAACTGACAGTCACACTGGAGTCGACGACGGTGCAGGACGTCAACGGAGACAAGATCGAATTCCCGGGACTGAGTTACGGAAATCCCTCACTGGATGAACTGCTGCACGAACTCGGAGTCATCTACACTCCGCAGACACTTCACAATCCCAGGGCAACTCCCAGCGGTAAAAAGGAATTCACACTCAGCGGAAGATGGACGTGGGGACACGATCGGATACTTTAGGGATGGGAAATTTGCCAATGTGCAATAGATCAATTGTCATTTGTGGAACGGAACAAAAGTCTCCTTCCACAAATGACAATTGAACGATTCAGGAGAGCCCGGTAATTCGACCATCCGGAAGGACGTCGATTCGGCTCGCATTTGAAACCTTTGGTAAGCCTGGCATTGTCATGATTTCGCCACAGATGACGACCACGAACTCGGCCCCCGCGCTTAATCTCACATCGCGAACGTTAATGACGTGATGGCTTGGCGCGCCCTTCAGATCGGGATCGGTGCTGAAGCTGTATTGAGTTTTCGCGATGCACACCGGGAATTTTCCAAATCCCTTGTCTTGAAGCTCCTTGAAGCGATCCTGAATCTTCTGAGGCGCGCTGATATCGTCGGCGCCATACAAGTCGCGCGCAATGATCATTACTTTCTCCCAGAGCGGAATGTCATCCGGGTAAAGCATCTTGAAATTGGCTGGACCGGATTGAACCTGGGCGACGACGGCACGAGCAAGGTCCGCAGCACCCGGTCCTCCCTCGGCCCAATGATCGGTCATCACGCATTGAACATGAATCCCTTCGCATAGCTGGACCAGCCGTGCGCGCTCAGCATCGGTATCCGAACTGAAGCGATTGACAGCAACGATAACTGGAACGCCAAACTTTCTGAGGTTTTCCACATGACGTGAAAGGTTGGAAAATCCCAGCTCCAGTGCAAAAACATTTTCCGTTTTAAGCGCGTCCTTCCCGACTCCGCCATGCATCTTCAGTGCGCGAATCGTCGCAACAACCACCGCACATGCCGGTTCCAGCCCGGCCTTGCGGCATTTGATATCGAAAAATTTCTCCGCACCAAGATCGGCACCGAATCCGGCTTCGGTCACCACATAGTCTGCAAGCTTCAACGCCGTTTTCGTGGCGACTACGGAATTGCAGCCGTGAGCGATATTCGCAAACGGACCACCGTGGATAATGGCCGGATTGTTCTCGATGGTCTGCACCAGATTCGGCGCAAAGGCATCGCGCAGCAGTGCCGTCATCGCGCCGGGAGCCTCCAGTTGCGCCGCTGTGACGAACCCGCGATCGCGAGTCTGGCCGACAATGATGTTGCCGAGGCGTCGCTTGAGATCCGCGAGACTGTCCGCGAGGCAGAAAATGGCCATGACTTCCGAGGCAACGACAATATCGAACCCATCCTCGCGGGGATAGCCGTTGGGCACGCCGCCAAGCGAGACTGTAATGTTACGAAGGGCGCGATCATTCATGTCCACGGCGCGTCGCCACATGATGCGCCGGGCATCGAGGCCGAGACTGTTTCCCCAGAAAATATGATTGTCGACGAGAGCAGCGAGAAGATTATTCGCCGCACCAATCGCATGAAAGTCGCCGGTGAAATGCAGATTGATGTCTTCCATCGGCACGACCTGGGCATAGCCGCCGCCGGCAGCTCCACCCTTCATGCCGAAGGACGGACCCAGGCTGGGTTCGCGCAGGCACACGATCGCTCTCTTGCCGATGTGGTTGAGCGCATCGCCCAGGCCCACTGTCGTCGTGGTCTTACCTTCGCCGGCAAGCGTCGGCGACATCGCAGTGACGAGAATCAGCTTTCCATTCGGTCGATCCTTGAGGGATTCGAGGTACGGGAGCGAGACCTTGGCCTTATGACGGCCGTAGAGCTCGAGACTGGTCTCGGGGATTCCAAGTTTCTTTGAAGCAACTTCAGCAATCGGCCACATTACGGCCGCCTGGGAGATTTCGATATCGGACTTTGGTTTTATATGTTGATCATGCATGTTTGATTACCGGACAGACATGGTAAGCAACACACGACCTATTCACAACATGAGAATCGGGAATGGCCATCAAGAAATAGGTCGCGGAGCGACTGCAGAAGCGCTGGCGGTGGAACGATGGATTGAATTTCGATTCCGAATCGGCGAACGAATCTTGAACCAGCACACCGGCGCTTCGCGCCCACCGTACGGACCAGGCACTGATCAGGAGGGTCGATTTATTCAGCTTAATCCTTCGGGTTGGTCGCGAATACCGTCAATTCCGGCGTGAATCCGCGATCGTTCATTTCAAGCGCGGCTTTGATCATCCATGCGATGTCTTCGCCCCGCAGTTTAGTGGGATTGTCTTTCTGCGCAAGTCCTGCGGCTGCGCCGAAATTGGTAATCACCTCGCTGGGGTTCACGAGAAAGACCCGGACATTGAATTGCCGAAGCTCGGCCCTCCAGCATTCGGTCATCCCGCGCAAAGCGAACTTACTCGCATAGTAAGCGGTCCCATTTGCCGCGCCGCGCAAGCTCGCGGTGGAGCAGATATTCACCATGTTTCCGCTTTTGCGCTCGATGAAATGCTTCGCCGCCTCGCGCGCCATCAGCATGGCTCCGGTAACATTCGTTGCGAAGACGGCCTCGAATCTTGCTTTGTCCATCTCCACCAGCGGTTTAAATGCTCCAGCACCGGCGTTATTCACCAGCACATCCAGCTGCCCGAACTTCGCCAGAACTTCGCTGTACGTGCGTTTGACGTCCGCTTCATTGCTCACGTCCGCGCGTACCGGAAACGCATTCAGCGATGCCGCGGCCTCCTTCAATCGGCGTTCATCGCGACCGGTAATTGCGATCTTCGAGCCGGCATCGCCCAGGGCCTTCGCGATGGCATAGCCGATTCCACTGCTGCCTCCAGTGATCAATACTGCTGCACCCTTCAGATTCACGTTGCCTCCATCAGGAAAAATTCCGTCACCGAGTATCACGTATAATCCACGCAATGAAAAGCCGGCTCTACAGCAGACGAACAGTGCTCGCGGGATTGGGACTCGCAGCAATCGGTGGGGCGGTCGGAGTAAAATTCATAAAGCCATTTCGGAACGCTTCCGAGGAGTTGCTTCAAATGCCAACAGGTGGTGAACGCATGCCCGTTCTATTCGTCGGACATGGCAGCCCCATGAACGCAATCGAACCGAACCAATGGACCGGAGCATGGAGTGACATCGGCGCCACCGTCCCAAAGCCAAAAGCCATTCTTGCGATTTCGGCACACTGGCTGACCCACAATGGCCTGCTGGTCACCGCCAACGAACATCCCCCGATGACTTACGACATGGGCGGATTCCCACCCGAACTCTATCAACAGCAGTATCCGGCTCCCGGAAATCCATCGCTGGCACAGGAGATTCAATCCATGCTTCAACTGAAGATAGCCGTCCACGGTGATACCGGATGGGGCTTCGACCACGGGACGTGGGTCGTTTTGAAGCATATGTTTCCGAAAGCCGACATCCCTGTAATCCAGCTCAGCATCGATTACCGCAAGCCGCCGGTATTTCATTACGAGTTGGCGCAACTGCTTCAGCCACTACGAAACAAGGGGGTGTTGATACTCGGCTCCGGCAATATCGTGCATAATCTGCGCGCCATGGTCCGGACCGACGACACCCCCTTCGATTGGGCCCAGGATTTCGATCACCGCATGGACACACACATTAAGGAAGGAAATCATCAGGGCGTCCTCGACTTTCAAAAGCTTGGAAGCCTTGCGGCCATCGCCCATCCGACGTACGATCATTTCCTGCCAATTTTGTACGCGCTGGGGCTTCAAACCGCCGGCGACGAGGTCCGGAGTTTCTGTGATGGATTTCAGTACAAGTCGGTCTCGATGCGGTCTTATCGGATTGGCTGATTTCGCCATTGAACTTCTCGACTTTCAACCCATTCCCAATGTACGATCCTGCCCATCTTCCAAAGAAGATACTGGAGATTCAGCAGATGCACAGTTGGCGTAGGTTTACAGCGTTCCTTGCGATTGCGGTGATCGCCTGTCTGGCAATCGTCATGGCATCGATTGTATCTATGGCGGGCCAGCAAACTCCGGCTCCCGCTGCAGCTACGTACCGAGCTCCCCGGACAAAGGACGGAAAGCCGGATTTCAATGGAATCTGGCAGGCCATGAATAACGCAAACTGGGATATCGCGCCCCACAATGCCGAACGGGCCTCACTCAAAATTGAAGCGGTTATCGGAGCCTTGAGTGCAATGCCTCCGGGACTTGGCATTGTCGAAGGCGGCGTGTTGCCTTACCTTCCGGCTGCGCTGAAACAAAGGAAAGAAAACTTCGAAAAACGTTTTGCCGAGGACCCCGAAGCGAAATGCTATCTGCCCGGAGTGCCGCGGTTCATATATATGCCCTTCCCTTTTCAGATTATTCAGGGCACCGATCACATCGCTATGGTTTCTGAATACAAAGGCGCCCTTCGCGACATCTACATGAACAGCACAAAGAAGGCTCCCGCCGACAGCTGGATGGGCTGGTCGAATGGAAAATGGGATGGCGAAACTCTGGTGATCGACACGACGGGCTTCAATGACCGCAGCTGGTTTGATCGCTCCGGCGACTTCCACAGCGACGCACTGCATGTGGTCGAACGCATTACCGCCGCAAGCCCCTATCATCTGAATTACGAAGCGACCATCGAAGACCCGCAGGTTTTTTCAAAACCGTTCAAGATCTCGATGCCGCTCTATCGTCGAATGGAAAAGAACATTGAACTCCTGGAATACAGGTGTGTGGAATACTCGGAGGAACTGATATACGGAAAATACCGTAAGGTGCCACTCCAATGACAACGGATAAGAGGAGGTTTCGGATGAGCCATAAATTTCCAGTTTTAATCGCAGGCACATTGCTGACGGCAGCCGTCGTTATCGGCCAGCAGACTCCGGCAACAAGAACTCCGGCAGCACCGGCCTCCGCCGGCACCTCGGCAAAGGCTCCCGCTCCCGCTGCGACAGCGAAAGCTCCTGCAGCCGCGAAGCCATGGGTCACACCGCGCACACCGGATGGCCAACCCGATTTGCAAGGATATTGGACCAACGCGACCTACGCGCCTCTGGAACGAGCTCCTGCGAATGTGACGGCGAACAAGCTGTTCTTCACGAAAGAAGAATATGACGCCCGCGTCAAGCAGGCCGCTTTGGCGGACGAGGCGCAGACGACTCCGGGAACAACGGGGGACGTGCACTACGACTTTACGCAGTTCGGATTGGATAAGAGTCAGAACCCGTTTGCGCAGGATATGCGGACATCGATGATTACAGATCCGCCTGATGGGAGAATTCCCGCACAAACCGCCGAAGGTCAAAAGCGCGGCAGGGACCGAACGGCAGCTTACCGCACCGCCGGTGGGTATAACCAGGTGCAGGACATCGTCCTCGGTTCACGCTGCATCATCTACAATCCTCCCCCGGGTCCGCCGATGCTGCCGCAAGGCTACAACGGAAACTACCAGATCATTCAATCACGGGATGCCGTCATGATTCTGTTCGAGCAGATTGGCGATATTCGAATCATTCCGCTGGACAACCGGCCATCGCCACCGCTGAGCGTCCGTAATACGATGGGAATCTCACGTGGACACTGGGAAGGCGATACGCTTGTTATCGAAACAACCAATTTCGACGAACGACCTCAGGGACGCAATGCAGCCCTTGCGGGCATCAGTGACAATTTCAAACTGATCGAACGCCTCAAACGTACGGGAGAGGATACGTTCGATTACGAATTCACTGTCAGCGACCCTGAAACATTTGTGAAACCATGGACCGCGAGCATGCCGTTCACCAGGATCAAGGGACCAATCTTTGAAGCCGCATGTCATGAAGGGAACTATGGCATTGAAGACACGATGAAAGGCGCTCGCGCGGCGGATGCCGCCGCCGCGAAGAAGCCGGGACAATAGCTGTAGGAGGAGATTCCAATGCGTATCAGAATTGCCGCCGCTCTGGCGGGTTGCACTTTGTTTCTGGGTTCACTGCCGCTGCTGGCCCATCATGCGTTCGCCGCAGAATTTGACGTGAATCAACCACTCAAATTGACCGGCACGCTCAAGAAGTGGGAAATGATCAATCCCCATTCATGGTTCCACATCGAAGTGAAGGGACCGGACGGTAAAATCTCCGAGTGGATGGTCGAAGGCGGAAGCCCGAATGCACTCGTCAAGGAAGGTGTGACCAAGGAAACGGTACCGATCGGAACGCTGTTGATCATTGACGCCTATCACGCCAAGTCCGGAGAGAATAAGGCGGTCGGCAGAGACTTTACTCTTCCCGATGGCAAACGGCTCTTCCTGGGCGGATCCGCTCAAAACGTTGCTCCGGAAAAAAAGTAGTTCACGAAACAATTTATCGTTCTCAATACGAAACTGATTCTGAAAGTGTCTGGAGGCCTATCCATGTCTAAGTCTCGCCGCAATATCGCCGGCGTTCTGGCGATCGGAGTGCTGCTGTCTGTCGTTCCGCTGGTCGCTCAACTCGGTGGACCCAAGCCTAATGAATGGCACAGCTATGGTTCCGATAACGGAAGCACGCACTATTCGCCACTCGATCTGATCAATCGGGACAACTTCAAGAACATGACTGTGGCATGGAGTTGGAAGCTGGACAATTTCGGTGGGGGAACGACAGAGACAACACCCATCATGGTGAATAACGTTCTGTACTTCACGGTCGGCCAAACGCGAACTGTGGTCGCCGCGAATCCGGGCACCGGCGAAGCGCTGTGGATCTGGAGACCCGAACAGGACATGCGCGAAACTTCGGCGCCACGCAAAATTACTCGCGGCGTGGCGTACTGGCCGGGCGGCGGAGATGGCAGTAATGACCGGATCATCACAGTCACTCCGGGATTCCGACTGGTGGCATTAAACGCCAGGACGGGAGTGCCTGTGAGTGCGTTCGGTCAAAATGGCGTAGTCGATCTTTTCACACAACTGGATGCCGACCCTAAAATGGATTTAACGGGAAAAATAGGCAACAGCTCGGCGCCCATCGTTTCGAACGACGTGATTGTGATTGGCCCTGCTCTGACCCAGGGCGGCACCAGTCCGAATAAGGAAAACGTCAAAGGCGACATTCTGGCCTTCGATGCCCGCACGGGAAAGAAACAATGGATCTTCCACACGATTCCGCGAAAAGGGGAACCGGGATACGAAACCTGGCAGAATGGCTCGGCCGACTATTCGGGTAACGCGGGAGCGTGGGGCCCAATCTCCGCGGACGACCAGTTGGGGCTCGTCTACATCAGCACGGAATCCCCGACCAATGACGGATACGGTGGGCATCGCCCCGGCGACAATTTGTACTCGGACTCGGAAGTCTGTCTGGATATCAAGACGGGCAAAATCGTCTGGTACAAGCAGCTCATCAAGCATGACATCTGGGACTACGACATGCCCGTCCAGCCTATTCTCGTCGACGTCAATGTCGATGGAAGACCCGTCAAAGCTGTTGTTCAATCCGGCAAGATCTCCATGGTATACGTGTTCGATCGCGCCACAGGCAAGCCCGTATGGCCGATTCCCGATGTCCCGGTCATGCAGACGAAAGTGCCGGGAGAATGGACTCCCGCAACACAACCGATTCCAACGAAGCCACTGCCGTTCGATGTCGTCGGCCTGAAGACCGATGATCTGATCAACTTCACACCGGAAATGCGAGCTGAAGCGATCAAGAATCTGGAAGGGTACACCTACACGGCACTTCCCTTCGCGCCCCCCACGGTCGTGGTTCCCGGAGTGAGCAAGGGAACCCTGATGGTGCCGGGCTTCGGTGGCGGTGCCAACTGGCAGGGTGGAGCCGCAGATCCGGAAACCGGATTTGTTTATTACGGATCCAGCACGAACCCGTCGTCCGTTGGTGTCCAGAAGACGGATCCGCCAGATCCGAACAAGGCTGATTACACAGCTGGGAAGGGTGTCGCCTTGCCGCGAGTTCAGGGACTTCCGGCACTGAAGCCGCCTTATGGCCGGATCACGGCATATGACATGAACAAAGGAGAGATCGCGTGGCAGGTACCGAACGGTGACACTCCGCAGAATTACAAAACGATCTTTGCGAATCTCGGATTGACCGTTCCACCAACCGGAACCGCTTCCATTGCAGGACTTCTCGTAACCAAGACGCTTCTCATTGCCGGTGAAGGCTCAGGAGGACATCCGCTGCTCCATGCCTACGATAAGAAGACCGGCGAGAACATCGC
>Ga0070672_100001690_pt1 | contig 13767 bp, 9 predicted proteins | sample KBSM13metaG_FD_66151 | JGI IMG/M metagenome (GOLD analysis project Ga0070672, IMG submission 66151) | Miscanthus rhizosphere microbial communities from Kellogg Biological Station, Michigan, USA - KBS M1-3 metaG | ecosystem: Host-associated > Plants > Roots > Rhizosphere > Soil ... | reverse complement strand
TCGTTCAATCGAAAGCACTTCTACGTGCTCGATCCGCAGTTCGAGCACGTCGAGGTCATCGACATCGCCACGCGGAAAGCGATCGACAAGTTCACGCTCTCGTCAGGCAACACGCGCGTGCGGCTTTGGGGGATCAACGTCGACCCGCGCGAGCGATTTGCCGTCGTGCTCGTGAAGACCTACACGAAGAAGCTCGATCGCTACGAGATCGGAAAGCCGACACTCCTCCGCTACGACCTCGTCAAGAAGGCTGTGACCGACACGATCCCGTGGCCGAAAGGCGAGGAACGTGACTTCGCGCAGATCATCTTCTCCCCGGATGGGGAGTACATGTACTTCTTCACGACCGACGACGTCCTCGTGTACAGCACCGATTCGCTCAAGCAGGTGGATCGGTGGGAGCTGTCGCGGACGCTGTTCGAGGAAGGCATGGGGCGGCTCAACTTCTTCTTCCCGAACGACATCTATGAGGATCCCGGCTTCTACACGGGACTGTTCCGCGTCAGCGACCCGGTGAACCACCGGACGCTCATGGGAGTCGCGCGCGTGGACCTGGTGAAGCGAAGCGTGGACTTCTACACGTTAGGCCCGAACGAGCCGGTGAACTTCCGCCTCGCGCCCGGCCGGAAACGCGGCTATGGCCTCCGCCAGCAGGTGGGCAACTACGAGTTCTGGACCTTTGACCTCGAGGGACGACGCGTCTCCCAGCGCACGCAGTTCGAAGGCCGGCCGCGCATGGGACTCACGCCGAGCTCGAACGGGCGGGAGCTCTACATCCACACCGCCGGTCCCACGATCGACGTCTACGACGCGCAATCCTTCAAGAAGCTGCGAACCGTCGATCTCGGGCAGGACATGAGCGGACTCATAATCATCCCGCCCACGCCAGCTCCGCGTCCGGCAAACGCAGGGCGATGAACGGCGCAACAGAACAGGTTACAGGTTACTGGAATTGGTAATTGGTTATTTGAACCCTCGGGACGCGACTCGACAGCGAGTCAGAGCATCCCGGGGGTTCAAATTACCTGTAACCAGTTCCGGTAACCAATAACCTGTTCCATTAACCAATAACCTGTTCAGTCCGCAGTGACCGCTGTCCACTCAGATGTCCGCCGCTTGTTAGGCTATATCGCCCCGTACTGGCGGCGGTTGGTGCTCGTACTCGTGCTGTCGCTCATCGGCACGGGACTGTCTCTCCTCCTGCCATACCTGACGCGGATCCTGATCGACCGCGCCCTGCTCGGTCGCGATACCGGCGCGCTCGTGCGTGTCGTGCTCGCATTCGCCGCCCTCACTATCGCGAGCTTTGCGCTCAATGTCGTGAGCGGCCTCCGATACACGCGGGTGTCGGCCGAGATTCTGTTCGACATGCGGTTGACGCTGTTCCGTCATCTGCAGCAGCTTTCGCCGCGCTTTTTCGCGCGCATGCCGCTCGGCCAGATCGCCTCGCGCATCAACAGCGACATCGGCGAGATCCAGCGCGTAGCCGCGGAGGTCGCGCTGTCGTGGGTCGGGAGCGTCGTGTTCCTCGTGGGCGCGGTTGCGATTCTCATCGCGCTCGACCCGCTCCTGTTCGCCGTGAGTCTCGCGGTGCTTCCGCTCTCAGTAGTCGCACTCGTGCGATACCGGCGTCGGCTCGAAGACTCGATCGCCGCCGTGCGCGACAGAAGCGCCGGGATCGGAACGTTTCTGATCGAAGCGCTTCAGGGGATGCGCCTCGTCGTCACCCACAACGCGCAGGAGCGTGAGGCAGCGCGATTTCGCGAACGCAACGACGCGTTCATCGATTCGCTCATGCACATGCGCCGCCTGACCTACCTGTCCGGTGGCGTCCCCGGCCTCCTGCTGGCGCTCGGCACCGGCGCCGTCTTTCTCGTCGGCGGCTGGCGCGTGATCGACGGCAGAATCACGATGGGCACGCTGGTCGCGTTCGTCGCCTATCAAATGCGGCTGCTCGGGCCGGTCCAGGGCCTCATGGGATTGTACGCCAGCGTTGCCACCGCGCGTGTGTCGCTCCGAAGAGTGCACGAGATCCTCGATACGCCGCCGGAGGTGACCGAAGCGGCGGGGGCCTCGCCGCTTTCGTCGGCGCGCGGAGAGGTCGTGCTCGATGACGTGACGTTCACGTTCGACCGCGGGGCGTCGGTGCTCGACCGCGCGAGCCTGACGATTCGCGCGGGTGAGCGCGTGGCCATCGTCGGCGCGAGTGGCGGCGGCAAATCCACCATCGCGGATTTGCTCGTCAGGCAGCTCGATCCCGCCGGCGGTCGCGTGTTGCTCGATGGTCGTGACCTTCGCGACCTTCGTCTGGCTGACGTCCGCCGCCACGTTGTCGTCGTTGAGCAGGACCCATTCATCTTCAACACCACGGTGGCCGACAACGTTCGGTACGCGAGGCCCGAGGCCTCCGCGGCCGATGTTGCCGCCGCGGCGCGCGCCGCGGGCCTCGCCGAGCTGCTCGACCGGTTACCGCAGGGAATCGACACACCGGTCGGCGAGCGTGGCCGCGCGCTCTCTGCGGGTGAGCGACAGCGCGTCGCAATCGCGCGCGCGTTCCTCGCCGATCCCGCGGTGCTCGTGCTCGACGAAGCGACCGCCGCCATCGATCCGGCAACGGAGGCGCAGGTGATGGCGGGGTATGAGGCGGTCATGCGCGGTCGCACGACGATCGTGATCTCGCACCGACTCCAGCCCGCACGACAGGCCGATCGCGTGGTCGTTCTGAACCAGGGCCGGATCGTCGAGGATGGCACGGCCGACACGCTGATCGCACGGGGCGGCGCATTCGCCGAGCTGTTCGCCGTGCTGCAGCCGGCGGAGTGACCGCGAGACGCTTCACGCTCGACGACCCACCGTTCGCGGGTCTGACCGGAAAGGGCGTTCGCGTCGCGATCATCGACAGCGGCGTGCACCCGGCGAATCCGCACATTGGCGGCGCGCAGGTTTCAGGCGTGCGCATCGGGGCAGACGGCGAGACGGACGGCGACTTCGTCGACCGCATCGGTCACGGAACCGCGGTGGCAGCGGCGATCCTCGAGAAGGCACCGGGCATCGACCTTCTAGCAGTGCGCGTGTTCGACCGCACGCTGGCCACGAGCGCCGAGGTGCTCGCCGCGGCGATCTCATGGGCCGCGCTGCACGACGCTCGGCTCATCAATCTGAGCCTGGGCACGGCCAACCCGAAGCGCGCGGAAATGCTCGGCGCAGCGGTAGCCGAGGGGGTGGCATTGGGTGCCATCGTCGTTTCGGCGCGCGAATCCGGCGGGGTGGCGTTGCTGCCTGGGTCGCTGCCTAACGTGGTGGGCGTCACGCTCGATCCCGCCTGCGATCGGCACGAGCTCGCCGTGGTGCCTCACGACATGCCACGAGGATTGGGCTTCGCCTCGTCAGGCTACCCGCGGCCGATAGAGGGTGTGCCCGTGGAGCGCAATCTGTCCGGGATCTCGTTCGCGGTCGCGAACGTCACGGGGTTCCTGGCCCGCCTTCTCGAAGCGGATGCCTCGGTGCGCGATCTCGGTGCGATTGCGCGCCGACTGCTCGCGTGACATCGGGACATCGGGACTAGGGACTCGGCGACGAGCCTTCCACCGAGGCGAAGGTCTCCTCGGCGCCAATGGCTTCCCGGCCGAGTCCCGATGTCCCGAGTGCCGAGTCCCGAGTCCGCGTATGGCCAGCGCTTGCGCCGACGCCGGGCGCGGCCGAATCTCTCAGCATGAAACCACTCCAGGATCTCTACCCCGACGACTTCTCGCACTGCTACGGCTGTGGGCGACTCAACGCCGACGGCCTGCACGTGAAGAGCGAGTGGCATGACGGTGAGGCCGTCGCGCGTTTCCAGCCTGCGCCGCAGCACATCGCCCTGCCGGGATTCGTCTACGGCGGGCTCATTGCGTCGCTCATCGATTGCCACGCGATGGCAACGGCCGCGGCGGCGTCGATGGAAAAGGCTGGCGCGACGCCCGGTGTCGACCAGACGCCGCGGTTTGTGACCGCATCGCTCCAGGTGGACTACCTGCGTCCGACTCCGCTCGGTCCCGAGCTCGAGCTTCGCAGTCGCGCAACCGAGGTTGGCGAGCGGAAGGTCCTCGTGGAGGTCGTGCTGCGTGCGGACAACGCGGAGTGTGCACGCGGACGCGTCGTCGCCGTGCGCATGCCGGCGGGGATGGCGCAGCCGGGCAAGGGAACCGTGTCCGGCCTCGCGCGCGGCGCGCAAATGGCGCTCGTACTGGCTTCGCTCGTCATCGCGCATCCGGCGATCGCCCAGCAGAAGACATCGGCGCCACCGCCGCCCGCTCTCTCCAGCGCCGCGCGGGAGGACATCGTCGCGTTCGCGAAGGTGTCCATTGCAGTTGCCCAGGTTCGCGATTCCATCCAGAAGCAGCTCGCCGAACCGCGGAACAAGACGCCGCAGGCCCAGCAGCAACTCCGCGAGCAACTTGCGTCAGGCGTTCAGGAGGTCCTGCACCATGCGGGCATGTCGGAGGACGAGTTCCGGCACAAGACCTATGTGGTGAGCACGGATTCCGCGTCGCGGGCCGTCTTCGACGAGACGGTCGCGAAGATGACCGGCGCCCCGCTGCCCGGGCAACTGGGTACAGCGCCGCTTGCGGTGCCGGTGCCTCCCGGGCCCGTGGGAGTCCACATCGGTCATGTCATGAACGGGTTCACCGATACGCCCAAGGGGCTCGGCCTCCTGCCGACCGCAATGGAGGAGGCGCGGATCGCCGCGGTCCACGCAGGGCTTGCAGCGCGCGACCTGGAGAACCTTGGCGCGATGAAGCTGCACGCCGGCCATGTGATCAACGCGGTCGATCCGACCGTCGTGACGGCCGGCCCCGGCCTCGGCTACGGCGTGAAGCGCGCGGCGTTAGGCATCGCCACGCACATGGACCTGGCGGCGAAGACACCGGGCGCGCCCGAAGACATGGCCATGCACGCGAACCACGTTGCGACCTCGGCGCGGAACACGGTCCAGCGGGCCGATGCCATCGTGTCGCTCGCGAAACGAATTCAGGCTGCGACGGCGGCGTCGGACGCGTCGACGCTGGTAAGCCAACTCGTATCGCTCACGAACGAGCTGATGCTCGGCAAGGATGCCGACGCGGACGGCAAGGTGACGTGGAAGGAGGGAGAAGGCGGACTGCAGCAGTGCGATGAGCACGCGAGACTGATCACTGGTAACAGGTAGTTGGTTACTAGATGTGAAACCCTCGGGATGCTCATGATCACGGCGTCCCCGAGGGTGTTCAACTGCGAGCAACCAATTACCTGTAACCAGTCGTCATTGCGTCTCCTGTTAGGGCCCAAAGGCCCTAACAGGAGACGCAATGATGCTGATTCCTCGCCCCCAGCTTCTCGAGCAGCGCGATCGTCTCCGGGAATGGGCGTAGCCGCTGCACCGGTCCGTTCGCCATGTCCACCACCGTGCGGCCGTTGCGTGCGACCGCCTTCACGTCGGCGCCGTGAGCCACGAGGTACAGAATCATCTCGTTGTCGCCGCGAGCCGCGGCACCATGGAGCGCCGTATAGCCGTTGTTGTCACGCGCGTTGACGTCCGTGTGCAGGTCCTCCACCAGGTACTTCATCACCGACATCCACGCGTCCGGTGCGTGGCGGTGCGAGTTCCCCGCGAAACCGTTGCCGTAACCGACGCCCGCCGCGGCGTGAATCGGCAGCACGCCTGGACCGACCGGCGCGGCCTTGGCGAGCACCTCGATGTCGGGGTCGAGCTTGAACTGTGTTCCCGCTCCGAGCCCGGGCTGAGCGGCGTTAGGCGCCGGCGAAGCCGTGACTGCCTTCGCGGAGTCGGGCTTCGCCGCGGTGACCGCCTTCGCGGTGTCTGCCTTCGCGGCAAGCGTCCGGCCACTGTCCGCGCTCGCCGCTGGGCGAGCCGGTCGTGCACGAGAGGCCGGCGCCGGTGGGACTGATGGCAGCTTCGGGTCCGCGCCGTGCTTGATGAGCAGCTTCATCGCGTCCAGGTCGAGCGCATACGTCGCACGCCAGAACGGCGTGGTCCCGTCGATGGTCTCGAGCCCGCAGTTCGGATTCCCGCAGTTGTTATACGCGAAGTACCACGGCTGCTTCTTGATGCGCGCGTTGACTTCCGCTCCCTTCGCGAGCAGGGCTTCCAGGAGATCGAGGTGCGTCGTCTTCTGCGTCTGAATCGCCTGTGGCTGCGGATACCGTGACCGCGGCGCCCACTGCGAGTTGATCGTCGCGTAGAGCGGCGCCATCCCTGACGCGCTCACAAGGTTCGGGTTCGCACCGCGCTCCACGAGACGGATCGCCACGTCGAACTGCCCGTTGATGATCGCCATGAGCAGCGGCGTCGTCCCGTCCACGAGCGAGGTGTCGTTGATGTTCGCGCCACCGTCCAGCAGCGCCATCGCCGCGTCGAGATTACCCTGACGCACGGCGTGATGCAGCGCTGTGAGGCCACCCACGCTGCCGACCTGCTTGATGTACCCCTCGACACCGCCGTTCAACGTATCCACCTGCTCCTTCACGGAGTCGGTCGGCAGCTTGTCCGCCATCAGCACCGCGCGTCCCGAGTCGATCGCCGTCTGAATCTGCTCTGGAGTAAACGGACCACGCGGCTCGCGCACGGGTAGCTGATTTCCTCGGCCACCACCCTGACGGCCGGCGTTTGCCGAATCGGCAGCGGTACGTGGAGCGGTCGCGCGCGCGGCAGCCTTCGCCGCCTCGAGCGATTTCTTGAAGTCGGCTTCGGCAGAGTCGTGCCGGGCCGGCGGCTCGAAGGCGATGAGCACCGCGTTCCGCTTCTTTTCCGCCGCCTGGTCGCGTGCGGCATCGTCGGACAGGTTCATGACGCGCGTCCGGATCGACGGATCCGCCGCATGCTTCATCAGCGCCTCGACCGCGGCGGCCCGCCCATACTCGGCGGCGAAGACGAGTGGCGTCTGTCCCCAGCTCGATTCGCGCGCGTTAGGGTCCGCGCCCTTCGAGAGCAGCGCCTTCACGACGTCCGGGTTGCCTGCGGCGGCGGCGAAGTGGAGCGCCGTGGCACCGCTCGTCGTCGTAGCCTTCACGTCGCTCCCCGCGGCCAGAAGCGCGCGTACCACCGCCGGGCTGCCGGTTCTCGCCGCGATGTGCAGCGGCGTGTACGCGCCGATGCGAGTTCGCGACGCCACGTTCGCCTTCGCGCGCAGCAGCTCGGCTGCCATGGCCGAGTCGCCATGGTCGGCGGCCCAGTGGAGGGCGGTCATCCCGTCGCCCTGTGGCGCGTTCACGTCGGCGCGGCGCGCGATGAGCGTTCGCACCGTTGCGACATCACCGCGCATGGCGGCGTCGGCGATCGGCGACGCTGGCGGCCGCGACGCAACCGCGGCGATCGAGCTCCAGGCCGCAACGACACCAACGAGCGTGAAGGAGCGCACGTTCATGATCGCTAACCTGTGAGCGTGAACTCGCCCGTGCTGTCGCCGAAGCTTCGCAGATCGTTACAGCCGAACTGGTGGGCGAGCGTCAGCATCACGTTCGCCATTGGCGTCGCGTCAGGCGCCTTGAGGTGCGTGTTGCCCGGGAGCCGACCATTCCCCTTGCCTAACAGCAGCAGCGGGCAGCGACGGTGGTTGTGGATGTTCCCATCCGCCATCGGCGAGCCGTACATGATGACCGTCTTGTCGAGCAGGTTGCTGTCGCCTTCCTTCGTGTTCTTCAGCTTCTCGAGGAAGTACGGGAGCATGCTCACGTGGTAGCGGTTGATCTTGTTGAAGTCGAGGATCGCCGATTCCTTGCCGCCGTGATGCGACGCCGGATGGAAAGCCTTGTCGGTGCCGCTCTCCGGGTACGCGCGCGTCGACGCATCGCGTCCCGTCTTGAACGAGAACACGCGCGTCATGTCGGATTCGAACGCCAGCACCTGGATGTCGAACATGAGCTTCATGTGCTCGGCAAACGAGTCGGGGACGCCTAACGGCGCTTCCGGCAGCTCGCGTGGCTCGCCGCTCCCATTCCGGGCCTCGACGGCCTGGATACGGCGCTCGAGCTCCCGGATATCCGACAGGTATTTGTCGATTCGCTGGCGATCCGTCGGCCCGAGCTCTCGCTTCAGGCCCGCGAGGTCGCCGACGATCCAGTCGAGGATGCTCTGGTTGGCCTTGCGTCTGGCGGCTCGATCGGTGTTGTTGCTCCCCGCGCCAAACAGCTGGTCGAACGCGATGCGCGGGTTGCGGATCATGGGCAGAGGGTCCGTCGGGCTCGCCCAGCTCAGGGTGTCGGTGTAGGCGCACGCGTAGTTGTAGTCGCAGCCACCGCCACGGTCCTGGTTTTCGATGCACAGCTGCATCGACGGGATCGCGGTGTCTTCGGCGATCTTGCGCGCGACGATCTGGTCGAACGATGTGCCGACGAACACGTCCGATCCCTGCGTCTGCTTCGGGTGCGATTGCGTGAGAAACACGGCGCTGGACCTGAAGTGGTCGCCGCCGATCTCCGGTGCCTCGAACGCCTCGGCCATGCGCACGTCGGTGTTGCTCACGATCGTGAGGTACTCGCGCCAGGGATCGAGCGGAGCGAGCGCGCCATCCGGGTTGAGCTGGAAGTTGCGACCGATCTCCGCCGGCGCCCACAGGTGCTTCGATGCGCCCCAGGTGTTCGACCCGGCACACCCGTGCACGAGCTCCATGCACACGAGCCGCGTCTTCTCCGTGGCTGCCGATGCGCCCCCGAACTTTCGGAGCGAGCGGACCGCCGGCTCCATCGCGTCGAGGTAGGGGAGGGCGAGCGAGGCGCCCAGGCCCCGCAGGAACGTCCGGCGCTCCATCGCCTTTCCGGCCAGGATCTGCATTCGGGTTACTCAGCTCCTCTCGAGGTCCGTGCCTAACGCTGCAAGCGATTGTCGTCCGCCGCGACCGGCTGCTCGGCCGTGCGCATGCGGAACGCGGTGCTGTTCACGACGCCCATGACGAACGACGAGAACCTGTACCCGCTCTCCGTGCCCCGCTGCGCGATCGCCCGAACGGCGGGCTGGTCCTCATCCGCGACGCGGCGGCCTAACGCATACGCCATCAGGTTCTCGGTGAAATGACGAACGAATGGCGTGGGGCGCTTGAGCAGGGCCCGCGTGAGCTCCGCCGGCGTGGACACCGGGGTGCCGTCGTACAGCTGCCCCTGCGTGTCGAGCGGCATGGCGTTCTCGCGATATCGCCACCGGCCGGTCACGTCGAAGTTGTCGAGCGCGAGACCGATCGGATCCATGTACTGATGGCACGTGCGGCACGTGATGTTCTTGCGGTGCAGCTCCATGCGTTCGCGTGTCGTCAGCGGCTTGCCGTCTTTGCCATCCGTCGTCTCGTCGAGCGACGGAACGTTAGGCGGTGGTGGCGGAGGCGGCATGCCGATGACGACCTCCATCACCCACTTCCCGCGCAGCACCGGCGACGTCCGGTTCGCGAGCGACGTCTGCACCAACATGCTTCCCTGACCGAGGATGCCGCGCCGGTTGCTGTCCGGATACGTCACGCGGCGGAACTGCTCGCCGGAGATGTTCCTGAACCCGTAATGCCGCGCGAGCCGCTCGTTCACGAACGTGTAGTTCGCGGTGAGCATCGTCAGGATACTGCGGTCGTGCCTGACGATGTCGCCGAAGAAGAGCTCCGTCTCCTTCCGCATCGCCTGGCCCAGCTGCTCATCGTAGTCCGGGAACCAGAACACATCCGGACGCACCTTCTCGATGTCTTGCAGCCGGAGCCACTGCCCGGCGAAGCGCGTCGCGAGCGCGTCGGCGCGCGAATCCGCGAGCATCCGCTTCACTTCGGCGTGGAGCGTTACGGGTTGCGAGAGACGCCCGGTCGCGGCGAGCTTGAGCAGGCGATCGTCGGGGATGCTGCTCCACAGGAAGAACGAGAGCCGGGACGCGAGCTCATAGTCGCTCAGCTTGTAGTCCTTACCTGGTGTCGCGTTATCGGGCGTCGTCTCGAACCGGAAGACGAAGTACGGGCTGGCGAGCATCGCCTGAAGCGCCGAGCGAACGCCTTCCTCGAAGCCGGACTTTTCGGCGCCACGCTTGTAGAACGTCATGAGCCCGCTCACGTCGTGCGACGTGAGCTCGCGCCGGTACGCCCGCGTGCCGAGGCGAGTGACGATCTGCCGCGCGCAGCTGGTGTCGGCGAGGGTGGCCGACGGGCGACACGAGAAGATGATACGCCGGCTCGGTGTCTCGGAAACGCCCACGGCATCCTGCGGGCCGACGATGCCGAGGTCCATGATGTGAGGCGGCATGGTCGTGCCCGAGCTCGCGGATCCGCCTGACGCCAGCGACCAGTCGTGTGGCTTGATGAGGTCCTCGTACGGGCCGTCAGTTCGCTTCACGAACGCGACCGAGACGCGATGCGGGCCGGCCGTCACGTTCAACGGCTCGGTCTTGTACAGGTCGACGCCTAACGGGAGATCCTGCATCGAGAACGACTTGTTCACGCCGCGCTCGTACTTGAGGAGCGCCACGCGTTCGCCGTCGATCGAGACGTCGATGTCCTCGAGCTGCGTGCCGACGCCGCCCGCGACGTTGAAGCGGAGCTCATAGCGGCCGTCGGCCACGAACGTGTGTTGCGCAACGACACCACCGCGCGTTCCGTACGGCGCCCCCTCCACGTGGTCCCACGGATGCTGCGAGATGTACGGGGATACGCGGTAGGTCGTGAGCGTGGTCGGAGCGTCCTTGTCGCCGACCGCCAGCAGGCTGACCGTCGCGGCGGCGTTGAGGTACGCTTCGAGCAGCGTGGGCGACAGCAGCTGGGCGTCCGCGATGTTGTCGAAGTTCGCGCTCTTCGTGTCGAGCGGCAGGTAGTCGGCGGCGTTGATGTCGACACCTAACAAGTCGCGAACCGCGTTCTCGTACTCGGGCCGGTTCAGGCGCTGGAACGTGCGCGACCCGGCGTTGGGCGGCGAAGACTTGTCGATCACGCGCTCGATCGCGTTCGCCACCATCTGCAGCGTGTCGCTCGGCGGACGTGGCCGTCCGGCGAGCGGCATCATCTCCGCCCGCAGCTTCCGGATCATCTTCTCGGCCTTCACGCGCGCAGTGTCCGCCTGGCCGATGTCGAAGCCTTCCAGCGACAGGTTGCCGAGCTTCAGGTCGTTGCTGTGGCAATCGATGCAGTACGCGTCGAGGACGTCGTTCAGGGCGTCGAGCTGCGCCCGTGTATACGTGGGCGGCATGGCGCGTCGCGAGCGCACGGCACGAGTGGGGCGGGGCGTCCCGTGCGAGGCCGATGCCAGCGCGACGGGTGCCGCCATCGGCACATATGAAACAGCAGCTGGCGCCACGTGTGCGTCAGCCTCTCTCATACGCATGCCAACTTCGAACGAAACCGCTGCCGCCAGGATCGCGGCGGCCGCAAGCAAACTCTTCATCCGACCCACTCGCGGGCTGGTTGGGTTACGACGCCAGGGTCACAGCTCGTGCTTGTCCTTCGTCTGGTTGCTGATCTGCAGATCCCAGCCATCCGGATCCTTCACGTGAAAGCTCTTGAACGGCGACGTCTCCATGGACCCACGATTGCCGGTGTCCTCGCGCGGCGTTAGGCCCCGCTTGAGCAGCTCGCCGCGAACCGTCTCCGTGTCCCACGGTTCTATGCCCCACGAGATGTGGTCGACCACGGCCGTGACTGGCGGCCGCGAGGGTTGTGCCACGGCCACGCTTCCCGCGCCACTCGCCGAGTCGGGTCGAGTCCCGGCACCCGCGTCGGCAGGCCGGCGTCGGTTACGAATGATGATGCCGCCGATGCCATTGATGTCGATGGCTGCCTGGGTGCCGGTGTCATTCAAAACCTTCCACCCCATCAGGTCGGTGTAGAAGTCGACACTCTTCTTATAGTCGGAGACCTGGAACGAGATATGGTCGAGCCAGACGGTCTTCCAGGGCGTCCCCGCCGGTTTGGCCGGACTCGCGGCAGCGCTCTGGGCGATCGCGGACGCCACCGGCGATCCGACTGCCATGAGAGCCAGAGTCTGCACGAGCTGGCGCCGCGATAGCTTCCCGCTCTCGAAATCACGCAGCAGAGCGGCGACGACGCTTTCCATAAACGGTAGCCCCCGAACGGTGTACGGGTTGCTTACGCGCGACCCTAGCGAAAGTGCTGCGACAGCCGTACAACCGATAGCCCTTTCTGGAGATCCCCGCCCGTGAAGTCGTTGTTACTCGCCCCGTTTGCGTTCGCCGCCGTCGCCGGCAGCCTGTCGGCCCAAGCCAAGTCAGCTCCGACCCCGAGCCCCTCGGGCCAGAGCTACATCGTCGCCCCTGACGGCAACGAGGCGCGATATCGGGTGCGCGAGCAGCTCGCGGGTTTCGACCTCCCGAAGGACGCGATCGGGGCGACCAAGGACATCAAGGGGCGAATCGTGGTGGGGTCCGACGGCAAGGTGGTGAAGGAGAGCTCGAAGGTCATCATCGAGCTGTCGTCGCTCAAAAGCGACCAGGCCCGCCGCGACAACTTCCTCCGCCGCAGCACGTTGGAGACCTCGAAGTACCCACAGGCCGAGTTGGTGCCGGTCGCGCTGGAGGGTCTGCTGATGCCGATCGCGCCCGGTTCGTCGCAGACGTTCTCCGTTCGCGGAGACCTGACCGTCCATGGCGCGACGCACCCGACCATCTGGCAGGTGACCGCGCGCGGCGAGGGGAACGGCATCGTCGGCACCGCGACGACTGCCTTCACATTCAAGGACTTTGGCCTAGAGCAGCCGAAGGTGCCGGTAGTGCTCAGCGTCGCCGATACGATTCGGCTGGAGTACGACTTCCGGTTCGTGCCGGATACGGCTTCGCGGAATTGAGAACCGGGGACTAGGGACTAGCGACTGGGGACTAGGTACTCGGCCCGGAACCCATTGGCGCCGAGGAGACGTCCTCCTCAAAAATAGCCTCCCGGCGGAGTCCCCAGTCCCTCGTCTCTCAGTCCCTACTTCGGTTGCTTGGCCAACTCCATCCGGAGACGTCGGACCGAGTCTGCACCCCCGGTCTTGTAGTGTGCGACGTTGATCCCGACCAGCTTGTCCCCTTGTTTGTGCAGGGCGCCGGTGTTCGTCACCTGCACGCCTTTCCGGAGCACGCTCTCGTACGGGCCGTTCGAAAAAAGGAGGCTGTCGCCGCTCACCGAAACGTGAAGCGGGATCGGGGGACGCTTCGGCAGAGTGAGCGTCCAGCCGGCTGTATCCGCGGTTGCCGTGATTGTCGCGACAACGAGAACGCTGTCACTGTTCTCAGGCCGCGTTGGGCCAGTCCACTTCCCGGCCAGGTCCGCGAGTGACAGAGTCGCGGCGGGTGCAGGCGCCGGAGCGGCGGCAGGGGCTGCGGCAGCGGTGGTATCCGGTGCCTTCTGCTCTTTCTTCGCGCACGCGATGAGCAGGATCGCGCAGGAAAATACGGCCGAAGCGCGCATGGCTACCTCTGGGTCGAGGTCGACGCGATTTACGGCGGAGCGTCCATCGTACTGCTCGACGGCTTAATGGGCGGTTAAGGTCGTGTCATTGGTGCCGCGGCACCTGCACGAGCTGTTCTCTCAGCTTCTCGACCTGATCCGCCAGGTCCGGTGACTGCGCGGCAACTTGGAGCAGTTCGGCCGCCCGAGCGAAGTTGCCGAGCCGCGCGTTCATGCTCGCCGCGTTGAACGCCGACGTCTGATTTCGCTTCCGTCGATCCGCGAGGTCGGCCTCCAACGACGCGATCCGCTTCGCGCGTCCTGCAGGCAGTCGTAGCAACCTTCCAGAACTTTGGCATCGGCCGCGGCGAGGGCGAGCGTGTTCTCCTTCCGG
>Ga0070672_100001688_pt1 | contig 13770 bp, 11 predicted proteins | sample KBSM13metaG_FD_66151 | JGI IMG/M metagenome (GOLD analysis project Ga0070672, IMG submission 66151) | Miscanthus rhizosphere microbial communities from Kellogg Biological Station, Michigan, USA - KBS M1-3 metaG | ecosystem: Host-associated > Plants > Roots > Rhizosphere > Soil ... | reverse complement strand
AGCCGCGTCGTCAGCGACTGCAGGCGCTCGCGGTCCTTGAGCACCGTGGAGCGCAAGGACAGCCGCAGCCGCTGTTCCAGGTCATCGAGACGCTGCGCGTGCTGCGCAAGTTTCGCGCCCGGATGCGAGATCTGCAGGCGTTGCGCGAGGGCGCCCAGGCCCAGGCCGCGCGCGCGCAGGTAACGCCCCATGGCGCCGCCGAAGCGGGTCGCCATCAATGCCAGCGATTCCTGCCAGGTCGCCTTATCGGGCGTGGCCACCAGCGCCGCGGCCGACGGTGTGGGAGCGCGCACATCCGCGACGAAGTCCGCGATGGTCACATCCACTTCGTGACCGACGCCCGACACCGTGGGTATACGACAGGCGGCGAGGGCACGCGCCACACGTTCATCGTTGAAGCACCACAGGTCTTCGAGTGAGCCGCCGCCGCGCGCAATGATGAGTACATCGCATTCATTGCGGCGCGACGCGGCCTCGATGGCGCGCACGATTTCCGGGACGGCGGCCGCGCCCTGCACGGCGGTGGGATAGAGCAGCACCGGCGCCACCGGGAATCGTGCGCGCAGCACTCTCAATATGTCGTGTATGGCAGCCCCGGTCGGAGAACTCACCACGCCGATGCGCCGCGGAACGGCGGGCAGGGGCCGCTTGCGTTCGGCGGCGAACAATCCCTCGGCCGCGAGTTTCGCCTTCAGCTTCTCGAATTCCCTCTTGAGCGCGCCTTCGCCGGCTTCCTCGAGATGTTCGACGATGAGCTGGTATTCGCCGCGCGGTTCGTAGAGCCCGACCCGAGCCCGGACCAGCACGGCCATACCGTCCTTGGGGCGGAAACGCACCAGGGTATTTCGTTGGCGCCACATTGCGCAGCGCACCTGCGCCTGGCTGTCCTTGAGCGAGAAATACCAATGCCCGGAAGCGGGGGCGGCGAAATTGGACAATTCCGCCTCTAGCCACAACAGCGGCAGGCCCGATTCCAGCAGCAGGCGGACCTCCTTGTTGAGCCGCGAAACCGTGTAGACGTCGCGCTCCGGGCGCGCCGGGGTGGCGCCGCGTTCCGGAACTGGCGGGAAAAGTGGGAAATTCACTGCGCGGATAATGGGGACATTCCTATTTTCCGGCAAATGGGATGCGACGGTTCGCGATGTCACCCAAGACGGAAAATAGGAATGTCCCCATTCTTTACCGGCGCAGGTGACCTGCGTACAATCCCGCATGCCCACCCAACCCCCCTCTCCGTTGAGAATTCTCGAAGAAGCGTTGACCTTCGACGACGTTCTTCTGGTGCCGGCCTACTCGGAAATCCTGCCTCGCGAAGTCGATCTGGGGACGCGCCTCACGCGCGACATCCGGCTCAATCTTCCGCTCGTGTCTGCCGCCATGGACACCGTCACCGAGGCGCGCCTCGCCATCACCATGGCGCAGGAAGGCGGCATCGGCATCGTCCACAAAAGCATGACCATCGCCGGCCAGGCCGCCGAAGTCGCGCGCGTCAAGAAATTCGAAAGCGGTGTGATCCGCGACCCGATCACCGTCGCACCCGACATGACCATCCGCCAGGTCATCGACCTGACCAGATCGAAGGGCATCTCCGGCGTACCGGTGGTGCAGGGTTCCAAGGTCGTCGGCATCGTCACGCATCGCGACCTGCGTTTCGAAGTGAAGCTCGACGCGCCCGTGTCGACGGTCATGACGCCGAAGGAGCGCCTGGTCACCGTGCGCGAAAACGCGCCGAAGGATGAAGTGCTGCTGCTGCTGCACAAGCACCGAATCGAAAAGGTGCTGGTGGTGAACAGCGACCAGGAACTGCGCGGCATGATCACCGTGAAGGATTTCCAGAAAGCCACCGAATTCCCGCGCGCCTGCAAGGACCCTTCCGGTCGCCTGCGCGTCGGCGCTGCCGTGGGTACGGCGCATGACACGCTCGAGCGCGTGGCAGCGCTGCGCGAGGCGGGGGTCGACGTTGTGGTCGTCGACACCGCGCATGGCCACTCCAAGGGTGTGCTCGACATGATCGCGCGCATCAAGGCCAGGTGGGGCGATCTGCAGGTCATCGGCGGAAACGTGGCTACCGCGGAAGCGGCGCGTGACCTGGTGAAGGCCGGCGTCGACGGCATCAAGGTGGGCATCGGTCCCGGCTCTATCTGCACCACGCGTATTGTTGCTGGTGTCGGAGTGCCGCAAATCTCCGCCGTGTCGAACGTCGCGGCGGCCGTGGACAACAAGGTCCCGGTCATCGCCGACGGCGGCATCCGCTTCTCAGGCGACATCGCCAAGGCGATTGTCGCGGGCGCCGACTGCGTGATGATCGGCGGGCTTTTTGCCGGTACCGAGGAGTCACCGGGAGACGTCGAGCTCTACCAGGGTGCTTCATATAAAGCCTATCGCGGCATGGGATCACTGGGCGCCATGGCCGAGCGGCACGGCTCAGCCGATCGCTACTTCCAGGACACCGCCGCGGAGCTCGAAAAGCTGGTACCCGAAGGCGTCGAAGGGCGAGTGCCATACAAGGGCAGCCTGGTTTCCATCATTCACCAGCTCGCGGGTGGCCTGCGCGCCGCCATGGGCTACACCGGCAGCACCAGCATCGCCGTCATGCGCACCAATCCGAAGTTCGTGCGCGTCACCGGCGCGGGCATGCGCGAGAGCCACGTGCACGACGTGCAGATCACCAAGGAAGCGCCTAACTATCGTGTGTCTTGAGGAGATTCGATGAGCAGCCTGGCCGTGAGTGAGACGACCCCCAAGACCGACATCCACTCCTCGCGCGTCCTGATTCTCGACTTCGGCGCCCAGTACACCCAGCTCATTGCGCGCCGCGTGCGCGAACAGGGCGTGTACTGCGAGATCCTGCCCTGGGACGTCACCAGCGATGACGTCCGCAAGTGGAAGCCCAAGGGCATCATTCTCTCGGGCGGCCCCGAGTCGGTTACCGACAAAGAACCGCCGCGCGCACCGCAGGCCGTGTTCGAACTCGGCGTGCCGGTGCTCGGCATCTGTTACGGCATGCAGACGATGGCGCAGCAGCTCGGCGGAAAGGTGCTGCCCAGCAATCACCGCGAGTTCGGCTACGCCGAGGTCGCCAGCATCGCGCCCAACAAACTGTTTGACGGCCTGTTCGATCGCCGCGACGCGCAAGGCCGCGCGATCCTCGATGTGTGGATGAGTCACGGCGATCGTGTCGAATCACTGCCGCCGGGATTCACCGCGGTGGCGCAAAGTGCCAATGCGCCGCTGGCCGCAATGGTCGATGAAGACCGCCGGTTCTACGCGGTGCAGTTTCATCCCGAAGTCACACACACGCTGCAGGGCAAGGTCCTGCTCGAGCGCTTCGTGCGCGAGATCTGCGGCTGCGAGCCGTTGTGGAGCGTCGGCAACATCATCGAAGACGCGATCGCCCGTGTGCGCGCGCAGGTGGGCAAGGGCAAGGTGCTGCTGGGTCTTTCCGGTGGAGTCGATTCCTCGGTGGTCGCGGCGCTGCTGCACAAGGCCATTGGCGAGCAGCTCGTCTGCGTGTTCGTCGACCATGGCCTGCTGCGCCTGAATGAAGGCGACCAGGTCATGAAGATTTTCGCCCAGAACCTGGGGGTGAAAGTCATTCGCGTCGATGCGGAGGCGCGTTTCCTCGGCGCGCTGCGCGGTGAGACCGATCCGGAGAAGAAGCGCAAGATCATCGGCGGCGAGTTCATCAAGGTGTTCGACGAGGAGTCGCACAAACTCGAAGGCGTCGACTTCCTGGCGCAGGGCACTATCTACCCTGACGTCATCGAGTCAGCCGGCAGCAAAACCGGCAAGGCGCACGTCATCAAGTCACACCACAACGTGGGCGGACTGCCGGCCAACATGCGCATGAAGCTCGTCGAGCCGCTGCGCGAGCTATTCAAGGACGAGGTGCGCAGGCTCGGCGTGGAACTGGGTCTGCCGCGCGAGATGGTCTACCGCCATCCGTTTCCGGGCCCGGGTCTCGGCGTGCGCATTCTCGGCGAGGTGCGCAAGGACTACGCCGACCTGCTGCGCCAGGCCGACGCCATCTTCATCGAAGAGCTGCGCCGCCACGATCTCTACGACAAGACGTCGCAGGCCTTCGCCGTGTTCCTGCCGGTACGTTCCGTGGGCGTGATGGGTGACGGCCGCCGCTATGACTATGTCGTGGCCTTGCGCGCCGTGGAAACCATCGACTTCATGACCGCCCACTGGGCGCGGCTGCCCTACGACTTCCTCGACATCTGCTCGCGCCGCATCGTGAACGAGGTGAAGGGCATCTCGCGAGTGGTCTACGACATTTCGGGCAAACCGCCGGCCACGATCGAGTGGGAGTGACGCGCGCCATCACAGACGCACGTGCCAGCCGCCGGTTCGCGCGTTGTTGCGTCTCTCTCGTGTGTCTGTGGTTCGCCAGCGGAGTCGCGCCTGCGGCTGATCATCGCGGCGCGCAAGAAGGGCGTCGTCGTGGTCCGCTCGAGCCGAGTGGGCAATGGCCTGGTGATGCGAAGTTCAAAGCAGCGAGACGACGAACTCGGTTACGTGGTCTCCGATTCGCTGAGCCCGCAGAAGGCACGCATCCTCGTGATGCTGGCGTTGTTGCGCGCGAACGATGTCGCGCGCATTCAGAATCTCTTCTATGAGTACTGATGAATCGTAGACAGCTCCTGATTCATGGCAGCGCCGTCGGGGCAGGATTGCCGCTCCTGCCTGGCCAGCCCTCCGCGGCGGCCAATGCGACTTCGGCCACACCTCTGTTCAAGGGCATCAGTTTCGTTGACGACGGACTTGCGTTGACGCCGCGCGAGTACGCATCGCTGCTTGGCACACTGGCCAGTTCGCAGGATGTGCTCGCTGACTACTACTCCAATGGAGGTCTCGTCGAGGAGCTCGAAGGCACCTTTGCGCGCCTGCTCGGCAAGGAGCGCGCCATCTTCCTGCCGACGGGAACGCTCGCAAATCACCTGGCGGTGCGGACGCTTGCTGGCACGGACCGACGCATCCTGCTGCAGGCGGAGAGCCACCTGTACAACGACAGTGGCGATTGCCTCGAGACTCTGAGCGGCCTTAATGCCATACCCCTCGGCACTGGCCTTGCAACGCTGGACGCATCTGACATCAGGGCATGGGTCGAGCGAACTGCAAGCGGCCGCGTCGAGACCCGCGTGGGCGTAATCTCCATCGAGAATCCCGTGCGCCGCATGGATCACCAGATGGTCGACCCGGCGGAACTGACATCGATCTGCAACTACGCGCGTGAGCGCGGTATCCGGCTGCATCTGGACGGGGCGCGCCTGTTCACGCTCCCGCTGCACACTGGCCGGAATGTCCAGGAACATGCGGCGCCGTTCGACACCGTCTACGTATCACTCTGGAAACACTTCAATGGCGCCGCCGGCGGCATTCTCGCGGGCGACAGCAAAGTCATCCAGGGCATATTCCACACACGGCGGATGTTTGGCGGCTCGCTGCCACAGGCCTGGCCAGAGATCGCGCTGGTGACGAAGTACCTGGCGAGCTTTCAGGACGACTACGCCAGCGCATGGAAGGCGGCAGATGAGTTGATTGCGCTGCTGGGCGCAGATCGACGCTTCAGCGTGCGCAAGGTCCCCAATGGCACCAGCAGATTCCTGTTGGAGATTCCCGGCGCGGCACCGGATCGCCTCGTCGAACAGCTGCAGCGCCGCGGAATCAAATTTCCCCATGCAAGGGCAGAGACCGGAGTCTTCCCCGTGCAGGTGAATCCCACGATTCTGCGTTCGACGCCGGCGGCGCTCGTGCGGACGATTACCGACTCACTCGCTGCCTAGACGCGAAAAGAACTTCGCAACCACACGGGTGGCATACTTCATCCATATGAAATACTGGACCTCGCTGCTTCTAGTGGTGCTGTTGCCCGCGGTATCCCTCGCCGCTGAATCGCCGCCCTATCCGGGCACCACAATGATCACCGGGTCCGACCGCGGTCTCGGCTTCGCGCTGGTGCAGGAGTTCGAGAGCCGCGGCTGGCAGGTCATCGCCACGGCCCGGGATCCCGCGAAGGCCACCGATCTCAACGCATTCGCGAAAGCCCATCCGCGAGTGACCGTTGAGACGCTCGATGTCACTGACACCGCAGGCATCGATGCACTGGCCGTGAAGCTGAAGGATCGTCCCATTGACGCGTTGGTCAACAATGCCGGCATTGCCGGCACCTTCGAAGGCCAGCAGACGGCCACCCTCGACCAGGACGAGTTCGTCCGCGTGTTGCGTGTAAACAGTTACGGACCGTTGCGGATCTCGGCGGCGTTCCTCGACCACGTGGCGGCCAGCAAGCAGCGCAAAATCATCGGCATCAGTAGCGGCTATGGCTCGCTCGCCTCGGTGGAATCCCTGGCGAGTTCCGGGTACCCCAGCTCGTACTTCTACGCCATGAGCAAGGCCGCGCTGAACATGGGCCTGCGGGAGTTCGCGCTGGACCCCGGGGCCAAGCGCGGCGTGACCACGGTGCTGCTCTCGCCGGGCGCCGTGGATACAGATATGCAGCGCACGATACGCGCTGACGTGGCGCGGGCAGGCAAGCCGATCACGTTGCCGACGCGCACGCCCGCAGAGGTTGCGCACGCCATGGTGCTGGCCATTGAGCAGCTGACGCCAGAGCAGAACGGCAAGTTCTATTCGATTACGGGGAAGGAAGTGCCCTGGTGATGAGGCGGCGCTAATCGCCCGTTCGTCACGCTGAGATTCGGATTGAACAAGTCGCGATCGCCAACGTGCTTCCACCATTCAGGCCGCTGGAATCAGCGCGGCAGTTTTGGTCGATCCGTCAACGCCGTGAACGGCACCAGCGGCGGCCCCGGATGGGAATAGTCATGCTGTGAGGCCACGTGCGTGACGCCGGGAACATGGCTCCATTCCATCGCTTCCTCGTCATTGCGTGCGATCACCACCATGCGACGGTGTCCGAGATCGCTGAACTCCCGGCCAGCGTATTTCGTGTGATAGGAACTCAGCGTCGGGTGCTCGAGCACCACGCCATCCACGTATTTTTCGCCGGCGAAGCCGCGCGGGTCGCCGCGATCCCAGATGTTGTTGGTGATGACGATGAAGTTCGGATTGATGCGGCGACGGCTGGCATCGATGCGGCGCACCAGCTCGATTTCGCCGTTGGTCCAGGCATCCTGTTCTTCCTTCGGCCAGTTGTCCCATCCGGCTCGTGCCCACAGGCGCGCACCGACGTTGTCGAGGAACACGCCGTCGACTTTGCCTTCGCGCATCAGGTTCTCGATATAGGCCACGCAGTAATTCATCCAGGTCGAGCCCACGCGCAGATCCACCATGCGTGATTTCGGCCAGTTGACACGAACGCCTGGCTCCGGGAACGGCCAGAGGGGCACGCGCCCGTCCATGTAGAAGCCTTTATTCAGCTTGCAGGGGATTTGGTTGTACACCTCGATGGGATTGAAATACGCAAGCACCTCGGCGCCGGCGGCGCGGGCCGCCTCGAATTGCGGGTCGTAGCGGTTGCAATTGCCGGCAATCAACATTGCGCCGGCGCGCTGGTACAGCTCGACGTTGCCGAAGGTGTTGTTGAAGAAGAGGCCCATGGGATTGGCCTGATGCCGGATGGCCGAGGCCGCGACCCGGACGTTGGCGGTAGCCAGCATGTGATTGGCGCCCAGCCAGCCACCGGCCGCCAGCAGTACCGTGGCGATGATTTTCATGCCGCGACTGTAGGACGCCTGTCGGCAAAGTGGCGTAGGACCAGCGGAAGCGGCGGGCCAGCGAAGTGCGCAAGGCCTATGCGGATCTCTTGCGCCAGGCCGACGCCATCTTCATCGAAGAACTGCGCCGCCACGATCTATACGACAAGACCTCGCAGGCCTTCGCGGTATTCCTGCCGGTGCGCTGGGTGTCCGTCATGGATGACGGCCGTCGCTACGACTATGTCGTCAGCCTGCGCGCCGTCGCGACCATCGATTTCGTGACCGCGTTACGTGTCAGACTTCAATCGCTGTTAGTCCGGCGCGAAGCGCGGGCGGCTCAGGCGCACGGTGTCGCCGGTGGGACGGCGCAGTTCCTCCAGCGTATAGCGATCGGCGGCGCTGAGACCGGCGTCGAGCAACTGGTCGCGTGCCTCCTTCACTTCGGCGTGCAGGGATTGCAACACGTCGGTATCCACTTCCACCAACATGGTCTCGCCGCGTGACTCCCGCTCGCGCGCCTGCACCTGCAGGTTCCAGTAGTTCGCATAACGACGCTCGTAGTCGCGGATGTACTGCAGCGAGCCGCCACCGCAGAAGCGATCCACGCACAGGTAACTGCACATTGCACTGAGGTAGTTGCGGTGTTCGCGCACCACCGCGCGGGCGTAGTCGTGGCTGCCAAACAGGGTCGAGAAGAAACGCTGCCGCGCGCCACCGCGCACCGCAAAATCGCGCAGGTATTCAAAGGGAGCCTTGAGGTGGATCATTGACAACGCCATGCGCTTCACTGCCAGAGACTGCTGAGCGGCATTGCGCTGGGTGGCGATGTGGGACACAAGTTGGTTGTGAGACGCTTCCCAGTCGTGCCAGGCCTTGGCAGTCTCCAGCACGCGGTAAGCGGCTACGCTCGCGTGGTGATCAGCTGAATTTACCGCTTCCTCGATGCGTAGCACGCTGCATTCGAGCATGCGGTTGCGTAGTGTCTCGGAATTGTGGGCTCGCGCCAGCACGGATCACCTCTGTTACCCCTCTCCAGTCTCTCGATCAGATCATTCGATTTGAGATAAGTGTAGTACGGAAAATCTACAAGAAAAGTGCTGGTAGTGAAGTCCTAGGGCCCACGGAGATGCAGTAGGTGATCGAATATCCGACGCGAAATTGTGCGCTACACAAAAGCCCGAGCCTGAGTGAGCGCGGCGGGACCGCGGCTTGGTACGGCTGCCCGGCTCAGTCGTCGCCCGGCAGCAGAAACTCGCGACACGCGCCACGCATGCAGTGATTCGACGCGGCGGCCGACCCGTAGCCGCCGACGTTCACGAGCGCGACATAGGATGCCTGGCGCTGAAGGGGTGTAGGACCAGCGGAAGGCGGCGGTCCGGCGAAGTGCGCAAGGACTATACGGACCTGTTGCGCCCGGCCGACGCCAGCCTCATCGAAGAACTGTGCGACGTCGGTCAACTGCGGATGGTGAGGCCGAGTCAGGCGGATAGCCGACTTTGCATCGACCGGGTCCAGCGCCGCCAGCCGGTTGGACGCGGCTGGCGGCTTGGCTTTCCCTCGATTAGAACAATGTGCCGGCCGACAAGCGGCTGGGCTCGGATACAGGCAGGAACGTGCGCATTTCGACGATCTGGGCGTCGCGGTTGATCAGAGTCCAACCCGGGCAGGCCCCGTTCTTGCAGTCCGACTTGCCGTCCCATCGCCAGAGATACCCACCGAGGTGCAACTGAAACAGCCTGTCATCGCTGGCTGCGATCTGGCGTGAGCGCGTGTTGGAGTCAATCAGGAACCAACCCGGACACTCGGTCGTCGTGCACTTCGAACTACCGTCCCACACCCACAGTTCACCCGTGCCCTGGCGCGCGAACAGTTTGCTGCTGGTGGCGGCGATGGTCTTGATGCGTCCGTCGTTGTCGACCAGCTTCCAGCCTGGGCAATCAGAACCCTCACACGCCGTGGTGCCCGCGGTCTGACCGTCCCCCTGCCAGATCTTGCCGTCGACCTGCAGCTGGAACAGCTGATTGCCGGCCGCTGCGATCTGCGTGGAGCGTGTGTTCGAATCCAGTTGAGTCCAGCCGGGACAGGCAGCGCCCGCACAGCGTGATTTCCCATCCCAGGTCCACACCTGTCCGGTCGTCAACCGGGCAAACAACTTGCTGTCGCTGGCCGCGATACTGGCGATGCGAGCGTCGGTATCGATCCGCCACCAGCCCGGGCACGCGGTCGTCGTGCAGGGCGTCCTGCCGTCGCCTTGCCAGATCGACCCGTCTCCGTGCAGCTGGAATATGGAGTTGCCGGAGGCGACGATCTGAATTGAGCGGGTATTGAAGTCGATCAGCGTCCAACCGGGACAGGCGGTAACGGCGGCATTGCACGGCGTGTGTCCGTCCCAGACATAGATCTGCCCCGTGCCCAGACGCGCGAACAACGTCGAGTCGCTGGCCGTGATCGATTTGACGCGGGCGTCCTTGTCGATGAGCTGCCAACCGGGACAGGCGGTGTCATTGCAGCGCCGCCCCGTGAAGCGCCACATCTGTCCGTCGCCTAACAAGACAACGGCGGACGGCGCGAAATGAGTTCGCGTGCCGTAGATCGATCGAACTCCGATGATGTCGATGTCGGTAAGGCGGCCCTGGCCGTTACCGTCGGCGTTGCAATAGTTCATGATCGAATTGGGATCGTAGGCAGTGATCGGATCCGCATTCGGGTCGACGCCAATGGTCGAGCAATGCGCCGGCGCTTCCGGGGGATTTCCCGGCAGGTCCATCTCGTGGACGAAACCCAGCACATGGCCCATCTCGTGCACACCGACGTACTCGACGCGCTGCGCATTCGCCGAGCCATCCGGGTTGAAGCTCAGATTGACCTGCGCGTCCTCGCCCGGCAGTGAAAGGGCCCGCGTCCCGAGCTGTGCACTACCGCCAGCGCCGGAGTTGGCGATGCCCTGATTTTGAATGGCGATGCGCACCTGCGGCACGTCGCCGTCGGCCGGACAGTCGCCCCAACCGGTAAAGGCGAGATCCGCATAGTATTCCCACGTGTCTCTGACTGCCCGCTGCACGATACCCTTCTCGCGCGCAAAGCCGGGAGTTACCCAACAAACAGGAATCGTATTGTTGTTAGAGGTCCAGAGGGTGACGGTTCTGTCGATACCCAACGGATCATGCTTCGTGCCGATGTTGTCCTCCTCGCTGGATGCCGCGGGACCGGAGCCGACACAGATCGTCAACAAGAAACATGCAACCGATGGGCCGAAGTTCTGGCGGAATCTCCGCCAGGACAACTTGTCTTTAGATGTCGCGTTCATGATTTGAAGCCTCCATGCAACTGGTTTGAAGTCGCTTTGACTGATGTGTTTGGTTCGCAGCGAATCAACAAACCCGCGTCGCCGATCAGCTGTGTTTACATCCGCAGGCTAGCGAGCACGCGGTAACGCCGAGGTAACGGACGCGGTGTTTCGGAAGGGCGTGTGACGAAGCACATCGCCGGCGCGCTGCGGATGGCTTGCGCTCTCACCTGAGACGACGGCGTGAATCTCTCCGCGCTTAATCCGAAAAGGCCCTAGAGTAGGGTGCAGCGCCCATTCAGATCCGGCGCGGGGGCTTCATGATCAGATTGTCTGCGTTTCTCTGTCTTGCTTTTATCGCGAGTGTTGTCAGTGCCGCGGCGCCCGAGCCCACACGCATTCAAGTCAATGGCATCGAACTGCACTACATCAGCGCCGGCGCGGGCGAGCCTTTGATCCTGTTGCATGGCGGCCAGGGTGACTACCGCTCCTGGGAACCGCAGATGCGCGATCTTTCGCGGCGCTACCGGGTCATCTCCTACAGCCGTCGCTATAACTACCCTAATAACAATCCGCAGACCGCCACCAATCATTCCGCAAACGTCGAAGCGGCCGATCTCGTGGCATTCATACGCGCACTGAAGCTCGGAAGTGTTCACCTGGTGGGCACTTCCATGGGTGCGGCGACCGCATTGACGCTGGCGGTCAACCATCCCGGCATGGTGCGCAGCCTCACGATCGCCGAGCCGCCGATCATCGCGTGGGCCAAGGATTTTCCGGATGGCGGCGCGCTGTATCGCGACTTCATGCAGCGCATTCACGAGCCGGCGCGCGCGGCGTTCGCCGCCGGTGACGAGACGACGGCAATGCGATTCATTGTCGACGGTCTTGCAACCGCTGGTCGATTCGACAGCTTGTCTCCCGAGTCGCGGCTGATGGTCATGCAGAACGCCGCGTTCTTCAAGATGATGGTGCGCAGCGAGAATCCGTATCCGGATCTATCGCGAGACAAGGTCTGGCGACTGAAAATGCCAGTGCTGGTCATCACGGGAGAAAAGACCACCGCCATGCATCGGGAAATCGACGGCGAACTGGCGCGGTTGATTCCGCGTGCGCGCTCGTCGACCATTCCGAATGCAGGGCACGGGTCGCCGCGCGAGAATGCCGAGGCATTCACCCAAGTGGTCGAGAATTTCCTGGCGACGACCGGGTTATAGATTCGAGAGGGAACAAGAATGCGCACACGAGCAAACAGGCGCATGACGTACCTATTGATTAATGAGTGGCAGTGATTCAGACAGCCCCGCACAGGTGGCAATCAGAAAGGCGCCACCGGGCCAGCGGCCGTTCCGCACGCAATCGGATCGCGAACTCGAGTCGGCGTTCGAACGCGCGCTCGCCGATGGCGACGGCGTTTCCGGCGCTCACTGCATCCACGAACGCTGGATACGCGGTCACTTCGCCGCCCACATCGAGATTGCGCTCGATCTGCTGTGGAAGCGTGCGGGCGCATCGGTCCCCGACTGGCTTCCCATGCGCTACATCAGTTGGTTGCCCACCGCGTACGACGTCGCGGCACGATTCTCTGCGGAAGGCAGCGGGCGTTCGAACATCTATCTCATCCTGCTCGACTATTCAGATCGGCGCGGCGATGACCACGGTGTGTACGTCGGCATGAGCCGATATTCGCCTGCGCAACGCTTCGATCAACACAAGACCGGCATCCGCGCCGCCGGCAGTGTGCTGAAGCGGGGCATCGAAGTGCTGACCGGTCCGACGCTTCACCTGCAGCACATCAAAAAGAGCGAAGCGGCACGCATCGAAGCGGCCTTGGCCGTCGCGCTGGCGGATGCCGGCATTCGCGTCGAGGGAGGCCACTGAAGGTGTGCGCAGAACGGGAGCTATTGCCACCCCGACGTGTCAGAAGTCGCCGTGATCGGAGGCGGCGAGGGACGAACCGCATTGCTGGCAATCGCCAGGTCCATCAACATTCGCCTCTGCATCGCCAGCACGCGAGCGGCGACACCATGACAGCCGCGCCCCACAACCATGAAGGACAAGGAGAAGGGGACCATGTTCATTCATACCAAGGTGAGCCTCGCGCTCGCCACGCTCATCCTTACGATCACGGCGGCGCTTACAGGAATCGCGTCCGCCGCGACGCCCGAAGAAAACCTGATCGCTGCGGCGAGCAGCGGTCCGGCAGGCAAGCTCGGACCGTGGCTCGCCAACGTCTACGACGAGTATCAGAACAGCTCGAACAAGAATGCTTTCCGCTCGCGCAACGCGCTGATCAAGGTGCGGGGCGGAATGGTCGGGGTCGACTTGTACGCCAGCGACGCCGCCGGCTTGCAGCGCGGCTTGGCCCAGCTCGGCGCCCGGAATGTCAAGGCGAAAGGGCCGCTGGTCAGCGCGCAGGTGCCAGTTACGGCTCTGGCCCGGTTGGCGGCATTGCCGTCGTTGAAGTTCGCGATGCCCGCGCTCGCGAAGGCGCGAGTGGCCTCTCAGGGAGACGTGGTCAGCCAGGGCGACGTCAGCCTCGGCTCCAACACCGTCCGTGGGACGACCGGGTTGGATGGTGCCGGCGTGACGGTCGGTGTGCTGTCCGACAGTTACGAGTGCAATCCCGGTCCGTTCGTGCCCGGCGCGCCGACCTCGACCGCGGTCCAGGACGAAGCGACGCAGGACGTGCCACCGAATGTCGACGTGCTCGACAACGGCCCGTGCCCGGGCTCAGACGAGGGACGTGGCATGGTGCAATTGGTACACGACGTCGCGCCAGGGGCGGCGCAGAAATTTCACACCGCGTTCAACAGCCTG
>Ga0070672_100001685_pt1 | contig 13779 bp, 9 predicted proteins | sample KBSM13metaG_FD_66151 | JGI IMG/M metagenome (GOLD analysis project Ga0070672, IMG submission 66151) | Miscanthus rhizosphere microbial communities from Kellogg Biological Station, Michigan, USA - KBS M1-3 metaG | ecosystem: Host-associated > Plants > Roots > Rhizosphere > Soil ... | reverse complement strand
ATCGAGCGCGACGGGTGATGCGACTGGCGGCCCCGGGCTCTTGCGACGACCTGAAGAGTTCTGGACCGGGTATAGGCGCAGGCGGTAGTGCGCTCGTCCGATGCCGTAGTGGTACGCCGGCCTTCCTTCTGCCCCAGGAAGGCCGGTGTTCTTACAGAGATGGCTCCGCGCAACTGGACAGGGGCGTGGGTGCCGGCTCTGCTGTTTTAATGCATACCTTGTGAAATGTCCTCAGACGCACAGCGTAGATCAGGATATGCATGGACAGTCGCGGGATGGGGGTCGTACGTGGGGAACTTGCGCGATACGCCCACTGCCGCGACGAAGCGATTCCATCCGAAGGAGATTACTGTGAACAGATTTGGTCAGCGCATCGTCATCTGCACATCGATGCTTTTGGCGATCTCCCTGGCACCCATGGCGAGTTCAGCCATTTCCAACCCGACGGTGACGGGCCCGATTCCGTCAGATCCGTTGGGCAGCGACTCCCACAATTACCCTTTCTTCGCCACCAACCTGGATCTTGCGAGCTACGGGTACGTAGAGGAGGAGTTCTTCCTCCAGGGCACCGCGAGCAACTTCAACACGAGCAACACGGCAAACGCTACCGTACGTTCCACAGGCAACCCCTACAAGATACGGATCTTGGTGCGCCGCCCGATTTCATCGAGCAAATTCAACGGGGTGGTCCTGGTCGACTGGATGAATGTCACCAACAACTTCGAGTTCGACACCGAATGGCCGCGGACCTATCGCTATCTTCTCCGCACAGGGGCAATCTACGTAGGGGCAGGTGTCCAGCGAATCGGGCAGGTCGGAAGCGGCACCCCCAACCTCGGCCTGAAGGCCTGGAGCCCGGCCCGATACGGCACCCTTGATGTGACGGTCGGCGGAACTCTAAACGACGACTCCCTGAGGTTCGACATTTGGAGCCAAGTGGCGAAAGCCTTGCGCTCGCCGGTGGGGACCGATCCGCTGGTCGGTATGCGACCCACCGTGCTGATCGCCACCGGGGACTCGCAATCCGCGAGTAACCTGGCCACGTATGCTAACTCAGTCCACCCGCTGGAGCCGATCTACGACGCATTCGTGACCTTAGGCAACCTTGGGACGAACATCCGCACCGATATCACGACGAAGTACTTCAAGGTTAACAGCGAATACGACGTGATCCAGAGCGACGCGGGGACCCGACGCGCCGACACGAACAAATTCGTCACATGGGAAGTGGCGGGGGCGTCCCACTCCGACTATTGGAACTGGATCTACGGCGCACCGATCCGCTACCGCGATCTCGCGGAATACGGCTACGTCCACGCGCCGCCCAACAACCCCGCCTGCCGACTGCCCTCCCGGACCCAGGTCGATTACTACAAGGTGATCCACGCGGCATACGACCACACGATTCGCTGGGTGACGCAAGGCATCCAGCCGCCGTCCGCGCCGCCGATCCAGGTGACCACCACCAACCCCCGCAGAGCGGTTCGCAACAGCTACGGCATCGCGCTTGGCGGCATACGCCTATATGGCGAGGACGTGCCCATCGGCTTCAATGCGGGCTGGCAGCTCGGCGTGGCCGCTGCGGCCAACACTAGCTGCCAGCAGAACGGCACGTACATCGATTTCCTGCAGCACGATCGCCAAACGGTCGTCTTTCCCATAAGCGCCACGGTGAGCGAGACGTACACGCTGCCCTCCCTCGACGAGCTCTATCCGGCGGGCCAACCGATTCCGGAGAGCTACGGCATGAAGGTGCTCAATTCCAATATGCAGAACTTCTTGAAGGGATACATCCTCAAGCCGGACATGTTCGTCTTCGAGGATGCCAGTCAACGCGACCAAATTACGCACGAGTAGATGCCGGCACGGAAGGTGGGGTGCGGCCAAGGCCTTTGACGCACCCACCTTGGTCAGATTGGAGCTTCCATCCCGATGCATGAGCGCAAATCATTGGATGCGGGGCTAGCATGACTTTGGTCAGGCTTTGACGTTCAGAAAAATTACCACGCTGAGAGCGAGGGCAGGCCGGCGTGAATTTGCGGTGCATGCACTGCGGATAAGGCGCGAAGCACAACGACGGCGGCCGTGTCCTCCCAATCAAGAGTGTTCATCGTGCCCGGCTCTCCCCGCCCATTTAAGGAGGAAGCAAATATGCAAGCGTTCAGGTTGCGCCCCACGATTTGAACCTCGTATGAAGCACATCGAACAGCATGACGCTGTTCGGGCGAAGGCCTAGGCACCGCAGTTAGAAGAGTCGAGGGCGTGCATTCGGGAGCTGCAGCTGCCTCAAAGATAGCCGTCGGTCGCGAGGTCTGAGGAGGGGTCCATAGAGGCGAGTTGACGCCTCGACTGAACGTCCGCAGCGCCGCATTGAAGACGCGAACGGAATGTTCGTGAACCTCGGGTGACGGCGTCGCCAGTTCGACCGGAGTGGCAAAATTCTTCATAGCGCCGACTCGAACACCATATTCATGGCATTACGAATGCGTGGTTGACATGCAACCATGCACAATCGTGAGCGTCTATTTTGCGCACGTCGAGGCAATTCGGATCTTTCCGACCGCTCGCAAGGCGGTGATCAGCCAATTGCCGATGCTCGCACTGATGGTCTTGTTTACGACGATCGGGTTATGGATCCTGTCGCTGCCGAGCAAGCGGGCAAGTAGGGCAGCCGCCTCCTTCGGCGTGAACTCTGTTGCCCGGGTCTTGGGTTCTTGGACCGCGTCCTGCAGCTCGTGCATCTCCTAGACACCCGATAAGATCTGTGCCGAATTGCCGCTCTCACATGGCCTGTTATAAGATTCACGCATCTACGCCTTAGGGTGAGCGCGGTGATATTCCGGAAATGCCGTTAATTTCGTCGAATCGGCAGGCTTAGCTGATACTCACGCGGTTTCGCACCTCCGATATATATCGGATCGAAGTTGGTCGAATGGTACTGCCATTCCTGATGCGTTATATAGGGCCAGGCAGGGCGGATCATCGACGCAACCGCGGCATTATCTTGCGGGAGCAAGGGCCCCGTCGGAACGTCGGGTCATGATCAAGGTTAAGGCCGCGAGAAATCGCGGCATCGAACAAGGAGGATCCATGATGTCATCACAGCAGCTGTGTCGCCGTACGATCAAGAGATCGACGATAGTTGCGCTTCTTGCAATGCCGGTTGCTCTAGTGCTTGCCGATCTCGCTCTTGCGCAAACCCCTTGGGGAGCTTGCGGAAGCCAGGACTTCTCGCACGTGAATCCACAGCCTCCAGCACCCGATCTCGGCAGCCTCCTGAATACGGCACCGCCGCGGCCGGGACCGGACATCCTATACGCGCCACTGGCGATTGCGCCGCAGCTTGAAAACACCGGCCCGTGGAACGCGGCGCCCATCTTGATATCAGGGTCGAGCGCCTATCGTTCGGGCGAGTTCTTGTACCAGGATTTCATTTACGACGACACCGGGCGTAATACTTATCCGACCGACACCGCCAAGTACGCCGGTAATGCCGCCGACTTCGTCGAGCTTCGGCTCAAGCCCATGAGCGGCGGTACCGCCGTTCGCATCACGTACAACACGATGATCGATCCGGAGCTGACGGGAGCGACCATCGCGCTGGGCGGCTCGACCGACGCCTACAGCATGCCTTACAGCGCCAACGCGCGCGCACCCGGGCAGGTCTTCGTGACGGTCCACGGATCCACCGTGGATGCCGTCGATGCCGCCAGCGGGGCACCACTCGTCTCATCGGGGTTGGCGGCCGTAGTCGATACGCAGCGCCGTCAGGTCCACGTCTGCGTGCCGTATTCGGTCTTCGAGCCGCGCGGAAACACGCAGGTCCGGGTCGCCGCCGCCACGGGTCTTTGGGACGTGGTCAATAACCGTTACAACTTCCCAGGTACGACGGCGACCGCCACGCGGCCCGGCGGCGCCAACGCAAACAATCCGAACGCGACCGCGTTCTTCAATGTGGCCTTCCGCTACTCGGAGCCCCTCACCAATTTCGCCACCGCCAACCAGAACACCACGATCACGAGCGGCAACCTCCAGAACCTTTTCGCGAACGTTGATTTCGTCGCCCTGGCAAATGGCGTTAACGACGACATGCCGGGCAAGGTCGGCGGCGTTCCGCAGACCGGACGGATGAACCGCATTTTCGCCAGCCACTTCGAGACGGCGCAGGGACGCGGATCGGCAGCGACGCTGCAACCGACTCGTTGCCCTGCGACAGGCTGCGGCAATCCCACGTTCTCGGGCCGGCTGCAGATCTACTCGGTGTATGTGCCTTCCGCGCCGCCCCCTCCGGAGGGTTACGGCTTCTTCCTGAGCCTGCACTATCTGAGCGGCAACATGAACACCGAGCCGCTGCGCTGGCATCAGCAAGCGTCCCAGCTCGAGACTCCCTACCTGTCGATCACGCCCAATGCCCGCGGCCCTGGATACTGGTACTACGGACTCGCCGCAGCGGACGTGTTCGAAGCATGGGCGGACGTCGCGCGCCGCTACAAGCTCAATCCCAACCTTGCCTCGATCGGCGGAACGTCGATGGGTTCATTCGGTACTTGGAAGTTTTCCGGCCAATACCCAGATCTCTTCGGGTCGGCGCAATCGCAGGTGAACTGTCCGAGCGCGGGTACCGGTTGGGTGCAAGGAACACAACCGCCCGGCGGCGTCTCGTCGCTGATGATCCTTACAGCTCCCAATACGCGATGGCTCCCTCAATACAACTGGTTCGGGACACTAGACACCACGTGTGCCTACTGGGCCGAGAGCGAGTATCAGAACCTTCTCGACCAGCTCGGATATCGATACAACAAGATCTCGTTCGTGCATGGTCACGTTGGCTCTCCAATGATCGGCGATGAGTACGGGCCAATGGTCGACTTCATGAAGAACAAGGCTGTCAAGCGCGATCCGCAGGTGTTCACCTACGTGATGAACGGCGAGCAGCATGAGCCTTCCGTCGGCGTGACCTCGGATCATGTGTACTGGGTGTCCGGACTCACGCTCCGCAATGGAAGCGTCAGCCCGCCGATCGGAAAGGTGGAGGTCATATCGATGGCCTTCGGGCTCGGCATTCCCACGTCCGCGCCTACGCAGACTGGATCGGGGATATATGTCGGTACAACGGGACCCGTCTCGTACACGTACCAGACGCGGGACTGGACCGGAGAGACGCCACCCATTTCCGCGTCCAACAGCATCAAGCTCACCGCACAGAACATTCGGACGATTACGATCGATCCGGTTCGCGCACGCGTCGACTGCAACGTGATGTTGAGGGTGCTGACCGACGGTCCCCTTGATGTGACACTCGACGGTTGTGGTCCAAGCGGCGTGCGTCACTTCGGAAACTAGCTGCGTCGCGATTAAAAAGCTGTGGTCCACTCCGGAGGTCCAGCGCACCGCCAACCCCACGGACCTGCGCGGGGTCTCCGGAGCCCACGCACGCTCTTTATCGTCGCCTCATTCAGTTTGCCGATCCGACCCCGAACCGACGCATACCGGCTCGTGTGTTTACCTTCCAATGGCGTCCTGGGGCGCGACACCACAGATACCAGCGTCGAATGCGCTAAAAATTGCTGCGAGCAAACATCCGGACGATGGCAATTAATTGGCCCGTGCACGGATTGATTGGAATGCTGACCTTCGGGTACAGACTATCGAAGAACCGCAATCGGGATTCGACAACGCTCGAGCAATTTCTCATGGAGATGCTCGCCGCCTTGAGCGGTAACTCGCAAACCGTTTGATTGTGGAGGAAGTGATGTTACGCAAGAGAGCGATGTGCCTATGGGCGGCCTTGCCTTTCGCGATGGCCTGTCAGGTTGCTTCCGGCGGCGTTGCGCCCGTCGGCGTGAACATTCAACCGGGGCCGGCGGCACTGAACAATCCGCCGCCCCCAGCGCCTCAACTGGAAAACACGGGAATCTGGCAGGCAGACCCGATCCTGGTATCCGGGTCTACCGCCTATCGCAAGGGGGAGTTCCTGTATCAGGATTTTCTGTACGACGACCGCGGTGCGACCACCAATGGCAATGCGGGCTCGACCCAATTCGCGCGATCTGGCCGGTACACGTATCCGACCAACGTCGCCGCGTATTTCGAAAACGCCGCTGATTTCGTCGAGGTGCGACTCAAGCTCACCGCCGCGGAGACTGCGATCAGGTTGACGTACAACTCCATGAGCGACGCAAGTCTAGTGGCGGCAACGATCGCTCTCGGCGGCACCGCAGGTACCGTGAGGACGATTCCATTCGGAGCGAACGCGGTGGAGCCGGCGGATGTATTCGTCACCGTGAACGGTACGAACGCCGTGGTGACCGATGCAGCGACCAACGCGGTATTGGCGAACATGACAGCCACCGTCGATCTCATCCGTCGGCAAGTCGAAGTTCGAGTGCCCTTCACGGCGTACGATCCGCGGGGAAAAACGTCCGTCCGGGTGGCGGCTGCAACGGGCCTCTGGAACGGCACGACATCGAGCTACGCCATCCCCGTGGCTACTGCGACAGCGACGACCCCTGGAGGCGCCGGCACCCTGGTCAATCCGCCAGCCTTTTTCAATGTCGCGTTTCGGTTCAACGAACCCGATGCCAGCGGTCAGACGTACACGCGCTGGAGAGATGGTGTTCAGGGGTCGACGCTGGCGGCCGTGGTGACCGTCAACGGCGTTCAGACGCACGATCTCTCGTCGTTCTTCGCGACGGTCGATTTCACGAAACTGGCGGCAGCCGTCGACGATGACAGCGGGGTCATCAAACAGGGTTTCACCAACCGTATCTATTCGGCGACCTACGAGGTCATGCAAGGTGTGGGAAATCCCGCGGCGCCGAATCTTATGAAGAGCCAGGGATGCACGGCCACCAGCACTGTCGCTGCCAACGGCACCACCTCTTGCATCCCGCAGTTTGCGGGCCGCCTGCAGCCGTATTCGCTGTACGTTCCGGCCAAGATTCCGGAAGCGACGGGATATGGGTTGATCACGGATTTGCATGGAGCCGGGGACAATTTCCAGCGCAACCCGCCCGTAAGTGCGGAACGGTCGATCGCCCTCGGCGAAAGAGGCACCGGTTCGCTTGTTTATATTACCGAAGGGCGCGGACAGCAGTATTGGTGGTGGGGTCAGGCGGGCGCGGAGATATGGGAAGTGATGTCGGATATCATGCGTCACTTCACCATTGACAAGAACCAGATTGTCGCCAGCGGGATCTCGCAAGGAGGCTACAGCACGTGGAAACAGGCAACCATGTTTCCCGACTTGTATGCCGCAGCTATCCCGCACGTGCCATGCCCCAGCGCCGGCACGGGATACAACGGCAACAATGCACCAGGCGGCGCCGACTCCTTCGCGTATCCCATGATCGACTCGCTGCGCTGGATCCCCGTCATCGGCTCCGTCGGCGGAGCTGATGGCACTTGTACCGGCGATCAGCCCTTTGCGCAGGGTAATTCAGCGATTCGCGCAAAACTGGATGCACTTGGTTATCGATACGAGTGGTGGTCCTTTACGGGCCAGGGGCACATTTTTGGACTGACCGCTTGCAACGGCATCAGTCCGAAGCCATGCGGCCAATCCTTTCAAGCGGACTTCCTGGACGCCGTCTTCGGAGTTGGCCAGCCGTTGACGAAGGTCGTGAACCCGCCACATATCACCTACTCGGTCAATCAAGGGTGGAATGAGCCCTTGTTCAACCTGGTAGGTGATCACGCATACTGGATTTCCGGCGTGACGGTGCGCGATCCGAGCGTATCGCCCTACGGCAAGATCGATGTTGTTTCACGGGCATTCGGGTTGAACGACCCAATGGCGAACCCGACGATCAGCTCGCTCAACACCGACTGGAACCTGGGCCAGGGCGGCAATCACAGTTATACGAAATGGATCAAGACGCTGAACGCACCGACGGCGACCACGCCCAATAACCAGATCGATATCACAGCGAACAACATAAGCAAGGTCGTCATCGATCCGATCCGGGCGCGGGTCGACTGCAGCGCGGTGGTGAACGTGACCAGCGATGGGCCGATCAACGTTGTCATTCATGGCTGCCTCAAGGGTGATCTCAACCTCAGCGACAACGTTACGTGCGACGAGGTGAACGCGGTGAGAGCGTTGGTCGGCGTTCATCGAGGCGATGCAAACTACAATTTTCGCGCCGACCTCGACGATAACGGAGTCATCGACCAGTTCGACGTCAAGGGGGCAAGAGCCGAGGCACTGCGGGGATGGGGTGGTGTCCTCTGTCCCTGAGCTGGATGCAATGCCGTGCCGTGACGGCAGTACACGTCGTGGCGACACTGCTGATCCTGCAGTAGTGATCGGCAGCTGAAATTCATGAGGTACAGCCGGCCTCCTTTTCACCCTAATGAAGGCCGGCATTTTATGCTGTTCGTCGGCGACCAGAAAGTTTACAGCTCGCGGCGGGGCCGAAAGCGGGTGTCTCCGGAATGAGCTGCGCCGGCGCAGATCCGCAAAGCGGGCGCTATGGGTTTCCGTCTCGGCACTCGAACGGGAGCGCTATACGCCTGCTCCCGCACGTTACGAGTTAGTGCAGTAGGGCCTGCTCCGGGCGGGGCGCCGCCGGGTCGAATATTTGCGCGCGCATTCAATCTAGAACAATTACTAGGATTAACGCGACGGCAACGCCAATGACGAATCTCCAGTGCTCAACGGAGAAGTTCCAGACAACGTGCGCGAAATGCGAAGTCCAGTGTCTCTCATAGGGCCCCGTCACGTCGAACATAACGACAGAATTGAGAGCCGGAGCGATGTACTTGCCGTGCCACCAGGCCGCCACGCGCTGCACAATGTTCCGCATGGTGCCTTTGGTTTGGGAAAAAATTTAGACAACGCGACCATAGAAAAGGCCGCAACAGCCGATAGCCTACAGCACACGCTCGCGATGCGGCGCTGCGCCCGATTCGTGGCGATCGCGCACAAGCCCGCTGACCACGAATTGCAGGGTAGCTGCTTGCCCTCGCGATGCGCGGCTCCGACGTCAATGGCGCGCTCGCTTCCGCTCTTTTGCAAGCCATGCGTGACGCCCACGAGAGCCGGCCTATGGGGCGGTTTTCGTTTGTACTTCAGCGCGCCGATTGGAACCGCGGGGGAGCGGAGCGCCACCGATACGGGCGCATTCTGGAGAGAGCGGCCGGCCGCCTGATCCGTCGGTCCTGTGCATGCACTGAATTTTTTTGGCCTCGGAGCATTCGCTTTGATCGTGATATACGTGCGCCTGCTCGTCCGTGTAGTCGGCGTGCGTAGTGTGGAAAGGAAAAAGCACCGACACGACTCGCTGCTATTTCGTGGCCCCGCGCGGTGGAACCGCCACCGGCTTAAACGGTTGCCAGCCCCGTCCTACTTAAGCGCGCGAATCGGGCCGCTGCGATGTCAAACGCCTGGCCACACTTGCATCAGTGCTCAGCAGCTTGCGAAGGTCGGAGTGTTACGCGGGATCGGGAAGCGGGACGCGAGATCACGGTTGGAGCAGCTGGTCGCAGCGACGAAGAGGGCGAGACCCAAGTCCTAGCCGCTTGCCGTGCGCGCGATTCTCAATTTTCTGTGGTTCGTTCTTGGCGGAGTCTTCCTGGGGCTGGCCTGGTGGCTGGCGGGGATCATTGCCCACATCACCATCATCGGCATCCCGTGGGGCAGGGTGCTTCGTCATAGGCAACTTCTCGTTCTTCCCCTTCGGCAAGGAAGCGATCAACAGGCGCGGCACGCCTCCACGGAGGGGGGTCAGGAGGGCCTGCCATGCGTCACTATAACGCTGCTTTTCCCCCAGTCCGGAGACGGCCTACGGGTGGCGCGTCGCCAGGGGTTGCAGAAATTGGGCGTAGTCACAAAACTGCGGCAGCGATCTCAAGCAGCAAAACGTCATCGAGCGCCTGCTATCGCTCGCCGCCGTTTTTTGGGCGCGAACGTCCGCTTACAGGAATAACCACGGCAGCTGCGAATGGCTGCAGCTGGCCCGCGAGCAGTCTTTGTCACTCTTGCTGAAAGGCCCTGGCGGCGCTGCTGCCCTTCAAGATAGTCGTGCAGGTCTCGGAACTGCGTTTCGCTGCCGTCCATCACCATCGACGGCGCCTGCGGCGAACAGTATCACCGCTTGAGAAACGCCACGATCTCGGCGAAAACGTCGTTGTTGTGCCCGACCAGCAGATGCCCGCCGGTCGCGTAGCCGACGAACCGTGCGCCGTGAATGTGCTCGGCCGTGTAGCGCGCGGCATCGTAGGTGCCGTAGCGATCGTCGACCGTGCTGAGTATGAGCGTGGGCACGTGGATACCCTCGAGGTCGTAGCGTTCGAGCGCAGATACGGCCGCCGCTTCTGAGAAGGCCGAGCCGCCGTGCCGACACTGGAAGCAAATGCTCGAGCACCGTGTCCACGCGCGCGCTCCGCGGCATCGGCGTGATGCAAGACGTCGGGCGGCGTGCCCAGTATCGAGCCAATGAACGTGTCGCGGCTCAGGCGCGACGCGGCCCAGAAGACAAAGTCCGAGCGCAGCGCGGTGTCGAATAGAAGCGGCGTGCGCGAAGGCGGCGTGATCGGTGGCCCGCCGTCGGCACGTGGCACGTACGCGGCGGGCACGACGAGCACCAACGCGCGGCAGCGCTTCGCGTGCCGCAGCGCGAATTGCATCGATGAGGGAGCGCCCGCCGAAGCGCCGAGGACGACAGCCTCCGCGACGCCGAGCTGATCGAGCAGCGCGGCGTGCGCGTCGGCTTGCGCGGCAGCCGACGCATCGCTCGGTAGCGGCGTCCGCAGGTAGCCGAAGCGCGACATCGCCATCACGCGAAAGCCGTGTCGCGCGAGCGGAGCACCAGGTCAAGGCCCTGGTCGAAGCCCCCGCCCGCGCCGTGCACGACCAAAACCGGCGAGCCGCTGCCGACGCTCGCGTATTCGCCGCTGAGCGTCTGCGCCACGACGCCGGAAGCGACGCGGGCGCGAGCGGCACGGATATCGCGCCGATACGCGGCGTACGTCAACCAACCGGCGGCGAGCGCCGCGATCTCGGCGGCGGTCCACGCGATGCGGCGCCCCGAGCGGCTCACGCGCCGGTCATCAAGCGAGCGAAATGCGTCAACCTCGTCGCGCATCGCCATCAACTCCGGCGAAAGGGGGCCGTCACACCACCGCCTCGACTGCGCGCTCGATGCGCCGGGCGTCGCTGACGCCGAGGCGCGCGTCCCGCGTCTTCGATGCAAGACCGATGCACACGTCCGATCGTCTACTTCTTGAACTGCGAGGTTGCTTTATCCATAGCGTTTTTCATGGACGCCCACGCTGCGTCCGCGCCTGCCTGCATCTGCTGCCACGCCGATTCACTCGCCATGCGTAATTCCTGCAACTTCCTTTGCGCGGCGTCGCGGCTGGCACGCATGGCCATAAGCTGCTGGTCGTATTTGGCGCGCGCCTCCGCGCTCAGTTGGTCGCCTTTGGCTCTCAGCTTATCGACCTCAGCATCCCATTTTTTGATTTGTGATTCCATCATCGTGACGTATTCATCTTTCTTGCTCTTCTCATCTTTCGTGCTCTTGGCGCTCATGTCGAGACTCCTTGGCTGGGATAATGCGTTCGACCACACAACGCAGCAGAGTCCAACTCTGCTACGGTGTCAGTGTACGCCGCCGGTATTGGAGAGGAGAACGCTTTGGGTTTGCGCGGCTGGGCCAACTAGGCTCGCACCCGTGGGATGCCACAATCAAACTTGCAGGGACGACGGGCTACTTCCCTGAGCGACCGCCGGCCCTGCAGTTCGCGGCCCAGGATCGCGTCAAGTCACTGTCTAATCGCGTGTCAGGTCCATGAAAATCGCCACCTTCAACATCAACGGCATCACGGCGCGCCTGCCGGCGCTTCTACGCTGGCTCGAAGAATCGCGTCCTGATATCGCGTGCCTTCAAGAATTGAAGGCGCCGCACGAGAGGTTTCCGGAGACTGCGATACGCGACGCAGGCTACGGGGTGGTCTGGCACGGTCAAAAAAGTTGGAACGGTGTCGCGATCCTCGCGCGCGGGCGCGAGCCTGTCGAACGGCGGCGGGTGCTCCCGGGCGATCCCGAGGACCTGCACAGCCGCTACATCGAGGCCGCGGTCGGCGACATCGTCGTCGGCTGCCTCTACCTTCCCAACGGCAATCCGGTGCCGGGACCCAAGTTCGATTACAAGCTGCGCTGGTTCGACCGCTTGATGCGTCATGCGGCGGAGCTCTTGGCAAGTAACGCCCCGGTCGTGCTTGCCGGCGACTACAACGTGATGCCGTCCGAACTCGACGTCTATGCGCCCGAGCGCTGGGTGGACGATGCGCTCTTCCGGCCCGAGGTTCGCGAAGCGTATCGCCGGCTCGTCGCGCAGGGCTGGGTCGATGCGCTCCGCGCGCTCCATCCGGGCGAACGCGTTTACACCTTCTGGAAGTACCTGCGGAACGCCTTCGAGCGCGACGCGGGCCTTCGCATCGACCATCTTCTGGTAAGTCCGGCGCTCGCGGCGCGCCTCACCGCGGCGGATGTCGACCGCGCTGTCCGCGCACGCGACAAGGCAAGCGATCATGCGCCGGTGTGGATCACACTCGCCGATAACGCGACCAGGTAGGCGAGGAGCCTTAAGGCTGGCACTGTCAATGGAACGTACGCCTTCCGGGGGTTACCGTTGCTGAATCCGCGGGTACGGAGCAGCGGTCCCGCGCTTTGCAGCGTTCGCGCCCAGGGCGGAGGCTCGCAACCCTTTACGCTTGGTTGCCAGTCCCGGTCCCGGGAAAAGATGTCTCCCCACGGTCACGAGCTGTCTAGAGATGACCCGGCCGAGCCTCAACAGACGGTAAGGAAACGTTCGCAACCCGCGAGCGAACGCGAACTACCGACCCTAACCCGTCCTTGACGATTTTCGGGTCGAGCGGCCGGTGTACCTTGGTAGCTGTCGTTCGCAGAGTTAGTCGAGAAATTCAGGATAGGGTGACAGCAGTGATCGCCAGGCGCCGATGGGCAGCGCGAGCAAGACTGCAAGCGAGTGGCGGCTTTCAAAACTCGCGACGGCTCGGTATCGACCCTTCTCGGTCATACGCCAGACAAAGCTGACCGTCCGCTTCGAGATTGCGGTCATTCGGCCGTCGCCGGTCAACTGGGGCTACCGTTGTTACACCGACGCTTCGGCACCTCGCTGGGACCAAAGGGTCACGCGCATGGAGCAGGTCTGCCGCCCGTGGTCATGAGAGCTTCCCTTCAGTCTGGAATTTGGCCACGAGACGGCATCACGGCGCTCCTCAGTGGATGCGCTTGAGCATGTTTTGAACCCGCAACCCTAACGGGGGCGTACCCGGCTAGCCTAGGGCAAGTAAGTTCTCGTTGGACCACAGCCTAGTAACTGAATAGCGATTGGTCCATCGGTACTCACATTCAGCGCAGCGTTGCAGTCAACACCCGCCCGCGCAGGATAGATAGTCATCGTTGCAACATTCTCAGCTCGAATATCGACACGATTTTGCGGAGCACTTGGAATTGGGGTGCCCCCGTCCTTCGACCGCGCAGTGTAAAGGGCCACGTTCGTTCCCCGTACGTAGTTTCCGACGAATTGCCCTTGACTGGCTTGTGTCGCATTCGCGAGCGGATCATCGATGCCGAATGCGCGTGATTCCACGTCAATCTTGCCTGACCTGCCTGGTGAGTTTCGGACGACTTGCTACTTGAGGATGGCTCCCTGGTCGGTGGACTGGTGATGGCGACGGAATTCGTGCGGCGTGCGGTAGTCGAGACTCGAATGCGGCCGTACGTCATTGTAATGGCGCCGCCAGATT